>ENA-OWPF01002115-OWPF01002115.1-human-gut-metagenome-genome-assembly--contig:-NODE-2115-length-15002-cov-3.448451_pt1 | contig 15002 bp, 11 predicted proteins | sample MGYA00248261_ERZ651840 | MGnify/ENA primary metagenome ERZ651840 (study PRJEB26924, sample SAMEA4378268) | human gut metagenome | biome: human gut; feature: human-associated habitat; material: faeces... | reverse complement strand
TTTGCACTTTCTTTAAAAAATTTTTTTTATTGTAACTAGATCAACAAAATATGGGTAGTAAAATCGCTCGCAATTATTTGGTTTTTCTGGGAAAACGGGGTTGAAATCGACCCCGTTTTCTTTTATAATAGCAAACCTAATAGGTTGGTTAAAGAAGGGGTGAAAATGGCGGAGAAACCTGACTACGTTTTGAACTTTCCGAGGCAGAAAAACACGGAGATCAAGAAGATCGGAAACAACTGGTACGTCTACGAACGCTTCAGCAAATACGATCCGATCATTAAGCGCAGCCGCAAAGTTTCCGGTAAATGTCTCGGCAAGATCACGCCCGACGGACTTGTCCCGACGAAGCGTCGCCTCGTGAGCGAAGTCGGGGCGGAAAAACCTTCCGCCCAAGTGTCCGATGTCGTTGAGGCGGGCGCCGTCATGTTCTTCTGGAACCGCACCTCCGCGTTGCGCGAGCGGCTCAAGCTTGTCTTTCCGGATCTCTGGAAAACGATCTACGCCGCCGCCATCCTGAGGACCATCAAAGAGCCTCGATTCCGCCGCCTGCAAGCGCACTACGAGACGAGTCTCATTGCCCACTTGATGCCCGGCCTTTCTTTCGAAGCGCCGAGTAACACCACGCTTCTGCAGTCGCTCGGACGGCGTCGCGCCGACATCTCCCGCTTCATGCAGGAAGACGTCAACAAGAGCGACGTCTTCATCCTCTTCGACGGCCACCGCCTGATCACTTCCTCGAAGACGATGGAGCTCGCCGAGCTCGGCTACGACTCGAAGCGCCGCTTCAAGCCACAGATAAACCTGCTTTACGTCTATAGCCTCGGCTATGACAGCAGTAATCCCGTGTACTACAAGCAATTCCTCGGAAGCACACCCGACATCAGCGCGTTCTCCGACGTGCTCGCCGAGTGCGGCATCGCGAGCGACAAGTACACGGTGATTGCCGACAAAGGCTTCGCATCGGAGGAGGAGTTCGAAACGCTCACGCAGAAGGACCTCTTCTATGTCATCCCGATCAAGCGCGGAAGCCGCTTCGTGAAGCCGCATCTGCCGCTGACGCCGCAGAGCTATTCCGACCTTTTCCTCTACCACGGACGGGCAATCCAGTCCCTCAAAATAGAAGAGAACGGCTTCAACGTTTTCGTGTATTACGACGCCCAACTCTACGCCAACGAGCTAGCTGATGCCGCCGAGCGGACGGAACGCATAAATACACAGAAAGACGGAAAGGCGCAACTCGAACTGACGCGCCGACAAAAGGGTATCGGCAGGCTTTCGGACGAGCAGATGGACAAACTCAAGCCCCAAGACCTGAAGGAACTTCTCGTAGCAATTCCCGAGATGGGAACCGTCACGATTCGAACCAACCGGACCGACCTGAACAGTCATCAGGTATACCGCGTCTACAAGCAGCGTCAGACCATCGAGCAGTTTTTCAAGACATACGGGGCGAGCATGGATTTCGACGCTTCCTACATGCGGGATCGTACCAGTCAGGAGGCCTGGCTCTTCCTGAATCACTTGTCCGCTACGATTGCGATGGAGTGCATGGCCGACATCGCGCGGCTCGGCGAAGACAAGAACATTTCGTTCGAAGATCTGCGCCTCATGCTCGGAAAAATCTTGGCGAGCAAAATTGATGGGAAATGGACCCTGGCACCGATCAAAAAGTCGGTGCAGAAACTCATTACCAAGCTCGAATTTCCAATCGAGACATTCGACTTGGATTCTATGACCCGATCGGGCGGTACGCTGTCTTGACAGCGTACCTAAAGCCTAGCGATACGGTTTAATATAAAGTATCATAAGTAAACCTGTTTAGAAGATGTCTAGCAGGAGAGTTTGAGAATAAGAACTAATTTTTTAACAAAGGCCCTGACATTCAGTTAGGGCTTTTGTTTAGATACTTTTATTTACATAATTGCCCCCTCAAGCTTAAGTAAAAGCTTGAGGGGGCATTCTTTTTGCAAATCAGCACAATTACTTGAGAAAAAATATCATGTATCTAGTAAAATGAGTTGTTTCTCGGAGTTTTTACATGGATATATCCAAAAGACTGATAAAAGTCTCAAAAAAATACCTCAAAAAGCAAAGTCAGGAGGATATAAGCCATGCTCTTGTCGCTGTTTTTTTACATAAAAATGCCTTAGATTTCAGTAATTTTCCTCATCTAAAGGCTATAGTCTCAAAATCTAAACTTGAAATTGAGGACATTCTTAAGACTAAGTTTTTTAAGGATGGGGAGTCTTTTGAACTTCAAGATCTTATCTGTTGCTTTGAAGCTTTAGTGCCGCTTTTAGATAAAAAGGCTCAGGGGATTGTCTATACCCCTTATGCCATCAAGGCCTATATCATCGCTAAAGTTTTAGGTGAGCGTAACTGTGTGCCTAATTTATGCGATCCTGCCTGTGGTTGTGGCTCTTTCTTAATTACTGCAGCTGAGATTTTAAGCCGGCGTTTTAAAGTGTCGATACAGAATCTTATCGAAAATCACCTTTATGGTGTGGATTTAGACAAACGATCGATTTTAAGAACTAAGGTTTTATTTGAGCTTTTATTGTGTATGCATCACGAAAAGCCAGCGCGACGCGATCACCTTTATTGTGGTGATACCTTAGATAGAAATACCTTTAAGCGCTTAAAGTGCGAGTGTCAGCAGCTCTTTGACTGCGTAGTTGGCAATCCTCCTTATGTCAGAGCGCGCAATTTAACTCCACAAACTCTAGAACTTATTGCAAATTATGAATGTGCCGGTAGCGGTATTCCCGATCTCTATATACCTTTTTTTGAAGTTGGGCTAAATCTCTTAAATCAAGAGGGCGTACTGTCCTATATCTCTCCTAATAGCTTTATGCAATCGGTAAATGGACGTGCGTTACGTAACTTTTTTAAAAATAAACGTGTCTCTGTGGAGATCCTTGATTTTCGTGACTGTCAGATCTTTAAAAATGTCACAAGCTATACCTGTATTACAAGTGTAGTAAAACAAGGAAAATCCCAAATTAAATATGCGCGCGCTCTTGATTGTGACAAGCTTACAAACAGCGCCTTTACTCACTATCGCATGGAAGATTTTCCTGACAATAAGCCTTGGCGTTTATGCGATTTTGAGCATGATCATATTATTCATAAGCTTGAAAATGCCGGTATATCTTTAGCGAGCTTTAAGATTAGAAATGGCCTTGCAACCTTAAAAAATGATGTCTTTTTCTTTATTCCTGAGGCTGAGGATCAAGACTATTATTATTTAAAAAATCACAAGCTTGAAAAAGAGCTGTGTATAGATATCGTCAAGCCTAATACCGTTAAAAGTGAAGAAGCTTTAGCTTTAAATCGCGAAAAGGCGCTTTTTCCGTATATTAAGGAAAAAGAGATATTTGTGGCCTTAGAGGAGCAGTATTTACAGGAGCATTATCCCTGCGCGTATGCGTATTTGCTGTCCTTTAAGGAGGAATTATTACAAAGAGATAAGGGTAAGCGTCGCAATTATCAGTGGTATGCCTATGGTCGTAATCAGGGCTTGCAAAATTATGGCAAGAAGCTCCTTATACCTTATATAAGCGATGCACCGGTGGCCGTTTTATCCTTAGATGAGAGCCTACAATTTTATTGTGGCTATGCCTTATTTGCCGATGATATTGACACTTTAAAAGTGCTCAAATGCTTTTTAGAATCGGACGCTTTTTGGTATTACATTCGTCATACAAGCAAACCCTATACTAAAGGTTTTATGGCTTTAGCTAAGAACTATATTACGCTCTTCTCTATTCCTAATTTAAATCAAGAAGAGAGAAAAAGTCTTTTAGATGAAGATGATAATAAAAGACAGCAGGAGCTTATCTGGAAGCTTTATGGTATTGAAGGGGAGCAAATACCTAAAGATTGAGGCTTTTGTAAGCCTCAATCGTGAGGGTTATTTCGCCACTACTAAATTAACGTTATTGGCGTTTAGAACATCAATAATGTTGCCATTAGGCATTTTGTCAGTGACTAAGGAAGCGACATTAGCTAAGCTACCTAATTTTACCGGGGCCATAGCATCAAACTTTGATTTGTCACAAGCGATGATTGCATGCTTAGCATTTTTCATCATCATTTGAGCCATTACTACCTCAGTATAATTGTAATCAAGTAAAGTACCATCACTGTCGATAGCACCAATGCTAGTAACAATATAGTCAGCGCGGAATTGTCCTAAATCCTGCAGGGAGTTAGGTCCTTCAATACCACCGTTAAAGGCTCTAATAACACCTGATGGAATTAAAACCTTAATATTGGAGTAAGGGTAGAGAATACTTGCCACGCGTAAAGAATTAGTAATAACCATGAGGTTATTTTTGTGCACAAGTTCTCTAGCTATATATTCAACGGTAGAGCCGATGGTGATAAATACAGAGCTTCCATCAGGAATAAGTTCGCTTACAGCTCGCGCAATAGCTTTCTTTTCCTCAACATAGGCTACTTCTCTTAAAGCTAAATCTTTATTAGTTAGCTCTGTATTAGGAGTTTCTGCAGATTTAATATTTAAATTAGCAACTTCTGTTGACGGCGTTATTTTATTGATAATGCTAGCGCCACCATGATATTTAGAAATCAGACCAAGATCCTCTAATTTTTTCAGATCGCGTCTGATGGTTTGCTCAGAAACCTCCAGAATCTGTGCAAGTTCTGAAATAGTTTGATAGCCCTTATCATTTAAGATAGTCATTACCTTATCTTGACGAGGATTAGTTTCAATATGCACGTGTTTTTTGGTCTGATTGTCCATTTTTTTACTTTTAATGATTTGCTAAAAATGCTTCAACTTGTTTTAAAGTAGGAATACCTGTTCTTCCACCAGCGACGGTGCACTTTAAGGCCGATACAGCTGATGAGAACTTTAAAATTTCAGAGATAGACATATCTGTGCAGATTCCATAGGCAAAGGCACCGTGGAAAACATCGCCTGCACCTGTAGTATCAACAACATCTACCTTGAAGCTCGATCTCTGTATTATATTCCCATCTTGGTAATATTTGTAACCATCTCCACCTAAAGTTACATAAACTTGTCCATTATTGTTGGATTTCGCAAATGCTAAGGCCTCATCGATATTTTGCTTTTTAGCATAATTTAAAAGACCGGGCTTTGAGAATACAGAGTGGGAAGCTAAAGCAACTAAATCCTCGATATTTTGATTGGTAATATCAGCATCTAAGACAGTAGGAATATTGAGCTTTTTAGCAATTTCAAAGGCTTTTTTGGTTCCTTCGTGCCATCTCACATCAGCTAAAACAGCATCGTATTTGCTAAAGTCAATAAAATCCATGAAAGACGCATCTGGATCTAATGATGGAGATGGGTAGGAGACAATAATACGATTGCCATTTTTATCAACTAAAATTGATGCCTGAGTTGATTGTGCGCCTTTATTGATTCGCATAGTATCCACACCTACGCCTTCACGAGCTAATTCATCAACAATGGTGCGACCGGTAGCATCGTCACCAACTCGAGCGATCATATCCACCTGAGCTCCTAATCTTGCTAAAGCTACAGCTGCAGTAGCAGCAGGGCCACCTCCTTGCTCCTTAAAGGCAGAAGCAAAGAACTTTCCTTCTTCTTTTGGTAAAGCATCAACAGTAAAGATTCTGTCTAAAACAGAGATACCCACACAGCAAATACGCATATAACTAACCTCAATATGATTGCTTGTAATTAATTTAACAAAATATTACTTTTGATGTTTTGATTGTAAATAACTGATTGCTTTTTTCCAAATTTTATTAAATAAAAGTAACTGATTTTTGATGTATGTCTCATTTTTGTAAAAATATGTAATTTATCCAACAGAATCTTAAAAGGTATAAAAATATTTTAAATCAATATGTTAAAATAAATTGTATATAATATTGTTAATTTTGTGACAAATATCATGTAAACAAAAATACATTTTTATGGTTTAATGCAGACATATTGTTACAAATTCCAACATTACCAGTAGTTAAGGAGCTATATATGGCACAAGTAGTTGGTTTTATCGGTTTAGGTCAAATGGGTAAGCCCATGGCCTCAAATATTTTAAAGAAAGGTTACTCCTTAAGAGTATTCGATATTAATTCAAAAGCAGTTAATGAATTAGTAGAGTTGGGTGCTACCGCATGTAATAGTCCTAAAGAAGTTGCCGAGGGTGCTGATTTTGTAATCACCATGCTCCCCAATGGCAAGCTTGTATCAGATGTAGTCTTTGGCGCTAATGGTTTCATTTCTACTTTATCTAAAGACGCTTTATACATCGATATGTCCACCATCAATCCTTATGAATCCGATGAAATTCGCGCCTGTGTTGAGGTTTTAGGCAAGCAGATGATGGAGTGTCCTGTAGGACGTACTTCTGCTGATGCAATTACTGGAACTTTACTGTTATTAGCAGGCGGTAAGCCTGAGCAGATTGAAAAGGCCAATGATGTCTTAATGTGTATGGGCAATCAGCTTATCGATGCCGGTGGTCCAGGCATGGGCATTCGTCTGAAGATTGTTAATAACTTCATGAGTATTGCTTTAAATGGCTTATCTGCCGAGGCTGCAGTTTTATGTGAGTCTATGGGCCTTTCTTTAGATGTAGCTATCGAAATGATGAAGGGTACCCCCGCAATTAAGAGTCACTTTACAACAACCTGGCAGGCTAAGGTCTTAAAGGGTGATACCACTCCGGCCTTCATGGTTGATCTTGCCCACAAGGATTTAGGTATCGCTTTAGATATTGCCAATAAATTACATGTCCCGATGACTATGGGAGCTGCAGCTCGCGAAATTTATAACAGCGCTAGTGCTTTTGGTCATGGTCGCGAGGATTGGACTTCAGTTTTAAATCACTTAAGAGCTTTACAGAAAGGCTCTTCTAAATAATTCACCTAAAGGAGAAATATTATGCAACAGTATACCGTTAATGATTTAGCTCGCGCCTCAGGCGGTTTAGCTATGTTAGCTGTCGATCAGCGTGAAGCTTTACGTATCATGTTTGAAAAAGCTACCGGTATTATTCCGACTACTGATGAGACTATCAGAAACTTTAAAGTTTCTGCAGCAAAGATCCTCTCCCCTTATGCATCAGCTGTTTTAGTTGATAAGCAGTTCTGCTTAGATGAAATCATCAAGACTAAGGCTATTGATCCGTCTTCAAGCATGATTGTCTCAGGTGATGAGTTTATCCCTGGCAATGGTATTCCGGTTGATGACGTCAAGATCGATATGGCTGTTGATCCTATGTATGTCCGTGAAAATGGCGGTAAAGCCTTAAAGCTTTTAGTTTTATGGCGCGAGGATGAAGATGCTGATAAGCGTTTAGACATGGTTGAAGAATTCTGTCAACGCTGTAAGAGTGCTGGCTTAGTTTCCATTATTGAGCCTGTTGTAAGACCTCCGCGTCATCGCGCTTACTTTGATAAGGAAGAGTGCATTTTAAAAGCCGCTAAGGAATTAGGTGATACCAATGCCGATATCTACAAGATTGAGATGCCTTTAGGTGGTGTCGGTCCTTATCCGAAATTAGTTGATGCTACAGCACGTGTCAACGATCTTATCAAGATGCCTTGGGTAATCTTATCTTCAGGCGTAGCTCCGGATCTCTTCCCGCGCGCAGTGCGTGCTGCAATGCAATCAGGTGCGCGTGGTTTCTTAGCAGGTCGTGCTGTTTGGGCTAATGTTGTTGGTACCTGTGATCCAGAGATGATGCTTAAGGATTTATCTGTTCCGAGATTACAGACTTTAGGCAACATCGTAGATGAAGCTATGGCAAAGCGAGCCTAAGTAATAAAACGAACATAAGGAGTTATAAAAATGAAAGAAACCCACGTTTTATTTGATGCAATTGATCACGTTACTTATGAAACTGTAGAAGTAGAAAAGAAAGAGTTAGGCCCAAAAGAGGTTCGTATTGAGCCTGCTTATTATGGAATTTGTGGATCAGATTTACATGTTTTACACGGAAAGCATCCTTTTGCTAAGCCTCCTGTAGTTCCTGGTCATGAATTGGCGGCTTATGTTGTTGAAGTTGGTTCTGAAGTTACTTCAGTTAAAGTAGGAGACCACGTTACTTTAGATCCTATTATGGCATGTATGCAGTGTCCTGCTTGTTTATCAGGTCGTTTCAATCTGTGCGAGCCGCCTCATGTAGCCGGATTTAGAGCCCCTGGTTTTGCAAGATCATCCCATGTTGTTCCTGAGAGAAATTGCCATAAGGCACCAGATTCTTTACCCATGAATGTTTTAGCTTTTGCTGAACCTGCAAGCTGTGCTTATCACGCAGTTCACAGAATGCCTAAATATTCATTAGAGCGAGTTTTGGTTATTGGTGCTGGAACCATTGGTTTATCTATTGTTCAGGGATTAAAGATTATTGGTGTTAAGGATATTTCTGTTATCGAACCTGATGAGAATAAACGTAAATTAGCTTTAAAACTTGGTGCAACTAAGGTTTATGACGTCAATGAGATTCCTGATGATGATATCTATACCGGTGTTATCGATGTAGTTGCAGCTCAGGCAACCATTACTGATTCCTTTAAGCATTTAAGAGCCGGCGGTACCGTTTTATGTATGGGTGTTCCTTCTGGTCCAAGAGAGGTTCCTCTCCCTCGCATGAATCGTTTTGAGTGCGATTTATTAAGTTCTGGAATGTATGTTCCTTCTGATATTGATGGTGCTGTTAAGTGGTTAGCTGATGGTTTATTTGATACTTCTGATTTAATCACTGAGATTTATCCGGTTGAAGAAGCTGCCACTGCATTTAAGCGTGCAATGGATCCTGATTCCATCAAGATCATTATTAAATTCAGAGACTAAAGTTTTATTAAGGAATGTTTGTTATGCAATCAAATTTAATAATTTCAAAGCCTCAGGATGTTGTAGACATCATTAACGAGCGTGCTCCTGAGAAGATTTCTTTATTTATTACCTTGATTGCACTTGGTGGCATCATGATTGATGCCTACCAGGCCGCAATGATTGGTTTTGGTAACTCATATATTGCAGCTCAATTTAATATTTCCCAAGGTTTAGCTGCAACTGTTAATGCTTCTGTTTTAGTTGCCGCTTTAATCGGTGGTTTAGCTGCAGATAGCATTATCAATAAATTAGGTCAAAAAAAGGCATTTATTTTCGGCTTAGGTTTAACCACATTAGGTGCTTTAGCCGTAGCTTTTGCCCCTAATATTTGGGTCGTTTTACTCTGCCGTATTGTTATGGGCTTTGGCTTAGGTATTGATTTTCCGTTAGCAACAAGTTCTGTTGCTGAATTTAAGGGAGCTAAAAGTAAGAAGTCTAGTACCTCTGTTAATTTATGGCAGATGGCTTGGTATATTTCTACTACTATTGTCTTCTTAGTTCTGTTGCCTTTAAATTTAAGCGGTTTAGCAGATCCATTATTATGGCGTTACGGTATCTTCATTGGTGCAGTCTTTGCCTTTATCATCATGGTACTGAGATACATCTATATCGGTGAATCTGCAATTTGGGCAGCCCGTGTTGGCAAATTTAAGTTAGCAAAGGAAGTTTTAAAGAAGAGATATAGCATCGATGTAAATGTTGCTGATAATGTCACCACTGATGAGGAGAGTGATAAGAAGACTGTCCATATTGGTAGTGCTAAGAGCTACAAGATGATGTTTAGTCCTAAATACAGAGGTAGAACTATATTAGGATGCGTTGTAGCCACTATGCAGGCTTGGCAATATAACGCAGTAGGTGTGTACCTTCCTCTAACTTTAGGTGGTATTTTAGGTAATGAACTTACTGCTGCTTTAGGTGGTAGTGCTGTAGTTAATGCTCTATTCGGTATTACCGGTGGTGCTTTAGGCTCAATCTTTGTTACTAAGTTTGGTTCAAGAAAACTGTCCATGTTTGGTTTCTTCTTAGTAACCTTACTCTTAATCACCTTAGGTGCAACTTCTGGCAGTAGCCCGTGGTTATCTATTCTGCTCTTAGGCCTTATCATATTCTTCCACTCTTCAGGACCTGGTGGTTTAGGTATGACCATTGCAACCTTATCTTATCCTCCGTGCATTCGTCCTGCTGGTATTGGTTTTGCCCGCGCCATTATGAGAACCGGTGCTATCGCAGGCTTAATTTTCTGGCCTATCCTTTGGGGCACTTTCAAGACTGATGCTTTCTATTACTTAGCCGCTGTTCCGTTCTTAGGTTTCTTAGTATGTGTTCTCATCAATTGGGAGCCTGTAGGTTACAACGTTGATAGTGAAGACGAGGCTGTTCTTAAAGAGTTAACTAAATAATTTCAAAGATAGTGCTCCTATTTTTGGGAGCACTTTTTGAGAGAGGACGGGTTTATGGAACTACAAGATGGACTTCATGGCAAAGCAATGCGACGAGTTGTGGCAGCAAGTTTTGCTGGAGCAATGTTAGAGTGGTACGATTTTTTCTTGTTTGGTACAGCATCTGCATTGATTTTTGCTCCACTTTTCTTTCCTTCATATGATGAAATAACAGGTATCATTGCTTCCTTTGCCACATTTGGTGTTGGTTTCTTTATGAGACCAATTGGAGGCATAGTTTTTGGTCACTTCGGTGACAAAATAGGCCGTAGAGTTACATTAATTTGGACATTGTTAATTGTTGGTATTTCAACTTTTATTATTGGTTTATTACCTACATATGAACAATGTGGAATTATCGCCCCGCTTTTATTGTTAATTTGTCGTTTGGTTCAAGGTTTTGGACTTGGTGGTGAATATGGTGGTGCAGCTTTATTAACCATTGAGTCTGCCCCTAAAAATAAGAGAGGCTTTTTAGGATCCATTCCTCAGGCAGCCGCTTCTGTAGGCATTATGACTGCAACAGGTGTTTTTGCAGCCTGTAATGCGATGTTTACCGAAGAAGAGTTTATGAGTTATGGTTGGCGTATTCCGTTCTTACTTTCTGCCGTAATTTTAGTTATTGGATCCTACATTAGAATCCATACTGAAGAACCGCACGAATTTAAGAAGGTTAAGGATAACTCTGAAACTGTAAAAGCTCCGATTGTTGAAGTATTTAAAAAGCATCCTAAAAACATGTTGTTAGCTATTGGAGCTAGACTTGCAGAAACTGTATCCTCAAATACTATTAACGCTTTTGGTATGGTTTATATTTCATCTGTTTTACTTATGGATAAAACTGTGCCGTTAATGGGTATGATGGTTGCCTCAGCTTTAGGTATTTTAGCTTGCCCTGTATTTGGTTATATATCAGATAAAATTGGCCAAAGAGCAATTTATCTTTTTGGCGCAGGATTTTGCATTTTATTTGCATTTCCTTTCTTTATGCTTCTTGAAACCCAAAATACTTTAGTTATCGCCATTGCTTTGATCATAGGTTATAACTTTGGACCGACAGCTATGTTTGCGGTACAGCCTACTATGTTCAGTAAGATGTTTGGTACTAATGTACGCTATACAGGTTTGTCTTTTGCCTATCAATTCTCAGCTATCTTAGGCGGTTTAACCCCTCTTATAAACTCCACATTATTACAGCTTAACGATAACAGCTATAAATATGTAGCGGCATTCTTCTTAGCCATATCGTTAATAGCTTTTATATCAGTAAAACTAATCAAACCTTTAGATAGTGACGTCTAAATAAGGAGCTTTTTATGTCAATTTTAGATCAGCATGTACAGGGATTAATGAAAGCTTTTGATGCACCGTGGCCAGGTCCTCGTGGTCAGGAATATACTTTAAAATCTGATCTGTTAGAGCTTGTAATTTGTCCTGAAGATGGAGCACGTATTTTAAGTTTGAAATATAAAGGCATTGAGGTTCTAAGACAGCATAATGAACAAAGAAAAGCCTTTCAATATGGTTGCTTTCCTATGATTCCATGGGTAGGTCGTTTAGCTGGCGGTGATATTAAATTTAATCAAAATACTTATCATCTATATCAAAACAAAGGACCTAATGCTATGCATGGTATTGCCCATTTTTATTCATGGGAGGTTGTAGAAATTAGTAAAGATAGCATTGTTTTAATGTACACCTTAGGTAATCCTTGGCCGTGGTCAGGACGAGTATATGAAAAACTTTGTATTAAAAATAATATATTAAATATGAGTCTTAAGGTTGAGTCTAATAAAGACTGCTTCCCGGCCTCTGTGGGTTGGCATCCGTGGTTCCTAAAGGATCCTAAAGGTTTAGGCCATGAGTGCTTAACTGTAAGCTTTGAAGCTGATTCGATGGAAGAGATTGTTGATGAACTGCCAACAACTAGAAAGCTTGCTGTAAGACCCGGTCCCTATGATGATTGCTTTAATTTCAATAATTATGATGCTGGGGCAAAACTTGATTATGTTGGTGATTTTAGCATCAAGATTAGTTCTAATTGTCCGGCCTTAATTGTATTTGATAAGCAACCAGATGCAACTTGTGTTAATACCATGACTGGTGTACCTAATGACATTAATACCAATCCTAATGTTGTCACTCCAATTAAGCCTTTAGAGGCAAGAGCTACATGGGAGTTTATTTAAATTACGAAATTTGTTCTCAAATAGCTATGTAAATTCAGCATAAAAATATTTCAAATCAATTTCTGTCCGTTCTCACCTTAATTGTTGATTTGAATGTCTTTTGACTCTTTCTTTTAAAATTTTATTTATAAGAAGGAGTCTTTTTTTATGAATTATTTTCTCAAAATATTAAAAGTTAATTGCGAATATTTATGACTTATTAATATTGATATCGTTCGCTTATAAAAATATAATATTGCCCACATGATGAGGAGATTGCTGTGGCAAATTATATTTCGGTAAAAGAGACTGCACAAAAATTTAATATTTCTCCAAGACGCGTCCAAATTCTCTGCGAAAAGGGGCGTCTTGAAGGCGCTAAGATTGAAAAAGGTATTTGGCTTATCCCTGAGGATGCACAAAAGCCGGCTGATGGCAGACGTAAAAATCCTTTAGTAGCAAAGCCTCAGGATGCCTTAACTGTAGGTAAGCTTGCGCAATATTTATCCATTTCTGAGGATACTGCCAGAATCTGGTTGCGTTTAGGTAAACTCAAATATGATGTTGACGGTCAGTATTTCTCAAAGGCCTATGCTAAAAAAGTGGCCAATAAGATGGATTCAGAAAACTCCTCACAGCTTAAAAGCCGTCGCAATAAGAGCCGCTTAAATGGTAAGGTGGTTTATAAAGATTATATTGAGACTTTAGAAAATCATAAGGTGGTAGAGCGCCTTTTAGATCTCAATGTAGTCACCACTCGTCGTGAATTATTAATTGTGCTTGCAAACTTTGCCGTGCAGCAGTTCTATGCTCGCCACAATTATGATTTTAAAAAGCCTTTTGTTTTATGCGATTTCCTCTCCTCCTTATTTGATGGTGAATTTAGAGCATTAATTGAAGATCTCTTAGAAAATAAGATCCCTTCTTTAGATGAGTTTGAGCCATTAAAAGAAGCTTTGAATTTAGAGCTTAAATATGTAAAGGGTGAGGATAGCTTAGGCTTAGTCTACGTTTCCTTTAAAGATCTTTCCTTACGTAAGAAAAAGGGTTCTTACTATACACCGTTATCTATAGTTAAAGAGCTTATCAATAGCATTAAGAGCTTCAATGGCGATCTTAAAGATAAGCTTATCTGCGACCCTTGTTGCGGTAGCGGTAACTTCTTATTATCCTTAGCGACCTTAGGTTATGATTGTGAAAAGCTCTACGGTGAAGATACCGATGAGACTTCAGTGCATTTAACCCGCATTAATTTATTACTGCAATCTCCCGAGCAGACTGCAAGTCAATTGCGCGAGCGCGTCATTATCGGTAATAGCTTAACCTCAGGCTTTAAGCATAAATTTGATATTGTCATCGGTAATCCGCCGTGGGGTGGCAATTTCTCTCAAAAAGAGCGTCTGGTTTATAAAAAGCGTTTTATCACCGCTCAGGGTAAATCCATCGAGTCCTCTTCTTTATTTGTGGAAAGAGCCATTCAGATGCTTAAATCTCGCGGTCTTTTAGCTTTAGTCTTACCTGAGGCTTTATTAAATGTGGCCACTCACGCAAATCTCAGAGCCTTACTATTAGAGAATTGTGCCTTTAGATTTGTTAATTTCTTAGGCAATGCCTTTGATGGCGTACAGTGCCCGGCTATTTTATTAGGCGTGCAGACAGGCTTTAAGGGTGAGGTCTTAGGTTGTCATGTAAAGCAGGAAAAAGAGAGTTTTGTTATCAATGAAGAGCGTATCTTTGATGAGCATAACTTAAGCTTCCATGCCTCAGATAATGACGCCGATTGCCTCGATCATATCGAGCATATCTCGCCTGTGACTACCCTTAAGGATAAAGCTCGCTTTGCCTTAGGTATTGTGACTGGCAATAATCAGGCCTTTATCAAGCAAGAGCGTTTTGAAGGTTGTGAGACTATTTTAAAGGGCAGTGAGATCTTTAAATACGGTATCAGAAGCGACGGAAACTATATTAAATATACCCCAGAGCAATTCCAGCAGACTGCGCCAACTGAGGTCTATCGTGCTAAAGAAAAGCTCTTATATCGTTTTATCTGCGATGTACCGGTATTTACCTATGATGATAAGCAGACTCTGTCTTTAAATAGTTGCAATATCCTTATCCCGAAGATTGAGGGCTTAGGTATTAAATATATTTTGGCTATTTTAAATTCAAGTGTGACCGCTTATTTCCTCATTAAGCGCTTTAATGCCTTAAAGCTCTTACGCTCGCACTTAGAGCAAGTGCCGATCCCGGTGGTGTCTAAAGAGCGCCAGGCTCCTATCATCAAAATGGTCGATGAGCTATTAAATTCTCATGAAAATGGTGAGAGCTTATATAAGAAACTTGATGATGAGATTATGAAGCTCTATCAGTTGAGCAAAGAGCAAAAACAGGTAATTAAAAATACCTTAAAGAATAAGAAGCTCAAATTAAGATAGGCTAAAAGTATTCAGGGGATTTAAAGCTAAATCCTCAGATTTTGTAGAAAAATATTCCATAAAGAAATGCAAAAAACTACAAAATCTG
>ENA-OWPF01002107-OWPF01002107.1-human-gut-metagenome-genome-assembly--contig:-NODE-2107-length-15056-cov-3.541364_pt1 | contig 15056 bp, 12 predicted proteins | sample MGYA00248261_ERZ651840 | MGnify/ENA primary metagenome ERZ651840 (study PRJEB26924, sample SAMEA4378268) | human gut metagenome | biome: human gut; feature: human-associated habitat; material: faeces... | reverse complement strand
CCTTTAGGCGGCGGGCCTCAAAACGGGTCCGCAGGCCGCTCATGCGCCCGCGACGGCCGGTTCCTCACCCTCCAGATCCACCGGCCGCACCGGCGCGATGGTGGAGATCGCGTGTTTGTAAATGATCTGCTGCCGGCCGTCGCTGTCCAGCACCACCACAAAGGCGTCAAACCCCGCGATGGTGCCCCGCATCTGGAAGCCGTTCATCAGAAACATGGTGACGGGCAGCTTGTCCCGTCTGGCCCGGAGGAGAAACAGGTCCTGTAAATTCGCTTTTGTCTGCATATATGTCCGCTCCTTTTTTCTGTATGAGTCGGACGATTTCCCTGTCTCCCGTCCGCTCACCGCTAGAATACGCCAGCGGCGGCCAGGATTTCCGTCGAAACCTGGAGGGCCCGGGCAAAATCCCGGTCTTTTTCCCACCAGATCCAGTGAATGTCCGGATTTCGCCGCAGCCAAGTCAGCTGGCGCTTGGCGTATTGCCGGGAGCGGAGCTTCACCAGTTCCTCCGCCTCCTTCCAGGAAATCTGTCCATCCACCGCGGCCACAAATTCCTTATAGCCAATGGCCTGCATGGCGGTGCACGTCCGGGGCAGCCCAGAGGACAGCAGCCCCCGCACCTCCGCCTCCAGGCCGTCCCGGGCCATCTGGTCCACCCGCCGGTCGATGCGGTGGTAGAGCTGGGCGCGGTCAGGAAAGTCCAGCCCCAGCACCAGCGAACGATAGGGCCGCTCCGGCGGGAGTGACTGGGCCTTTTGCTCGCTCAGACGCTTGCCGGTGGCACGGAAATGTTCCAGCGCCCGCAGGACCCGCACCTGATTGTTTGGATGGATGGCGGCGGCGGCTTCCGGGTCGGCAGTCTGCAGCTCTTTGTACATGGCCTCCGGGCCTTTTTCCGCCAGCTCTGCGGCCAGCTGTTCCCGCAGGCCGTCCGGCGTCTTCTCGGCGGCGAAGCGGACACCGTACAAAAAGCTCTGGACATAGAGACCCGTGCCTCCCACGAGGATGGGCAGACGGCCCCGGGCGGAAATGTCCGCCTCGAGCGTTCCGGCCAACGTCACGAAATCCGCCACGCTGAAGGGCTCATCCGGCTCCAAAATATCCACCGCATGGTGCGGGATACCGTGGGTCTCATCAGGCGCGACCTTCGCCGTACCGACGTCTAATCCTTTATAGATCTGCATCGAGTCGGCGCTGATGACTTCGCCCTCGAAAGCTTCGGCCAGCGCCACGCCGAGAGCGGTCTTGCCGGTGGCAGTGGGGCCGACGACGGCCAGCACCGGATGCTTCTGATTTTTATCACACGATTCGGCCAAACTGCTTTTCCAGCTCCTTTCGGGTGAGTTTGAGAACGCAGGGGCGCCCATGGGGGCAGAAGGGCGGCACTTCGCCGGAGAGAATTTTTTCGGCCAGCGCCATCAGCTCCTGCGGCGAGGTGTGGTCGCCCGCCTTGATGGCGGCGCGGCAGGAGATGGAATGGAGCACCCACTCTGTCCGCTCGTTCAACGCGTCGCGGCTGCCGTGGGCCAGCTTTGCCGCCAGCTCGACCAACAAATCTTCGGCACTGCTCTGCTCCACATCAGCGGGGACCGAGCGCAGGCAGACCGAGCTGCCGCCAAAATCGCTCACCTCGAGACCGGCGCTTTCCAGCAGGTCGAGGTTGGCCAGCAGAGCGGTCTTTTCCTCGGCGGAGAGCTCCACCACCAGCGGCTCCAGGAGGAGCTGGCTGGGGACATCGCCGTAGTGGGCGGCCAGCTTCTCGAAGAGCTGGCGCTCATGGGCGGCGTGCTTGTCGATGAGCCAGACGTTTTTGTCCTCGTCCTCGCAGACGATATAGGTGTCGAGCACCTCGCCCGCAATGCGCCACGGCGCGGCGGCCGGGGGAACGAACGTCGTCTGCTCGGGCTCGGACGTTTTCTCCCCTGCGGGTGCGAACGCGGGGACGGCGGATGCCTCCTGCGCGGGCTCGGCCGCGCTCGCCGCCGGTCCGGTGACCGGCGCGGTCACGACGGGGCGCGCCGCTTCTGCCGGCATCGGCAGCGTGACTGCCCCGCCGTCACAGTTTTCCACAGAATGGACAGACTTTTCCACAGCCTGCGGCGCGGAAACCGGCGCAGCAGCCGGCGTCTCGCGGCGCACATAGTCGGAAAGCGCCGACCTGCCGCCGCTCTGCGTGTCGATGGCGGGCACCTTCGTCTGCCACTGTGCGGCAGGGGACGGCGCGGCCTTTGTCGCTGCGCTCTGCGGCGGGGGAGCAGGACGCACCGGCGCGGCGGAGCCGAGCGGCGCTTCCGCCGCCTTCCGGCTCTCGCGGTACTGCTGAGATGTCATATTGGCGAAGAAGTCGCCGCGCGGATTCTGCACCTGCGAGGCAGGCTTCGGCTGCGGGCGCTCGGCCTGCTCCTTCTGATCGAGCGCGGCCATGACCGCGTGGTAAACAAGATCGAAAATGCGCTTTTCGCCCACGAACTTCACGATGGTCTTCGCCGGGTGGACGTTCACGTCCACCATGTCGTGCGGCAGCTCGACGAGCAGCACGCAGCCGGGGAACTTGCCCTTCATCATGCGGTTGGCGTAGGCTTCTTCGAGCGCGGCGGTGAGCAGCTGGGATTTTACGAGCCGCCCGTTGACAAAAAATGTCTGCATTCCCCGCGTGCCGCGCGAGGCAAGGGGCGACGTCACAAAGCCCGTGACGCCCATGTCGCCGTCCGTACCCCTGACCTCAAGGAGCGAGAGCGTGAACTCACGCCCGAGGGAGGCGTAGATGGCGGAGCGCAGCGCGCCGTCGCCGGGGGTCAAAAGCGTCTGCGTGCCGTCCTTGATGAGCTTGAACGACACCTCCGGATGCGAGAGCGCCAGATGACCGACAAGGCCTGCGATGGCCGTGGCCTCCGCGCTGTCGCGCTTCATGAACTTCAATCGCGCGGGCGTGTTGTAAAAGAGGTCGCGCACGATGATGCTCGTCCCCTCGGGGCAGCCCGCGTCCTCGACCGTGCCGGGGACACCGCCCTCTAAGTGGAGCTTTGCTCCGCTGAGCGCGCCGCGCTCACGCGAGAAAATATCGAGCCGCGACACGCTGGAGATCGCCGCAAGCGCCTCGCCGCGAAAGCCCAGCGTGCCGATGGCAGATAAGTCCTCCGCCGTGCGCAGCTTGCTCGTCGCGTGGCGCAGAAAGGCCGTCGGCAGCTCGCTCGGCGCGATGCCGCAGCCGTCGTCGCTGACGCGAAGATAGGTCATGCCGCCGTTTTTCATCTCCACCGTCACGGCCTGCGCACCGGCGTCGATGGCGTTTTCCAGCAGCTCCTTGACAACGCTCGCAGGGCGCTCGACCACCTCGCCCGCGGCGATGAGGTCGGCGACGTGCGGCGATAATTGCTGAATATGGGGCATTGCGTTTCTCCTTTCAGGAAGCGATGGTGAGAAGGGAAAGGGCATTGACGAGCGCGTGGAGCAAAATCGACGTCCACAGCGTGCCCGAATGCTCATACGCCCAGGCAAACACAAGGCCGGGGACGAGATATTGCAGCGCCAGAATGAGATAGCCCAAATCCCAGTTGGAGACCGCCGCATTCCACACGTGCAGCAGCGCGAACAGCGCGCAGGAGAGGACATAGGCGAACATGCGGCTGTGCTCTTTCAGGCAGCCGAACACAAGGCCGCGGAAGAGCACCTCCTCCACAAACGGCGCAAGCAGCACAACGATCAGCACCGTCATGCGCGGAGCGGAGGCCACCTGCGCGGCGATGGTCATATCATTTAAGTTTGTGCGGCTGTTGAACAGCACATTGCACACGCGGTATAAAAGCTCGTTCGCGCCGTAAAAGACGAGAAGGCCGAGCAGCATCGTCGCGAGCGAGCGGTTCAGGTTGTCTAAAAACCTGCCGGACGTGTGCGCCAGATACGAGTGGAACAGCAGCACCGTGACGGCGAAGAGCGTGTAGTAATAGAGCACATTGCGCAGCGAATCGCCGATGGCGGTGTCGAGCACGACCTCCAAAAGATCGAATATTCTTGTTGCCAGCAGCGGCATCACCAGAAGATAAACAAGGAAGAAGATCGTTCCGGCGACGCGCTCGGTGCGGTTCATACCGCCGGAGGCGGTTTTCTTTTTTGCCATGGGGAAACCTCTTTTTCGGGAAAATTACGAAAGCTTCTGCTTCAGCTCGTACAAAAGCTGCATCGCCTCGATGGGGGACATCGTGTCGGGCTGCGCGCGGCGGATGGCGGCAAGCACCTCCGCCTCGCCGATCGCGTCGAGACTGACCTGCTCGGTCTCCTCGCGCGGCTTTGCCTGATACGCTCCGCCCTGCTCCAGCTCTTTCAAGATGACGTTCGCGCGCCGCACGACCTCGCTCGGCAGGCCCGCCAGCTTTGCCACCTCGATGCCGTAGCTGCGGTCGGCGCCGCCGGGGATGATCTTGCGCAGGAAGATGAGCTCGTCGCCGCGCTTTTTGATGGAAATGCTGTAGTTCTTCACGCCGGGGAGCACGCCCTCAAGCTCGGTGAGCTCGTGGTAGTGCGTGGCGAAGAGCGTCTTCGCACCAAGCTTTTTGGGGTCGGCGCAGAACTCGAGCACCGCGCGGGCGATGCTCATGCCGTCGAAGGTCGACGTGCCGCGGCCGATCTCGTCGAGAATGAGCAGCGAGCGTGGCGTTGCCTGATGCAATATCTCGCTCACCTCGGTCATTTCGACCATGAAGGTCGACTGGCCGCCGGCGAGGTCGTCGCTCGCGCCGATGCGCGTGAAGATGCGGTCGACAATGCCGATGCGCGCGCTCCTTGCGGGCACGAACGAGCCGACCTGCGCCATGAGCGTGATGAGCGCGACCTGACGCATATAGGTGGATTTACCGGCCATATTGGGGCCGGTGATGATGGCGGCGCGATCCTCGCGCTCGCCCATGTAGGTGTCGTTCGGGACGAAGAGCGCGTCCTTGAGCACGCGCTCGACGACGGGGTGGCGGCCGTCGTGAATTTCGATGACGCCGCTGTCGTCCACGCTCGGACGGCAATAGTTGTTGTTCACCGCGACGGACGCGAGCGAGCAGAGCGTGTCGAGCTCGGCGATGAGCCCCGCCGCGCGCTGGATGCGCACGCTCTCGGCGGTGACGGATTCGCGCAGGGCGGTGAAAATTTCAAATTCGAGCGCCTTGTCGCGATCTCCCGCGGTCAAAATCTCCTGCTCAAGGTTTTTAAGTTCCTCGGTGATGTAGCGCTCGCCGTTCACGAGCGTCTGCTTGCGGATGTAAGTGTCGGGGACGAGGTCCTTGAACGAATTCGAGACCTCGATATAGTAGCCGAAGACCTTGTTGTAGCCGATCTTCAGCGTGCGGATGCCGGTCTTTTCCTTCTCGCGCGTCTCGATGTCGGCGAGAAGCCCCTTGCCGCCCGACAAAATCTCGTGCAGGCGGTCGACCTCGGCATTGTAGCCCTTGCGGATGAAGCCGCCCTCACGCACGGAAAACGGCGGCTCGTCGATGAGCGTGTCGCGGATGCTCTGCGCCACGTCGGTGAGCGTGTCGAGCTCGTTGTCTAACTCATGCAGCCTGCCCGTCGTGAACGCCGTAAGCTGGGCTTTAACCTCCGTGATGCGCTCGATGGAGTTGCGCAGCGACGCAAAGTCGCGCCCGCCCGCCGTGCCGTAGGCAATGCGGCCGATGAGACGCTCCATGTCGCTGATGCCGGAGAGCGATAGAATCAGCTCTTCGCGCGCAACGGTGTTCTTCGTCAGCGCCTCGACCGCGCCGAGGCGGCGCTCGATGGCCGCAACATCGCGCAGCGGGCGCGTCAGCCACGCGCGCAGATTGCGCGCGCCCATGGCGGTCTTCGTCTTGTCGAGCACCCAGAGGAGGCTCCCGCGCTTTTCCTTGGCGCGGATGGTCTCGGTCAGCTCCAGATTGCGCCGCGCGGAGAGGTCCAGCTCCATGAAACGGCCCTGCTCGTAGTATTCCAAGTCCTTGATGTAGGAAAGGTCGGTCTTCTGCGTTTCGTGGAGATAGGAGAGCAGCGCGCCCAGCGCGAGCGACGCAGCCGGGTTGTTGCGCGGAAGGCTTGCAAAGCGCTCCTCGCCAAACTGCGCGCGGATGGCTTTTTCGCACGCTTTGAGCTCAAAGCGGTTCTCGCCGCGCTCGACCGCGCAGGACAGCTTATCGCGAAGGTATTCGACCAGCTCACCGTTGTCGTAAGCACCCGCGCTCAGCACCGCCTCGGCGGGGGAGAAACGGGATAACTCGTTATACAGGTGTTCTGCGCGGTCGTCGCCCGAAAAGGCGGTCACGTGCGCATGACCGGTCGTCATGTCGCAAAAGGCGGCACCTGCGTTCTGCGCATCGAAAAAGAGGCCGCAGAGGAAGTTGCCGCGCCGGTCGTCGAGGCAGGCGCTGTCGATGACCGTGCCGGGCGTGATGACGCGGATGATATCGCGCTTGACAAGGCCCTTGGCAAGCGCGGGGTCTTCGGTCTGCTCGCAGATGGCGACCTTGTAGCCCTTGGCGATGAGGCGCGCGATGTAGGCGTCGCTCGAATGATAGGGAATGCCGCACATCGGCGTCTGATCCTCCGCCGCCTTGCCGCGGTCGCGGGTCGTCAGCGTCAGGTCAAGCTCGCGCGAGGCGAGCTGGGCGTCCTCGTTGAACATCTCGTAGAAGTCGCCCAAGCGGAAAAAGAGGATCGAATCCTTATTCTGTTCCTTGATCTCCAAATACTGCTTCATCATCGGCGTGATCTCGGCCATGATTCGTCCTCGCTTTCTTTCTCTCTAAAATCTAAAATTTACACGGTAAAGTCGGAGCCCGCGGGCATTTCGCCGAGGCGGTCGCCGAGCTTTGCTTTCAATCGCGCGTAGGCTTCTTTTCCCGTGCAGTGGCCCGTGAAGTAGTGCGCAACCTTGTCGCCGCGCAGCTTTTCGCCCACAGCGTCCACAAGCGCGTCCGGCTCGCTCGCAGCGAGCGAGGGGTTATAGAGGTGGAAGCCCGCGAACACCGCCTCCGGCGCTCTGCCGAGCACGTCCTCGGCGCTCTTTAGGATATTCACGATGCCGCAGTGCGCGCAGCCCGCGAACAGCGCGGTCTTGCCGTTTTCCGTGACGAGCAGATCCTGCTCGTGGCGGAAAGCATCGCGCGGATAATCCTCGCCGACCTTTTCGCGCAGCGTGTCGTTCGCGCCGCTCCACAGCTCGCGGCCCGGAACGGCGGAGAAAACCGTCAGTTCTTCGTCAAGCTTCTGCACGCCATCGCAGAGAACGAAGCGGTCCTCGTAATTCTTGAGCACCGCGTCCATGCCGATGTAGGCGCACTTGCTGGGCGTGACAACGTAGTACTGCCCCCAGACGCTCTTCTGCATATAGACCTTGGCGCGGTCGTTCAGCTTCAAGAACGCTTCGAGGCCGCCGCAGTGGTCGTTGTGCGCGTGGGACAAAAAGGCGATGTCGACCTGCGTCAGGTCAACGCCGAGCGCCTTGGCATTGTCGATAAACTGCGCGTCGGGTCCCATGTCGAAAAGAATTTTGTGCTTGTCGGTCTCAATATACATCGAAAGGCCGTGCGCGCAGGCGACGGTGTCTCTGCAGCTGCTGTTTTCCATCAAAATGACGACTTTCATCAAAAAGCCCCCTTTTATGTTACTGCTCCACCGCTTCGCCGTAGAGCGCCCAGGTGTTGCTGTCGGTGATCTTCGCCTCGGCAAAGGTGCCGATGAGGTGTTTTTCGCCCTTCATGCGCACGAGGCGGTTGCCCTCCGTGCGCGCGGCGAGGGGGAAGGCCTCGTCGTCGCTCTCGCCGTCGACCAGCACCTTGACCGTCCTGCCGATGTAGGCTGCGTGCTTTTTCGCGCTGATGGCGTTCTGCGCGTCGACGAGCTTTTCAAACCAGACCTGCTTTTCCTCGCGCGAGACGGGGTCGTCCATCTTCGCCGCCGGCGTGCCGGGACGCGGGGAGAAAATAAAGGTGAAGAGCGCGTCGAACTGCGTCTTTTCTACAAGATCGACAGTCTGCATCGCTTCGTCCTCCATTTCGCCGGGGAAGCCGATGATCACGTCGCTCGTGAGCACCATCTCCGGCATGACACTCCGCGCGTAGGCGATCATTTCCTCGTACTTTGCGCGCGTATAGGGGCGGTTCATCGCTTTCAGAACGCGGTCGCACCCGGACTGGACGGGGAGGTGGAGCTGCTTTGCAACGTGCTCGCACCTTGCCATCGTGTCGAAGAGCTTGTTGGTCGCGTCCTTCGGCTGGCTCGACATAAAGCGGAGCCAATAGTCGCCGGGAATGGCGTTGATGGCGGCGAGCAGGTCTGCAAAGTCGTACTCGGTGTCCAAATCTTTTCCGTAGCTGTTCACGTTCTGGCCGAGGAGGGTGATCTCCTTGTAGCCCTCGGCGATGAGGCCGCGGCATTCCTCGATGATCTTCTCTGGCTCGCGGCTGCGCTCGCGGCCGCGGACGTAGGGCACGATGCAGTACGAGCAGAAGTTATTGCACCCGTACATGATGCTCACCCACGCGCGCACGCCGCCCTCGCGCACGATGGGAAGGTCCTCGGCGATGCGGCCATGCTCGTTCTCGATGGAAAAAACGCGCTTATTCTTCGTATACACCTCGTGTAAAAGCTCGGGAAGCCGCCATTCGGCCTGCGGCCCCAGCACGAGATCGACGTGATGATAGGAGTTTTTCACCTTGTCGGCCACGACCTGCTGCTGCGCCATGCAGCCGCAGAGACAGATGATCTGGTCGGGCTTATTGGCCTTCGTGTGGCTGAGACGGCCGAGGTGACCGTACACGCGCTTTTCCGCGTGCTCGCGGATGGCGCAGGTGTTGAGCAGGATGACGTCGGCCTGATTTTCGTCGCGCGTGAGCTCGTAGCCCATCTCGCGCAGCATGCCCATGAGCACCTCGCCGTCTGCCACGTTCTGCTGGCAGCCGAACGTGTCGACCAGCGCGAGCGGCGTGCGGGTGCGGCGGTCGTTCATCTCGCGCATCTTGCGCGTAAATTCCTTCTGACGCGCGAGCTCCTGCTCGCTGACGATGACTTCTTTGCGTTCCAAGGGATGTTTCCTCCCGAATCTCGATAGTTTAGTAATATAGTATATCATGTTCGCGAGAGCGTGGCAAGGCCGCAGCGCGGCTTCCGGCGCGAAAAATCCACAGCTTTTACAATTCCGGTGACTTTTCCTCACCCATGTGGTATGCTATGGAAAACCTGAACTCCAAAGGAGGGCTTTCCATGGCGGCGTTTTATCAAAAATTTCTGCGCAAGCATCTTGACTTATCGCCCCTCAGCGTGATGCGGCGGGAGGACAACGATCCCTATTTCTGCACGCCCAAGGGCGCTTCTATCTTCGGCTGGGCGGGCGTGGACGGCATCCACTTCTGCTTTGTGCGCGGTTTTGGCGAAACGGTCTTCGCCGTGAGCCCGATGAACGGCGGCAGGGACTGCGTGCACGTCATCGCGCGCGATTTCAGCGATTTTCTGCGCCTGCTGCTCGCGGCCGGCGACAGTGCGGCGCTCGAGCAGGCGTGGCAGTGGGACGAGGCGCAATTCGACGCCTTCCTTGCCGAGAATCCGCCGACGGACGAGCAGAAGGCGGTGCTCTCGCAGATCACCACAGTCTTTTCCCTCACGCCGATGGAGCGGCCGTGGCAATACCTGCGCAAGCTGCAAGCGGAGTTCGATCTCAGCAAGCTCAAATTCACCGAGGACTTCTACGACCCCGAAATGAATCCCGACGCGCCCGAACAGAAAACGGACTGGAAGGTCTACTTTGACGGCAGCTTTTGGGGCCACCACGGGCGCGAGCGCGCGGGCAGGGAAATGCCTGTACAAAAGTGGTTTTCGTGGGCGGGGCGCGACTGGTTCGTGCCGTCCGTCTACGTCTGCTCGAAGGGCATCGTCGTCGACTTTTGTATGCGCGCGGAGGCAAAAGCGCTGCGCGATTTCATGGAAAAGTGGGGGATCGACCCCGAAAGCGACGAGTCCATCGACTTCTCGCGCGACGAACGCGAACAGATGGAGTGCGAGCACCCGCTCAGCCTCGGTTTTACCCCCAGCCTCACCTTGAACGGTGCGAAGCTCCGCACGAGCCACGGCTGCAGCGTCATTTTCCTGCCGGAGCAGCCCGGCTTCTGCGTCGACGCAGAGGCAGCCATGGCGCACTACGGCCTCGACCGCGCGTATGGCTGGAGCATCCACCGCGCGGCATTCCCGTTCGTCACGAAGCGCGCGCCGAAGCTCAAGTCGCTCGCCGTCACGATGATGGCGGACGAGGTGCGCGTCCCCGGGGCGCGCTTCCGCGCGGACAGGGCGGGCGATACGTTTGCCTTCTCCTACCGCGGCACAGAGTATACGCTCGCCGTACAGGAGGTCGAGCCGCAGGAACTGCCGCGCGAGCGCATGAGCCTTGACCCGCGGTTCGACTATCCGACGCATTTTACGGTCATCAGTTACACGCTCATGCCCGAGCCGCCGGAAAACTCGATTTTCGTCGAGGACTGCGCCGAGAGCGACCGCCCGCGCCAGGTCAAAAGCGAGACCGCTTTCTTTGCGCCCGAGGCACAGAACGACTTCTGCGTCGGCATCATCGGCGGCGCGGACGGGCCGGTCGCCATCGTCGCGGGCGAAGCGGCGCAGGGGAAGCTCCACACCGCGTGCTCGTCGCTGCACTTTGACGCCGTCGATCGCGTCGAATGGCGCGTGGTCTTCCGCGAAACACCGTTTGAAGCAGAGACGTTCGACCTCTTCTGAGTTATTTCTTCTGCGACCGGCGGTACTCCGTCGGCAGCACGCCGAAGGCCTTGTGGAATTCGGTGGAAAACTTGCTCTGGCTCTCATAGCCGACGGCGCGCGCGACCTGCGCAACGTTTTCGTCGCCCTCGAGCAGCAGCTTTGCCGCGTGCTGCATCCGGTGCTCGCGGATGTGCGAGGCGAGCGAGCTGCCGTAGACCGACTTGAACAGCGCCTTCATCGTCGAGGGATTCATCAAAAAGCGCCTGGACAGCTCGTCGATCGTCGTGCGGCTGTCGAGATGGCACGTCAGATAGTCGTGCACGGCGTGGATGGTCTCGATCTGCTCACTTGTGCCGCCGCCCTCATATACCTCGGCATCGAGCGGGGGCAGGTGCGGCGCGGCAGCAGCGGCCTTACTCTCCTCCTCGGGACACGAAATTTCCATCGTGCGCTCGATCATGCGGTGCAGCAGCTGCGCCTGCTCGTTTTCCGCGGCACGGTAGTAGACCTCCTTCCCCACGCGGCGCGAGACGAGCAGCCCGCTCTCGCGCAGCTGCCGCAGGTGGTGCGACACCGCGGGCGAGCTCATCCCCACCAGCGCGGAGAGGTCGATCACGCACTCCTCACAGTGGCACAGCAGCCAGAAAATGCGCACGCGGCTGCTGTCGGAGAGCTGCTTGAACACGTCCGCCACGGTCTGGAAGCTGCCGATCGTCTCCACCGATTCCTGCAGCTCCCGCATCGTGCCCTCGTCGCTGTGCTGGTGGGGTAAATGCACTTCGCTCATCGTTGTTCCGCCTTTCTTTTTGGGGCCTGCGGGCGCGCCCGTATCCCGTTTGGAAGTTTGTTTCGCCCGAACGGAAGAGACACGCGTGCAGCCCTTGACTTTTGCCTTTGCGGACATTATAGTACGGTCATCAAGATTAAACAAGCACTTAATCGTTAAATATTTTGTGCCGAAAAGGAGAACATACCATGAAAAAGACCTATCAGATCGAAGTGGACTGTGCCAACTGCGCCAACCTCATGGAGCAGGCCACCAAAAAGACCGAGGGCGTTGCCGACGCCGTCGTGAACTTCATGACCCAGAAGATGACCGTCGAGTTCGCCGAGGGTCAGGACCCCAAGGCCGTGATGAAGGCCGTCCTCAAAAACTGCAAAAAGGTCGAGGACGACTGCGAGATCTATCTGTAAGAGCGTCTCCCCCTCTTCGCCCCGGACGAACGCGCCGGGGCGCTTTCTTAGGGCAATTTCCGAATCATCCCCCGAAAAAGGAGGTCATTCCCATGACGAAAAAGCAAAAGAAGATGCTCTGCCGCATCCTCATCGCGGCGGCGCTGTTCCTCATCGCAAAGCTTGTGCCGCTGCCGATGCCCGTCTCCACCGTTCTCTATCTTGCCGCCTACGTCACCATCGGCTACGACATCCTGCGCAAGGCATGGAAGGGCATCCGCAACCATCAGGTGTTCGACGAAAACTTCCTGATGGCGGTCGCAACGATCGGCGCCATCGCGCTCGCCGTCTATGAAAAGAGCGGCGACTATGACGAGGCCGTGGCGGTCATGCTGTTCTATCAGATCGGCGAGCTGTTCCAGAGCTACGCCGTCGGCAAGTCCCGCCGCAACATCACGGCGCTGATGGACATTCGCCCCGACTACGCGAACATTGAGCGCGACGGCAAGCTCGAGCAGGTCGACCCCGACGACGTGGCCGTCGGCACGGTCATCGTCGTGCAGCCCGGTGAAAAGATCCCCATCGACGGCGAGATCGTCGACGGCTCGTCCACGCTCAACACCGCGGCGCTGACGGGCGAGAGCCTGCCGCGCGACGTGATGACCGGCGACGAGGTCATCAGCGGCTGCATCAACATGACGGGCGTGCTGAAGATCAGAACGACGAAGGCCTTCGGCGAGTCCACGGTGTCGAAGATCCTCGAGCTGATGGAAAACTCCAGCTCGCACAAGTCCCGCTCCGAGGCGTTCATCTCCCGCTTTGCCCGCGTCTACACTCCCGCCGTGTGCTACAGCGCGCTGGCGCTGGCCATTCTGCCGCCGCTCGTCAACCTTTTGATGGGCAATCCCGCCGCGTGGGGCATCTGGGTCTACCGCGCGCTCACGTTCCTTGTCATCTCCTGCCCCTGCGCGCTGGTCATCAGCATCCCGCTGAGCTTCTTCGCGGGTCTCGGCGGCGCAGGACACGAGGGCATCCTCATCAAGGGCTCGAACTATCTCGAGGCCCTGTCCAAGACCAAGGTCGTCGTCTTCGACAAGACCGGCACGCTCACGCAGGGTGTGTTCGAGGTCACAGGCGTGCACCACAGCCCCATGGAGGACCACAAGCTGCTTGAATACGCGGCGCTTGCCGAGTGCGCCTCCTCGCACCCGATCAGCAAGAGCTTGCAAAAGGCCTGCGGCGTGGAGCTCGACCGCTCCCGCGTGACGGACATCGAAGAGCGCGGCGGCCGCGGCGTGGTCGCGACCGTGGACGGCCACAGTGTGGCCGCGGGCAACGGCAAGCTCATGGATGAGCTCGGCGTCAAGTGGCAGGAGTGCCGCAGCGTCGGCACGATCGTCCACATGGCGGTCGACGGCGCGTATGCCGGCCACATCGTCATCTCCGACGTTGTCAAGAGCGATGCGCGCGACGCCATCGCCGCGCTCAAGCGCGCGGGCGTGCGCAAGGCCGTCATGCTCACGGGCGATATCCGGAAGGTCGTGGCGCAGGAGCTTGGCATCGACGAGGTCCACGCGGAGCTGCTCCCCGGCGACAAGGTCGCGCGCCTCGAGCGCCTGCTGGGGGAAAAGGGCAAGGATGACTGCCTCGCCTTCGTCGGCGACGGCATCAACGACGCGCCCGTGCTCTCCCGTGCGGATATCGGCATCGCGATGGGCGCGATGGGGTCCGACGCCGCCATCGAAGCCGCCGACGTGGTGCTCATGGACGACGACCCGATGAAGATCGCCAAGGGCATCCAGATTTCGCGCAAGTGCATCCGCATCGTGTACGAGAACATCGTCTTCTCGCTCGGCGTGAAGCTGACGTGCCTGCTGCTCGTCGCCATCGGTATCGCCAACATGTGGATGGGCATTTTCGCCGACGTCGGCGTGATGGTCTTAGCGGTTCTCAATGCAATCAGAGCGCTGCGCACTTCAAAAAACTGACAAAGTCAGTTTTTTGAGCAGAATTTCACTGCGCTCAGCGCACGCGCCAAAGGCGCGCACGTTCGCTCCGTGCAAAGTGTTTTTTGGCACGCACATGTCGTTCCAAAAAACGATTTCAATTTATTTGCGCCGTGCGCGGCGCAAAGTCTGCGACGCTTATTTTGCGGGCGGCAAAGTCTGCGACGCTTTTACAAACGAGAGGACGGCATTTGCCGTCCTCTTTTTGTTGTGCATTGCAATACAGGCTTTCTTTTCGTATAATGACCGTATCAAAACGATTTTGGAGGACACCACCATGAAGGTCAGCGTGATCCAGATGAATATGCGCTCGCTGGAGAGCAAAGCGAACTTTGACCGCGCGGAGGCGCTCGTGCGCCGCGCCGCCGGGGAAAACAGCCCCGACGTTGTTGTCCTGCCCGAGACGTGGAACACGGGCTTCATGCCCGCGGGCGACCTTGCCGCGGCGTGCGATGAGGACGCGAAGTCCGTCCGCGCCCGCTTTTCGCCGCTTGCGCGCGAGTTGAACGTCAACATCGTAGCAGGGAGCGTCTCGAACAAACGCGGCGGGCACATCTACAACACCGCCTGCGTCTTCGACCGCGCGGGCGCGTGCCTTGCAGAATACGACAAGACCCACCCCTTCACGCCGATGGGCGAGCACGAGGTCTACACTCCCGGCGATCACCTCGTCACCTTCACGCTCGACGGCGTGCGCTGCGGCCTTCTCATCTGCTATGAGCTGCGCTTTTCAGAGCTCTGGCGCACGCTCGCGCTGCGCGGGGCGGAGGTCATCTTCCTGCCCGCCCAGTGGACGGCGGCGCGGCAGTACCACTGGGAAACGCTCACCGCCGCCCGCGCCATCGAAAACCAGCTCTTTGTCGTCTCCTGCAACGCCTGCGGCGAACGCGACGGCACGGTCTACGGCGGCTTTTCGCGTGTCATCGACCCACTCGGCGAGGTGCTTGCGCAGGGCGGCAGGGAGGAAGAGATCGTCTCCGCCGAGCTGGACCTTGCCTGCGTCGCACCCCTCCGCGCCCGCGTCCCCGTTTTCCACGACCGAAGGCCCGAACTCTGCCGGCTGTAAGAAGGGATACAAAGCGTCGCAGACTTTCGCGCCCGCAGACGCGAAATCAATTTCGATCGTAAATTCCAACGACATGCGCGTTGGAATTTACACTT
>ENA-OWPF01002101-OWPF01002101.1-human-gut-metagenome-genome-assembly--contig:-NODE-2101-length-15120-cov-3.574046_pt1 | contig 15120 bp, 11 predicted proteins | sample MGYA00248261_ERZ651840 | MGnify/ENA primary metagenome ERZ651840 (study PRJEB26924, sample SAMEA4378268) | human gut metagenome | biome: human gut; feature: human-associated habitat; material: faeces... | reverse complement strand
CGCCACAAAAATGCAGACGAACTACATGGGGCTGACCATCACCGAGCTGTACTACCCCGGAAGCGTCTTCAAGGTCATCACGGCCGCCATGGGTGTGGACTCGGGCAAGGCCACCTATTACACCACCTTCAACTGCTCCGGTGCCTATGGCGTGGCAAAAGAGACGTATCACTGCGCCGGTAAGAAGGCCCACGGCGTCCAGAACCTCGCCGAGGCCCTCCGGAACAGCTGCAACATCTACTTCATCCAGCTGGGTCAGCGGCTGGGTTCCAGCGCCTTCTACGACTACTTCGACGCTTTCGGCTTCACCGAGCGCACCGGCGTGGACCTGCCCAACGAGACGGGCATGATGAAGTATTACACCAAGAGCCAGCTGGGCGAGGTCGAGCTTTCGTCTTCCTCCTTCGGTCAGGCAATGGCTGTGACCCCGCTGCAGGTGTGTACCGCCATCTCGGCAGCCGTCAACGGCGGCTACCTCGTCACCCCTCATGTGGTGGATAAGATAACCGACCAGAACGGCAACGTCGTCGAGGAGATCGGCGCGAACGTCCGCCGTCAGGTCATCAGCAAGAGCGCCAGCGAGACCATCCGCCAGATCATGGAGTATGAGGTCGGCGACGGCACCACCACCGGCGGCGGCTCCAACGCCTACGTCGCGGGCTACCGCATCGGCGGCAAGTCCGGTACGTCCGAGCAGCTGAACATGGAGCGCCGCGCCGACGGCGACTACAAGAAAGTCGCCTCCTTTGCCGCCGTCCTGCCCGCCAACGACCCGGAAATTCTGGTCTACGTCATGCTGGACGACCCCAACAACGCCCACACCGACTATTCGTCCATCCTGGCTGCGCCTGTGGTCGGCAACATCATCAGTGAGATAGCCCCCTATCTGGGCATTGCCACCGACGGCATCGACCGCAGCCAGAACACCGTCAAGGTGCCGAACCTCGTGGGCAAGGAGTGGAGCAATGCGCAGGTCTCCCTGAATACCAAGGGCCTCAAGCATCAGCTCGTGGAGAGCGAGAGCGACCAGACTGCCGCCGTCGTCACCTACCAGTACCCCCACGCGGGCGCAGCGGTGGCCAGCGGCACCACCATCTATCTTTACACCGATACCTATTCCGGCAGCCACACGGAAGTGCCGGACGTCAGCGGCAAGAGTGCCGACTTTGCCCGCCAGATGCTGACCGCCGCCGGCCTGAACTGTCAGGTGGCGGGCGACAGCGCCGGTACCGTGCAGAGCCAGAGCGAGGCCGCCGGCTCCAGCGTCCAGAAAGGCACCGTCGTCACCATCACTTGCGGATAAGGAGATTTATTATGGAAAAAATCGCAGCAGACCTGCTTTTGAAAGGCCTTGCCCCCGAGGGCTTCGCCGACAGCCAGCCCATCGGCCTCGTGACCACCGACAGCCGCGAGGTCTGCCCCGGCTGCATCTTTGTGGCTTTCCCCGGTGAGCGCTTCGACGGCCACGATTTCGCGGCCAAGGCGCTGGAAGAGGGCGCGGCCTACGTTGTCCTCAATCATCCGGTGGAGGGCGTCCCGGCTGAACGGGCGGTTATCAGCCCCGACAGCTACCACGCCATGATGGTTATGGGCGCGAACTACCGCAGCCAGTTCCACCCGAAGGTGGTGGGCGTCACCGGCAGCGTGGGAAAGACCACCACCAAGCAGATGACCTACGCCGCCATCGCGGGCTTTGGCAATACCATCAAGACCGAGGGCAACCAGAACAATGAGCTGGGCCTGCCCCGCACCATCTTCCGCATCGGCAGGGATACGGAGTACGCTGTCGTGGAGATGGGCATGAGCCACGCCGGTGAGATCGAGCGTCTGGCAAAGTGCGCCCGCCCCGATGTGGGCATCATCACCTGCATCGGCGTGTCCCACATCGGCAATCTGGGCAGTCAGGAGAACATCTGCAAGGCGAAGCTGGAAATCTGCGCCGGCCTTGCCGAGGGTTCGCCCCTCGTACTCAACGGCGACGACCCCTTCCTGCGCAAAGCCGCTCTGCCCGCCCATGTCCGGCCCGTGTGGTTCAGCCTCGGCGACGAGAACGCCGACGTCTGCGCCCTCGATGTCCGGCAGGAGGGCGACAGCATGGCCTTCACCCTCTGCGATAAAAATGCAGGCCGCTATGAGGTGACGATTCCTGCGATGGGACGTCACAATGTGGCGAACGCGCTGGCTGCTTACGCCGCCGCCACCCGTCTGGGCCTCGCGCCCGAGGGCGTCATCGCGGGTCTGGCCGATTTCGAGCAGACCGGTATGCGCCAGAAGGTCGTCCACGCAGGCAGCATGGACGTCATCGAGGACTGCTACAACGCCAACCCCGACAGCATGAAGGCTGCGCTGGCGATGTTCAAAGAGTACCCCTGCAAGCGCCGCTTCGCTCTGCTGGGCGATATGCTGGAACTGGGCGGGATGAGCGTGCCCGCTCATGAAGAGCTGGGCCGTCAGGCCGCAGAGGCCGGGCTGACCGCTCTTGTCACCTACGGCCCCGAGGCCGCACGGACGGCAAAGGCTGCAAAGGACGCGGGCCTCGCCGACGTCGTCCACGCCGAGGATTACCAGCAGGCCGCAGACGCTCTGCTGACCCGGATGGAGCCGGGCGACGCTCTGCTGGTGAAGGCCAGCCGGGGCATGGCACTGGAAAAGGCGCTGGCCCTGTTTTATCCCGTCTGCGCAAAGTAAAATACTTGGAGTATCGTTATTATGATTCGTTTTGCCTTGATCGTCGCCTCAACGCTGGGGTTCGTCCTCACGGCGGCGCTCGGGAATTTGATGGCGCCGCTGCTGCGGGCATTCCGCGTCCAGCAGGAGGAAAATGAGCCGCCCACGATGGGCGGGCTCTGCCTGATGGTGGGGACGCTGGCGGCGGTAGGCGTCGGCTGGACAGCGGCCTGTGTCGCCCAGCCGGAGCTGCTGGGGACCGAGAGCCTGCTGACCACACGGCTGCTCATCGCCCTGTTCGGGGCGCTCTGCTTCGGGGCCGTGGGCCTCGCGGACGATGTGGTCCGACTGCGGCATCGGTCGCCGCTGGGGCTGCGCCGCCCGGTGCGGCTGGCACTGGAAGCGGCCTCCGGCGCGCTGGTGCTGACCCTGCTGGGGCTGAACCACTGCCTGCCCGACGGGTTGGCAGTGCCGGGCGTCGGCTACTGCAACCTCGGGCCGCTGGCCCCGGTGGTCTGGTTGGCGATTTTAGTGGCGCTGGCCGAGAGCGCCCGCACGGCCGACGGCATGGACGGCACGGTCTGCGGCTGCGCCTTCATCGCCATGCTGGGTCTCATGACGGCTATGACCCTCCTGGGCTGGTTCCCGCTGGGCGTCCTCCCGGCGGCGCTGGCCGGGGCATTGATGGCCTTCCTGCTCTGGAATTTCTACCCCGCAAAGCTCCGCCCCGGTGCAGTGGGATGCCAGTTTTTAGCAGGTGCGCTGGGCTGTGTGCCGCTGAGCGTCGGCTGGCCCGGGCTGGCGCTCCCGCTGGCTCTGCCCTACTGGCTGGAGGGCGGCATGGTGGCTCTGCAGATCATCGTCTGGAAGGCCTCCGGCGGGCGGCGGCAGCTGTTCGGCACCGCACCGCTCCACCGCTGGCTGGAAAAGCGGGGCTTTGACCCGGTGAATATCTTTTATATTTTTGGAGTCCTGGCAATGCTGGGCCTTGCGCTGACCTTGCAGGCGGCGCGGGCCAGCTGAGCCGGGACCCGATAAGGAGGGAATGCGGATGGCGACCATCCGGAGAAAAAAGTCTGAGTCTTTTGCCATCTTGTCGAGCCCCGGCCCCTGGCCGCAGGTGCTCATCAACTGGCTGGCGACGCTGGCAGTCATCATCGTGTTCGGACTCATCATGCTGTTCAGTGCCAGCTACACCACGGGCTACCTACGGATGGGCGACAGCTTTTACTACATCAAGTCGCAGGTGTTCTGCCTGGGTCTGGGTCTCGCGGTCATGCTGCTCTTCTCCCGCATCGACCACCGCTTTCTGCGCAGGATGGTCTGGCCGGGCTATGTCGTCTGCATCGTGATGCTCATCGCGGTGCTGTTCAGTGCGCCCCTCAACGGCTGCCGCCGCTGGCTGCGCATCGGCTTTACCATTCAGGTATCGGAGATCGCAAAGTTCGAGATGATACTGCTCACGGCCCATCTGGCCGCGAAAGCGCCCCATCTGGAAAAGCTGGACCCCGCCTCCGGGCGGCGCGTCCCGGCAGGCCAGTGGCTCTATCAGCGCATCGTGCGGGAACTCATCGTCCCGCTGCTGCCCCTCATCCCGGTGGTTATCCTGCTCATGCTTGAGCCGCATATGTCCGGCATCGTCCTGACGACGGCCATCTGCGGCACCATCCTGCTGCTGGGCGGCAGCGGCGGCATCATCACCTGGGCGGGCGGCGCGTCCGCTATGCTGCTGCTCCGCACCGTGCTGGAGCACATCGACTCCATCCCGTACTTACAGAGCCGTCTGGACGGCTGGACCCACGACCTGAGCAAGATGACCGACCAGACCCTGCAGAGCCTCTACGCCATCGGCTCCGGCGGTGTCACAGGCCTCGGCCTCGGCAACAGCATCGAAAAACAGCTCTGGCTCCCCGAGAGCACCAACGACTTCATCTTCAGCGTCGTGTGTGAGGAGCTGGGCTTCGTGGGTGCCGTCATCGTCATCCTGCTCTTCGTGCTCTTCCTCGTGCAGGGGCTGTGGCTGGCCTTCCACGCCGAGAACCGCTACTGCACACTGGTGGGTATCGGCATCATGGCCCAAATTGCGTGGCAGGTGTTCTGCAACATCGCGGTCGTCACCAACACCCTGCCCAACACCGGCATCTCGCTGCCCTTCTTCTCCTCCGGCGGCACCAGCCTCATCCTGCTGCTGGCCGAGATGGGCGTGATGATAAACATCGGTCGGGGCGGCGAGCGCGCCCGCCTCGAGCGGGAGAATCTCCGCGCCCTGCGGGAACAGCGGGAAAAAGAAAAGTCCGATAACACCATCCGGCTCGACCCCAACATGGGATATTGAGCACATCCAAATAAGGAGGAAATCACCATGCGTGTACTGATCGCAGCCGGCGGAACTGCCGGACATATCAACCCGGCTCTGGCCATTGCGGGAGCCATCAAAAAGGCCGACCCGTCCGCCGAGATACACTTTGCAGGCCGGAAAGAGGGCATGGAATACCGCCTTGTGACCCAGGCAGGCTACCCCTTCCACCACATCGAGATCACCGGTTTCCAGCGTAAGCTCTCCCTGAACAACATCAAGCGGAACATCATCACCCTCTGGAACCTGGCCCTCTCCGGCCCGAAAGCCCGGGCCATGATGAAGGAAGTGCAGCCTGACCTCGTCATCGGCTGCGGCGGCTACGTCTCCGGCCCGGTGGTGCGCTGCGCTGCCAAGAAGGGCATCAAGACCGCCATCCATGAGCAGAACGCTTTCCCCGGCGTGACCAACAAGCTGCTGGCCCCGGACGTGGACATCGTGTTCGCCGCCGTGCCTGCCGCTGTGGAAAAGCTGGGTGCGCCCGAAAAGACGCAGGTCGTGGGCAACCCGGTGCGGCCTGAAGTGTTTGAGAAGGCAGGGGAGCGGGACGCCATCCGCGCCCAGCTGGGTGCCGGTGACCGCACCGTCATCCTCTCCTTCGGCGGAAGCCTCGGCGCCCGCCGCGTCAATGAGGTGGTGGCCGACCTCTGCGCATGGGAGCAGAAAGAGCACAAGCCTGTGCTCCACATCCACGCCACCGGACAGTACGGCGTGGAGCTGTTTCAAAATCTCGAAAAGGAAAAAGGCTTTGCTCCCGGCGAGAGCCTCGTGGTGAAGGAATATATCAACAATATGCCCGAGCTGCTGGCCGCTGCCGACCTCGTCATCAGCCGTGCCGGTGCGCTGACGCTGGCCGAACTGGAAGCCGAGGGCCGCGCCGCCATCCTCATCCCCAGCCCCAATGTGGCGGAGAACCACCAGTATTACAACGCCATGGAGCTGCAGAAGGCCGGTGCCGCTGTGGTCATCGAGGAAAAGAATCTGACCGGCGAGAAGCTGGTCTCGACCGTCTCCGGCCTGCTGGCCGAGCCGGGCAAGCTGGCTGTCATGGGCAAGAACGCCCGCACCCTTTCGGTGGACGACAGCCTCGACCGCATCGCCGACGCCCTGATGAAACTGGTCAAGACGCCGTGATTGATTCGGCAGCACTCTTGTGATAAAATAATCAGACGGAAAGGAGGCGACGCCGCACCATGCAGCAGGATCGGAACAACAGCCGACGCACCGGGCAGCAGAACAACGCCCGGCGGCAGGGAAAGCCCCGCAAAGCCTACGACTGGACGCAGGACCGGCGTCCCTCGAATCAGAACCGCCGCCGGACGCAGGGCTATCAGGAGCAGACGCTGGACTTCTCGGGCGGCAATGTGACGTTCGAAAACCACAGCTCGGGATATGCGGACAACAGCATCCAATTTCCCCAGCAGACGGCGCGACGGCCCAATAACCAGAACCAAAGCCGCCGTCAGGGCCAGCAGAGAAGCCAGCGGCCCCGTCAGAACACGACTGCCTACCCCACAAATGGGAGCCGCCCCCGCAATGGCCAGCGGCCCCAGAATGTCCAGAGCGCCCGGAGGCCCCAGAGCGCCCGGAGGCCCCAGAGCGGCGGGCGCTACCGCCCCACGGAGGCGAACCTCCGCAGCCCGGCCCGGCGGGAAGGCAGAAAAAAGCGCCGCCTGACTCGTGCCGCTGTCCGCCGCCGCAGGGCCATCCGCCGCCTGACGGCGCTGGCGCTGCTGCTCTGCGTCATCGGGGTGGGCGTCTACCTCACCGTGACCATGCTCTTCAAGATAAACACCTTGCAGGTGGCAGTCGATGGAGAGGTGGTGCAGGAGGTGGGCGGCTATTCCAGCGCTGAGATCCTGCAGGCGCTGGGCGTCCACGCGGAAGAGAACATCTTCAGCTTCGACCCCGCCGAAAAGGCCGCTGCGCTGGAAAAGCAGTTCCCGCTGCTGGAAAATATCCGGGTGGAGCGGGATTACCCTAACACCGTAGTGGTGCGGACCAACGCGGCCACTGCCGTCTACGCCATGCAGACGTCCAGCGGCTGGCTGAGCCTTTCTGCGGGGCTGAAGATACTGGATCAGGATTCGGCCCAGCCGGACCTTATCATCCTCTGCGGCGGCGAGCCGGTGTCCACGACGCCGGGCACACAGCTGGAATTTGAGACAGGACCGTCCGGCGCGTCTTCGGGCGGCGCAGCGTCTGACAGCGCCGCATCCAGCGAGGCCGGACCGCCCACGGATAAGCGGCTCGAGTCCCTGAACACTCTGCTGACCGCACTGGACAGCAGTGAGCTGGGGGCGGATGTCACCCGCATCGAGTTCGAGGACCCGGAGCAGATGGCGTTTTTGTATCAGGGCCGCATCAGCGTGCTTCTGGGTACCCTGAATGAGCTGGACTACAAACTCCGGCTGGCAAAGTATGTCCTGCTCAACGAGGACGGCAAGGGCTGCTCGCCCACCGACACCGGTATGCTGGATCTGAGCCACTTGAGCGCCTCTTCCAGCCGCAAATTCCGCTTTGCACAGGGTGAGCCGACCCTGCCCTCGGGCTGGACGGCCTCGGAAGAGCCTGCCGCCCCGGCGGAGGCAGAAGCCGAGAGCCAGCCGGAGGAAGCCTCCGGCACCGAACCCGATACTGAGGGCGCGGAAGCCGCGCCCGCCGAAGACCCTACTGCCGCAGCGGCAGAACAGCAATAAGGAGCATTTGAACGATGAAACTGGAACAACTGTTGGAGGGCGTGTCCTATACGCTGGTGCAGGGCAGCCTTGAACTTGACATCGAGGACATCATCTACGACAGCCGCAAGGCGGCTCCGGGCCGGCTTTTCGTCTGCATCGTGGGTACCCAGCGGGACAGCCACGACTACGCCGCCCAGTGCGTGGCCGACGGCGTGACGGCGCTGGTGGTTCAGCACGACATCGACCTTTCCACCGTCCCCGGTGCTGCCGTGCTGAAGGTGGAGAGCAGCCGCTATGCGCTGGCACTCATGAGCGGCAATCTGTTCGGCAACCCCTCCCGCCGGATGACCATGATCGGTGTCACCGGTACCAAGGGCAAGACCACCACCACCCACATGATAAAGAGCGTGCTGGAAGCCGCAGGCCGCAAAGTGGGCATGATCGGCACCAACGGCATCTACTTCCTCGGCCACCATCAGGAGACGGCCAACACCACCCCTGAGAGCTACGAGCTGCAGAAGACCTTCCGGGAGTTTCTGGACGCCGGCTGCGACACGGCGCTGATGGAGGTGTCCAGTCAGGGCCTCATGATGGACCGCGTGGCGGGCATCCATTACGACATCGGCGTCTTCACCAACCTCTCGCCCGACCACATCGGCCCCGGCGAGCACAAGACCTTTGAAGAATACCGCAGCTGGAAGGGTCAGCTTTTCAAGCGCTGCACCACCGGCGTCGTGAACATCGACGACGAGAACACCGAGGCCCTGCTGGAAGGCCACACCTGCAAGCTGGTGACATACGGCTGCAGCGAGAAGGCCGACTACCGCGCCGGTACTTACCAGCTGCTCCGCACCCATGACTTCCTCGGCGTCCAGTTCCATGTCTCCGGCAAGGATGATATGGACGTCAAGGTGAATATGCCCGGCGAGTTCAGCGTCTACAATGCGCTGGCCGCGCTCACTGTGGGCAAGGTGCTGGGCCTGCCCGATGAGGCCATCCACGAAGGTCTGGGCCGCTGTGTGGTCAAGGGCCGCGTGGAGCTGGTCCCCATCAGCAGGAAGTTCACCATCCTGTTGGACTACGCCCACAACGAAGTCTCCACCGAGAGCCTGCTCACGACTCTGCGGGCCTACGACCCCCACCGCCTCGTGGTGGTGTTCGGCTGCGGCGGCAACCGCTCCAAGCTGCGCCGCTACGGCATGGGCGAGATCTGCGCCAAGATGGCCGATTTCTCCATCCTCACCGAGGACAACAACCGCTTTGAGAAGGTGGAAGACATCATCGCCGACATCCGCGTGGGCATGAACAAGGGCAACCCGGACGCAAAGTTCGTGGAGATCCCCGACCGCCTCGACGCCCTGCATTATGCTGTTGACCACGCACAGGAGGGCGACCTCATCGCCGTCATCGGCAAGGGCCATGAGACCTACCGCGACCGCGAGGGCGTCAAGACCCCCTTCCTCGAGCGGGAACTGCTGGAAGAGTACGCCCAGCAGATCGGCCTTGAGTAATATCTGAACATAAAAATACCGGCTGTGTTGGATGCACAGCCGGTATTTTTGTAGTATTTGGACTTTAGTTCTTTTCCACCAGAGCCTTCTGAGCCTTTTCCTCAGGGATGAGGTTGGTCATGCTCTTGAGGCTGATGCCGATGGTGGAGAGGTTGTGCAGCATGGCAGAAGACGCAGGCTGCAGGATGCCCATTGCCCCCAGCGCGATGAGGGCAGAGTTGAAGGTCAGCACAAAGTGGTAGTTGGCGCTGACACGGCGCTGCAGGGAGTTGGCGATGGTCTTGAGGATGACCAGCTCCTCGAGGCTGTCGGCCTTGATGGTCACGTCTGCGATCTCGCGGGCGATGGCAGCGCCGGAGTTGATGGCGATGCCGACGTCAGCGGCAGAGAGGGCGGGGGAGTCGTTGATGCCGTCGCCGATCATCACGACGGTGTGGCCCTCGCTCTTGGCCTTCTGGACGAAAGCAGCCTTGTCCTCGGGCAGGACTTCGGCGAAGAACTGGTCCACACCCACCTGCTTTGCGATGGCGGCGGCGGTGCGCTCGCTGTCACCGGTCATCATGACGGTGTTGGTGATGCCGAGGCCGCGCAGAGCGCGCAGCACGCGGGAAGCTTCCGGACGCAGCGGGTCGGCGATGCAGATGACGCCGGCCAGACGGCCCGAAGCGGCCAGATAGAGGTGAGAATACTCCGGCTCAAGGTCATCGAACTTCTCGCGCTCGTCTTCGGGGATGGTGCAGTGCTCGTCCTCAAAGACGAAGTGGTGGCTGCCGATGACGACCCGCTCACCGCTGACGCGGCTGGCGATGCCGTGGGCCACGATATACTCTACCTCGGAGTGCATCTCTTCGTGGGAGATGCCGCGCTCTTTGGCCTCCCGGACGACAGCATTGGCCATCGAGTGGGGGAAGTGCTCCTCGAGGCAGGCGGCCAGCTGCAAAACTTCGCTTTCGCTGCAGCCGGAGAAGGGGACGACCTTGACCACCTTGGGGGTAGCGCGGGTCAGGGTGCCGGTCTTGTCGAAGACGATGGTGTCGGCCTTGGACAGGGTCTCGAGGTACTTGCCGCCCTTGACGGTGATATGGCTTGCGCCGCACTCGCGCATGGCAGAAAGAACGGCCAGCGGCATGGAGAGCTTGAGGGCGCAGGAGAAATCGACCATCAGGCAGGAGATGGCGCGGGTGGCGTTCCGGGTCAGGGCGTAGGTGACGACGGTAGCACCGAGGCACCAGGGGACCAGACGGTCGGCCAGAGCCAGCGCACGGTTCTCGGTGCTGGACTTCAGCTTCTCGGACTCCTCGATCATGGCCACGATCTTGTCGTAGCGGTTTGCGCCGCCCTCGGCCCTGGCGGTCAGGACGCACTCGCCCTCTTCCACCACAGTGCCGGCGTAGACGGTGGCACCGATGGTCTTGCGCACCGGCATGGACTCGCCGGTGAGTGCAGCCTGGTTGACCATGGCTTCGCCCTCGATGACGGTGCCGTCCAGCGGGATCATGTTGCCGGAGCGGACGACGATCTCATCGCCGGGGTGGACCTTGGTGAGCGGCATGAGCACTTCGGTACCCTGTGCGCGGACCCAGACCTTATCGACATTCAGGGCCATGCTGCGGGCCAGGTCGTCGAGGCTCTTCTTGCGGGTCCACTCCTCCAGCAGGGAGCCGACGTTGAGCAGGAACATGACGGAGCCTGCGGTGGCGAAATCGCCCCGCAGGATGGAGACGCCGATGCTCAAAGCATCCAGCACCTCGACTTCCAGTTTGCGGCGCCACAGACAGCACACACCCTTCCAGAGGAACCCGATGGAGCGGAACACGGTGTAGGCGGCGTTGAGCGGGGCGGGCAGGAACAGCTCGCGCAGCACTCGGCCTGCCAGGAGGTTATACATCTTTTCCTGATATTCCTGATTGATGCGGCGGCTGTCGGCGCTGGTGACAAGTGTGTCCAGCTCGGGGTCATCGAAACGGTAGGTGCTCAGGGCGGCGACGGCGTCCTTGCGGGAGCCGGTGTAATACACCACCACATCGCCCGTCCGCTCGTAGACCTTGGCCTTGCTCACGGCGTCGTGGTGGTTCAGATAGGCTTCCAGCACATCGGCCCGGTGCAGGGTCATCCGCACATTGCAGACGTGTACCCGCAGGCGGCCGCGGCTCTCATGAAGAATAGTACATTTCATATCAGAATATCCTCTGCGTATTGCAAAAAATAACCATAAAAAGAGCCGCCCGCAGGCGGCTCAGAGACTGCAAAATTACTCGTTGGTCTCGGCGGTCTCTGCCTTGGCAGCGTCCTCGATGACCTCAGCCTCAGCCTTGGCAGCGCGGGCCTCGTTGATAGCCTTTGCATCCTCGAGGATGTCACCGGCCTGCTCCTGGACTTTGCTGACGGTCTCCATGGTGGAGTCCTTCATGCGCAGGACAGCAGCGGTGGTCTGGGTGTAGACCTTCTTGGCATCGCTGCTGGACAGCAGCTTGAAACCAGCGGAACCGAACAGGGTGCCGGCAGCGAACAGAGCAATCTTCTTCATATCGACCATAGTAGTATACCTTCCTTTTTATCGTATTCCCTCATGTACCCCCAAAGGGCATGGAATAAGTGTTTCTGCGGATATTATAGCGCAGATTTCGGAATTTGCAAGGTTTTTTGACGATGTTAAGACGTATTAACTTTTTACGGGAAGTAGTTTGAAATGTCTATCTTTACGTGTTTTTTGCCGCAAACTACAGTTTGTATTTTCAAACAAACTCCGAGGCGCCGAAGAAATATAACAAAGAGTCTTGCGCTGAGAGGTGCATTCATTGTACAATAAAAAAGTATGCGATAAAATCGACAGGGCCGGGACGTTCCGGCCTGTAAAAATAAGTGAGGCTGGATATGGAAAAGAAAGATATTCGTGTGCTGGCGCTCGACCTCGACGGCACCCTGACCAATGACCAGAAGGTCGTCACCCCCGCCACCCGCGCAGCGCTGGACGCCGCTGCTGCCAAAGGTGTGACCATCGTGCTGGCCTCGGGCCGTCCCACGGCAGGCGTCATGCCGCTGGCAAAGGAGCTGGGACTGGATAAAAAGGGCGGCTGCATCCTCTCGTATAACGGCGGTGCCATCATCGACTGTGCCACCGGCGAGACGCTCTACCGCAAGCAGCTGGATGCAAAGTATGTGCCGCAGCTCTGTGCCTTCGCCAGGGAGCAGGGCGTGGTCATCATTACCTATAATAAGCAGGGCGTCGTCACCGAAAGCCCCGAGGACGAGTGGGCGCTGAAGGAGTGCTTTACCTGCAAGCTGCCCATGCAGAAGGTGGAGGACCTCGCCGCCTATGTGGATTATCCCATCTGCAAGATGCTCATTACCCTCGACCCCGCCCGCCGCGGCGAGGTGCTGGAAGCAGGCCGGAAACAGTTTGCGGGCGAGATCGACCTCTACCCGTCCAGCCCCTTCTTCATCGAGGCTGTGCCGCTGGGGGTCGCCAAGGACGTGAGCCTCGGCAGTCTGCTGGAAAGCAGGGGTCTGACCCGCGACAACCTCATGGCCTGCGGCGACGGCATCAACGACCGCTCAATGATACGCTTTGCCGGCGTGGGTGTGGCCATGCAGAATGCAGAGCCCCCCGTCAAGGAGGAGGCGGACTATGTGACCGTCGCCGACAACAACCATGACGGCGTGGCTGAGGCCATTGAGAAGTTCATTTTTTGAAAGGATACCAGACGCAAATGCCGCGCAACTTAGTTTTATTTGATTTGGAGTGGAACATCGGCTATCAGCCGTTTATCTTTAATTATCACGGCGTCCAGCAGACGCTCCGGGGGGAGATCATTGAGATTGGCGCCGTCAAGATCGACGAGGACGCCAACGTGCTGGATACCTTCTCCATCCACCTGCGTCCCCGCATCTTCCGTTGCCTGCAGCACCACATCGCCAAAGTCACCGGTCTGACGCAGGAGGACCTCGACAAGGGCGAACCCATCATTCAGGGCCTCCGCCGCTTTATGAAGTGGTGCGGTCCGGACGCCGAGTTCGCCGAGTGGGGCATGGATGACGTGCCGGTGCTCAAGCAGAACCTTTTCCTCTGCAATCTCGACGAGAGCCGCCCGACGGTCTGGTACGACCTGCAGCAGCTCTTTCTGCGGGAGTACCCCCGCAAGGAAGGCGAGGGGATGAAGCTGGAAAATGTCGTCACCCGGATGGGAATCCCGCTGGAACGCCCCTTCCACGACGCTTTGTCCGACACCCTCTATACCGCCGACCTCTGCCGTATGCTCGACCTGCGGGCCGGACTGGCCGCTTACCCCAGCGAGGAGGACACCCTGCGCCAGAGCCTTTGCCCCACGCCGGGCGACTACCGGGATTTCAGGGTCTTCCAAGGCTATCTGGAACAGTCTATGTGGAAGCTGGACCCCGTCATCGGCACGATGGCCTGCCCGGTCTGTGGCACGGCCCTGCAGCCGGATGACGTCTGGCTGAAAAAAGGGAGCAGCGGCTGGTACACGCTGTCCCAGTGTCCCGTCTGTAAGGGCCGGGGCGGTGAGGCAGGCCGGGGCGTGTTCCAGAAATACCGGATGTCGCGCCGGGACGGCCTGCACTGGGCCTTCGCCCGCTGCGTCCAGATGCCGGACGATGCAAGCCTGGTCCGCTGGAAAAAGCAGAAAGCCCAGTATCTGGAGCGTCAGCGCCTCAAGGCCGAACGGCAGGCCGCCGAAGCGGAGGCCGCCCGGCACATCTTCTGAGGCAGAAGAATAAAATATCGTGCAGGAAAGAACAACGCTGTTTCGTATTGTAAGGAGAGACAGGAAGAAAAAGGCAAAAATGCTCAGATTTTGTTCATATCCCGGTCATAGATGCTGGATATACTAAGAAGAAACATCAGGCAGAAACGAAAGGGATGGTACGAGCACGATGGAAACGACGCTCATCGACTGGCTCCACCAGCTGGGTACGCTGGAATTCTGGGAGGCATTGTTAGAGGGCTTTGAAGGGCTGGGACCGTTGGTCCCTATCCTGCTGGCGATGCTGGAATCCATTTTTCCGCCGCTGCCCCTCATCGCCATCGTGGCCCTCAATATTGCGGCCCACGGCGGATTTCTTGGCTTCGTCTACAGCTGGCTCGGTGTGGCCGCAGGCGGCACGGTGGTGTTTTTATTCTGGCGGCGGGTGGTCAAGCGCTTTTTCTGGAAGCTGGCCTCCCGCTCTGAAAAGCTGAAAAAGGCCCAGCAGTGGGTCAGCCATGTGGACACGGCCAGCCTCTTCATGCTGGCGGTCCTGCCCTTCACGCCCACGTCGTTCCTGCATCTGGCCTTCGGCATCTCGGACTTTGACGAGAAACGCTATCTGCTCACCCTTCTGACGGGCAAGGCCGTTATGGTGGCCATGATGTCTCTCTTCGGCCAGTCGCTGCTCAGCTCGCTGAAAAATCCGGTGCATCTCATCCTCGCCATCGCCATCTGGGCCGGGATGTACTGGGTGAGCAGGAAATTCTGTAAGAAGCACGATTTGGATCGATAAAATTGCGAAGCACTTGACTTTTTTGCAGAGAATGCATATAATAAAACTGTAAAAGTGGATAGCAAGTTCATATGGCTTTCACCAATGAGCAGCAAAACGCCCCACGGTACTGCGAATACCGCGGGGCGTTTTGCTTACTAGGGGTTAGTGCTTACCGGCCTTGAACTGCTCGTCAAGCCACTTGCAGATGCAGTGAGCAACTACATTTGCTGCGACGGACAGAATAAAAGTGGACAGAGTATTCATATGTGCATTCACCCCCTTCCCCAATTTGAATGGAGTCGGAAGGCCGACACCTAAAGAATATCATAAAATTCGACGAAACACAAGAAAAGCCGCTGTACAGCTGTGAAAAGCTGCACGGCGGCTTTTGTGGTAGTACGCTTAGTTCTCAGCCAGATTGCCG
>ENA-OWPF01002097-OWPF01002097.1-human-gut-metagenome-genome-assembly--contig:-NODE-2097-length-15140-cov-156.731057_pt1 | contig 15140 bp, 12 predicted proteins | sample MGYA00248261_ERZ651840 | MGnify/ENA primary metagenome ERZ651840 (study PRJEB26924, sample SAMEA4378268) | human gut metagenome | biome: human gut; feature: human-associated habitat; material... | reverse complement strand
GGTATTACACAAATAATTTTCATATTTATCCCTTCAATCTAGGTAATTTTTCTTTTAAGTATTCAAATAATTTTATTTCCTTGTACCCTATTCTTAATAAAATAAATTCATTTACTTTTAAATAATTATTTACATAATTATTCCATTTCCAATTATTATACATTGATTGTATTATAATTGAAACTATAATCATACTATTTATATTACCATCAAAAAATCTTATATATATATATGAAAAAACTATGCCAAGTATCCCAAAAAATATAAAAGATTTTACATAAGGTAACTTATTCATATTTGAAATAAACGATGCCGATAATCTATGTCGTTGAAGTAAAAATATGTTTATTGCTAGTAATATATATGTTACTTTATCTATATAAAAAGATTCTTTTATAAAATATACAATTGGTATACCTATTAATAAGAAAATTATACTAGCTGATAAAAAAAATAAATAAAATATAGAAATTGATTTTGAATATAATTTTAATAGCAATAATTTATTTTTATTGATATAAGCTGATTGTAAAGATGGCTGATAAGATATATACAATCCACTAGCAATATTAGATATAGCTGTTATCACTTGTAAACAAAAAGAATATATTCCTGTTTCTGATAAACTAAAAAAAGAAGCACATATTAATGTACTTGCTTGTATTGTTAAATATCCATTTACAGAAACAATACCATCTCTCCATGCATTGTGCCACATATTTTGAAATACATATTTTAAATTATATTTATCTGAAAAACTAATATTTTTAAAAATATACTTCATTTTATGCTTATTATAAAAAATATATGCACTTATACATCTTAATATACATCCACTTACTAAACTTGCAATAGATAACGCTAATATATTTCCTCCTAAAATTAATCCACCAAAAGCAAATACTAAAAAAAATATTTTAGAAATTATATTTGCTTTATTTAAATTTGAAATATCTCCTATTCCTCTTAATGCTACTGAATAATAACCTATATATAAATTTAAAAATATAGATAACATATATATTATCCATGATAAAATTATATTTCCATTAAATATTCCTTTTGCTATTGTATTTATATAATATGTTCCTACTGTTAACATAAAAAATAATGCTACAATAGCAATTACTAAATATAAAATTTTACAAGTCTTTATAACATAATATAGTAATTCATAATTTGTATTAGAATCTTTTTCAATGTATTCTACATCAATTTTATTCAAACTTTTTGCACCACTCCAACAATATGATACTGTTCTAGCTATTGTTGGATTAAATCCAAAATCAAATAATAATACTAGACTTCCAATACTAACAAAGATATACCAAAGTCCTAAAACATCTGGTTCTAAAAATTTAATTAATATTGGCAATAAAATAACTTGACTTCCTAATGAAGTTATTATTCCTAAATAATTCCATACTATATCACTTTTATTCGTATTTATAATCATAATTTACATATCCTTATTAGATAAATTATATATTAATTTTAACAATGATTTAGCACTATTCTCCCAAGAATAAATTTCAAATAAACATTTAGAATCTTCAACTTTTGTATTTATTAATTTATCCAAATTTATTTCATAATCATAAGGATTAATATATATTACACAATCTTTATATATCTCTGGTAAACAAGTACTATTAGAACAAATCACTTTTGCACCAAAATATAAAGCTTCTAATGGTGGAATTCCAAATCCCTCATATAATGATGGAAATATAAAAGCCTTACAATTTTTCATAAAATATCCTATTTCCTCATCTGAAATATATCCCAAATGTATTATATTTGAAATATTTTCCACAGTAATATTTTCATCTATAACATTAGTTTTATCAATTGGAGGACCTGCTAATAAAAATAATTTTTCTGGATATCTTTTAGCTACTTTTATAATCCATTTTAAATTTTTATTTTTTTCCATACCACCTAAAGCAAAAAAGAAATCTTTTTTTACTATATTTTTATATTTTTTTAATATATTATCTTCATTTATTTTTATATTTTTTAAATGTTCCCAACCATTATAAATTATTTCTATATCCTTATTGTAATTATAATAATTTATAATTTCTTTTCTTGAAAAGTCTGATACAGTAATTATTTTATTCGCATTTTTTATTATTAAAAGATTAATTAATAAATTATATCTATTCTTTATTTTTGCTTTTAAAGATTTTTTTTCTTTTTTTTCTCTTGCATATCTTATATCATGTATAGCAACTATCCCCGGCTTAATTATAGGTGCTCCATCTGCTGATAAAGATACAGCTATTCCATTATTTTTCAAACAATACCACTGAAATGATGTATATTGCCATCCCTTTAATGTTATTTCTCCTCCATATTTTACAATTTTTATATTTTTAAAATTAGGTAACTCACACGTAACGTTTGGTACTACTAATTCAATGTCTATATTTTTCACATATTTATCTAATGATTTTATAATCTCACAAGTATATCGTTGAGTACCTCTTTTATTTTTTTTTATAAAATTTTTACCATTTATTACTATTTTCCTCATTATTTATTATATTTCTCCTTAAAAAAACAAGTTTTTATAAAAAAGATATATATTATATCGCTAATCAAGCCAAATGATATTTGTGTAGATATCATTAATTCATCGTAAGAAAATAATACAATTCCTTTTACAAAATATCCAAATAATAATATTTCTATAAAATTTACATTTTTATTTATAATCTTATTATAAAAATTACTAAATATCCACCCTAAAATAAAAGGTAATATACTTATTCCCCAAAACCCAAAATCACTATAATATTTGTATAAACCAGTATAAGTATTACCTAAACTATATCCATTATAGAAATTAAAATCCTGATAATAATCATAATTTATATTAACAATATAATCATTTATACAACGCCAAATGCCACCAAATGTTGCTTCTCCAAACAAAACACTAGGATAAAATTGCTCTGTTCCCGATGCATAATTTAACCCCATTATACCTGTGGCAAAATACCTACAAACCACCATGAAAGGATCTTCTTGTCCAGGTCTCTCCATCATAACACCCATTAGTCCAAAAAATAATAATAATACTATTCCCATTATGAATATTATTATATTTCTTTTTACAGAAATAACTTTTCTATTTTTTCTTATATAAAAAACATTAATATATATAAAAAAAGCTATTAATATATAAACTATTTGTGTTCTAGATGCCTGCAATATTATATTAATAAATGATATTAATATAATTAATATATTTATATATATATTAATTATATTTTTTTTAAAAATAATTTTTCTAGCTAAATCAAATACAGAAAAATATGCCATTATAACTAAAAAACGATTTATTTGCCTTATATAAAATGGAGATTCTATTTCTCCATCTAAATATGCAAGTCTATAATTATTCATTGCTTCACTTGACTCTGAAATTTCGTTTATTGCTACTAATCCTAGCTGACTAAAATTATAACTAATAGCTACATATCCTAAAATAGAAATTAATACTATAATAAATATATTTACAAAATACTTATTTCTTATTTCTAAAAAATCATTATTAAGAGTTTCTACTTGCCTATTAATTCTAACAGATTTTATACAATTAGCTCCTAAAAAAAAACTAAATAAGCCCACAATTACTATTAAACCAAATAATAAGTTAATTTTTAACTTATATATATCTAATAAATATATTGTAGAAAATATAGATATAATCCAAAAAATATAAAATAGACTACTTGGACTCCACATATCAAATTTACATATATATATATTAACTATAAAAAAAACTATCGTTATAATAGATAAACATATTAATATTTCCATTTTAAACCTTTCTATAATCTATTTAATAATATTTTTATTTCCTTTTCATTACATTCTTCTTTTCCAAAAAAATCTATATTTATTAAATAATTATTAATATATCTTATCAAATCATCTTTTTTAAAATTTTTATATAAAGCTTTTCCTAAAACCTTAACTTTTTTTCCTATTATTAATCCTTCTAATCCCACTGTAGAATTTATTGTCCAAACCTCTTGTGCATACTTCATTAATAAAAAAGTATTCTCATTTAATAAAATAAAGTCTTTTCTATAATAAAAAAACTCTTTTAATGAAGTATAGTTGCATTCTTGTGGATGTGGTTTTACTATTAAATCTAAATTATTTTTTTTTGCATAATTTAATACTTCTTTAAAAGCTTCCAATAAACTAATATCGCTATTTAAAACAATTTGACTATCATAGCTTACTTGTAATGGGAAAAAAATATATTTTTTTCTTTTATAATCGTATTTATCAAAATTTAACGGATATCTTATATTATTTTTTATTTGTTTTACCTTATTCAATAAAAAATCTTTATTAATATAAAAATTTTTCAACCAAATATAGCCTATGATATCTATTAAATATCTACTTTGTATAGAGTTCATTATTGATTTTCTTTGCGGAACTATATGTCTTTTAAATTTTATATCTAAATATTGTTTTCTCCACAAATCATATTTATCTTCATCTAATTTAAATGAATTTAATATATTTAAATTAGCGTATAATTCCGATTGAGCATTTGTCCCCTTTTTATCAACAAATATTTTTCCCGGAATATTAGCTACTTCAAAATATAATGTTTTTATTTTATATTTTGAAGCAAATATTGTTGCTGCAATACTATCTATACTAGATCCATTCCAAATAAACATTGCATCTGTATTGTTTTTATTTACCCATCTTTCTAATGTTCCTAATGTCGATAAGTATATTAATCTAGCATTTTTCCTATTAATTTGTCCTATTTTATATTCAACACATTTACATAAAAGTTCTTCTGATACCTTATCATTAATTAAATAATTCTTTTTTATTAAATGAACTTTAACATTTTCTTTTTTTAATAAAAAATATAATGATAATTTATATACATAAAATTCCAATTTGTAATCTAATTTTTTTAATGAATTTCTCATCCTTAAAAAGAATTTAACTTGTTTATAATAAGTAGGAATAACTATTATCGTTTTCATTTTATACTCCTATTTATAAAAATTTTAAAGTTTTTTCTAAATTTATCTATACTAAATTTATCTGCATTATTTTTACAACTATTATATTGTATTTTACCTAAATTATTTTCAAAATAATTTATTGTCTGTATTAAACTTTTTATATCTTGCTTGTCAAAAAATATTCCGGTAGGATTATCTTTTACTCCTAATTCTCTTACTGTTTCTAATACACCCCCTTTACCATAAGCAATAACAGGTGTTCCACAAGCCTGCGCTTCAACTGGCGTTATACCAAAATCTTCTTCCGCTGCAAATACAAAAGCTTTTGCTTTTTGCATATGTTCTTTTAATACACCAAATGGTTGATATCCCATTAATTTTATATTTTCATGACCTTGTGCTATTTTCTGTATTTTATTAAAATCAGGTCCTGTTCCTATTACAATTAATTTTTTATCTGGCATTTGAGTAAATGCCTCTACTATTAAGTCCATTTTTTTATATGGAACCATTCTAGATGCTGTTAGATAAAAATCCTCTTTTTGATCACAATACTCAAATGCTTCAACATCAACTGGCGGATAAATTACATCAGCTTCTCTTCGATAACATTTCCATATTCTTTTTTTTATAAATTTAGATATTGCTATAAAATGATCCACATTATTACTTGTCCTTATATCCCATAATCTCATATAATGCAGAATAATTTTTGCTATAAATCCTTTAAATCCTTTATTTAAACCACTTTCCTTTAAATATTGATGTTGCAAATCCCAAGCATATCTAATAGGTGAATATACATAAGATATATGTATCTGATCAGGACCTGTTATTATACCTTTTGCTACACAATGAGAACTAGATATAATTAAATCATATTTTGATAAATCTAATTGTTCAATAGCAAGTGGCATTAAAGGCAAATATGATCTATATTTAGTTCTAGCCTTTGGTAAATGTTGAATAAAAGATGTTGTTACTTTTTTATGTTTAATAAAATCTCTCTTATCTTCATCTAAAAAATCCACTAAAGCAAACAAATCCGCTTCTGGATAAATATTTAAAATTTGTTCTAAACATCGTTCTGCTCCAGCATAAACAACTAGCCAATCATGTACTATAGCTACTTTCATAAATCTAACTCCTATAAATTAGTTATTAATCCAATAATTAAGTGTTTTTCCCAATCCATCATCAAAATTTACAGTAGGCTTCCATCCTACTATTTTTTTTAATTTATCACTATTGCCAACAAAATTTTTTACTTCTGCTGGTCTAAATTTATTTTTATCACTAATTACTTCTATATCTATATCTGATATTTCTATCAATTTGTTTAATATATATTCTATTTTTATTGAAGCTCCTGAGGAAATATTATATACACCTGTTGGAATTTCCTTTTCTGCCATTTTTATATATGCATCTATTACATCATCTATATATAAAAAATCTCTGGCAGCACTTAAATCTCCAACAAAAATCTTATTTTCTTTTAAACCTTTTTTTATATCTGCTACTTGACTTGCAAAATCACTAACTACAAAGCCTATATTTTGCCCTGGTCCAAAGTGATTAAAAGATCTTGTAGATATCACATTCACCTTATCTTTTTTTGCTAATTGTAAAAGCATCTGTTCACTACAATACTTAGAAATAGAATAAGGATTTTGTGGTTTACATTCCATTTCTTCTTTAAGAGGAATACCTAATTTAGCAGTCAATCCATATTCATCACTAGAACCAATATTTATAAATTTCCCCTTGGAATTAACTTTGAAAAACGCTTTATATAAATTTAAACTTCCTTCGATATTTGTACTAGCTGTTAAGGCTGGCTCTCTCCATGATATTCCGACATTACTTTGAGCTGCTAAATGTATTAAAACATCAGGTTTTTCTTGTTCTATACAATTTAATATAGTATCAAAATCTAAAATATCAGTTTCATAAACAGGAATGTTTAAAGATGACAAAAATTTATTATTTTTTCTATTTATAGCCACTATATTATTATCTTTTTTAATTAGTTTATTTAATAAATGTTGTCCAACAAAGCCACCTGCTCCAGTAACCAATACTTTCATGTTTTCACCAACCTACATATATTTAATACTAAATATAATAAATAGGGAAAATTATTTTATTAAAAATTTCCCCTATTTATTATCAATTTTTATGCTAAAAAATAAATTTTATTTAAGCTTTAATTCATTATTTACTCTTCTTAAATCAGCATCAACCATCATTTTAATTAAATCCTCTAAAGATGTCTTTGCTTCCCAGCCTAAAATATTTTTAGCTTTTTCAGGATTTCCTAATAAAAGATCTACTTCTGCTGGTCTATAGAATTTTGGATCAATAACTACATAATCTTCATAATTCAAACCAACATAATCAAATGCTATTTTGCACATGTCTCTTACAGTTGTTGTTCTTCCTGTAGCTACTACATAATCATCAGCTTTATCTTGTTGAAGCATCATCCACATAGCTTCTACATAATCACCTGCAAATCCCCAATCTCTTTTTGCATCAATATTTCCTAAATGTAAATCATCTTGGCAACCTAATTTTATACGTGCTACAGCATCTGTAACTTTTCTAGTAACAAATTCAATACCACGAAGTGGAGATTCGTGATTAAATAATATACCACAGCAACCAAAGATATCGAAACTTTCACGATAATTTATAGTCATCCAATGACCAAACATTTTAGATACACCATATGGGCTACGAGGATGGAACGGTGTTTTTTCTGACTGAATAGGTTCTTGTATTAAACCAAACATTTCACTTGTAGACGCTTGATAAAATTTTGTATCAGGTTTTACTATGCGAATAGCTTCTAAACAGTTCAAAACACCAAGACCTGTTGATTGAGCTGTTAATATAGGTTGTTTCCATGAAGTTCCTACGAAGCTTTGAGCACCTAAATTATAAAATTCATCTGGCTGAGCAATTTCAACTGCACGAATTAATGAAGATAAATCTGTAAGATCCCCTTCAATAAATTCAATTTTATCATTAATATCCAATTCTTTTAGACGCCAATCTACTGGAGTACTTCTTCTAGCTATAAAACCATATACTCTATAATTTTTTTCCAATAATAATTTAGCTAAATAACCTCCATCTTGACCATATATACCAGTAATAATTGCAGATTTACTCATATCTATATCTCCTTTTATTAATAATATTTAATTTAATAAACTACAATATCATCATCATTAATATATTTTCCAGATTGTACCTCTATAATAATTAAAGGAATTTTCCCTGGATTAGATAATTTATGTTTTACTCCCATAGGAATATACGTACTTTGATTTTCGGTAAAAATACTTTCTACATCATTAATAATCGTCTTTCCTGTACCCGATATAACTGTCCAATGCTCACTACGATGATAATGCATCTGCATAGTAAGTGAAGCCCCTGGATCCATCTCTATCTTGCGCACTCTATAACCTTCACTTTCAGTAAGTAAAGTATATTTTCCCCATGAACGATACATAGTGACATTTTCTTTTGCTTCTTTTCTTTTATTTTGTTTAAGCTTATTCACTATATTTTTTACTTTTTGACTTTCACCTTTTTTGGCTACAAGCAATGCATCTGGTGTATCAATGATCATTAAATTTTCTAAATCAATACCAGCTATTAGACGATTATCACCGATAATCATGGTATCTGTACAATTTTCCGCTAAAATATCACCTTTAAATACATTTTTATCCTTATCAGAAAGTACTTCTGCAATAGCATCAAAACTGCCAATATCATTCCAATAAATATTTTCCATTGGTATCATCATCATCTTTTGTGATTTTTCTGCTACTGCATAGTCAATAGAAATATCTGGCATATTTACAAAATTATCTACTGTATATTGATAACCATTTTGGGTAATGTCTATTATTGCTGGCATATATTTAATTAATTCAGCCTGCATAGTAGCTATACTAAACATAAACATACCGCCATTCCAATAATAATTACCAGAAGCGATATATTCTTTAGCTGTAGCTAAATCTGGTTTTTCTTTAAAAGAAATAACTTTTTTTACCAAATTATTATTTTCCTCTGCTTCAATATAGCCATAGCCAATTTCTGGCTTTGTAGGTTTTATTCCTAAAGTAACTATATTATCTTTTGCTACATCTTGAGCACTTCTTATTAAATCTTGAAAAGCATCTATCGGTTTAATTAAATGATCTGATGGACTAACAAATAAAATCTCATCATCATCACATTGCAATATATCCTGACAATAACTCTGTGCTAAGGCAATAGCTGGAGCTGTATTTTTTCCCATAGGTTCAGTGATAATATGAGCTTCCTGTGCATTTATAGTTTTTAATTCTGCTTGCACATGAAAAATATAGCGTTCATTAGTTACAATAATAATATCTTTTGCTTCAACTAAATCTAAAAATCTTTCTATAGTTTGAGCAAGTAAAGATTTATCTTCTATTACATGAAGAAATTGCTTTGGATAACAATCCCTAGATAATGGAAATAATCTAGTGCCGCCACCACCTGCTAAGATAATAATTTTCATTTATTAGACTGCTCCTTTACTACAAAATACAGCTTTTATAGTTTTAATTAATAATATAATATCAATCCATACGGACCAATTGCGTATATACCAATCATCCATTCTCAATCGACCTTCAAAAGTCACATCAGAACGGCCATTTACCTGCCAATAACCTGTTATCCCCGGCACTGTAGAAATAATAATATTATAAAAATGTCCCATCATTTCTTTTTCACGAGGAAGATATGGTCTAGGACCTACAAGGCTCATCTCACCTTTTAATACATTGAGAATTTGTGGCAATTCATCAAGGCTAGTTTTACGCATAATTTTTCCAGCTTTAGTAACACGAGGATCAAAATCATGTAGCTTTTGAAACTCATCCCATTCTTTCTTAGCTACCAGATTTTTAGCTAAATACTGCTTCAACAACTCATCACCATTTGTATACATAGAACGAAATTTATAACAAGTAAATTCTTTACCATTTTTGCCAATGCGTTTTGCATTATAAAAAATAGGTCCTTTGGAATCCAATTTTACCCATATAGCACAAGCTATTATTATCGGAATTACTGGTATACATATCAATAAACCTACTATTATATCAAAAATTAATTTAATAAATTTGTTGATATTGCGAGCTAAATTATTACGAACTTTTATCAACATAAATTTTTCATCAAAAAAAGTTTCTAAATCAGCTCCTCCCATTGGAATTTCCTGTAAATTAGGTATAATGCATACACTCTTAACTAAAGGTTGAACCATATGTATTATTTTTTGTATTTCTTCCTGTTTTAAATATGATACGGCTATTAATACATTATTTATTCCTGTAGTTTTGATTATCTTTTCTATATCCTTAAAATCACCTAATAGCGGATAATTTTCTAATCCTTTTATAGGAGTTTTATCACTGATTAAACCTACTATTTTATAAGAACTCATTCCTATATCATTATTTATGCTTCTCGTAAAAGCTAAAGCTTCTTCTTGAGCCCCAATAATTAATAAAGGTATCTTAAATATTTTTCTTTCATCTAATATACGTTTCAATAAATAACGCACAATTATCAGACATATAAAACTAGCTAACCAAAGTAATGCTAAAAAAGCTATACTATGTTCAGTAGAATTAGCGCTTACAAAAAAGAATAATAAAATAGCAATAATACTATAAATACTACTATAAAAAAGCGACTCGACCCTCTGCCAAAAAGGAATAGTACGACGATAAGTCCTAGCAGCAGCGATAAAAGCTATATAAATAAACGGTATAACGATAAATAAATCTATATAACGAAGATTTTCTTCACTAAAATACATCGCTATCATCTCTGCTAATAATACTGCTAGATAATCTGCCATCAGTGATATACCGGACCAAATTATGCGGATATTCTGTTTTAAATTAGTTTTATAATTCTGTGCCAATAAATTCACCTACATTGCATTTATTTTTAATTATAGTATAAAAGGAGAAGCCATATTTATCTTAAAATCTATACTTCTCCTTTTACCTTTATTTCCTATTATAAACCATATCTTCTACTATAATTATATAAAGTATAACCAAAGCTGAACATTATACCTAAGACAAAGCCAATAACTACAATTAATTTTTTATTTGGCTTAGCTGGCATATCTTCTTTTGGTAAATCTGCTGCATCAATGATCTGGATATCCATAGAATCTTTTGCTTCTTGAATTCTAGTCTGTTCATAGTTTTGTACAAGAGAAGTATATACTTGACCTGTAATTTTAGCATTGCGTTCTAAACGCATATATTCTACACTATCAGCAGATAATGTAGCTATATTCTCTTGAGCTTCTGCTTGTTTTGCTTTCAAAGCTTCTAAAGAAGCATTATTTACAGATATCTGCACTTCTGTACTGATTTTATCTTTTAAAAGATTAGATTGCACTGGACTTAAAGTCACTGATTGAGAATTTACAGCCTTTGCGATCTCATCATATAAAGATTTTTCAAGACTATTTAATTCTTCTTTCGCTTTGATCACATCTGGATGTTCATCAGTGAACTGTTGCTGAAGACCTACAAGTTCTACACGTTTATTGACTATAGACTCACGAATATTGCCGATATTTGTATTATCAGATACATTATATTCTAATAATGATGCATTTTGCTGTTCCAATTGACTAGTTACACCAGCAAGTTTTGCACTATCACCTTCACTTTGCGCTTGAAGCTGAGCAATCGTTGTATCATAATTATTTAAATTAGCAATAATAGCTTTTGCTTGTTCATCAGGTGCATAGATTTTATGTTCTTGTTGATAAGCAGCTAATTTATTTTCCGCTGTTTCCATCTCTTCTTTAGCGATTTTTATACGTTCATCAAGGAATTTCAAGGTAGTAGAATTATCTTCTTTGTTTAATTTAGTCATCAATGCTAAGAAATTATCTGCTACAGATTGAGAAATCATCTGTGCTTCCTCTGGGGTCTTGCCATAAGCTACGATATTTATTAAATCTGTTTTCTTTGTATTAGTAATCTCTAAATATTTTTTTATAAAATCTTCCATTTTCAATTCATTTCGTTCTTCATCTGTTAGATCCACTTTTTCTATAATTGGATTTAAGACTTCACGAGATTTCATAAGTTCTATATAAGACTCTGGTGAAGCAGAGCTACTACCACCTATATCTATACCAAAACCAGCTGCCATAGCTGCATAACCAGACATGGAACTACTACCAGATTTTACACGCACAAGTGTGGTAGATTGATAAGATTTTGGTAAGATAAAAGCAACTATAGTGGCAATAATAGTACAAATTACTATTATTGCTATAACTATCATTTTCTTTTCGATCATTAAAGAAAACAATTTTTTTAAATCAATTGTATCATTATCATTTGCATTATTTATATCCATTATTTCACTCCTAATTAATCAGTCAAAGCTCTATACGTACTATATACATTGATAAGTGGTAATACGTCTTTATGGAAGTCAATTTTATTGGATTTAGGAATATATAAGATATCTCCATCTTCTAGGGCAAAATTCTGACTGATATCATGTTTTTCTATATAATCTTTAATATTAGCTTCTTTCACATACATAACGCCATCATCTATGCGAATGACTTGTACTTTTTTGATACGACCATATGTAGTCACCCATTCAGCTTTAGAGATAGCTGCTAATACATTCATATCATCAGAAGCTAATTCCACTGTACCTGGAGCATTCACTTCTCCCAATACCTGTACTTTTCTAGGTCCATAATTAGTGACGATTATTGACATATCTGGTATTTTAATATATCTGCCAAATTTCGCAGACAATACTTGTTTTGCTTCTTCAATAGTGAGACCTGCTAATTTCACGCTACCAGCATAAGGTAGATTTACATAGCCATCTGTACCGATCATAATGCTATCCAATCCTTGAGCATTTCTAAAGCCAATTATTCTAATTGATATCGTATCATATTTATATAAACGATAATGTTCATCATAATCTGTCAACGATTTAATAGCTGCTGGTTTAAACACTGATGTATCTGTTGCATCCATAATCACTGCACTATCAGCAATATTTGTATATACATCTTCTGGCGCTGCAAAAGCTGTAGTTGATAATGCTGATACTAATAAAGCTGTAACTATCGCTTTTTTATAAAATCTTCCCATAAAATCCTCCACAAATTTTATTATTAATTTATAAATCCATTCTTAACTAATTCTATATTATATCATATATATGTAAAAATCCACTACTATATTATTTCCTTATTTTATATTTATATTTTACAAAAAAATATAAATTTCCTAATAATATCAAATATAAACTTAGATATAAAAAACTCTAGAATATAAATCCTAGAGTTTTCTTAATTAATCTTTATTAATCTTTCATTAAAACTTTATAAATATAAGTCATAGCTATAGCTAATAAAACAAAACCAGATACTACACCAATCCAGCCATTACCAGCAATACCAGCTACTAAATAACCTACAAATGCACAACTAGCTACTACGATTACATATGGAACCTGTGTACTTACATGGTCGATATGACTACATTGAGCCCCCGCAGAAGCTAAGATAGTTGTATCAGATATTGGTGATACATGGTCACCACCTACAGCACCAGCCAATACTGCTGCTACTGTAACTACTAAAAGATGAGGATCAGTAGATACTACAGCAAGAGCGATAGGTATCAAGATACCGAATGTACCCCAAGAAGTACCAGTAGCAAAGGCAAGACCGATAGCTACAAGGAAGAATACTGCTGGCATGAACATACCTACAGTAGCATTATTGGATACAATACCGCCAACATAACCGCCGATATTTAAATAATCTTCACCACAAACACCAGATAAGCTCCAAGCAAGACATAAGATAAAGATAGCTGGAGTCATAGCTCTAAAACCTTGGTTAAAACATTCACAGAATTTACCAAAGCGAAGCACCCCACGTGGTACATAGAGTAAAAATGTGAATACTAAAGCGATAAAGGAACCAATTACTAGACCTCTGGCAGATTCACAATTTGCAAAAGCATCAGATACACTAGCACCTTCTAAAATACCACCAGTATAAAGCATGCCGAAGATACAACCACCGATTAAAACGATAAGTGGTAATAATAAATCTAAGATTTTACCATTACCTACTGCTTCCATTTTTTCTTCTTTATATTCTTCAGGAATGATTAATTTGCCACCACTTTTTTTCTCTAAAGTTTTCATAGCAGCAAAATCTTTACCTGTCCAAATCAAGAACAACATAAAGATAATAGTAAACCATGCATACATATTAAAAGGAATTGTCTGCAAGAATAAGGAGAAACCATCAATAGCACTGTCTTCTGGAAGTGAAGAACTAACTGCTGCTGCCCAGCTAGATACTGGAGCGATAATACAAATTGGTGCTGCTGTAGCATCAATGATATAAGCGAGTTTTGCACGAGTTACATTAAATTTATCAGTAACAGGACGCATAACTGTACCTACAGTCAAACAGTTAAAATAGTCATCGATAAAGATAACTACCCCTAAGATAGAAGTAACGAGTAAGGAACTGCGTTTTCCTCTGATTGCACTTGCTGCCCATTCACCATAAGCACGAGAAGCACCAGAGCGAGCAATAGCTGCTACAATAATACCTAATAAGACCAAAAATACTAAAATATATACATTTCCGCCAACTTTATCGGACATAATTGCAAAAAATGTATCAATAGCAGCTAATAAATCAAAGCCTGTGAACATTAAAGCCCCTACAAAGATACCCACAATCAACGACATGTATACTTCTTTTGTCGCCAAAGCCAATACTATGGTAATTATCGGAGGCAATAGCGACCATGCTGATTCAACCATTCATTTCCATCCTTTCTTATATATACAAATTATAAATAGTTAAAAACAATAGCTATATTATACCATCTATAGACTATTTGGCAAAATGCTTTTTGATTATTGTGAGCCGCATACTTGTGATTTAAATCATGAGTTAGGCGAACAAAATAGTCAGCGTATATAGAAATATGTACGTAGAGATAGACAAAGAGCTAT
>ENA-OWPF01002083-OWPF01002083.1-human-gut-metagenome-genome-assembly--contig:-NODE-2083-length-15258-cov-2.888772_pt1 | contig 15258 bp, 16 predicted proteins | sample MGYA00248261_ERZ651840 | MGnify/ENA primary metagenome ERZ651840 (study PRJEB26924, sample SAMEA4378268) | human gut metagenome | biome: human gut; feature: human-associated habitat; material: faeces... | reverse complement strand
CTCCGGCGTGCACGGCACGAACGAGCGTCTTCTCGTCCGCTCGTATTTGCAGGGCATCCGCGTACTCATCGACCTGATGGAGCACGCCAACGTGGAACCGTGAGTCTACCCAAAATGGAGCGGCGGGGCAGCATAGCTGCCCCGCCGTTTGCTTTTACTAATCAGCTCTGTGCGAGCTTTGTCAAATCACGGGCGACTGTCTCGAAGTCCAGCGCGGGATTTGCCTTTTTGAAAAGTTTTCGCCAGTCAAGACGAATGGACGCCGCGCCCCGGTATGCGCCCGCAAGCATCCCCGCCATGCAGGCGATGGTGTCGGTGTCTCCGCCGATGTTCGCCCCGCCGAGGATGGTCTTTTCCACATCGCCGTGCGCCGCCATGAAAATGGCGATTGCCGCGGCGACGCTCTCCTGAATGGCAACGCCGTTTCCGACCTCGTATTCGATGGCGTCGAGTGCCGAGGGCATATCCTCGTGCGGCAGCGCGGCGGCAACAGCGCGCTCGATGCAGCGCACCGTGCTGCACCCGCTCGCCCGCCGCGCAGTGGCAAGGCCGATCTCTTCGCCGCGGCGCGCACCGTACAGGCAGGCCTGCACGATGCTCAGCACATCCGCATCCTCTTTGAGCGCTTCCGTCACGCCGCAGGCGATGGCGCACGCGCCGGAAAAGGCATGCTGCGTGCCGTGCGTGGGGCGCGACATGGCGACCGCGTTGGCGATGGCTTTCTCCCGGTCGCCCACAGCTGTCAGGCCGGCGGCGGCCACGCGCATCGATGCGCCGTTGGACGTGCCGCGGCCATAGCGCCTGCCCTGCATGCCGGCTGCGATGGGGTCTGCCCCGTTTTTCAGATCCTCGATCACGAGCGAGGTCGTGGGACCGGCGTTGCGCGGATAGTATTTGGGGTAGCTCTCCGACCAGCGCACCACGGCACGCGCCGCGGCCTGCGGCGTCATCACGCCGCCGCAGGAAACGATCTCCTTCGCCATTTCGTACATCTGCGAAGCATCGTCCGTCACCTCGGCCACATCGTTGCCAAGCGAATAGAAATTCTGCGAGCCGTCTTCAAATGTTTCGACCGCCTTGCCGTATTCCGCGGCGATCTCGTCCTGTGACAGGCCCTCCGTCGGTGCGCCGATGCCGTCGCCCATGCCCGCTGCCAGTAGGCAGCCGAGCACGCGGTCATAAAGGTCATAGCTCATGTGTTCTCCTCCTTAAAAAATGACAGGAAGCCGGGATCGGCTTCCTGTCATCACACTTACAGGGAATTTGCTTACTTGTGGAGCATCTTGTTTTCGATGGTGATATCGCCGGAATTGATGGAAGCCTGAATGTCGGCGAGCTCCGCGCGCATCTCCTCGGTCAGGGGAGAATCATCGGGGATGTCGAACTTGCAGGCGCCGGAATCGACAGAGTACTCGGTGCGCTCGCCGCCGCGGAAGTTGCCGCTCACCGCGTCGTTGACCCAGGCGATGGTCATGTTCTCAAAGTAGCTCAGCGCACTGCCCAGCTGCAGCTGCTCGCCGGTGAAGACCTCGGGATAGTAGCAGTCCCAGGCGACATAGTAGCAGTTGTTCTCCGCCGCAGCCTGCGCCGTGCCGACGCCGGAGCCGCCGGCCGCCGCACCGATGACGTCGCAGCCCTTATTGATGAGCGTCAGACCCAGCTCCTTCGCAGTGGTGGGGTCCGTATAGCTGTTGACGTAGGCAACGATGTCCTGCACGTCCTTGCCGTCCTTGTCGTTGATGTAGGCAATGCCCTGCTGCCAGCCGCCGATGATAGCGTTGATGGTCGGGTCGTCCGCGCCGCCGGCGATGCCGACAAGTCCGCTCTCAGACATCAGTGCCGCTGCGCAGCCGGCGAGGAAGCCCGTCTGCAGGCGGTCGAGGCCGAACTCGCCGACGTTTTCATAATCGGCAATGTTTTCAATGTTGCCGTCCAGAGAACCGAACTTGATATCGGGGTAATCCGCCGCAACTGCGAGGATGGGATCGACCATGGCAGAGTACATGCCCATGATGACGCTGTAGCCGCTCTCAGCCAGTGCGCGCAGCTTGGGCTCATACTCGCTGACGTCCGTGGCCTCGATGACCTTGAACTCCACGTTGTACTCGTTGCTCTTGTTGTACTCGTCCACGCCGGCAACAAGGTTCTGCAGCCACTCGGCCTGGTCGATGGCCATATCGGTCACCATACCGACCAGGATCTTGTCGCCCTCGCCGGAATTGCTGTCATCCGCAGTGTCGCCGCCGTCGGCCTTGCTGCCGCAGGCGCACAGCAGGATGGAGACAGAGAGCAGCATCGCCAGCATCACAGTCAATTTCTTCATTTCGTGTCCTCTTTTCATCATTTCTGTATTTTCAGCGGGTCTCCCCGGTCTGAACGCTATTAAAAATACTGCTTTCCACGCGTGATCTTTTGACCTTGCGCGCGATCGTACGGATCAGCAGCGGCAGCACCGCCACCAGCAGCGCGAGCACATAGGGCAGCATGTCAAGGATCTGCGCGTTGTAGCCCGTGCCGGAGAGTACGAGCACCACAGCGTCTGAAATGCCGAACATGAAGCATGCCAGCATCGACAAAATCGGGCGGGAATCGGCCATGATGAGCACGGCCAGCGCCGTATAGCCGCGGCCGTCGGTCATGCCCACGCTGAACATGTTGAGCGACAGCGCGAGCTGCGCGCCCGCAAGCCCGCAGAAGATACCGCACAGCGCCAGGCAGATATACTGCGTGGTGCGCACGTTGAGGCCCGCCGAGCGCGCCGCCTCTTCATTGAGGCCGACAGAGCGCAGCGTCAAGCCAAAGCGCGTTTTATAGAAAACGATGTGCACGACAAACGGCATCAGCAACGCCAGATACGCCCTGATCGTTGAGGATCGCACCGAGCGTACCCAGATGGTCAAGGAGGCCGAAGTGGAGCGCCGGGAGCGACAGCTCGCTCGAGATGATGAAGCGGCCGCTCGTGCCGAAGATGGGCTTGAGCAGATAGCGCGTCAGGCCCGAGGAAATGCTGATAAACGCGATAGCCGCGATGACCGCATCCACGCGCAGTTCCAGCACGATGACGCCATAGAGCAGGCACAGCAGCATTGTGACGACCGCCGCGAGCAGCACGCCTGTCAGTGCGCTGCCGGAAAAGTGTGCGCCGGCCACCGCTGCGAATGCACCCATCAGGGCAAAGCCCTCAAGCGCGAGGTTGAAGATGTTCGCCTTGAGGACGAACATGCCGCCGATGCTGATGAGCAGCACGGGGGTGCAGAGGCGGAGCGCAAGGCTCAGAATGTACGTCAGGCTCATTTCGCCGCCTCCTTTTTCGCGCCGCGGAAGTATTGCAGCAGGTTCACCGTGGCAAAGAGCATCACGAAGCCCTTGATGACATTCACGATCTCCGCCTGCACGCTGGTCGAGACGGTCAGGTTGACCGAGCCGCTTTGCAGCGCGCCCAGAAGCAGCGAGCCGAGCACCATGCCCAGCGGGCTCTCCTTGCCGATCAGCGCCGCCGTCATGCCGGAAAAGCCCATGCCATCGGCGTAGGCCGAGTGCATGCGGTGATAGATGCCCATCGTTTCGCCTGCCGCGGCAAGGCCGGAGAATGCGCCGCCGATGAACGAGACGATCAGCACGATGCGGATGACGTGCAGGCCGTTTGATTTGGAGAACGTCGGGTTGCTGCCGACCATGCGCAGCCGATAGCCGGGCACGGTGTTGCGCATGATGAGCGTGTAGGCCACCATGATGACGACCGACGCAATGAGCAGGCTCATGCGCGAGAACGTCGGCACGATCTGGATGGACATGGCGACGGACTTGTTGAGCTCGGCGATGGCCGTATAGCGGATCATGTAATCCGAGAGGCAGAGCATAATGTTGTTGAGCAGGATGCCCACAACAACTTCGTTGATACCGAGCGTGTTCTTTAAGAGCGCCGGCAGCAGCGATACGATGCCGGCGGCGACGATCGCGCCGAGCACCAGCAGGATCGACAGCAGCCACTGCGGCGCACCGCCGAAGGCGTGCTGGATCCACGCCATTGTGACCACGGCGCTGTACATCTGGCCCTCCTGTCCGATGTTGAAGTAGCCGCAGCTGTCGCACAGGGTAAACGAGAGCGCCAGCATCAAGATTGGCAGCATATAGCGCACCGTGTTGATGAGATTGCTCTTCGAGCCGAACGCGCCCTGCAAAATGGCCGCGTAGGCCTCCATCGGGTCGTCGCCCGAGATCAGCACGACCAGTCCCGAAAGGAGGAACGCCAGAACGAGTGCGATAATCGGGTTTGCGATGGCGCGCAGCAGCACGTCGAGGGGTCGTTTCGCCTGGTTTTTCACGCCGTTTCCCCTCCTTCCCCGGAATGGGTAATGCCGCCCATCAGAAGGCCGATCTCTTCCTCCGTCGCCGCGGCGACGTCAGTCACCTCGCCCGAGCACTTGCCGCCGCAGAGGATCAGCATGCGGTCGCTCAGGCTCATCAGTTCTTCCAGGTCTGCCGAGACGAGCAGGATGGACGCGCCTTTTTTCTTTTCTTCCAGCAGGGTGCTTCGCACAAAGTTGATCGCACCGATATCCAGCCCTCGCGTGGGCTGGGCGGCGATCAGGAGCTTCGGCCCCCGGCTGATCTCGCGCGCAAGCACGATCTTTTGCAGGTTGCCGCCCGACATGCCGCGGATGGAGTCGTCGTCCGATACGCCGCGGATATCAAAGTTTTCCTTGAGCTCTTCGCTGTACTGCTCGATACTTTTGCTTTGCAGCACGCCGCGGCGAGAAAACCGCGCCGTGCCCTCACGGCCGCAGATCAGGTTCTCGCCGAGTTTGGCGCTCAGGCAGAGGCCCGTGTTCATGCGGTCTTCGGAAATATAGCTCACGCCCTTGTTCCGGCGCGTTTCAATGTCTGTCTTTGTGATATCCTCGCCGCAGAAGGTGATCGTGCCATGGCTTGCACGGTACATGCCGACGAGCAGATTGATGAGCTCCGTCTGCCCGTTGCCCTCCACGCCGCCGATGCCGAGGATCTCGCCCGCGTGCACCTCCATCGAAAAATCCTTGAGGCGCGGGACGCTCAGATCGTCAAAGTACCACAGGTGCTCGGCCTTGCAGACGCACTCGCCGATCTCGCCTGTGCGGTCGTTTTTGATGAGCTCCGTGTCCTGGCGGTGGATCATCGCGCGGGCGATGTCATTTTCCTGCACACCGCGCGCCATCTGCGCCACGACCTGTCCTGCGCGGATGACGGTGATGCGGTCGCCGACCTGCACGACCTCGCGCAGCTTGTGCGAGATGAAGATGATGCTCTTTCCCTCGCCCTTGAGCTCTTCGATGATGCGGAAGAGTTCCGTTGTCTCCTGCGGGGTGAGCACGGCCGTCGGCTCGTCGAGGATGAGCACCCGTGCACCGAGGTAGAGTGCCTTGATGATCTCCACCTTCTGCCGCTCGCCCACGCACAGCCGCCCGATGGGCACATCGGGCGAAACCTCCAGCCCGAAGCGGCGCAGCATTTCCTGCACCTTGCCGCGTGTTTCCTTGTAGCGGATAAAACCGAAGCGGGACGGAGCGGAGGCCATGATGATGTTCTCCAGAATGGACATCTTCTCGATCTGCATGAAGTTCTGATGCACCATGCCGATGCCGAGCTTCATCGCACCGGCCACGTTGTATGTGACGGGCTTGCCATCGACCTCGATGGTGCCGCTGTCCGCCTTGTACTGGCCGTAGAGAATGCGCATCAGAGTCGTTTTACCGGCGCCGTTTTCGCCGACGAGCGCATGCGTCTCGCCGGGATAAAGCTCGAAATCGATTGAGTCATTCGCGCGCAGCGAGCCGAAGCTCTTGCTGATGCCGCGCATTCGGATGATCGCATCCACGAAACCGTCCCCCCTCGACATGAATTCAGTTGTTGCCGGCGATCTTGTCTTCCAGCTTCTGCCAGTAGACGCAGGCGCTGGCCGGCGCGATCACGCCGAATTCCGTGATGAGGCCGCGGATCTGCCAGGCGGGCGTCAGGTCAAAGAACTGGTTGATGACGTCGATACCCTCGTAGGAGTCGAAGTCTCCCTCGGAGACGATCTCCTCTTTCACGCGGCGCTCAAGCTCGATGGGATGGCCCTCCGCCGTGGCGGGGTTGACCTTGTAGAGCTCAGAGGCAATGTAAACGGGCTTTTTGCACGCAAGCGCCAGCTGGCTGACGAGCGCGGTGCCCATCTTGTTGGCAACGCTGCCGTCCCAGGCAATGGAGTCAGCGCCCATGATGATAAGGTCGGCGCGCGGCATGAATTCCCAGATCTCCGCGTCCGTGATGTAGGTCACGGGCACGCCGATGCTGCGCAGCACCTTGACGGCAAGGCGGGACTCGCGCAGCGGACGGGACTCCGTGCAGATGAGGGAGAAGTTCTTGCCCTGCTCGCGCGCGGCGGTGAAGACCGCCATCAGCGCGCTCGAATAGCTGTGCATCATCACGGTGCATCCCTCGGTGATGAGATTCGCGCCGTTTTTCGCCAGCGCGTCCACCGCCGCATAGGACGACTCGATGATGCGGTCGCACGTCGCGATGATCTGCGTCTTCGTCTCTTCGAGCGTCGCGCCGGACTTCTTTGCGCAGTCAAAAGCTCCGCGCGCAAACACGGAGCTGTTGCGGATGGTCGCCATGGTCGGCTTCAGCTCGTGCAGCTTGTCGGAAAGCTCCTGCATACGCGCTTCCAGCGCGTCGAAGCTGTCGAGCGCTTCCTGCTCGCAGGCGAGCTTGTACGCCCACGCGGCCGCACGGCCGAAGGGACTGCCGCCCTTGACGTTCATGTTATAGATCTCGTCCAACACATGCTGCGCCGACTGGAACTTGATGTCTTCCACTTTCATTTTGTCCATCCCCCTGTTATTTTGTTGTTACTCAACCGATCTGTCCCACCGAGAACACACCGATATCCATATCTTTTTTGAGCTTTCCGAGATCGTCCTCACGGAGCGTGCAGAGCACTGCCGTCGACGAGCCTGCGGAGGTCTCCATGTCGATCTCCGGCCGCTCCTCCGGCGTAAAGCACAGCCCCGCCGTTTCGGCAAGCTGGCCCGCTTCGTACCGCACGCCCTTCGAGCCCACGGGCAGGATCTCGTGCACGTAAGGCAGTCCTGCCAGACGGCAGACCGTCGAGATCTTGGCCGTGTCGCGGTCATACTCGCTGTACCGCTCATTTTTGATGCCGCTGCGCGGCACGCCCACGCAGACGACACGGTCGCCGCGGCGCGTGGAGGCGATGCGGCAGTCCTGCATCTGAAGAAGGCCGATAGCTGTTACGCCGAAACCTGACTGGGTCGTGGGCATATTGTCCTCCGTGCTGCCCGTGAGCTGCACATTGGAAAGTCCCGCCTCTTCGAGCTGGCGGCGCATGATGGAAATAATGCGCTTGCCCGCGCCCTCCATCTCCATGCAGAGGTTGTCCACCACCACGACCGGAACGGCGCCGGTGGCAAGCACCTCCATCAGCGGCACCTTCATGGCGCTGACGGCGACCTCTTCATAGGCATTTTTGTAGTAATCGTTTTTCTTTTCGCCGATCGAGGCGTTGGAATCGCAGGCGATGACGAGCTTCACGTCCCCCACCAGCGGGATGAGCGTCACATCGCGGACCTTCTCCGGCGTCACGCTGCCCGTTTTGATCTGCGATAAAAGTGCTTCGTAGCTTTCGCCCAGTTCTCTCTGCATTGCCGTTCCTCGTTTTCTCCGGCTGTGCAGAGCGTCTGGACGCCTCGCCGGTATTCGTCCTGCTTATGGCAGGCCGTGAAGTTATAGGTGATATTATAGTCTCATTTTTCATACCATTCAATGACACTTGACATCTTTTTTTGAATATGTCATGCTATTATCCGACAAAAAAGGACGGTGAAATCATGCCAAACTATGTTGACCTTGGCGCGAGGCTCCTTGCCCTGCGCAAAATGACCTTTCCCTCAGCGGACAAAGCGCTCTCCTACTGCCGCTCGCTCGGCGTACCCGGCCTGCGCGCCAAGAAGGTCGCGCACGGGCGTCTTTTCTACGAGGTGGGCGATGAGATCCGCACGGTCCACATTCTGATCCACGGCATTTCTAACGTCATTGTCCACTCGTTCGACGGCACGACATTCACGCTCTACGAAAACGACGGCTTTACGATGTACGGCCTGTCCGAGACCTTTTCCGGCGACACGCGCTTTGGCGCAACGATCCGCGCCAAAACAGACTGCTGCGTGCTCGAGATCGCGGTCGCGCCGTTTCTCGCCGCCGTGCAGCACGACGTGGTACTGGCCAACATCGTCATCGGCTCGCTGGCCCAGCAGCTCTACTTCAATCTGGAAACCAGCTCGCGCAAGGTGCTCGTATCCAAAGAGGAATCGCTCGTGGTCTACCTCTATCAGCACAGCCGCGGCGCGCTCCCGCTGCGCCTGCGCACCACGCGTCCCGCACTCGCCGGCATGCTCGGCATCAACCTGCGCACGCTCTACCGCTACACGGACAAGCTCGTCGCCGCCGGCGCGCTGAGTCTCGATCGCGGCAAACCCTGCATCACGCAGGAAAACCATATCCAGCTCGAAAAGCTCTACCAGCAAATCATGAAAAAGCTGGCAAAATAAAAAGCGCTCTACCACTGCCCAATTTCCAGTGACAGAGCGTTCTTTTCTTTCAAATACCAATAGCCGTACCATCACACCCTCGCCGTATGTGATGAAGCTGCTGCAAGCGCAGAAAGTACAGCAGGCCAAATAGCAATTGCTGGCAGGCCTGGCGTGGAATGTTCTCAATTTATAAAGGGTACGATAAAGGGTAAATAGCACCTCAGGGCAATAAAAAACCTTGAAGCCATTGTTTCCTCCTGTTTTTTGTTTTGGGCGTAGCCTGCGTCAACACAATGGCATAACGTAGTCGGGAAAGCTATTCGTGAACCCGGACAAAGATTTATGCCTGAGCTTGTGAAAAACTTACTTAAATAGAAAGTGGAGACACATTAGCCAATCGCCAGTGCGCCTCCACTCATCATTTCAATCGGATAATCTGCTTGTAGAGCATTACGAACTTTTTCTCCACCACCATGTTTTCGTGGTAGTGCCCGAAGAACCAGTATTGGAATCGGCAGTGTTCCCGAACCTCATCGAGGAAGTCCGTCAGGGCATCCCGCCTGAATAGCCCGCCGCTGAATGTGTCCTGAATGCTGCTGGGGGAGCAGCGGGTGATGATGTAGTCCACATCCCAGCCTGCTTTGTCCAGTGCTTCTCTTGCGGTCCGGTATTCGTCCTCACTGGGCAGTTCCTCTTTCCACCAGGATCGGTGGTTGATTCGGTAGAGAGCCCCCGCGGCGTTGAGCTGCCGGAGCTTTCGCTCGTAGTTCGGATCGTCTGGTTCCAGAATACCGTCCCGGATGTCATGACTGCTGGCCCCGCCCATGGTAAAGATTTTCTTTCCGCAGATCTCGTAGAGCTGCCCTCGCATCAGGTGCAGAACGCTGGGACGGATCGGCTGCACCAGCCCGCCGTGCCACACACTTGTCGGGTAGCTGCGGAGCAGATCATAGTTTTCGTGATTCCCACTGACGAACAGGGTGGTGAATGACCTGTCTTCCAGCCAGTCGAGCCATTGTTGTTCAATCTCACTGCCATCCCAGACGCCGCCAAAGTCGCCACAGATGATGAGGTAATCGTCTTTGGTCAGGCCCCCTTGCTCGCGGAATGCCACAGGGCGGAGCCTGCTGAAATCACCGTGGGTGTCACCGGTCATAAAAATTGCCATTTTTTTCGCCTTTCCTTTTTATTGTAATCCTTGTTCGAGCACCACATTGGAGTCCCTAAACTGGATACCGAAGCTGAAAAAGCGGAATATTATTCATTCTTGCTGGGGTTGTTCAAGCCTGTTTCGCGCTCACACCGCAATGACACTCGTTACCGACAGCCTTTTCAGCTTAATGCCATGATCACGTTCGAGACCTTCTAAAAATTCATCAATTTTTGGATTGGCTACTATATGACCTTTGTACTTTTCCCGCATGCACTTGCGAACGGTTTCTTTTTCTTCATCTGACAATGTATCATAGAAAAAGAAGATGTCACCTTGAATGCTGAATTCCATTAGCGTGTCCATATCGCTATCCACTCCTGTTCTTTTGTTGCTTCCAGTATAGCAGGCTGCAGATCCACAGTCTATCAAAAGGAAGCATCAAAAGCATTCTTCTACCTTTCCAACAGATCCGCTACATCCGTGGGCCGCTATCCGGTTTTCTACTCTGTCGAAACTTATTGATTGCAACTGCCAAATGACCTTTTCACGGGCTCATTTCGCCGTTTTTGTTGCAAAGCAGTAAAGGAAAAAGCGGCGCTGCGCCGCTCTTTCCTTCACTGCCTGCCTGTAGGGATCTTGGCAGATCTGCACGATCCGCAGGATGGGCTCGACTTTGCTCACGCAGTTGTCGCGGTAGTGTCCGAACGAGCGACAGCGACAATGGTCTTTGCTCAGGCTCCCTTGCTCACGGAATGCCGCAGGGCGGAGCCTACCAAAATCACCGTGGGTGTCGGTCATAAAAATTGCCATCTTTTTTCGCCTTTCCTTTTTATTGTAATCCTTGCTCGAGCACCACATCGGAGTCTCTAAACTGGATGCGGATCGTGTCGGCGTCCTCGACCGTGATCTTCTGAATGATCTGCCGGATGAACTCATCGTCGAACTCCGTGTAGCCCTCGCTGCATTCGATCAAGCTGTCCCACATTTGCTGGCGCTTGGCAACTTGTTCTTCCAGACCGACTTCTTCCTGCTGGGTCTCTAAAATTTGTTCCTTGAGAGATGCCTTCTCATCCGTCAGGGCTTTCATTCTGGCGTTCAGATCAGCGTCAGCCATGTTGGACAGCAGCATGTCCAGCAGATCAGCCTGCTCATGGCTGACTTCGTCAAGGCGGCGCTTCAGCGTCAGCAGTTTTGTACCGGTCTGAGTCAGCGCCTGCTTGGCTTCCTCCACCATCGCCAGCACATCGGGGCAGACCTCCTGCCGGATGGCTGCGTACTCGTTCATGGCGTTGAGGATGGCACTGTGGAGCTTGCCTTCATCCAGCGTAGGCGAGGCATGGCAGTATTTTGTACCGAACTCCAGCCGGGAGACACACCGCCAGACGATGCGCTTTTTTCCGTCTCTGGCCCATGTCACCCGCTTGTAGGGGGAACCGCACTCACCGCACACCAGCAGTTCCGTCAGGGCGTATTTGCCGGAATATTTTCCGAGTTCCGTCTTACCGCTCTTTTGCAGCACCTTTCGCTTGCTGGAGCGGCGCGTCATTTCTTTCCGCACCAGATCGAATGCCTCTCTTGAGATGATGGCGGGGTGGTTGTTTTCAACATAGTACATGACGCGCTCACCGCGGTTTTTTCGAACCTTCTTGGAGAGGCAGTCCGTAACATAGGTTTTCTGCAGCAGAGCATCCCCAATGTACTTTTCGTTGGTCAGAATGTTATGGATGATGGCGGGTGACCAGCACTCCACACCCTGGGCTGTGGGAACACCGTCCTCGTCCAGCTCCCGTTTGATCTTACCTAATGTGCAGCCGTCCAGATACCTGCGGTAGATGCGGCGGACGATTGTGGCTTCCTCCGGCACGATCTCCGGCTGGCCGTCCTCGCCCTTGCGGTAGCCCAGCATTTTCTTATATTGAAAGTGGACATTGCCTGCCTTTGCGCTTTTCTCTTTGCCCCATGCAACATTTTTGCTGAGTGACTCAGACTCTGCCTGGGCAAAGCCGCTGAACAGGGTAACCAGGAACTCACTGGATTCCGTAAGAGTATTGATATTCTCCTTTTCAAAGTACACGCCGATGCCATTGGCTTTAAGAAGTCGGACCGTATCCAGACAATCCACCGTGTTTCGGGCAAAGCGGGAGAGGGACTTCGTGATGATGAAGTCGATGCGGCCACGCTTGCAGGCGGTGATCATCTTATTGAACTCCGCTCTCTTTTTGAGGCTGGTTCCGGAGATGCCCTCATCTGCGTAAATGCCCGCCATCTCCCAATCAGGGTTGTCCTGAATCTTCTGGGTGTAGTAGGTCTTTTGGGCTTCATAGCTGTTGAGCTGTTCCTCGCTGTCGGTGGATACGCGGCAGTAGGCCGCCACACGCATCTTGCCATCGTAGTTTCTAAGTAATTCTTCCGGCTTCCTGGTCGGTGGGATTTCCCGCACACGCCGTTCTAAAGTGGTTGTTGCTGCTTCCATGGTTATTTGTCCTTTCCAGTGAAGTTATCATCCGTAAATGTGAGGCTCACCGTAGCGTCAGACGCGACGGTGATATAAGAGACCACCCGGCGAAAGCGGAGCCAATCCACTTCCACTGGGCAGTCTGAGGGTTCACATTCAGAAATAGGCTGGGGGCAGCAGTCATATCGTGCGGCTGCCCCCTGTAAAATGAGAGCCATGACTGCTTCGGGTGAGTCAGGCTGTTCGAGCCCTCGGTTGATGGCGTTGTTCAGCCGAATGACCTCCGCAGAGGGAACATAAGCGTCCGCCTCCTGGCATTCGTGCGTCTGCATTTGGTGGGCAACTTCTTGGAACGTCTCATCCGTATCCAGAGAAACGGAAATGCCGCAGTGTTCGCATTTGAGATACACCTTGCTGCGATCCTGCCAGCGTCCACCCAGACGAACCATCTTTCCACCGCAGGTACATCGAAAGTAGGGCTTTAACCGGTCAACGACCGTCACCTCTTCGGACACCTGCCGCCTGTCATTCTTTTCTGAGATCTTGTCCTGCACAGCTTGGAAATCGGTTTCCGCGATCATCACAGGATAACCATCTTTTCCGGTGTAACGGGCATTTTCCAATATGCGCTTTATCTTATGCTTGTTCCAAAGCGGTATTTCGGAGCTGTATGGAACGCCCTGCCGATTCAACGCATCGGAGATGTCCTGGTAAGATGCTCCGGCACTGTAGAGGGCGAACAGCATCTGAACGACCCGCTGCTCTTCCGGAACGATCTCCAATACGCCGCCACGGATCTGGTATCCATATAAAATCTTGCGTTTTGTCATCTTACCGCCACCTCCAATCGCTCCCTCAGTTCCAGCCCGCCATAGAGTCGGAAACGAATCTCTGTTTGAGATTCCGCGATGATCTTTTCCACGAGACTTTCGAAGAGATCATCGTCGAAGTCATCCATCTGTTCCGGCCCGTCAAGAATCGTCTGCCGCACCTTCCGAAGCGCGTCCATGACCTCGTCCAATGCTTCATTCTCCGCCAGCCTGCGCCGTTCCCTGCGGAGCTGCGCCAGCTTGGCGCTGATCACATTCATGCGAGCCGTGCAGGTATCGGCGTCCAGCAGGCCATTGACACGCAGGGTGCTGATCTTATGGCTTTCCTCTGTGGCTTCCGCGATGGCCCGGTTGATGGTCAGGGTTTTCGGGTTATTCTGCTGCAGGATGGCGTCAAGGGCGTTCATCTGCTCCATAGCGGGCTTTAGGATCATGTCGGCATTGCACTTGAGCTTGCGGTACATCCGTAGGAATGCAGCGCGGATCTCGCTCTCCGGAATGCGTCCTACGTGGCAGGCATCGGCACTGCGGTCATGGGTTCGGCAGACCCATGTTACATATCCGTTTTTGCTGGTTCGGCGCAGAAACATCGTCCCACAGTTCCCGCATAGGATTTTCAGGGCGAATGGACTTCTCTCTCGACGCCTTTTCTCTTTTTGTGCTTTCTTGCGCAGCAGCTCCTGCACTTTTTCAAAGGTATCGCGGTCAATGATGGCCGGATGACTGTTTTCGACATAGTATTGCATCCGCTCCCCCCGATTGCGCTTTTGCACGAACGGGAAGCCGCAGCTATAGGATTTCTGGCAGAGCGTGTCTCCAATATACTTCTCGTTGGTCAGCAGATATCGGATGCTTGTCTCCTGCCATTTCTCGGCGCCATTCTGCGTCGGAATGCCTTTTGCCGTCAGTTGCTCCGCGATCCATTTGGAGCTGTTTCCTTTGAGATATGCATCAAAGGCCCAGCGTACCGCAGCCGCTTCTTCCGGCAGGATCTCAAGGTTTTTCTTATCTTTGATCCGGTATCCGTAGGGAGCGCTGCAGGTGATGAATTCTCCGCATTCCATGCGGTGCTGATAGCTCAGACGCTGGTTTGCCGAGATGGATAGGGACTCCTGCTGGGCCAGAGAACCGGAAACGCTCACCATCAGTTCGGTGGTGAGCGTTCCTGTGTCGATATTTTCTTTTTCGAATCGGACAGTGACGCCCATACCGGAGAGTTCTCGCAGGGAGGCGAGACACTCTTTGGTGTTGCGGGCGAAACGGGCTACTGACTTCACCAGAATGCAGTCGATTTTGCCCTTTCGGCAGTCCCGCATCATGCGATTGAAATCGTCCCTCTTGTCCACGCGCGTGCCGGTCAGTCCCTCGTCGGCGTACACATCCACCAGATCCCAGCCGTCGTGCTGAGCGATCACCTCGGTGTAGTTGCGGATCTGGGCTGCGTAGGAATGCAGCTGATCCTCAGAGTCTGAGCTGACACGGCAGTAGGCGGCGACACGCAGGTGTTCCGGTTGGAGTGCGTGTGGCGCGATCTCTTTTACCGTAGCCATCAGCGTTCCTCCCGCTGGTGGGCAGCCATCGCTTCGCTGCGGTTCACGCAGCCATGCAGGTCTTCGATAAAGGTGTTCAGGGCAGACGGGCTGTCAAACCCGTTGATGTAAACAACGCCGTCATTCTGCGTGTACTTGTCACCGTCCTGATACCCCAGCTTTTCCGCCTGCGCCGCCTCAAGGATGTCGATCCAAACAGAACCGTCTTTGCGGTAAATTTGTCTCAAATAATACTGGTATTCCACACTGTGTCCTCCTTGCATCTTTTTGGGCAACACACAAGCTACCACACTATCCGCGGAATAGCCAGCACTATTCCCGAACAGTCTGCGGGGCGTATTTTTCTCTGGCGAGTCCCTTGGCATAAGCCAATTCCTTTGCTGACAGAAGGCCCTTCTCGGATAAGTGTTCCAGCATCCGGATGGCCAGCCGGTACTGCAATTCCTTCTTGGCGTCGATCATGCGCACACCTCAAAATAGCTTTCCGGCTTCAGCTCCCGCAGGAACTTCGTTACAGCCCGCAGGCTGCTCGTGGTGCGCATGTCCGGCAGAGCCTCCCGCATGGCTGCGTAGTAGCGGCGGCCATGGCTTGCGCGCTCATCCAGAATGGCAATGACGCAGGTATCGGACTCCGTTCGGATAGCCCGCCCAAAGCCCTGACGCAGCTTAATCTGCATTTCCGGAACGGCCACATTCTGAA
>ENA-OWPF01002080-OWPF01002080.1-human-gut-metagenome-genome-assembly--contig:-NODE-2080-length-15281-cov-6.546171_pt1 | contig 15281 bp, 15 predicted proteins | sample MGYA00248261_ERZ651840 | MGnify/ENA primary metagenome ERZ651840 (study PRJEB26924, sample SAMEA4378268) | human gut metagenome | biome: human gut; feature: human-associated habitat; material: faeces... | reverse complement strand
AAGCAGAAACATGTCGCAAGCGACCGCGCGAGACGCCCGGATGTGCCAAGGCACATTTTTTATTGCTGCTGCAAAACACATGTTTGGATTTGAGTATTTCGTGAAGCTGATGGTTATGCTATAATAGAAGCACTTAGTGAGTTTTTAACTGGATTTTCATGTGTACGCTCGGAATCTTTCTGTGCTTGATTTTGTGAGATGATTTTTTACCAGTGGCGCTCAAATTTTAAATTCATAGAGAAGGGAGGAGCCTGCCATGCAGAAAACAGTTTCCAGGCGCGCGTACATTGCCATTGATTTAAAATCGTTCTACGCATCGGTCGAGTGCGTCGAGCGAGGTCTGGATCCGTTGACGACGAATCTGGTCGTGGCGAATCCATCGCGGACGGAGAAAACGATCTGTCTGGCGGTATCGCCGCCGCTGAAATCCTATGGTGTGCCGGGGCGTCCCAGGTTATTTGAGGTGATTCAGCGGATTAGGGAAGTCAATGAGGAACGCCGCAGACGAGCGCTGGGACGCCAGTTCCGGGATAAATCGTGGAGAAATGATGAATTAAAGGCGGATCCGTCGCTGGCGGTCAGCTATCTGGTTGCGCCGCCGAGAATGGCGCACTATATGAAATGGAGCACGCAGATCTACCAGATTTATCTCCGGTATGTGGCACCGGAGGACATCCATGTGTATTCGATCGACGAGGTATTCATGGATGTTACGGAATATCTGGGAATTTACAAGGTTTCGCCGCGCGAGCTGGCAAAGCGCATCATCCGCACGGTGTTAAAGGAAACAGGCATCACGGCGACGGCGGGGATCGGGACGAATCTGTATCTGTGCAAGGTGGCGATGGATATTGTGGCGAAGCGCGTGGAAGCGGACAAGGACGGCGTGCGGATTGCCGAGCTGGATGAGCAGAGTTATCGGGAGCTTTTGTGGACGCATGAGCCGCTGACTGATTTCTGGCGGGTTGGACCGGGCTATCAGAAGAAACTCTGGCAGGCGGGACTTCGGACAATGGGCGATATTGCGCGTTGTTCACTGGGAAAACCGGGCGAGTTTTACAGCGAGGAACTGCTGTACCAGATGTTCGGCATCAACGCCGAGCTTCTGATTGACCATGCGTGGGGCTATGAGTCGTGCACGATCGCACAGATACGGGCGTACAAGCCGCAGAGCAGCAGCCTGGGCTGCGGACAGGTGCTTCACTGTCCGTACACGGCGGACAAGGCGCGGATCGTGGTTCAGGAGATGATTGACGGGATCTCGCTGGAGCTGGTGGAAAAACGGCTGGTGACCGATCAGCTCGTTCTAACGGTCGGATATGACATCGAAAACCTGACCCGCCCGGAGATACGGAAAGTATACAAGGGACCGGTAACAACCGATCGCTACGGGCGGCGTGTGCCGAAGCATGCACATGGAACGTGGAATCTGCCGCGTGCGACTTCGTCCTCAAGCGAGCTTCTGGAGGCGATGGCGGCTCTGTATGATAAGATTGTCAACCCGGCGCTTCTCATCCGCCGGATGTCGCTCTCGGCATGCCATGTGGTAAATGAGAAAATGGCGAAAGAGCGTGAACAGAAGGAAACATTTGAACAGCTTGATTTGTTTACCGATTACGCAAAAAAGGAAGCAAAAGAGAAGGAAGAACAGAAAAAACGCGAGCGGGAGCGCCGGATGCAGGAAGCGCTTCTGACGATCAAGAAAAAATATGGAAAAAATGCGGTGCTGCGCGGGATGAACTTTGAGGAAGGCGCGACCGCCAAGGAGCGGAACGGGCAGATCGGGGGGCATCAGGCATAGATGGAAGATCAATATAGAGTGAATGAATTTGAAAACTTAAAAGGTGGACGAAGCCAAACCCAAAAAGGGCAGGAAAGTGACGCCCAGCGCCGCTACGGCGATATCCTCGGTCATTCTTACCCATTTCCCTTGCGCCATGCACGGATGCCGGTGGAGGACCGGGCGGCGCAGTTCGCCTCGTTTGCCGCACTGAATGGCTATGAGGAGGCGGTAGAGGAGGAGGCGCGTCTGACCGAGCGGGAGATCGATCTGGATGACAGCGTGCGTGAGATGATCAATCAGACGCTTGTGGAAGCGGAGGAGCAGCTGATGCGTGGCGAGACGGTTCGGCTTTCTGTGACCTGGTTCCAACCGGACGTGCACAAGGATGGCGGCGCTTACCGAACGGCAGTAGGACGATTGAAGAAAATCGACTATTACCAGCAGGTTTTGTGGTTGGCGGAAATAAGGAGTGGAAATCAGCCTGGACTTGAAAATATAGGCGGGGAGATCGCGGTAAATTTTCCACAGATCTGCCGTGTGGAGCTGATAGAAGAGGAAGTGGAGTGAAATGTTACATGGCAGCACAGTTGCTGAAGCTTTGTATGGACCTCCTGACCGGCAAAGGAAAATATCGTTACTGTAGGCACTTTTGGAACCGAAAGTGCCGTAAGAAAACGTGGTGGCAGCAGGAATTTGCCGTATTTAAATGCGAAGCCACGGCAAATTCCGTTACTGGGCATGTATGCGTGAACAGTAATAAAATATCAGAAATCCGTAAGAAAAAAGCACTTTTACTTTTGAATGAAATAGGGTAGACTGTTAGAACAGAGAAAACCAGATAGAAGAGCTGAATACAGAGTATAAAGAAAAATATTTCACTGGTTTTAGAAACTAAAAAGTGCCTGGGAAGTTTTGAAAAATTTCAGAGAAGTCCCTGGGAACAGATAGGGAGCAGGCATAAGAACAGTCGGAAGGAGATTCAAATTATGAAAAAAAAATCGTTATATATTGCGGGGATTTGTGCAGCACTGTCGGTAGGTGCGCTTGGGTGCGCTTCCAGTGCAAAAGCGGGCGATGAGGAGAATAAGACGGCTGTCGAAGATACGAAGGCAGCTGGGGAGACTACTGCAGCGGAAACCAGCGAGAGTAATACGGTTATCGAGAAAAACGCCCCGTCCGGCCCGGCATCCGGTACAGGAAAGAAGGTTTCATCCGAATTTATTTGTGTTTATGGTCCGGTTTCGGAGGTTACCAGTGATTCCGTCACGATTGACAATCAGTCGGGAATCAGCAGTGCCGGCGAGATGGTGATCACATTTTCACCGGAAACGCCGATTTTTGACGCAGAGACAGGCAATCCGGTCGATATGACCGAGGCGGAGACGGGAACCGTTGTATATGCCTACATCGGGGAGGCGATGACGATGAGCGAGCCGCCTATCACGAACGGACAGCTCTTCTTCGTCCATGTAACCGATGTGAGCGCCGTGCCGGTTTACACAGAGATCGAGTCGGTGAAAAAGAGTGCCGAGAATGATGATACCGTCTATGTGAAAGCAGAGGATGGCGTGACTTATACTATCAGCGCTGAGACACATATTCTGCCGTATTTAACCCGGAACATCGTGACCGCAGACGATCTGGAATCGGGAAAGAAATGCGCGATCTGGGCGGATGCGGAAGGAAAGGTATCGAGATTGGTGCTGTTTCAGCAATAAGGGCGGATGTGCATAAAGCGATAAAATTATAAATATGTCATGTAGATCGGACGGTTTGAACAGTGAAAAACACAGCGAAAAACCGTCCGATTTTTGGTTTGACTTTTTGTTGCACAGTAAAATACATTTGTGAAACAAAAAAATTGCATAAATGCATATTGGCTGCTCTGGTTGAAGCGCCGGAAAAGCAGACGTTCAGTCTGTATGTAGATGAATTGCTATATGACAAGACAGATGTAATAAAAAGTGTCAAAATTTCATTGACACAGCTTTTCTCTTAGAGGTATAATCACAGAAGTTTACCGTGTGGAAGCTATATGGACAGAGAAATATGGCGTGGCAAAGATGTCGGATACATAGTAAAGAAGAAAATGAACCGCAGCTGTCGGAAAAATGGTATGGTTTCTGTCAATCGATGGGGATTCGGAAGCGTGAACAGAGCGGTGAAAAAAGGAGAGGGAAAAGAGATGGATCAGGAGATAAAGCAGCGGATCGAGACATTAAAAAAAGAGAAGGATGCCGTGATTCTGGCACATTATTACGTAGATGGAGAAGTGCAGGAGATTGCCGATTATGTGGGCGATTCGTATTATCTGGCGGAGCTGGCGACGACGGTGCCGCAGAAGACGATCATTTTCTGTGGCGTGTCATTTATGGGCGAGAGTGCGAAGATTTTAAGCCCGGAGAAGACGGTTATCATGGCAGACCGGAGCGCGGACTGTCCGATGGCTCACATGGTTGAGGTGGAGAAGATCCGCGAAGTACGCAAAGAGTATCCGGATGTAGCCGTTGTCTGTTATGTGAACTCGATGGCGGAGATCAAGGCAGAATCGGATGTCTGTGTTACCTCATCGAATGCACTCAAAATCGTGAAAAAACTGCCGAACAAGGATATTTTCTTTATTCCGGATGAGAATCTGGGACGTTTTATCGCAAAAAAAGTGCCGGAGAAACATTTTATTTTCAATGACGGTTTCTGCCATGTACATAAGAGTATTCATGCGGAAGATGTAAAGAAAGCAAAAGAGCTGCATCCGGAGGCAGTTGTGCTGGCGCATCCGGAGTGTACCGGCGATGTGCTGGAGCTGGCAGATTTTGTCGGAAGTACCTCCCAGATTATTGATTATGCGACGAATTCGGATGAGAAAGTCTTCCTGATCTGCACCGAGATGGGCGTGTTCTATGAACTGCTGCAGAAGAACCCGGAGAAGAAGTTTTTCTCCGTAGGTCACCGTCAGTTTTGCCCGAATATGAAGAAGATTCATCTGGACAGCGTACTGCGGGCGCTGGAAAATCCGGAAGAGGAAGTGGAGATGGATGAGGCGATGCGGCAGAGGGCGGTTGGTCCGCTGGCGCGGATGCTGGAATTGGCAAAATAAAGGAATAAATAAAGACACAATATAAACAAATAGACCCAAAAGGATCATTCAAAGGATTCCCACAGAAAATGCTGCAAATCAGCGTTTCCTGTGGGATTTAAATTTTAAATGGAGCGGCTCTGCTTATTCAGCCACAACCGCTTTCACAATCTCCGCAATATACATATCATGATAGTCCTTCTCCGGATAGAACTTGCTGTCAGCGTCCTTATCGATAAAATCTGCCGGATTCATGGATGTGCGGTACATTTTGCGGCAGATGAGGATGGTGTCAGCTTCTTCAAATGCCGGTACGCCGTCGATGAAGACCGGGGTCAGGCCGGCTTCCTTGATTTTGTCGTGGTCACGGCCGGATACGGAGCCGCAGAGTTTGAGGGCATCGCGGTGTCCGTCTTTTAAAAAGCTGACGGAGAAGAGTTCTTCTTTGTCTATAAATTCTTTGGTGTAGCGCTGGGGACGGATATAGCAGGTAACAGCCGGTTTGCCCCAGAATACGCCTGCGCCGCCCCAGCTGGCAGTCATGGTGTTGAATTTATCCTCGGTGCCGGCGGTTAAAAGCATCCAGTCGGAACCGATGCGGGTAAACGGGTTAAAATTTAATTCTTCTGGCTTTATTTCTTTGAAGCTCATCGAAAAATCCTTCCTTTCCTGTCTGAATTGATTATTCTGTGAGTACCTTACCATTATCAGAGAAGAAAATCAAATATATTTTCGAAAATTCATTGACAGATGAGAAAAAAAGAGGTAGTCTTTAAATTAAGGTTAGAGACATCTAACTTGAGTTGCGGCATTCTAACCTGAGTTTGTTCATGCTAATTATGTTTTGTTTTTGATGAAACACAATATAATATGAGCACTTAGTGCGAGTCGTATCTAAGGACTTAATGAGGCTGAGCCAGAGGCAAAAGCGGAATTTAGTACTTGCAAAAAGAGTGGCAAGCAGAGTATGCTATATATTTTAAACGAACAGTTAGTCTGCGCTAATAAAAAGCCGGGTTGTGGACGGAAACGGCAGATGTGCGGAAAAATAATTTAGAAGATATGGAAAGAGAGATGATACGATGCAGCAGAGAGAGCAGATTATCAGCGAACTGAAGAGACGGGGGAAACGGATGACCGATCAAAGAAAGATCATGTTGGATGTGATCCTGGAGGGAAGATGGAGCAGTTGTAAGGAGATCTACTACGAGGCATCCAAGCGCGACCCGGGGATCGGCAAGGCAACGGTGTACCGGATGATTGCAGTGCTGGAAGAAATCGGCGTTTTAAACCGTTGCCGCCAGTATTCTCTGCGGAATGAGGATGAGCTGTCAAGTATAACTTCGGATGCCAGTTGATAAAAAATCTCAATAAGGAAAGTTAGGTTTGACTATCATGGGGGTAAGCTGTTACCATCTACTTGTACCTCAGAAATGAGTCATTAAACGCAGCTATATTCGCATTTGAAATGGAATAAATAGTTTTCAAAAATCATATGTGAATATAATTTAGATAATATCAGAGGAGGAGTAATCATGATGGACATTTTCAAATTAAAAAAATTAGGTTTATTTGCAGGCGGCGTTTTGTTCGGAACAGCAGGTGTTAAGATTCTTGGCAGCGAGGATGCAAAGAAATTTTACGTAAACTGCGTAGCAGCCGGACTTCGTGCACGTGATTGTGTGATGACCACCGCTACCAATATTCAGGAGAACGCTGAGGACATCCTGGCTGAGGCAAAGCAGATCAACGAGGCTCGCGGCTATGAGAGCTTTGGTGAGGATGAGGATTTCAACGAGACTGCTGAGGCAACCGAGGCCGCACCGGAGGCTGAGAAGGCAGAGCAGTAATAGCAACTCCAAGAATACATGAATCTAAATAACAGGGGGGCTGCCGCAAGATAGCATGGGATGCTGTCTCGCGGCAGCTCTTCTATAACCGGAGGAAGATGAATCATGAAATTCATTATAAAGCATGAAATCAAAGGAAGAATCCGTATCAGCCTTGCCCGGAAATTCCATACCGTGCGCGAAGCGGATGTTCTGGAACAGTATCTGCTTGGTCTGGACGGCGTGACGGCGGCTAAGGTGTATGAGCGGACAGCAGATGCGGTTATCTATTATAAGGAGGATCGGGAGGCGGTACTCGTACAGGTAGCGGCGTTTGATGGTCAGATTACCGAAAAACAGGAGATGGCAGTTAAAAGCAGCGGACGCGCCCTGAATCAGGAGTACAAAGAAAAGCTGATTCAGAAGGTACTGACCCGCTTTGCGACGAAGACATTTCTCCCGGCGCCGGTCCGTGCGGTATACACGTCCGTGCAGGCGATCCGTTATATCGTGAAAGGTATCCACTGCCTCGTATTTAAGCGCAAGCTGCATGTGGAGGTGCTGGATGCGACGGCGATCAGTGTTTCCCTTCTGCGCCGCGATTTCAATACGGCTGGCTCCGTTATGTTCCTGCTCGGCGTCGGTGAGCTTCTGGAGGAGTGGACACATAAGAAATCCGTTGGGGATCTGGCGCGGAGCATGTCCTTGAACGTGGAGAAGGTCTGGAAAAAAGTGGACGGGACCGAAGTCCTTGTACCGCTTTCGGATGTTACCGCGGGCGACGAGCTGACCGTCCATATGGGTACAGTGATTCCACTGGATGGTGTCGTAGTAAGCGGCGAGGCGATGGTAAACCAGGCTTCGATGACCGGCGAATCCCAGCCGGTCAGAAAAGAGCCGGGCAGCTATGTTTACGCAGGAACCGCGCTGGAAGAGGGAGAGATTACCTTCAAGGTAGAAAAATCCGCCGGTTCCACCCGTTATGAGCGTATCGTACAGATGATCGAGGATTCGGAGAAGCTCAAATCATCCGTTGAAGGCAAGGCGTCGAACCTGGCAGATGCACTCGTTCCGTGGAGTCTGGGCGGTACCGCGCTTACCTATCTGCTGACCCGCAATGCGACGAAAGCACTGTCGATCCTGATGGTTGATTTCTCCTGTGCACTGAAACTGGCAATGCCGCTTGCAGTCCTGTCTGCGATGCGTGAGGCAAGCCAGCATCACATTACGGTCAAGGGCGGCAAGTTTCTGGAGGCTGTTGCCGAGGCGGAGACGATCGTATTTGACAAGACCGGAACCCTGACCAAGGCAAAACCGGTTGTATCCGATGTAGTATCTTTCAACGGCATGGAGAAGGAAGAACTGCTTCGTATCGCAGCCTGCCTGGAAGAACATTTCCCGCATTCGATGGCAAACGCGGTCGTACAGGAAGCGAAAAAACGTCATCTGGTACATGAGGAGATGCACTCGAGAGTGGATTACATCGTAGCGCACGGTATCGCTACCTATGTGGGCGAAGAACGCGTCGTGATTGGAAGCCACCATTTCGTATTTGAGGATGAGAAGTGCACACTGCCGGAGGATGGAAAAGAGAAGTTTGAGAACCTTCCGGAAAATTGTTCCCATCTTTACATGGCAATCGGCGGACAGCTTGCAGCCGTTATCTGCATCGAGGATCCGCTGCGTGAGGAAGCACCGTCTGTCATCCGCCAGTTAAAAGAGGCTGGATTTAAGCGCATTGTCATGATGACCGGCGACAGCGAGCGGACCGCAGCGGCGATCGCGAAGAGGGTCGGCGTGGATGATTATTTCTCCGAGGTACTTCCGGAGGATAAGGCGCGCTTTGTTGAGGAGGAGAAGGCGAAAGGCCACAAAGTTATCATGATCGGTGACGGCATCAACGATTCACCGGCCCTGTCAGCGGCAGACGCGGGCATCGCAGTCAGCGAGGGCGCGGAGATTGCCAGAGAGATCGCGGATATCACGATCAAGAAAGATTCCCTGGATGAAGTCGTGCTTCTGCGTCATCTGAGCATGGATCTGATGAAACGTGTCCATGGAAACTACCGTTTCGTCATCAGCTTCAACCTAGGTCTGATTCTCTTGGGGGTGGCTGGTATCATCACACCGTCTATGTCGGCGCTGCTGCACAACAGCTCGACACTGGCGATCAGCTTAAAGAGCATGACGAACCTGCTGCCGGAGGAAGAGCGGGAAGAGGCATAAAAATGCGCCCTGCTTAGTTGGCTTTTAATAAAATATAATAAAAATAGACGGGCAGAAAGAATGGAGAGGAAATTTTATTCTTTCTGTCTGTTTTTTTTCGTTGAATTGCGAAAAAGTAAAACTAAATACTAGACTATATTCTGTAAAAATCCAACAATGAATCAAATAACATTAGACACATAAATATGTGTTTATAACAGTTATAAATTTTAATATTGACATACAGGAGAAATGTGATATGATCATAGTGTAAATGGACTTACCAATTTACCATTATACCAAAATGACAATCAGAGAAATAAAAAGATAATTGAAGGAGGAACGGATATGTATAAGTTATCACAGTTGACAGAAGATGGTTCTATTATGTTACACGGACAGAAAATTGCAGATACAATCCTTTATGTAAATGGAGATTTTGTTAAAAAATCAGAAGCCGTTATCTCCGTATATGACAGTGGTTTTCAGCATGGAGATGGCGTATATGAAGGAATCCGTGCATATGGACGAAAAGTATACCGTCTGGATGAGCATATCAAACGTCTGTATGAGTCCTGCTACACGCTGGGAATCGATATAGGAAAGACCAAAGATGAGATGAAGGAAATTGTAAAAGAGCTGATTCGTCGAAATCTGGATGCAGGATTTACTGATTTACATATGCGTTTACAGGTGACGCGCGGATTTAAAGCACAGACAGGTATGCATCCGACTTTAAATGTGACGAATGCGTCGATCGTTATCTGTGTGGATCAGAAACCCCCTATTTTCAATAAAGAGGGAATTACGCTGGTAACAACCTGGCTGAAACGCTATTCCCCGTCTTACATGGATCCGAAGATTCATTGCTGTAACCAGCTGAACCAGATTATGGCGGCGTGTGAGGCAATCCGTCAGGGAGCGGATGAAGCAATTATGCTTGACCAGAATGGTTATGTGGCGGAGACAAACTCTACGAACTTACAGATGATTAAAGATGGAGTATTAATACTTCCGACTTTAGATTCACAGCTTCCGGGAATTACGAGAAAAACAATGATTCAGATAGCAAAAGAGATGGGAATGGAAGTACAGGTAAGAAACGTATCTGTTTCAGAGTATTATAATGCGGATGAGGTATTTATCTGTGGTACAGTCGGAGAAGTGGTTCCGGTTAAAATGATCGATGGAAAGAAGATTGGTACACAGATTCCTGGTCCGATAACAGAAAAGTTTTCACAGGAATATAAGAAGATGACAGAAACGCTGGGAGTGTCGATTGATGATTGAACATCATAAAAGAAAGTGCACTCTGTGAGGGAACGGGTAAAACCGTAAGCGTGAGATTCATATAGGGGTTTATAAAGAGGGATGGTAGAAGAGAAACATATGATTCGAGCGAAAGGACGGAATGAATATGAAAGAGAAAAGAAAACCGGGTTTTGGGGCTGCGATGCTTCCAATATTGGTGATGGCGTTCGTGTTGGGAATTGGTTTTGGAAAGTTCAGACTAAGTGTGGAAGTACTCTTACTTGTTTGTTCCTTCTTTACGGTGCTTTTAGGATTGTTTTATGGAACAACCTGGAATGAGATTGCAGATGCGGTTTCGGAAAAGATAGGAAAGTCATTTATGGCGATTTTTATCTTTGTATTTGTTGGAATGATTATCGGAACCTGGATGTTATCAGGAACAATTCCTATGTTGATTTATTATGGCCTGAAGCTCTTAAATCCACAGCTGTTTCTGATATCGGCTTTTGTGATTACAGTAATTGTTTCTGTGTGTACGGGAACCAGTTTTGGCTCAGTTGGAACCGTCGGGCTGGCACTTATCGGAGTAGCTCAGGGATTGGGCGTTAATCTTCCGGCAGCAGCGGGCGCAATTATTTCAGGTGCTTATTTTGGAGATAAAATGTCACCGCTTTCAGATACGACAAATCTGGCTCCGGTAGCAGCCGGAACCACATTGTTTGAACACATCCGGCATATGTTTTATACGACGGTCCCGGCGGCGCTTGTCTGTTTAGTGGTATATTTTATAGCTGGACGTACTGGAATGGTGGTTTCATCGGTCGATGCATCTGCGGCAAATGAGATGACGGAGGGACTCGCTTCTATTTATCATTTTAATGTGTTTTTATTGCTTCCTCTGGTGGTTGTGCTGGTTGGTTCAGCGATGGGAAAACCAACGATTCCGGTTATGTTTACAGCATCGGTTCTGGCAGGAGTGTTAGCGATTGTATTTCAGGGAGCGACGGTTGCAAAGGTAATTTCGGCAGCATATAGCGGATTTTCTTTATCGATGCTGGGGATTGATCCGGAAACAGTGACAGGAAGCATTAAAATGCTGGTAGAGCGGGGCGGAATGACAAGCATGATGGCAACGGTGCTGAAAGTGCTCTGCGCATTTCTATTTGCAGGTGCTATGAGTGCGGCTGGTTTTATGAATGCAATCTTGGAAAAATTGAAAACATTCGTACACAGTGACGGAACTTTGATTCTGGTAACGGTTATTTCAGTCTTGATTATTGCGCTGATTGTTGGAAATGCATATATTCCGATTTTGATGGGCGGAGAATTGTTCAGTGAGTCCTTTAAGGAAAGAAATCTGGCACCGCAGAATCTTTCCAGAACACTGGAAGATGCAGGAACCTGTTCCATTCCTCTGGTTCCGTGGTCAGCGGGCGGCGCGTATATGTCGGGAACGCTGGGAGTCTCTACGTTCGCATATGCTCCGTGGGCAATCTTTTGTTACGCAGGTTTTTGTTTTGCGGTTCTCTGGGGCTTTACCGGGTTTGGAATCAAGAAATTAAACAAGGATAAATAAGACATTTCATTAAGTAAGTCAAACAGATGTAGGATGGGGAGAGAAAAACTGTTCTACATCTGTTTTTCTAATTAAAAGGGTTATTTGAACATTGCAGTGGAAAAAAGAAACAGGAGGAATGATGGGGGCGGAAAAATTAGATAAAAAACGATCGGGAGCTTTGGTGGGAGGAATTTTCCTGATTCTGGCAGTTCCAGTATGCGGAATCCAAGTACCGGTGCAGGCATTCTTTTTTCTTGCATGGATCTACGTGATTCTGTTTTTAGAAGCAAATTCTTATTCTTGGAATGAGCTTCAGGAAGCAATGGTTCATTCTTGCACAAGGGCAGTTTCACCTATCTTTTTTCTTTTATGTGCAGGAGCGATGACAGGAATATGGAATCTGTCAGGTACGATTCCAGGACTGACGTATACAGGAATTTTGTGGATTCGTCCGGAATGGTATCCGGTCACCGCGTATGCAGGATGCTTTCTGTTTAGTTTTCTGACTGGCAGTGTGTTTAGTTCCTGTGGAACCATGGGAATCCTATTTTTAAATATTGGAACAAGTATGGGATATGAAGAGAAAATAGCAGCAGCTGTTATAATAGCCGGAGCATTTTGCGGCTATGGGATTTCTCCGATGTCGGATTTTGTGAATTTACTTTCATCCAGTGTTGAAATAGAACTGGCGAAAACCTTGAAAGCAGAACGAAATAGTATCATTCCAACTATATGCGTTTGTCTGGCAGGCTGTTTTTATGCGGGATGGAAGAATGCAGAACTGGCAGGAATATCGATACAGGAAAGCAGTAAAATGATTCAAATATTCGGGGAAATGTGCCTGGGAATGCCCGTGTATATACCGGCTGCAGTGGTTCTTATATTTATGTTAATGAGAAAAAACGCCATCCATGCGTTGATGGCAGGCTGCGTGTCCGGGATGGCAGTGGCATTTTTTTACCAGAAATATCGATGGCAGACAATTTTGAATGTTTTATGGAATGGACCGGACCAAGGATCCTATTTTCACAGCGGAGGTATCAGCAGCATGGCTGGGACGGTTCTTTTGTTCCTTTTAGCGTTTAGTTTGTTTGGAATGCTTGAAAAAAGCGGGGCGATCCGATGCATGATGCAGCCGTTGTTTAAGTGGGCAGATACAGAGAAAAAAGGAAATATAGCAGCAATTTTATTTGCTTTTGTAGTAAATGTTTTTTCAGCATCGGCGATGTGTTCCCTGGTGATATCCGTCTCCTGCCTGATGCCGGTGTATGATGAAAAAGGCTGTAAACGGGAGAAAATGATTCATTCGCTCTTTCTGGGCGCTTTATACATGAGTCTTCTGGTCCCGTGGCATTCCAATGTTGTAACGCCGATGGGACTGTTGGGAGTAGCACAGGGAGGCGCTTGTATTTTTTGGATTGTGCCGGTGCTGGAGGTTGTCTGCTATCTATTAACATTTGTTTTTTCACATAAATAATGATATAATCGATAGGCGTTAGGGAACGTAAATCAGCAGGAGGGAGACTGAGAATGTTTCAGCCAATCGAAGAAAATGTTTCAGTATATAAGAAGGTAGTCGCACAGATCCAGGAAATGATCATGCACGGCGAATTAAAAAAAGGTGACCGGCTTCCGCCGGAGCGCCAGTTAGCCGAGATGCTCGGAGTTGGGCGACCGGCGCTCAAGCAGGCGATCAGTGCGCTGGAAGTGCTGGGGATTATCCGCAGCCGTCAGGGAGACGGCAATTATATTACGGCGGACACGGTCGAGGTGATCAATCCGCTGGCAATGCAGTTTTACTTAAAAAACGGCAAGATGGATGATATTCTGGAATTCCGCTATATCATGGAGGTGCAGATGGCGTCGCTTGCGGCCGCCAAGATCACGGAAGAGGAGATCGGGGAGTTTCAGGCGCTGATGGATTCGATGAAAGAGGCGATTGCGGGCGGAGCCGATCTGAAGACGCGCCAGTATTACAATAACCTGTTCCATTTCCGGGTGGTGAACCTTTCTGGAAACCAGCTGATCCGCCTGATTTATTCGAGCATCATGGATCTGGTGTCGGATCAGATCCGCCAGACGGACGGCATGTATTTCTATGAGAGCCATCTGAAGATTTTCGAGGCAATCAAGAACCGGAACCCGAAAGAAGCGGCGTACTATATGGCAGAACACTTCCAGAATAAGTTCCCAAATTATCAGTATTATATGGATGTTCATGCGTTGTAGGAAATTGTAGGAAAGAAGAGAACGGAGGACAAGTATTTCATGAAAAATGACTTATTCACAATCGGCAGCATCACGATCCACGGCTACGGTCTGATGATTGGCATCGGCATTATCGCTGCGTATTACCTGGCAGAGTACCGGGCAAACAAGCGGGGGATGGATGTCGATATGATCCTCTCGATCGCGATCTGCGGTGTTGTATGTGGAATTTTAGGTGCAAAACTTCTGTACTATGTCACAATCTTTGACGAAATTCTGGCAAACCCGAAGAAATTGTTAGATATCAGCGATGGATTTGTTGTGTATGGCGGCATCATCGGCGGCGTGCTGGGCGGCTATGTGCTGAGCCGGATCAAGCATATTTCCTTTTTCCAGTACGCAGATCTGGTCATGCCGTCGGTTGCGCTCGCGCAGGGCTTTGGACGGATCGGCTGTTTTCTGGCTGGCTGCTGCTACGGTATGCCGACCCACAGCCATTTTGCGATCGTGTTCCACGATTCGGACTTTGCTCCGAACAACATTCCCCTGGTTCCGACCCAGCTCATCTCAAGCGGTCTGGATTTTCTGCACTGCCTGCTGCTTCTTTATGCGGCGAAAAAGTGCAAAAAACAGGGGCAGGTGGTATCCCTGTATCTGATCTGCTACAGTCTGGGACGCTTCGTGCTGGAATTCTTCCGGGGGGATTTGAACCGGGGATCGGTCGGATCCCTATCAACTTCACAGTTTATCTCACTGTTTATCTTTGCGGCGGGCGTGGCGATGTTTGTGGTTTGTGGGAAGAGGACAGAAGTACCGTTAGAAAAGTAAAAATTTTTAAATGTCAACCCAAATAAAAATCATTCTTGACATTTTGCCAAAATTGCTGTATGATACCTCTGATATGGAAAATCTTAACATTTTAAGAGTCATCCATGCAAATATATCTGACCACCTGTGAAACAGGGAATGGCCATACGGACAGCCGGGTCAAATGCCGATTGGCAGTGCGAACTGCCCTATTGATTGAGTTAAAAGCTCAATTTTATAAGTTGGTTACTTTACAACCAGTGCTCATGCACATCAACTTGTAAAACGGTCAATAAGAGTGGTAAAAGTAGATATTTGCTATATAGACTCTGAATGTGAGATTTCTGTGGATAAAAAGGTTTTGCAGTATATGCGGTAAATAGAGACAAGGGAAGATTTCGTAGCTATACGGCAGATTTGTAAAAATAGAGTGAAGCAGAAAAAGAACGTTTTGCGGATGATGTGGAGACACGTCATCCGCTTTTTTTCATAGGAAATTACGTCCTATGAAAAAAACGCTCCGCGAGGATGCGCACTCGCGCGAAGCAGAAACATGTCGCAAGC
>ENA-OWPF01002067-OWPF01002067.1-human-gut-metagenome-genome-assembly--contig:-NODE-2067-length-15361-cov-6.008493_pt1 | contig 15361 bp, 14 predicted proteins | sample MGYA00248261_ERZ651840 | MGnify/ENA primary metagenome ERZ651840 (study PRJEB26924, sample SAMEA4378268) | human gut metagenome | biome: human gut; feature: human-associated habitat; material: faeces... | reverse complement strand
TTTATATATTTTGTAATTTTTTTATAAAAAAATCAAATTATAATTTCCTTAGGAACAAGTAGTAAAATTCTTTCTTTATTAATATAACAGGGCTATTACAATTTATAACTTGTAACAGCCCTGTCCATTAATTTTTATTATTTTTTTGCAGCAAAAATCTTTACAGCCTCATTTAAAATATCAGAAGCTAATTCTTTTTTGCTTTTTTCATCTATAGGTACTTGTGTTCCGTCTTTCTTTATAATAGTTACTGCATTATTCATGCTTCTCATAACATGAGCATCATTTGCAACAATCATATCAAGATTTTTCTTTTTAAGTTTTCCAAGAGCATTTTCAAGAATATTTTCTGTTTCAGCTGCAAATCCTACTAAAACCTGCTGATTTTTTTTCTGTCCCATATTAAAAAGAATATCCGGATTTCTATCAAGTTCGATTATTAAATCTCCTTCTTTCTTTTTAATTTTTTCCTTTGCACATACTTTTGGCTTATAATCTGCAACAGCAGCACAGGCAATAGCCATATCCACATTGTCAAATCTTTCCATTACAGCTTCATACATTTCCATAGCCGTTCTTGTTCTTACAAATTCTTTAAGCCCTTTTGGAATATCTAAATTTGTAGGCCCTGAAACAAGAGTCACTTCTGCCCCCATCTTTACAGCCTGAGAAGCCAGAGAATATCCCATCTGCCCGCTTGAATTGTTGCTTAAATATCTTACAGGATCAATAGGTTCTTCTGTTCTTCCTGCTGTTATTAAAACTTTTTTCCCTTCAAGAGATTTTTCTGTTTCTATAAAAGATTCTTCTAATATTTCAACAATATCATCTTCATTTTTCAAACGTCCTTTTGCATTTACATTGCATGCTAAAAATCCCTCATCAGCTTCTATGAAATAATAATTTTTATATTTTTTTAATTTTTCTATATTATCTCTTAAAATTGGATTTTCATACATATTTACATTCATTGCAAGAGCAAAGTATTTTGGTTTTGTGCAGGCTGAAATAACTGTTGAAAGCATATCATCTGCTATTCCATTTGCAACTTTTCCTACAATATTATAAGTTGCAGGAGCAATTAAAACAACATCTGCCCAGTCTGCAAGAGAGATATGTTCAACTTCATATCCTCTGTTTATATCCCACATATCAACTACAACTTTATTTCTTGAAAGAGTTTCAAGAGTAAGAGGAGTAATTATTTTTGTAGCATTTTCAGTCATAATAACTTTTACGTTGTGACCTTTTTTCTTAAGTTTCGAAATTATATTTGCAGTTTTATATGCAGCAATTCCTCCGCATACACCTATTAAAATATTTTTCATTGCATTCTCCTAGATTTTATAAGTTTTAAAATATTCTTCATACATTTCTTTAAATTCTTCAACTGCAGCTTTAGTAAATCCACCTTTTACAGCAAGAGTATTGAAATCAAAGCTTTTCATATCATCCATAAATTCAATATTGCTGTCTGCAAGATAATTTACAAATTTTCTACTTTTCTTAAAAACTTTATGTATTCTTTCTCCTTTACACATTAAAATACGATTGTCCCATGAAATCTGTTTTAAATCACGAAAAGCTATATATTTTTTCTTTGCAGCAGAATAATTTTTTACTTTCATAAATTCTGGAAGTTCCATAACAGTTTCTATTTCCTGCACAAAACTTATTCCTGATTTTGTTAAAAATTCTCTTATCAAATTAAATTTTGTAGCAGAAAAAAATTCATGAATAGGAAGCTTATATAAAAATTTATCAAGGAAAAAGATTTCTTTTCTATCAGAATCACTTTGTTCAAAAACTTTTATCTTCTGAATAAAATCCTCTTTTTCTTTTTTCAGTCTTGTATTTTCTTCTCTTGCTGATTTAAGATTTTTTTCAAGAATTTCAACTTGTTTTGGAGCCATGTAAGTTTCTTTCATAGTCTGGACTTCTATCTTAAGCCTTTGTATTTCCATTTCTTTTTCTTTTATTTTTACATTTAAACTTTCTATCTCTTTATTAGTGCTGTTATCTTTGTCTTTAAATAATCCCTCTAATAAACCCATAAGACAAAACCTCCGTTAGTTGATAAAATACCCTCTCTACTGATTATAATGTATTTTTTCTGAAACTGCAATCAGTTTTAAAATCAAAAATTTCATTTTTAAATATTAAAATATTTTTTTAAATATTCTGCTACACCATTATCTATATTTTTAGGTGCTTTATTTTTTATTTTGGCTTTAAGAGTTTCAAGACCATTTTCCATTACAACAGGGTGACCTACTGCCTGCATCATATCAAAATCATTTTCTCCATCTCCAAATGCCATAATTTCATCTAAAGGAATGTTAAGTTTTTGAGAAATCATTTTTATTCCTTTCCCTTTACTGCATTCCTTATGAACAATATCAAGACATCTAGGTTGTGAAATTGTTATATCCACAATATCTGAAAATATTTCTTTCATGTCATCACGAAGTTTTACTATAACTTCAGGATCATCCTTTACAATCATTTTTGTCATAACAGGAAATTCTTCAGCTTCTTTAAGCCTTACAAGATTAAAACCTTTTTCTATTGTAAGAACTGCCTCCTCTGTTCCCTCATCTGTAAATAAATCTTTTTTATAAAATCCGTTGTATGTGACATTTTTTTCTCTAAAATATTTTATAAGTTTTTCAACAATGTCGCTTTCCATTATTCTTTCAAAAATAACTTCTTCATTTTTATCATATATATTTGCACCATTATTGCAGATAAGATATATGTCATGCCCTATTCTCTCTTTAAATATTCTTGCTGAACCTATACTTCTTCCTGTGGCAATGGCAAAATCCACACCGTTTTCAATAAGTTTTCTCACAACTTCTCTTGTTTCATCAGAAATTTCACTTTTTTGATTTAGAAGTGTGCCATCTAAATCTGATACTACTAATCTCATAAATTCCTCCATCAATTTTATTTCTTCCACTATATTTTAACATTAATTTAATTTTAAAACAAAATAAAATAGCTCTTTTATTTTTTCTCATAACAGGTGCAGAGAAAAATTTTTTCCTCTGTGTGTGTATTATATATTATCTCTTATAGAAGAATATATTATAGAATAATCTTTGACCTGACAATTTGTCATTTGATTTTTTATTTTCTGTTTTAATTTTTTCGGGGTCGTCAAAAAAACGAAATCTTTTCTGCTTTATAAATTCCGCTGATATTTTTATTTTTGACAATTTTACACCCCGTAATAAAAGCGTAGCACAGAAAATGAAAAAAATCAAAGATTTGGCAGGATAAAAAAGTAAGCAAAAAAGGGGGGGTAAAAAAATTTTTTGAAAAAAGAAGAAATTTTCAAGAAAAATTAACTGCCTGCAGAAAATACATTTTTATATAAATAAAATTAAAATCGTGAATTAAAATAAAAAATTAAGTGTATAAAATTTATGAGCAGTGGTATAAAAATTTTTTTAATGTAAGAGAAAAATAAAAAATCTGACAGCTGATATTATGATTTATATTCAAAAAATTTAATCAAAAAATAATTTGACAAGCTAAATAAAAATATGTTATAAATCTTACATGATTTTTAGACTACAAAATTTTTATAGAGGGAAGGTAAAATTTTATGAAAAAAACTTTATTAGCAGCTTTTATTATAAGTGCTACAGCTTATGCAGAAAATACAGCAGAGGTAACTCTTGACAAAACATATGTAAAATCTACAAATGGTTTTGAAGAAAGTTTACAGAACACACCTAAAAATATTCAAGTTATCACACAAAGTGAAATAGAAGAAAAAAATTACAAAGATGTTTATGAGATTTTAGAAAACTCTCCTTTAATAACTATTAAAAACGATGCTATAGGACAGTCAATCGAAATGAGAGGAAGCGGGCTTAATTCAAAAGGAACAGTTCAGGTTATGGTTGACGGAATGAGTTTAAATCCCATTGATATTAATCATGGAACACTGCCTTTAAATAGTATACCTGTTTCAAATATTAAAAAAATAGAAATTCTTCCGGGAGGAAACGGAGTTCTTTTTGGAGACGGAGCTAACGGAGGAGTTGTAAATATTATAACAAAAGATTCTGTTGAAAAAAGTGAATCATATGTTGGAGCAAGATATGGAAGCAATAATGAAAAGATTTTTAAAGCTGGAACTGCTGCAAAAATAAATGACAGATTTTCAGTTCTTGTAAATTACCAAGGGGAAGACAGCAAAACAAACAGAGATGATGAAACAAATAAAAATTATAATGTTGATGCCACAGGACTAATAAAAATTGATGACAAATCAAATTTATCAATAAGATATGCACATTATGAAAAAGAAACTAAAACTGCCGACCTTTTAACAAGAGATGAATGGAAAACAGATAATAATCAATCTGGTGTAGATAAAACAGGAAACCAGCTTCCTGAAAGCGGAGATGTAAATATTATGGGAACTATCTATCCTATCAGTGGAAAACTAGATAACTCTTATGATATTTTATCAAAAAGTAAAATTAAAAGAGATGATATTTCTGCAAATTATAAAAGAGAACTTACAGATAATCTTGATTTTAATTTGACTGCAAGCTGGCAGAAAACAACAAATGATATAGAACAAAAAGAACTTAATATAATAAATTTAAGTAAAGATTATAAAGTTGATGGATTTAAAAAATATACTTTATATTATGCTGATTATATTGGAACTTTTACAGAGGAAAAATTTAAAATCAATCCATCTTTAAAATATAGTTATGGAGACAACAGCTATTTTATTTTAGGATATGATTATAAAATGCAGAAATCTCAAAGAGATTTTGATAATTTCTTGGATATGTATAAAGTTTATAATCTTGACAGTGAAAAAGAGAGCCACGGAGCATATATTTTCAATAAAACAGCTGTCGGGCAGTTTGAATTTATGCAGGGAGTAAGAAGAGAGTGGACATATTTTGATACAACAAAAAATTCTCATTATTATCATAAAGTTATGCCTGATAATGGAAATTTTGGACCTTTTGTCAACGGTTATGTTGACCGTGGATTAAAACAAAGTAAAATAAAAAAATCAATGATAAATGACAGTTATGAAACTGCTGTAAACTATATTTATTCTGATACAGGAAATATTTATGTAAGAGCCGAGCAGAGTTTCAGAACTCCTGCACCAACTGAATTCCAAGATAAAAATGGAACAGCAGGATATTCTGTAAATGACCTTGAGGCTGAAACAAACCAAACTCTTGAAATAGGATTAAAAGATTATGTTTTAGGTTCTGTTGTTCAGTTTAATGCTTTTGTTGGAAGAACAAAAGGAGAAATTTATTATGATGAAATTTCACATGGAAATGAATGGGCTTATTATAATCTTGATGAAACACAAAGAAAAGGTGTTGAACTTAACTTGAGCCAAGATTATGGAAAACTTTTCTTCTTTGAGGGAATTTCATATGTTGATGCAGAAATTACAGAAAATAGTGATGATAAATCTATTGAGGGAAATCAAGTTCCTTACACTTCAAAATTAAATGCGAATATTGGAACAGGAGTGAGATGGACTGAGAAATTTAATACTATCTTAACATTTAACTATAAAGATGGATATTATCTTGACAGAGCAAATAAATACAAAGCAAGAAGCTATATCACTCTTGATTTAACAGCAAATTACTCTATGGATAATGGTTTAAAACTTTATGGAGGAATAAACAATCTTCTTGACAGACAAAACTTTGACCAAGAGGCTTTGGAAAATGGTGTTCAAGTTTATGACCCAGCCAGCGAAAGATCTTTCTATGCAGGTTTTGAATACAGATTTTAATTTTTTAATAACATATTCCATTTTTTAATTTTTATTTTCTAAAAGAGGTCTGCAAAATAAAAGCGGACCTCTTTAAAATATTTCGGAGGATTTTTATATGATTAAAAATTTGCTTAAAATTACCACAGATATATTTATGTCTCTTTCTTTTATTTTTCTTATATTTTATAATTTAACAGGAGAAAAGGCTCATAAATTTTTAGGAATATTCCTATTATTTTTTACTATTCTTCATATATTTCTTAACAGATTTTGGTATAAAAATATTTTTAAAGGAAAATATAATTTTAAAAGAAAATTTAAAACCGCAGTTATATTTATTCTTTTAAGTATTTTTATACTTTTATTTTTTACAGGAATAAAAATACTGCAATGTAAACAAGCTGGAGTTTCTTACGAAATTTATTCTGATATTCATTTTTATTCTGCATACTTAGGAATTTTTTTTATTGTCATACATTTTTTTGATTCTAAAAAATTTTAAAAATAAACTTAAGAACAGGAACATCTCTTATATGCTTGCTTGACGGATACCAAGAGAGCTGATGAGAAAAATTATAAAAAGCTAAAATATAATTATTTTAAATTTTAATTGACTTTTATATTTTTATCTGCTAATATAATTTTAATATAAATGGAAATTATTTCGGAGGAATGGAAATGTTATTTATTATCAGGAGAAACAGGAAAAGTAAAAATTTATAATTTAATATCCAAAGTTTCTTTTGATGTGGCTGAATAATAACTTTATTCTTTTGTAAAGATTGGAAATTTTTTATTTCCATGAGCATAGATTGATTTTTAGCCAATAGTTCATCTATTGGTTTTTATTTTCACAGTTATTTTGAGGTTTAGCTTGTCAAAAGCTAGACCTTTTTATTTTAAAATATGTTTATAAAAAATTTATATATACTTTAAGGAGGGAGAAATGTTTCAATACATTGATACATTAAAAGATATTTTTATCGAGGGAGCAAGATATAAATATATTATTCAAGGGCTTACATTTTCTGTGGGAGTTACATTCTTTTCTGCAGTAATAGGAATAATTTTAGGAATTCTTTTTGCACTTATGAGAATTTCAAGATTTTATCCTTTAAAACATTCTAAAAATTTTAAAGATTTTAATCCTCTTGAATGGATTGCAATATGGTACACTGATATTATAAGAGGAACACCTGCTGTTGTTCAGCTTATGATTTTAGCAAATGTTATTTTTGCAGGATTCAGAGATATGCCTGTATTTCTTATTGCAAGTCTTTCATTTGGTATAAACTCAGGAGCTTATGTTTCTGAAATTATAAGAGCTGGTATCGAGGGACTTGATAAAGGACAAATGGAAGCTGCAAGAGCTTTAGGAATGCCTTATACAACAGCTATGAAAGAAGTCATAATTCCTCAGGCAATTAAAAAAATTCTTCCTGCACTTGTAAGTGAATTTATTACATTATTAAAGGAAACTTCTATTGTAGGATTTATTGGAGGAGTGGATCTTCTTCGTTCAGCAAATATTATTACAAGTCAGACATATAGAGGTGTTGAACCGCTTCTTGCTGTAGGTATCATATATCTTATTATGACAGGTGTGTTTACTAAATTTATGAGAAGTGTAGAAAAGGGGATGAAAGTAAGTGATTAGAGTAGAACATTTATATAAAAATTTTGGTCAGCTTGAAGTTTTAAAAGATATTTCTGTAAATATAAAAAAAGGAGAAGTTATTGCAATAATCGGGCCATCTGGAAGTGGAAAATCAACTTTCTTAAGATGTCTTAATCTTCTTGAAGAACCAACAGGTGGAGCAATATATATAAAAGATGAAAATCTTATGGACGATAAAACTGATATAAATCTTATAAGAAGAAATGTAGGAATGGTGTTCCAGCACTTTAATCTTTTCCCGCATAAAACAGTTTTAGAAAATCTTACTCTTGCTCCAATGAAAGTAAAAAATATGAAGCAAAAAGATATAGAAGAAAAAGCATATAAACTTCTTGAAAAAGTAGGGCTTAAAGAAAAAGCTTCAGCATATCCAAATCAGCTTTCCGGAGGACAAAAACAAAGAATTGCAATAGCAAGAGCTTTGGCTATGGATCCTGAAGTAATTCTTTTTGATGAACCTACATCAGCACTTGACCCGGAAATGATAAAAGAAGTTCTTGATGTTATGAAGGATCTAGCTGAAGAGGGAATGACAATGATAATTGTTACACATGAAATGGGATTTGCTAAAAATGTTGCTGACAGAGTCTTTTTTATGGACAGAGGAAATATTTTAGAGGATACAACTCCGGAAGAATTATTTAACAATCCAAAACATGAAAGAACACAAGAATTTTTAAATAAAGTTTTAAATCGTTAATTTTTTATTTTAAATTTTATATATTATATTTTTTAAGGGGGATTAAAAATGAAAAAAGTTGTAAAATTATTAGGTGTTTTAATGTTAATGTTATGTCTTGCTTTCACGGCAAATGGTGCAGAGAAAAAAGAAAAACTTTATGTAGGAACAAATGCTGAATTTCCTCCATTTGAATATCTTGAAGAAGGTAAAGTTGTAGGATTTGACATTGACTTCATCAATGCAATAGGTGAAGTAATGGGAAAAGAAATTGTTGTTAAAGACATGAGCTTTGATGGACTTTTACCTGCTCTTCAAACAAATAAAGTTGATGTTGTTGTTGCTGGAATGACTGCAACTGAAGAAAGAAAAAAAGCTGTTAACTTTTCTCAGCCTTACTATTCTGCAAATCAAGTTATAATTCTTGCTGAAGGAAATAACGATATAAAAGATTTTGCTGATTTAAAAGGTAAAAAAGTTGCTGTTATGCTTGGATTTACTGGAGACGTTGTTGTAAGTGAAATGGAAGATGTAAAAGTTGAAAGATTTAATGCTGCTTATGCTGGAATTATGGCTCTTCAAAATGGAAAAGTTGACGCAGTTGTTCTTGACTCTGAAACAGCAAATAACTATGTTGCAAAAAACAGTGGATTAAAACTTGCCGAAGGTAAAGGAGAATCTGAAGATTATGCAATAGCTGTTAAAAAATCTGATGCAAAATTATTAGAAGAAATAAATGCTGCTATCGAACAAATTAAAGCTGATGGAACTTTCGGAAAATTAATTGAAAAACACTTCAACTAATCTAATAAATTTTAATTCTTAAATTTAAAATGGAGCTGTTACAGAAATCTGTATCGGCTCCATTTTCATATTTATTTTTTTAAATATCCTTTTTCAATAAGTTCATTTTCAATAAGATTTAAAGTTTCCTCGCTGTCGGCACACACAGTGTGAAAATGTTTTCCATGAGTAAGATTTTTAAGTGGAGTTGAGTCGCCGTTTTTTATTTTTTCTAAAAATTCTTTCACTTTTCTTCTTGAGTTTACATTTAACTCTGCATGAATATTTCCATAAACTTCATGTTTAATAAAAACATTCACAACATTTCCACCTAAATCAACAATAGAATTAAGTTCATCTTCCATCTGTTCATCAGAGTGGTTAACTTGAAAAATTCTTGTAAAAGCCAAAGGTTTCTGTAAAATATAGCCTCTTGTTGTAGAATAAATTTCATTATTTTCTGCACGAAGAAGTGCTATATCCTGAACTATTACCTGTCTGCTCACATTATATTTTTTAGCAAGTTCTGTTCCAGAAATAGGTTCTTTAGTTTCTTGTATTGTTTTTAAAATTTCACTGCGTCTTTCTTTTCCTGTCATAATTTCCTCTTTCAATTTTATAAAACACGAAGATTTTTCAAAGAGACATCAAGAATTGGGGCAGAATGTGTCAATGCTCCGCTGGAAATATAATCTACACCTGTTTCAATAACTTTTTTAATATTTTCTTTTGTTATATTTCCAGAGCATTCTGTTTCTGCTCTTCCCCCTATAAATTTCACAGCTTCTTTCATCATTTCTGGTGTCATATTGTCAAGCATAATTATATCTGCTCCTGCTTCAACAGCTTCTTTAACCATTTGAAGATTTTCAACTTCAACTTCAATTTTTCTTACAAAAGGAGCATATTCTTTTGCCATTTTCACAGCGTTTTTAACTCCTCTAGCTGCACTTATATGATTATCTTTTAAAAGTATTCCATCAGAAAGATTATAACGGTGATTATTTCCTCCCCCTATTTTTACTGCATATTTTTCAAAAATACGCATATTAGGAGTTGTTTTTCTTGTGTCTAAAAGTTTTATTCTGCTTTCTCCCAATAATTTTACCACATTATTTGTGTATGTTGCAATCCCGCTCATTCTCTGTAAATAATTAAGTGCTGTTCTTTCACCAGAAAGAAGAACTCTTATATCTCCTGTTACTTCTGCCAGAACCTCACCTTTTTTAACAGACTTTCCATCTTCAGTATAAAGTTTTACTTCAGTATTTTCATCTAAAAGAAGAAATGTTCTTTTGAAAACATGAAGACCTGCAATAATTCCATCTTCCTTGCAAAGAAGCTGAACTGTCCCTTTTTTATATTCTCTCATAACGGAATTTGTAGTAATATCTTCACTTGAAATATCTTCACGAAGAGCCATCAGAATAAGTTCGTCTACATTCATCTTCATTGTTATATTATTCATTTTCTTCTTTCTCCTTTAAAATTTTATCTTCTTCTATCTCTTTAAGAACTATATTTTTATATTCATTAAAAAGTTCTTCTAAATTTTCATATTTTTTCAAATCAACTTCAACTTTCACATCTTCTTTATTTTTTCTTTCTTTTGTACAGATATGTTTTGCCGCTATTTCTCCAAAAACAAGACTTTCTAAAAGAGAATTGCTTGCAAGACGGTTTACTCCGTGAACTCCGTTACAGCTTGTTTCTCCTGCTGCATAAAGATTTTCCATTGAAGTCTGGCTGTTTTCATCAACATCTATTCCCCCCATAAAATAGTGCTGGGCAGGAACAACGGGAATACATTCTTTCTCTGGATTGTATCCCTCTTCAATACATCTTTTTACAATATTTGGAAATCTTTTTGTAATGTCAATTCCCTCTTCCATTATTGGTCTCATGTCAAGCCACACATGTTTTGTTCCGTCTTTTTCCATCTGCTTCCAGATTTTTTGTGAAAGTTTATCTCTTGGAATTAATTCCTCTGTGAAACGTTCATAATTTTTGTCATAAAGTAATGCTCCCTCTCCTCTTACTGATTCAGAAACTAAAAATCTTCTTCCTTTTTTCTGTGAATAAAGAGTTGTAGGGTGAATCTGTACATAGCTTATATCTTTTAATTTTACATTATGTTTTTTAGCTATTGCCAGAGCATCTCCTGTAAGATGTGGAAAATTTGTGGAATTTTCATAAACTCCTCCAAGTCCTCCGCTGGCAAGAATAACATCATCAGCATATACAGAAACAATTTCACCGTTTTCTTTTTTCATAACTATTCCATAACATACATTTCCAGATGAAATTAAATCTATCATTGTTGTTTTTATAAGAACTGTTACATTATCTCTTTTTTGTACTGCAGTTAAAAGTTTTTTTGTTATTTCTTCCCCTGTAATATCATCATGATATAAAATACGAGGTTTTGAATGAGCCCCCTCACGAGTATATAAAAGCTCGCCGTTTTCTTTTGCAAAATCTACATTAAAATTTATAAGCTGATTGATTACATCTCTTGATGAATTTATCATTGTTTCAACCGAAGATTTTTTATTTTTATAATGCCCAGCTTTCATTGTATCTTCAAAAAAATCATCAAAATCATTTTCATCTCTTAAAACACAAATTCCCCCTTGAGCCAAAAATGAATCACTTTCTTCCAATTCCCCTTTTGTTATCATAAGAACTTTTTTATCACAAGGAAGATGAAGTGCTGCAAAACAACCGGCAACACCTGTTCCAACTATTACCACATCATATCTGTTTTCCATAAAATTTCCCCCAATTTATTTTGCAAGTTTTAACATATTTTCTAAAGGTTTATAAGCATTTTCAATCAATTCTTTTCTTAAATGAACTTGAGGCTCGTTTGTTTCAAGAGCTTTTATAATTTTATCAAGTGTTATTTTTTTCATATCCACACATTCAAATTTTTCTTTTGGAAGATAAAATTTCTTAGCTGAATTTTTTTCTTTCAATTCATATAAAACACCTTTTTCTGTACAGATTATAAACTCATCTTTACTGCTTCCAGAAACATATTTTATAATTCCTGATGTGCTTCCAACATAATCTCCCATTTCAACAACTTCCTTTACACATTCAGGATGAACCAAAATTTCTGCTTCTGGGTGTTCATTTTTTACTTTTTTAACTTCTTCCACTGTAACTGAGTTATGAATGTAGCAGTGTCCTTCGTTAAAAATAAAATTTTTATCTGTTACTTTTTTAGAAATATAATGAGCTAGATTTCTGTCAGGTATAAAATATATATTTTTATTTGGCAGATTTTCCACAATTTTAAGAGCATTTGCAGAAGTTACACATACATCTGAATGAGATTTTAATTCTGCTGTAGAATTTACATAACATACAACAGCCACATCATCATATTTTTCTCTCACTTCTTTTATTCTTTCAACTGTTGCCATATGGGCCATAGGACAGTCTGCAGTTTCATCAGGAACTAGAACTATCTTATCAGGATTTAAAAGTTTTACACTTTCCCCCATAAAAGATACCCCACACATAACAATAATATCTTCTTTTACTTCTCTTGCCTTTTCACTTAAAAAATATGAATCCCCTACATAATCCGCAGCTTTCTGTATGTCATCATTTGTATAATAATGAGCAAGTATTACTGCATTTTTTTCTTTTTTCAGCTGAGCTAGAAGCTCTAATTTTTCAACCATCTTTCCTCCAAAATATTTACATGTATTTTCATATATATTTACAACTGTCTTGTCAGTAGATAGTATATCAAATTAATAAAATTTATACAATAAAAAAGAAGTTACTGTAATTATTATTTTACAATAACTTCTATAATCTCTGCTTCCCCCAATATAAAAAATAAAATTTTAGGAGATTGAAAAAATTTTCGTAATTTATGTAGCGAATTGAATGTTAAAAAACGACATGTTTGAGCATAACGAGTTTGTCGTTTTAATGAAATGAGCAAAATAAATAGAAAATCTTTTTCATGGTATAAAATTTTATTTTATAATAATATATGTCTTTTTATATTTTTTACAACTCCACCGTCGTTATTATCTCCTCCATTATATTTTGCTATTTTTTTCAATTCAGGGTGAGCATTTTCCATTGCAAAGCTATATTCTCCCTCAAGCATAAGTTCATAGTCATTCAGATAATCACCAAAAACCATTGTTTCATCTTTTTTTATACCTAATTTTTCTTGTAAAATTCTAAGCCCCACACCTTTATTAATACCTTTTTGTGTAATGTCTATCCAGATAAATCCTGAAACAGCTACCTTATATTTTTCATTATACTTTTCTACATATGGAAAAGAATTTTTTTCAGCTCCTGTCAAATCACATAAAGTTATTTTTAAAGCCTCGTCATCAACTTTTGTTAAATCTTCAACTATTTCATATCTTGTAAAATATTTTTCAACTTCTGCAATAAACTCAGAATTATTATTTTCAAGATAAGCTTTTTTCTTCCCGCAGAAAATTATATCTGCTGTAGGGATTTTTCTTGCTACCTCAATAAGTTCTACTGCATCTTTTTTATCGAGACATTTAGAATAAATTTCTTTTCCATCTTCCACTATATACGATCCATTTTCCGCAAGAATTATGAGATTTTTTTTAATTCTTTTAAAATACTCGTAAATATTAAAATATTGTCTTCCGCTTGCAGGAACAAAATATATTCCCTTTTTCTGCAGTTCTTCAAACACTTCCCAGAAATCATCATGAAGTTTTTTGCTGTCGTCCAAAAGTGTTCCATCCATATCCGATACTATTAATTTTATCATGCTCTGCTTTACCTTTCCCTTCAAAATTTATATTACTTATTATTTTAATACTTTTTTATATTTTTTTAAAGAGCCTATTTTTAACACTATTATTTTTTATAAAAATAATATATAATAATTAAAAATAAAAAAACAGGGGAGGAATTTCCATGATAAAAAATATTATATTTGATTTGGGAAAGGTTCTTATAAATTTTAAGCCTGAAGAATTTGTAAATAAAAATATAAAAGAAGAATACAGAGAAAAATTTTTTAATGTTGTCTTTAAAGGACAAGAATGGGCAGATTTAGATAGGGGAGTTTTAGAATACAATGATGCTATAAAAATATTTTCTGAAAAAATTCCTGAATGTTCTTTAGAAATAAAAAAAATTTTTGATAACTATATTTTAGATGTACTTGAACCTATTGAAAAAAATATTGAAATTATGAAGTCATTAAAAGGAAAATATAAATTATATGTTCTTTCTAATTTTCATTATCCAGCTTTTGATTATATTTTTAAAAATTGGGAATTTTTTAAATATTTTGATGGGAAAATTGTTTCAGGCCACTGCAAACTTCTTAAACCTGAAAAAGAAATATATAAACTTTTATGCTCAACATACTCTTTAAAACCTGATGAATGTGTTTTTATTGATGATACAAAAGTAAATATTGAGGCTGCTGAAAAATTTGGAATAAAAGGAATTCACCTGACTGATATAAATATTCTGGAAGAAAAACTAAAAGAAAATAATCTTATATAATTATAAAGGGTTATCTGCTAATTTACTTCTTAACAGATAACCCTTTAACACATACTATCCAGGCGTAATCACCCTCTTTCTTCGGAATCTTTTGTCCTTGCTTTTATCTATTTATATTTTTTATTTCTTATACCTATCTATATTAATCTTTCCTATCTTCCAGCTTCTTTTTATTATTTCTTGTGCTGATTAAAATTCTTCCGGAATTTTGAAACCTAGCCACCAAATAATTTTTATACTGTTTGCTCTCATATACATGAAAAGGTTAAATCTTAATTTTGAATTAATATTATGCTTCCTCCCGATAATAGAGATGTTGCTTTTGTTACTAATCTTATCTTCTAAAATAGAATTTTTAAATCTTCATTTCTTTGGTAATATTAACTTTATAATATCTGAATTCCAATTTATTTAATTTTTATTTTTCAAATAAGCATAAGTTACAATTATTAATTCTAAAATTTATTTTTCCTCTTTAGAAAATATAATCTTCCGAATTACTTTTCTTATCTCATTGTTATAGATTTCATAGAATTGATTTTTTAATTATTTTTTTTGATATAAGAAACTATCTGAAAAGATTTTCTCTTTTCTATGCCTAGATTTTCAAGGGACTCTCCTCCTTTAAGGATTTTTTTAGACGTCTATTGCTTCCTTGTACTATGTTTATACCTCACAATTTTTATTTTGTCAATATTTTTTTGAAAACTTTTTTAATCTTTTTACATTAACTATATTTAATATTTTTATTTTTATAGTTTTATAACTAGAAAAAATTTTGAAAATTTTTTATTTTTCTAAAAAAAAATTAAAGGCAGCCTGCAAAACCGCCTTTAACTTTTGAAAGAAATAAATTTATTAAAAACTCTGTTTTTAAAATATAATTTTAGATGAT
>ENA-OWPF01002062-OWPF01002062.1-human-gut-metagenome-genome-assembly--contig:-NODE-2062-length-15380-cov-4.837912_pt1 | contig 15380 bp, 9 predicted proteins | sample MGYA00248261_ERZ651840 | MGnify/ENA primary metagenome ERZ651840 (study PRJEB26924, sample SAMEA4378268) | human gut metagenome | biome: human gut; feature: human-associated habitat; material: faeces... | reverse complement strand
CTTCCGACAATGATTAGTCCTCTGTCTTGTCTGCGGAAGCATCCTTAGACTCTGCAGCCGGCTCATCATCCTCATCCTCGAAGAAGTCATTGTCGAACTCATCTTCAAAATCGTCCTCAAAATCATCCAGATAATCCGGTGTAAAGAAACGATAAATTCCATAGATTGCTGCTGCAACTGCGACAACGATTCCAATCACGGCGAATACAATCACGAATTTGGAAGGTTTCTTCTCCTCTTCTTCCTGTCTCTTCAAAAACTTATTAAGCTTTGCTGCATCCAAAACATCCCCCACTTTGGTAGATGCTAAAATATCTTCTACTTTACTCATGATGGCACTTCTCCTTCCTGCATTTTTAATTACATCCATTATAGCATATCTTTCCCTGTTTTCCTATGAAAAATTTGTGTTTATAAAAAATTTATCATATCTTTTTTAATTTTGCAAAGCTTGCAAACATCTTCTTTGTTCCGGCTTTATCGAAATCTACGGTCACTTCATAGTCCCTGCCCCCGGAAACAATTGCCATGACTTCTCCATCGCCAAATTTGATGTGGCGGACACGATCTCCCACCTGATAGGACAATGCTCCACCCACGGAACCAAAATCACGCTGGTTTTCCACCTTTGTATATACCGGTTTTGTGGCTTTGGAGGAATGGAAGGTCGATCCATATCCCTCTCCCACTTCTTTTCCATATCCGCTTCCACCATAACTCGGCACCGTCCGGAATGCCTTCCGCGCCTTCTGAAATGTGGACTGTTCGATGGGTTCTTCCTTTGTCTTTGGCTCATAAATCTTTCCGGAAAGAAGTTCCGGCGGAATTTCCCTGACAAAACGGGATACTTTTCCATACTGTGTCTGCCCCCGCACCATGCGCACACGCGCGGAAGTGATTGTCAGATTTTTCTTTGCACGGGTAATTCCCACATATGCCAGACGCCGTTCTTCCTCGATCTCGGCCTGGGAGTTATCACTCGTAATAGACATATAACTCGGAAACAGTCCGTCCTCAAGTCCTGCCAGATAGACATTCGGAAATTCAAGTCCTTTCGCACTATGTAAAGTCATAAGTACCACATAGTCACTGTTTTCGTCAAAACTGTCAATATCCGCAACCAGAGCGACATTTTCCAGAAAGCCGTTTAAGGTCGGAGCTTCTTCCCCCTCCGCATAATCCACAGCTTTGCTGATCAATTCGTCAATATTTTCGATTCTTGCCTCTGCCTCATCCGTTCCCTCTGCTTCGAGTTCTCTGACATAACCGGTCGTTTCAATAACTTCCTGCAGCAGATCTGCCACGGAAAGCAGCTTTGCCTTTGCTTTCATAGACTGGATAAACAACACAAACGGCCGGATCTTTGCTGCCGCTTTGCCCAGCCCCGGTACCTGTTCTGCCACACAGAGCGCATCATAAAAACTGATCTCCTGCTCCTGGGCATACAATGCCACTTTGTTGATCGATGCCGCACCAATTCCACGTTTTGGGATGTTGATGATACGCCGCACCGCCAGATCATCCTGCCCATTGTCGATGGTCTTTAAATATGCCAGCAGATCCTTCACTTCCTTACGGGCGTAGAAATTTTATATGGAATATTTGCTGTAATAAAACGTTCCTCAAAGAGACGGGACTGTGCATTGGTACGATAGAGAATGGCACAGTCTTTATACTGATACTCTCCTTTGCGTACCCGCCGGGCAATATCCCTTGCCACAAAATCCGCTTCCTCTGCCGCCGTATCCAGCTGCTCAAAGGTGATCTTGTCCCCGGCTCCATTGTCCGTCCACAGACGCTTTTCCTTTCGCCCCTGATTGTTGGCAATCACAGCATTGGCTGCATCCAGAATATTTTGCGTGCTCCGGTAATTCTGCTCCAGTTTGATCACTGTGGCATCCGGAAAATGATGTTCAAAATTCAGAATATTGTAGATATTCGCTCCCCGGAACTTATAGATAGACTGATCATCATCACCTACAACACAAAGATTCTGGTATTTTAAAGCCAGCAGACGGATCAGTTCAAACTGTGCGGTATTGGTATCCTGATACTCATCCACCATAATATAGCGAAAACGATCCTGATACGAGGCAAGCACCTCTTTGTCCAGTTTGAACAGTTCCACGGTTTTCATGATCAGATCATCAAAATCCAATGCATTATTCTGCTTTAACGCCTGCTGATATTCCCGGTAAACCTGGGCCTGTTTTCGTTTCACATAATCGCCTGCCGCGCGCGTCTCAAATTCGATCGGATCGATCAGCTCATCTTTTGCGGAGGAAATAGCAGAAAGAAACATTTTCTCTTTGTACATTTTCGTATCGATTTCCAGACGTTTGCAGATATCCTTCATCAGAGTCTTCTGATCATCGGAATCGTAGATGGTAAAATTGGTGCCAAACCCCAGCCTGTCAATATATCTGCGCAAAATACGCACACAGGTGGAATGGAATGTGCACACCCAGATACTTTCCGAACCATATCCAACCATCTGGTCAATACGCTCCCGCATCTCCCCTGCCGCTTTATTGGTAAACGTGATTGCCATGATATTGTAGGGATTAACCCCGCATTCCTCAATCAGATATGCCGTACGATGTGTCAGTACTCTGGTTTTTCCGGACCCGGCACCTGCCAGAATCAGAAGCGGTCCGTCGGTTGCCATCACAGCCTGCCGCTGTGGTTCGTTCAGTGCATCTAATAAGCTCATATCGTTTCTCCGTCTCTTTCCATAATTCATTATTCGTGTGTCTCATTATATCATAGATAGTCCGAATAGAACATACATTCTTTTGTTTTTTGAAAAAAGCATGAAAATGCCTTGTCATCTAGTTTTTATTACTATATAATGTGATATGAGGTGAAAATATGGACAACGAAGTAAAAGAATTTCTTGCTGCACTGCAGAAGAAACTGGTTTCAATCGATTACATCAAAACGGAAGACATTCCAAATATCGGTTTATATATGGATCAGGTCACGACCTTTATGGACGAGCAGTTAGAAGCCTGCAAACGCTATGAAGATGATAAAATTCTGACCAAAACAATGATCAACAATTATGCCAAAAACAATCTGCTCCCTGCCCCGGAGAAGAAAAAATATTCCAAGGAGCATGTGCTGACCCTGTTATTCATTTACTATTTTAAGAATCTGCTCAGCATCAACGACATCCAGTCCCTGTTAAATCCCCTGACGGAACATTATTTTGGCAACAAAGCCGGATTTAATATGGAAGATGTCTATAACGAGGTTTTTAATTTAGAGAGCACCGAGTCCGAAAAATTATTAAAAGATCTCGGGAAAAAATATGCACTCTCCCGTGAGACGTTCCGGAAATTTCCGGAAAATGATCAGGAATTTCTGCAGAATTTCAGTTTTATCTGTCTGCTCAGCTACGACGTATACATCAAAAAGATGATTATCGAAAGTGTTATCGACAATATCAACAGTCAAAACAGTAAAACAAATAAAAAAGAGAATTCCAAAAAGGAATCCTCCAAAAAAGACACCGTTTAATCCAAACGGATGATTGTATTTTCAGGCACAGATGCAGATACGCATCCGTGCCTTTTTTCTATTCCTGTTCCGGATGTTTCTGTGACAGACGGCTGAATACCATCTCATATCCGTCATTTCCATAGTTCAAAGAACGATTGACACGGCTGATCGTCGCTGTCGATGCGCCGGTCTTGTCCGCGATCTCCAGATATGTCTTCTTCTCGCGCAGCATCTTCGCTACTTCATATCTCTGGGAAAATGATAAAAGTTCATTAACTGTGCATACATCCTCGAAAAAGCTATAGCATTCGTCGGTATTTTTCAGTGTCAGAATCGCCTGGAACAGATGATCCACAGCTTCGGTTTTCAGTTTTTTATTCATAATGCAAGGCACCCCTTTTTAATATGTACTCCGAAAATATATTCATTTTTCCGTTTTTCTTATATTAACATATTAAAGTTTTAAAGTCTAGTATCTTGCCTATTTTTATGAATATTTTATTTTTCATCTGTTCACGCAATATACATTTATGCGAATCTGTCAAATCTTCTACAGCATAAACTTCTCCACCACATGAGCCACACCGTCGTCGTTGTTGGAATAGGTAATAAAGTCTGCAGCTTTCCGCACCGGAAGCACCGCATTCTCCATCGCTACGCCTAATCCGGCATACTGAATCATCGTGAGGTCGTTATAGCCGTCCCCACAGGCAATCATCTGCTCACGCGAAAGCCCGATGTGAGAAAGAAGGCGCTCTAACGACTGTGCTTTATCGATGCCCCTCGGAAGCACCTCCAGGAAAAACGGCTCCGAACGGTAAACGCTGAAATTCTTCCCCATCGCCGCCTTGACGCGCGGCTCGACCATCGCCAGGTAGTCTCCATCCTCCATCATCAGGTATTTCGGTACCGGATACGTGATCGCAGCTTCTATGTCGTCCACCTGTACTAACTCCATGCCGTTGATCCGCGCTTCCAACTTCGCATAGGGACTGTCACTCTGGTTCGTCAGAAGCTTTGCCCCCGCCTCATCGTAACTCAAAAGCCCCACCTGTTCCTCCTCGGCCAAGCGTATAATCTTCTGATTTGCCTCCTGCGGCAGGGAACGGCTGAATATGATCTCGCCGGTTTTGCAGTTCGTGATCCTGCCTCCATTAAACGACAGAATATAACTGCCGTATTTTGCCAGCTCCAGCTCTCTCGCAAGCGGCAGCACTCCCGGCGTCGGACGCCCGGACGCCAGTACAATCTTCTTTCCGCGCTCCTGAAGCTCCATCAGACGCTGCTTCGTCTTTGGCGTAATCACCTTATCTCTGTTTGTTAAGGTTCCGTCCAGATCCAGGACGATAATCTCATAACTATGTTTTTCGGTCATATTTACTCCACATTCAAATCATACGTACTATTGTACACGTATATACGATACTTAGAAAAGATGAATTTGTCAATTAGCAACATGCCACATTACTTAATGCAATCCCTTCTTAACTTCTCAAATGGTTAACTCATATACTTCCGTTACTTTTGCCATTGCTTCCTGTATCCCCTCTATGAAAGATTTTTTTGCAATGCATCAATTAATTCCTCTACAACAATTGGCTTGGATAGAAATCCATTCATACCGTATTCCAGCGCTTCCTTCCTGTCTTCATCAAAAGCATTGGCAGTCATGGCAAGAATAGTGATTCCCGCCTGTGCCGGATCATCCAGGGCACGAATCCGCTTTGTGGCCTCATACCCGTTCATGACAGGCATCTGCACATCCATCAACACAAGATCATAACCGCCCGGTTTCGATTTTTCTACCTTCTCCACTGCCTCTGCTCCATTTTCGGCAGTGTCAACCAGAAAGCCATATTCATTCAGGATCTCCACCGCAATTTCACGGTTCAGTTCATTGTCTTCCACAAGCAATATACATCTGCCCTTGAAATCTGAACCTGCTGCCGGGAGAATATTATCCTCTTGCTCAGCCTGCCTCTGACCGATAGCTGTCATCAAGGTCTCTCTGATATCTGACATAAACATAGGTTTCGAACAGAATGCTGTAACCCCTGCCGCTCTGGCCTCCACTTCGATATCTGACCAGTCATAAGCCGTCAGGATAATGATTGGCGTATGGTCACCCAGACTGCGGATCTGACGGGTAACTTCAATGCCATTCATATCCGGCAGACACCAGTCAATGATATACGCATGGAATGCATCCCCCAGTTCCATAGACTGCCGCGCCCGGAGAACAGCCTCCTTACCGGAAAGAGTCCATTCTGAACGCATTCCAACCTTGACAAGCATCTTTGTCACACTGTCACAGGTATTAAAATCGTCATCTACAACCAGTGCCTTAAGACCTTCCAGCTCTGCGATCTTCTCTACATGGTGATGCTCAGGCTGAATCCGGAATGGCAGGCGGACAATAAATTCAGTTCCCTTGCCATATTCTGTCTGAACCTCGATAGTTCCGCCCATCATATTCACAATGTTCTTGGTAATAGCCATGCCAAGTCCGGTACCCTGAGTCCTGGTGACCGTGGAAGTCCGCTCCCTCTCAAAAGGAGAAAAGAGCTTCTGTACAAATTCCTGGCTCATACCGATTCCGTTATCCTTTACCCGGATCTCGTACAGCGCACTGCCGCTTTGCGTCCCCGGACACTGTTTGAGCCGGACTGAAACGGTTCCACCAGCAGGTGTAAACTTAACCGCATTGGACAAAAGATTCAACAGTACCTGGTTCAGACGCGTCTTATCACAATAGATATCCTCATTAGTCACATCCATTGCATCCATATAAAGCTCCAGCTGCTTCGCATGGATCTGCCCACCAATGATCGTCTTCAGGTCATGAAGCACATCCGACAGGCTGACCTCTGTTTCTTCCAGATGGATTTTTCCACTCTCAATCCGGCTCATATCCAGTATATCGTTGATCAGTGAGAGCAGGTGGTTGCTGGATGAAAGAATCTTACCCAGATAATCCCGGACTCTTTCCTTATCATCAATATTACTTACAGCCAGTGTGGTAAAACCGATGATCGCATTCATGGGTGTCCGGATATCGTGAGACATATTGGAAAGAAACGTACTCTTGGCCCGGTTTGCTGTCTCCGCAGCACGGACTGCCTCAGAAAGTGCCTGATTCATTTTCCTGTCAGAGGTACGATCCGACATAACCAAGATATATTTTCTTTTTCCGTTTACCTCGCTGCACATTGCAACATTATGAAACCAGCGCTGCTCTCCTGATTTATAATGAACGTATTCAAACTCCCATTCTTTCTGTTCATGAACCCGGATTCTCTCCAGATAATTTTTATCCGGTTCTTTCGGATTTTCAGAATGCAATTTTCCCAAAACATGAATATCCTTACGGATCTCTTCTACCGTAATCCCCAACAATTTTTCCGCATTCGGGCTGACGTAATCTGCCTGATATGTTCTAGCATCCAGCATCAGAAAAACATCATCTACATTCATTGACAGCTTCTGAAACAATTCGTCTCTATACAGGATCTCCGTATCCTTTTTCCTGAGGTTTGTTCTGCCTTTTTGAACAATAAAACTGATAAGTAAAGCGGCAATACAGAGCACGACTCCTCCCACGAGAAGCATTGTATTAAACTGCAGGCTATTCATACTGGCATTCACGATATCCGCCGGGACAAGTCCCAGAAACATCCAATCCTTGATATCTGATTTTTCATAGACCAGATAATAGCTCCTTCCATCAAGCTTTACCAGCTTCGCATCGGTACGTCCTTCTTTAAACTTCTCCGAAAGCTCATTGATCTCTCTTTCAGACATATCAGAATGCTCTCTCAGAACACCGAAGAAATTATACACTCTCCCCCATGACCCAGAAGAATGCTCCACCACAACACGACCATCCGGATGAATCACATAGTTCTGGGCATTTCCGTCGAAAGCAGAGATATCCAGTACATTTACGATATCAGAATTCTCATAGGCAATGGCAATCGCATCATATTCAAATCCCTGATAACTTCCATAGGCCTTGGGAGTTGCAAAAACAAGCAGCTGGGCTTTTCCAGGAACTGCTGCATTTGTTATCACATCACTTCCCTGTCGGAGCTCCTCTTCCATATTTCCCTGTAATCCAAGATACCCTGTTTCACCTGTTACCTTCTTATAGTTTCCGTCAGCTGACAGAAAAAAGAATTCTAAAAAGCCGGCATCTTCCTGTGCTTTCTCTATATAATCACGAATTTCGTCTTCATTGGAGGTGTTCTGCAGATTCTCTCCCCACATATGAAGATAGGTCAGATTCTTGTCTGTCAGTTCCCGCAGCATATTATCAGACTGATGAAAAATCTCTGTCAGATGAGACACACTTTCCTCATATACCGTTTTCGACACAAATTTAAAATATCGGGAAACCGTCAATACGATTCCAAGAAAAACAGCTATAACGACAGCTGCCTTGAATTGTTTTCTATTGACAAGTTTCTTTTTGTCTGTATTATGATTCTTAATATCCATTTTTCTCACCTCAGAGCCACATAGTCTTCAGGCTCTGCAAGAACGGCATCACCATCTGAAATATATCCTATCCAGGTATCCTTCACAGAAGTATCTCCCCTATCAAACACAATATTATCCTCTACCGGATAATTCTCCATGTGTTTAGGTATCGTCAGGCAGGTTACCGTGAACATATCATTGTCTTGAACTTTCTTTCCATCCTTCATAACTTTGCTCAATGTATAACCATCATCCGTTTCCCTGATCTCCACAGAAATACCGCTGACTACAGGTAGAGAACCGCTGTTAAAGGGAATAAAGCCTCCCTCATAGCCTTCCACAAAATTTCTGACAGTCTCTTTCAGCTCTGCCCCACTCATCTTACTGCTGTAAGCCAAAAGACCATTTGGCATGATCATGCTGCCCGCCATTTTTTTCGTATACCCGGCTTTCAGCACGTTTCCGGTAAAGCTGTTTCCGGTGGCGATCAGCACATCCGTCCCGTAGACACCGCGCAGCGTATTTGCCATAACCGAATAGGCTGCATTACCTCCACTGGCATGGAAACGATTGGAATAGAATTTCTGTGAATCCAGCAGGATATCCTCGGAGATAGTCTGCTGATTCAGAAGCTGGGTGTTAAAGGACTGATAAGCCTGCCCTGCATCGTATTCTCCTGCGATCATCTTAGATACTACATCCTTGGAAATAGAGAAGAAGTCATTTGACGCAATACGGATATACATGTGATTTTCTTCGATCACAGGTTTCACATCTTTCAGATATTCTGTAAGATGGATATCCACATCCTGGCTGTAGCTTAAGAGATCCTGACCATCATAAAGGATCTGGTTCTGAGCATCCTCTGAAAGCATTGTATCCAATACCTTCATGGCTTTCTTCCGTCGTGTTTCATCCTGTGCCAGATCACGGTTTAAAGCCACTTGAAAATAGGGTGTCGTCATCAGCCATTTTTCTCCATTCTCTTGAAAGAATGGCAGAAATGTTGTGTGAATGCCCTGATCCTGAAACATTTTAACACCGGAAGAGCTTCCAAAGTACATGGCAAGCTTACCACTTTTGAACAACTCAACCACATTATCATAGTTCAAATCCAAATCATCCCGGTTCAATCCTGTATCCCGGATAAACCGCTCCATCCGTTCAAAAGCCGCCGGCCAGACGGTATTGTCCAGACCTTCTTTCACTGTATGATCCGGGTCACTGTAGGTGGTGCGCCATCTGCGTCCGTCGGCAGAAGAAAGTTCTGACGCCGACAGGCCCTGCAGTGTCTCCATACAGGTATAGTCATAATAATAGTCTGCGGTAAACCCTCGGATTCCCACCTTATCAAATGCCTCGCAGGCAGAGACAAAGCTTTCATAGTCTGTTGGCAACGGGATATCATATTTTTCAAAAAGATCTTTGTTCACTACAAAGCCATGGGCATCCGCACACACCGGAAGCCAGTTTATGCTGCCATCCTCGTTCCTAAAATTGTTTAGATATGTATCATAGACAGCACCTGCCGCATTGGTTGTGGAAAGATCCATCAGGCTGTCTTTCAGCGAACTTGCATCATGCAGTGAAAAACGACAACAGGTTATAATATCCGGCAATCCTCCATTTTCATCAAGAAACTTATAAAAATCCAGATCATTATTTCCTACTACAAATTCAATGTTAATATCCGGAAGCTGTTCCTGAATATAGGGTGCATATTTTTCATACAGGTTTGTGCTCCATAAATACACCGTGATGGTTTCTGCATCTTCTTTTTCCGCTCTTTTCCCGCCGCAGCCTGATAAAAGTAATATGGCCATTACCATCACCAGGAATACAGCAAGTAACTTATTTCTTTTTTCCTTTTTCATTACGAATCCCCCTAAAACTGTGTTCCGCTAGTTCATAAATTACCTTTACCAGTAATTTTGCATCAACAGGCTTAGAAATATGTTCATCCATTCCCGCTTCTTTTGCTCTTATTCTGTCCTCCGTGAACGCATTTGCTGTCATTGCAATGATCGGTATCGTCTTAGCATCCTCTCTCTCCAGAGACCGGATCATCTTCGTTGCTTCATAACCATTCGTGACCGGCATCATGATATCCATGAGGATCGCATCAAATTCACCTAACTCACTTTTTTTGAATTGATCCACAGCTTCCTGCCCATTCCATGCCTTGGTCACGACAGCACCTTCATTCTGAAGCATAAATTCAGCAATTTCCATGTTCAGCTCATTATCTTCTGCCAGAAGAATATGCAGTCCCTTTATAGATTTTCCATCTGATACATCTTTCTGTTCTTCCCATTTATCCGAATTCAGATCTATTTTAAATGGAACCTGGATCACAAAGGTAGTCCCTACACCATCTTCACTTTCAAAGGTAATGGTTCCACCCATTTTCTCAACCAGCTTCTTTGCAATCGACATTCCCAGACCCGTTCCCGCAAATTTTGTGCGGCTTCCTGCGTGTTCCTGTACAAACGGTTCAAAAATATGTTTCTGAAACTCTTCTGCCATTCCGATTCCGGTATCCCGGCAGACAAATTCTATCGTCGTCATCTCTGGCTGTTCGGATGGAATCTCCCGGCAGCTAATATAGATATATCCGTTTTTTCTGTTATATTTCACCGCATTCGACAGAATATTCATCATCACACGTTTCACATGTCCTGGACTTCCAATAAGCTTTCGATGTGTGATTTCTTTCTTCTCCCACACAATCCGGATATTCTGGTCTGCAGCCATCTGCTCGATCACAACAAGTACTTCCCGGGAAATACGGCTTAGATCAAATGGAATTTCTTCCAGAATCACTTCACCCGCCTCCAGCTTACTCATATCCAGGACATCGTTTACCAGCTCCAGCAACAGATTGGATGCCTCTTTCACCTTTGTTCTGTATTCTGTCTGTTTCTCCATATCATCTGCACAATGATCTGCCATATTGAGTAAACCGCAGATTCCATTAATCGGAGTCCGGATATCATGGCTCATCCTTTGGAAAAATTCCGTCTTCGCCCTATTGGCGGCTTCCGCCTTTTTTGCAGCTATCAGAAGTTCTGATTTATATTTTTCATCCTTTTCCCGCTCTTGTTTCTCATGTTCCAGATTGGTTCTGAAGATACAGGACCAAAATATACCAACTATCAAAGAATATAGAAAAATGACACCAGCCACACTTAATGGAAGGTTATGAAACACTTCCTCATCCAGAAGATATGCATAAATATAATAATCCCGCTGCTTCAGCATGATTCCGTAGCATCCGGTTCCTTCATTCTTCAAATGAAAAATATGCTGGCTGTCTGTGTGCTTTTTCATTGCCTGAATAACCTCATTGTCGGCCGTATTCTGCCCCAACAGGCTCTCATCGTTACTGGCAACAACGAACCCATCGTCTGCAACAATAATTGTTCCATCTTTCTGGACACTATATCCATTTAAAAGCCCTTGTATCGTCAAAGTATAGTTTCTGGTAAATTCAGGAGATGTGTAATAGTAAATTGCCACAATACCCGGTGCGTCTTTTCTGGCGCAGGCTGCAATGTCGATCCGGGACCCGTCTTCCCTGGCAAGCCGTTCCGAATAGCTTCTTTCTTCATATCCTGTAAAATCCATGATAATTTCTTTTTGCAGATACTCCGTAATCTCATCCGTCAGAGACTCTTTTGTGCTATACTCACAGACCGTCTTTCCCTCTGCATCCAGTACAAGGATGCCATCCACCCAGAGAGTCTGCAGATTATCTTTTAGAAACTCCCGGCTTAACTGACCACCGTTTTCTCTTTCCATGTTAATATTGGTACTCATCTGTCTGGCACTTTCAATGGCACGGAGAAGGCTTTTGGATTCCGAAGATTCATTATAATGAGTATAGGTGGAACACTGCACTTTCACATAGTTTACAATCTCTACCATTCTTTCTTCTGCTTCCGCTTTTTCCGCATGAAAGAAATAAGTCAGGGAAACTACCGCCACACAGATTCCAAACAAAATACCAACTATTTCTATCTGCTTTTTCTTTGTCCTTCCCTTAATATCCAAGTTCATCCACCTCCAGATACCTTCCCGGATCATCCAGATATTTTTCAATGATTTTCAGGGATGTTCCATCCCGACGCATTTCCTCCAGGGTCTGATCCATCTGCTCACAGATTCCCCGGTCATCCTCTTTTGCAAAGGCAACCCCTATACCGGTGATCATCAGCGGCTCTTCCAGAATACGAAAGCTTGTGTCATAATCCTTCATATACTGGACAATCGATTCCTCATGTGCGGCAACTGCATCTACATATCCTTTTCCCAGAAATGTATAGATCAGCTCCCTGTGTCCCAAACTGATCAGATTGCCCAGCTTTGGGATTCTCTCATCCGTCCGGTTCAGAAAAATACCTTCCGGTTTGGTTGTGGACTGAACAGCCAGATTCTTTCCCTCCAGGTCACTCAGTTTATAGATATCACTGCTCTCATTTACAGCAACCACCTGACGGCTTGCTATATACGGTCCGGCCCAGCGGTACTCGTCAAGGCGCCCTTCCATGGAAAAACAGCCCATGATGCAATCGATCTCCCCGCTCTCCAACAGTTCTTTTTTCTTCTCCCAGTTGATCTGGACAGGCTCCACCTGATAGCCCATTCTTCTGAACGCTTCTGTAGCCAGTTCTACATCAATTCCTGTCGGCACACCATCCTCATTCAGATAAGTGTATGGTGGATAGCTGTCGCTTCCCAGGGTGATGACGGGTTTTTCCGTTTCTTTTTTATTCTCACCTGTGTTTTTGCACCCTGCCAGGGTAACTGCTAAGATTCCAACAAGCAGAATACCTGCGATCACTCTTTTTCCTTTCATTTTCATTCCATCCCTGTTATTCTTTTCTATTTCTTCACATCTGATTTCCGGCCATTTATTACGATTCAGTGGCCCGCGCTTAGGTGTCCCCGTATATAAGACTTAATTTCCTATATGATCAAAAAAAGCTCCATGTAAAAAATTTACAGGAACTTTATCCATAATGCCCTCTTAACTCTTACCTTATATTCTTACACTTTTTATTATAGCATTCAAAATATACCATGTCCACAAAAAGTTGCCATCATCCATTTTGTTACTGTTCACACATGCGTGAACAGTAACTCCATTTTTTCATAAACAGCCACAGATTATTTATACAAAAGGACCCCCTTACTTTCGTAAGGGAGTCCTTATCTACTCATTTATTTTATTCAAGGTTTTCCTTAAATGATTATTTCTCAGCGATTGCAGCCTGAGCAGCAGCCAGACGAGCGATCGGCACACGGAACGGTGAGCAGGATACATAGTCAAGACCAATCTTGTGGCAGAACTCTACGGAAGACGGGTCGCCGCCGTGCTCGCCGCAGATACCTACATGAAGGGTCGGGCGCTCTGCTTTACCTAACTTGATCGCCATCTCCATGAGCTTACCTACGCCAGTCTGATCCAGTTTTGCAAATGGATCGCTCTCGAAGATCTTCTTGTCATAGTAAGCATTCAGGAACTTGCCTGCATCATCACGGGAGAAGCCGTAGGTCATCTGAGTTAAGTCGTTTGTACCGAAGCAGAAGAATTCAGCCTCTTTTGCGATGTCGTCAGCGGTCAGAGCTGCACGCGGGATCTCGATCATGGTACCTACTTCGTACTTCAGATCAACGCCTGCTGCTGCGATCTCCTCGTCAGCGGTCTTCACAACGATATCTTTTACATATTTTAACTCTTTCGCATCGCAAGCGAGCGGAATCATGATCTCCGGTTTTACGGACCAGTCAGCGTGAGCTTTCTGTACGTTGATAGCTGCACGGATAACTGCCTTGGTCTGCATAACAGCGATCTCCGGATAGGTAACTGCCAGACGAAGTCCACGGTGACCCATCATCGGGTTGAACTCATGCAGGGAAGCAATCAGGTTCTTGATGAACTCTACAGATTTGCCCTGAGCGTCAGCCAGTTTCTTGATGTCCTCTTCCTCAGTCGGAACGAACTCATGCAGCGGCGGATCCAGGAAACGGATAGTTACCGGGTTGCCCTCCAGAGCCTCGAACAGACCTTCGAAGTCGCCCTGCTGATACGGAAGGATCTTATCCAGAGCTGCTTCTCTCTCTTCTACAGTGTCAGCACAGATCATCTCACGGAAAGCAGCGATTCTGTCTTCCTCGAAGAACATATGCTCGGTACGGCAAAGACCGATACCCTCAGCGCCAAGCTCTCTAGCCTTCTTAGCATCTGCCGGTGTATCTGCGTTTGTACGAACTTTCAGTCTTCTGAACTTGTCAGCCCATGCCATAACGCGACCGAATGTACCAGCGATAGTAGCATCTACGGTCTTGATCTCACCTTCGTAAATATTACCGGTTGTACCATCGATGGAGATGAAGTCTCCCTCGTTGAATACTTTACCAGCTAAAGTGAATTTCTTATTCTCTTCATCCATAGCGATGTCGCCGCATCCGGATACACAGCAGGTACCCATACCACGAGCAACTACTGCTGCGTGGGAGGTCATACCGCCGCGTACAGTCAGGATACCCTGTGCAGCGTGCATACCCTCGATATCTTCCGGAGATGTCTCCAGACGAACCAGGATCACTCTCTCGCCCTTGCCGCCGATGCCTGCAGCCTTGGCAGTCTCTGCGTCGAAGCATACCTTACCTGCTGCTGCACCCGGGGAAGCCGGAAGAGCCTGTCCGATCACCTCGCCAGCCTTTAATGCAGCCGGATCGAAGGTGGGATGTAATAACTGGTCAAGAGACTTAGCCTCAATTCTGCATACAGCCTCCTCGGGAGTGATCTGTCCCTCGTCTACGAGATCGCAGGCGATCTGGATCGCAGCCGGAGCAGTTCTCTTACCGTTACGTGTCTGTAAGAAGTATAATTTGCCTTCCTCGATGGTGAACTCCATATCCTGCATGTCGTGGAAATGGTTCTCCAGCTTCATTGCAAGATCGATAAACTGCTTGTAGCAGTCCGGAAGGTCTTTTTCAAGCTGGGTAATGGGCTGCGGTGTACGAACGCCTGCAACCACGTCCTCACCCTGGGCGTTGATCAGGTACTCACCGAAGATACCCTTTTCGCCAGTGGAGGGGTTACGTGTGAAGGCAACGCCTGTACCGCTGGTCTCGCCCTTGTTACCAAATACCATGGTCTGAACGTTAACAGCAGTACCCCAGTCGCCGGGGATATCGTTCATACGGCGGTATACGATTGCACGAGGGTTGTCCCAGGAACGGAATACAGCCTTGATAGCGCCCATTAACTGCTCCTTCGGATCATCCGGGAAGTCCTGTCCGATTTTAGCTTTGTACTCAGCTTTGAACTGTCCAGCAAGTTCTTTTAAGTCTTCTGCTGTAAGCTCTACGTCATAAGTAACGCCTTT
>ENA-OWPF01002059-OWPF01002059.1-human-gut-metagenome-genome-assembly--contig:-NODE-2059-length-15391-cov-15.064424_pt1 | contig 15391 bp, 9 predicted proteins | sample MGYA00248261_ERZ651840 | MGnify/ENA primary metagenome ERZ651840 (study PRJEB26924, sample SAMEA4378268) | human gut metagenome | biome: human gut; feature: human-associated habitat; material: faeces... | reverse complement strand
TGGGAGAAAGGGGAATAATCCATTACCCTCAAAAGAGGATAATTGGATTATACGTGGTGTAAATGAATTTACTGCAAATGAGCTTTTCGGGGGCTGCTTTCATTACTGCGGTAGTGATTATCCGTGCGGTGGCAATCAATAAACTGCCGAAAAAGACTTTTCTTGTTTTATGGGAATTGGTGATATTAAGACTGCTTATCCCGTTTTCGATTCCGTCAATGTTTAGTGTTTATACGTTGGTAACTCATAGCATATCTTCTACAACATTGCCGGAAGCTGGAACAGATTACAACATTCCCACTATGCAAGGGCTGTTTGTTACGACACAGGGAGCAGAACAGCCGCCAGAGAATATTTTATCATCTGTTTCCATGTGGTTTATTGTATGGTGTGCAGGAATAATACTTATCGCATTGTTTTTTGTAATATCCTATTTGCGTTGTCTGATTGAATTTCGGACAGCTTTACCCGTCCACAACCATTATGTAGAAAAGTGGCTGGCGGAACGCCCATTGAAACGTCCAATTTTGGTAAAGCAATCTGATAGGATTTCCGCCCCATTAACTTATGGCATTTTCCGTCCTGTTATTTTGGTGCCGAAAAAAATGGACTGGAAAAATGAAAAACAACTGCAATATGTCCTCTCACATGAATATGTGCATATTTATCGCTATGATACTGTAACAAAGCTGATTGCGACACTTGCCCTTTGTATTCATTGGTTCAACCCCTTTGTGTGGGTGATGTATATTCTTTTTAACCGTGATATAGAACTGGCTTGTGATGAAAGCGTCATACGACAATTTGGAGAAAAATCAAAATCTGCCTATTCGCTAATGCTTATCAACATGGAAGCAACGAAAAGTGGGCTATTGCCATTTTGTAACAGCTTTAGTAAAAATGCTATCGAAGAAAGGATAACTGCTATTATGAAAACAAAAAAAACAACTATTTTTTCGCTGGTACTGGCGTGTCTGATTGTTGTCGGGGTAGCTACAGCATTTGCAACTTCCGCCCAAGCTAATAATAATCCAATTTTTGAAGAACAGGAGTACAAACCAATACATGCTTCCGAGAATGCTTCAGATTACGATACGGCGGCAGAACTGCCCGGCGGTAATATTGACTATGGGATATATGAAGAATATGGATTGATTTATGATAAGAATAGCAAGTGCTACACTTACAAGGGAAATGTTGTCCGATTTTTTAATGACCCAGTGGGCGGCGCAAGTTTTACCAATTTCTTTACGGGAACAGTGGATATTGAAGCGGAACGGGATACAAACGATAAACTTATTGGTATTCGGGAATGCACAAAAGAAGTTTATGACAGGCATACAGAAAAGTATGAAAATTCAGGACTTAAATCAATGCCCGCTGGCACTTCTACAGAAAATGGAGATATGATTAGAAATCATGAATCTTACAGCATGGAATCTGGAGATAAGACAGAAAACATGAATACGCTCCAAGATTATGAATCCTATGGCATAGTTTATCACCCAAAAGATGGGTATTGGTACTACAACGACCAGATAATTGGTATATTCATTGATACTAAAAAACCCATCATCTATTTTAATAACAGTGGCAGTATATATCTTTCCATTGCTGAAAATAGTGAAAATGGAGTTATGGAGATTAAGGAAATTTCCGAAGCGGAAGCACAAAAACTTTTACGGGATAATAATTCGGGCAATTCTGCTTCATTCACAGTAGAAACCTTGAAATAACAAGTGTCTTATAAACCATACGCCGTATTATGTGGGAGAAAGGGGGAACTATTTATGCCTTGCACAGAAGCATATAAGGAGCATATCGAGTACACCTTTAATGCCTTTTGCAGAGTTGTCATACACTATGCAGCAATCAACGCATGGCGTGACAGGGATAAACGGCGGCAAAGGGAAATATCCTTTGAATATCTCACAGAAGAAAAGTTTTATCCATTTTGTACGTCAGACACATATTTCATAGACCCTTACAAGCAATACCCTGTTACGATATGCGGTCAGAGGGTTATCCTCACAAATGGAAATCTTGCCGAAGCCCTGTCCTCTCTGCCAGAGAAAAAGAGGGAAATCATTTACCTTTATTTTTTCGGGCGTTACACACAGCAGGAAATCGGGGAACTGTACGGACGCTGCCGGAGTACGGCGTGGCATCACATACACAGTGCCTTGCAAATGCTGCATGAAGAAATGGAGGTGCTTTTCCATGAGGAATCCTAAACTTGTACCGTATGAAACCATTGTCCGGGCGACCAGCGGAGAGCCGGAAGCCATTGACGAGGTTTTGCGGCATTACAGCAAGCGAATCCGGCTTGCTTCCCTTGAAAACGGACAGGTCAACAAGGACACAGAGGACAACATTAAACGGCGGCTTATCGCTGCCCTGTTCCAGTTCCGCTTTGACGGACAGCCTACCTAACAGGAGGTGAGATTTGTCGCAAAAATAGTCATGCTTATATTTAACGACACAGAAGAAAAAGCGGTTGAGAAAGCCATAGCCGCCCTTGCTGATATGATACCGCTGGAAGCCATGCAGCCGCCCCACTCCCCCGTACTTACTTTTCCGGGATTGGAAATAAAATTGCACCAACGCCGGGTATTAAAAAACGGCACAGACATTCCCCTCACACGTTTAGAGTACGGCGCACTCTGCTGCCTTGCCACCAGTCCGGGGAGGGTATTCACAAAGGCGCAAATCTTTGAAGCCGTGTGGAGCCTGGAAAGCGAAAGCTGCCAGTCAAACGTGGCAAATGTGATATGCAATCTACGGAAAAAGATAGAGCCGGACAGCGGCAAGCCCACTTACATAAAGACCGTTTTAGGCGTGGGCTACAAGTTTGCTTCCGGGGAATGATAACAGAATAACCGCCGCCCATCAGCGGCAGCCAAAGACAGGAAATCAAGAAAAGGTTTCCTGTTTTTTTGCGCCCAAAACCAAGCCGGATTTTGCACCGCAATAAAATAATTCAAATACTTTATAGAGCAGGTTATCAAGAAATATAAAAAAGGCTATACGGCAGAAGAAACTGCAGATATGTTGGAAGAACCATCTTCATTGATTATACAGATCTATGATGTTATCGGACAATGTGCGCCGGATTATAACATACAGACAATTTATAAAAAGCTGTATAAGATGACTGGAGTGTAACTTATGAACTGCCGCTTGTAGGTGGTGTTACGAATTTCCATAACGTAAATTGGGCATATATAAGCGGAATTTTACAAGTCATTCATAACGTAAATAAAAAGAAAAATCGTGCAAACGAATATGATTTCCTTTGTGAGCTTTGCGAGCAGGAACATCATATTTCGTCTGTACGATTTTTCTTTATAATCAACATATAATAATGACTTGTGAAAGGACGCTTATATCTGCCCTTCACAACCTAAGAAAGCACCACAAAATCTGCTGCTCCACGGTAAGTTAAACTCCGGTTCCTTTAATCTCCAATGCGGATCAATGTAAAATCATCCAATGTTCCCCAGCTTCCCACATTACATTTCATGCGGACACCGATCGTAAGCATGTCTCCATCTGCAATCTTTAAATCTTTTATGGTCGGAAGTTTCCAGTCTGTCCATGTCGTTACCATAAACGGTACTGCCTGCACCTCTTCTCCATTTACAACCGCATAAAGTTCCAGGTCTGAATCGTCTGACATATCACCCCCCTGCGCATAAACAGAAAGCTGATAAGTCCCCGCCTCAAGATCCTCTAATGTCTGTTCTACGGAAAAATCCATATCGGAATCTCCGGACCAGAAATGCAATGCCACTTCTCCACTATAGGCATCATCCTCTTTTACCTGATAATCGGTAGGATTGGCAGTTCCTTCATAAGAAATGCTCCACATGGAAGTATCTTCCTCTTCAAAGCCCGGATTCACCACATAATTGATCATTTCAACCTCTACTGCTGCTGTCACCTTCGAGCCATCTTCAAGTGTTCCATCTACCTTATAACTTCCTGCCTTCTCCGTATTGATCGCTGCAAGCTGTGTCTCATCCCATGTGACCGGGACTTCGGTATTGGCAGATCGGTCGTTATATACGATCTCTGCTTTTTCCGGTAAAACCACTTCATCCCCGACATTGCATGTAACTGATATTTCCGGAATAAAATCAACTGCCAGAGGCACAGAATTTCCGTCTTTTAAATATCTGAAAACATTCAGGGAAGCCAGCGGATGTCCTGTGAAATCAAATAATGCCTGATTATCCCATGAACAGCCGCCATAATACAGACCGGCATCATCCGGATCATAATCTGCGGAGTAACTGCTTGCCCAGCCGCTTCCGTATTTTTCCCATAAATCAGAATTATCTGCACCGGCACTTCCGACCGGAATCCATGTGCCTTCCCAGTAGAACATACCGATAACCCCAACTTCATTTGCAGCTGCACAAATATCACGGATCATGGCTGCCTGACTCTGGACGGTCGGCGCATACCCCTCTACCGCATCCTCGATTCCGTCAAAGCTGTTTCCAAAACCATCCCCATCCTCTGAGGTATAACAGTAAGAAGTCTCTGCGATCATGACTTTCTTTCCGTAATTTTCCATAATATTTTTGGCAACTGTCTGCATATTTTCATTTGTTCCATCCCAGAACGGATAATACGACAATCCGAAAATGTCATAATCTACCTTGTACTCTTTCAAATTGGATGCGATCGTGTCAATCCCGTCATTGTCCTCAATATTGGTATAATGTAAAACGATCTGAATGTCTTTTCCATAATCGGATGAGATTTCCCGCACAGCCTTACTTCCTGCAGTCAGAAGTTTCATCACAGAGTCCGTTTCTGTCTCATCGGACATTCCATTGTTGATCTCATTTCCAACCTGCACCATGCCGACATCCACCCCGGCATCTAAAATCGCGGTCAGGCTCTCTTTGGTAAAATCATAAAGTGCATCCGCTTTCTCATCTGCCGTCATTCCTTCCCATGCTTTCGGCGCATGCTGTCTCTTTGGATCGGCCCAGAAATCAGAATAGTGAAAATCAATGCAGACCTTCATCCCGTACTGTGTCGCACGTTTTCCAAGTGTGATGGCAGCCGCAACATCATTATTTCCTCCGCCGTATCCATTTCCGTTTTCATCATAAGGATCGTTCCACACGCGGAGTCTTATGTAATTCACGCCGGATTCTGCGAGCGTCTTGAACACATCCTGCTCCATTCCGTCATATCCATAATATTTTGCCCCGCTGTTTTCCACAGAAAGTACCGCTGACGCATCCATACCGCAGATAAAATCATCCGAAATCCCATCAACCGGTTCCACGAAAACGTCTGTCTGCTCCACTGCCTGCCCAGTTTCCTTTTGCACGCGCTCACTGCTCTCCGTCTCAGCCACTGCCTCAGTGCCTATAGTCTTCTTTTCATTTGTGCCGCATCCAAATAATAATGGTGCACACAGGCTGGCACTTAAACACAATGCCAGAAGTTTTCTGCTGCTCTTTTTCATTTTTGTAAATACCTCCCTCAGAACTTCTCCAACAACCTGCCGCTGCCTTTCATCTGTACTTCCAGATATAGGCTGTGATCCTGCTTTTTTGCGCAATCGGTTGTTCAAGTTATTTACAATAGTAATTGAAAAGAGAATCTTCTGTCAATATGCACAATTTATAATCTTTTTTCTTAATTTTGTGAATAATGTCTAAAGTAAAAAAAGGCAGGCAAATCTGCGTTTTCTTTCACGCAAAATAAACCTGCTTTCTCTCATCCTATTTTATTTTGTAGACTCCTTAAGGACAACTTCGTATGGAAGCAATGTTCTTGTCTCCACTTCCGCACCCTCGATCACATCCAATACCGTTTTACATGCAACCATGCCAAGCTCTTTCGCATCAAAAGAAAGTGATGTAATGGACGGCACATTATTTTCCAATACGGAGCTGTTATAAAAAGATGCCACACGGATGTCTTTTGGAACCTTTACATGCTTTTCACGCAGCTTTTTCAATACCCTGCTGCACACCGCATCGTCCATACACAAAATACATTCTGCCTTTCGCTCGAGTACCTCTTCCACGATCTTGTCGATCACCACATGATTATCAAGATTTAAAAAAAGCATTGTCGGATCAATGACCTCACCCATTTTTTCATAAGCTTCCCGGAATCCCCGCAGACGGCTCTGTGTGACCACATGGTTCTCATCTCCGCCGATCAGTGCAATACGCTTCATTCCTTTCATTAAAATAATGGACGTAAGTTCTTTACACGCACTTTTGTGATTGTGGTCGATCTGAATCACACCTGTATAATTGGAGGAACCGATCGTCACAAACGGTACTTTTTTTTCCTGAAGATACTCTATCTGCCGATCCTCCACAAACGTCCTCATCAGGATCACACCATCTACTTTACGGTTTGAGATAATGCGCTCCAGCGAGGAGATATCGTTATTTTTACAGATGGAAAGCAGGATATCATACTCCATAATTCCGGCGATCTCCTGAATCCCAAATAAGCATTCCTGAAAGAATGTGAGATCCACAACATCATAATCTCCCGGCATGACCACACAAAGATTATATGTTTTTGACTGCGCCAGTCCTTTGGCGATAACGTTTGGCTTATAATCATGCTCCTCAATATATTTTAATACACGGTCTCTCGTCTCCTGCCCGATCCGTCCCTTCCCTGAAATGGCTCTTGAGACAGTGGTTTTTGAAACACCAAGTGCTTCTGCCACATCTGCGATCGTTATATTTTTCTTCTCTTCGTTCCCCATAAAACCCCTTCTTTCCTCAAAGCAGTTACTTCCCCTGAATTGTGCTGTGACTTCCTGTATCGCTTGCGATCCTGCCACAATGTTACTTTGTCCTGCCCTGATGTACTGCGCATCCTTTGCGCAACAATATTATTATCATCCTATTTTCGAAAAAAAGCAATGACATTTTTACATATTTTCCAAACAATCTTTTTGTTTCTGCTCACTTATGCCCTGTTCCGGTAACAATTCTGTTTTTTCGTATCAACATCTGATTTACATTTGTTTTTCCTGATGCTATAATATATTTGCGCAATCGGTTGCGTTATCAAATGATGATATATAAGATCACACTGATTGTCAACATAAAATATTTTTTTGGGGGACAATATGAAAACAGACCATTTACTTTTCGGGGCAGCTTATTACTCGGAATACCTTCCATATGACCGCGTGGAAAAAGACATGGAAATGATGGAAAAGGCTGGCATGAACACGATCCGTATCGCAGAATCGACCTGGAGTACCATCGAGCCAAAAGACGGTATCTTTGATTTCACACATCTCGATAAAATGCTTGAGGCGGCTGCACGCCACCATATTTCTGTCATTGTCGGGACACCGACCTACGCCATCCCGGCATGGCTGTCAAAAAAATACCCGGACATTCTGGCTTTGACCAATAACGGTCAGAACATTTATGGTGCAAGACAGAATATGGATATCACACACGCAGGCTATCTGTTCCACTGCGAGCGGGTTATCCGCGCAATGATGGAACATATCAAAGATGTTCCGCATATCATCGGATTTCAGCTGGACAATGAGACAAAAAGCTACGGCACTGCCGGTCTGCGTGTCCAGACAATGTTTGTCGATTATTTAAAGGAAAAATATCCGGATATCAATGAATTCAATCACGAGTTCGGGCTGGACTACTGGAGCAACCGCATCAATACATGGGAAGATTTCCCGGATGTCCGCGGCACGATCAATGAAAGCCTTGCCGCAGAATTTGCCAAATTCCAGCGTCTGCTTGTAACCAGATTTTTAACATGGCAGGCTTCGATCGTTTCCGGATACAAGCGCCCGGATCAGTTCATCACACAGAACTTCGACTACGACTGGACAGACCATTCCATCGGCTATCAGCCGGAGGTCAACCAGTACGAAGCTGCCAGATGCATGACCGTTGCCGGATGTGACATTTATCATCCTTCCCAGTCGCTTCTTACCGGGGAAGAGATTACCTTCTGTGGCAACATCTCGCGCAGCTTAAAGAAAGACAATTACCTTGTTTTAGAGACACAGGCTCAGGGAAATATTGCATGGCTTCCATATCCGGGGCAGCTCAGGCTTCAGGCCTACAGCCACATTGCAAACGGCTCCAACAGTGTCATGTACTGGCACTGGCACTCGATCCACAATGCGATTGAGAGCTATTGGAAAGGTGTGTTGTCACACGATTTTTCCGAAAATGAGACCTACCGGGAGGCTGCATCCATCGGTGCAGACTGGAAGCGGATCGGCACCCACCTTAAAAACCTGCAAAAGAAAAACCGTGCTGCCATCCTGCTTGACAATAACTCCCTGACCGGACTGCGTCTTTTCCCATTGAAAGCCCTCGGCAATTACAGCTATAACACTGTTGCCCGCTGGCTTGGTGATGCTCTGTACCATTTAAATATCGAGTACGACATGATCTCCTCTGCGGAACGTGATTTTTCTTCCTACGGGTGCCTGATCGTGCCTGCACTTTACAGTGCTTCCGAAGATCTGCTCACCGCAATTTCTGATTATGTAAAAAACGGCGGACATCTGATCACGACGTTCCGTTCCGGTTTTTCAGATGAACAGTTAAAAATTTATGCGGATACACAGCCTCACATTTTACAGGAATGTCTTGGTATCCACTATGACCAATATACCTACCCTGTAGATGTTTCGGTAACACTGCCTGATTTTATGACTCATCCATCCTGCTCCGGTCATGAAAATGCGGCTTCCAATGCCAGCTCGTCATGTTCCGATGAATCCTGCACAACCAGCAGCAAATGTCTGCACTGGATGGATCTTGTGATCTGTGATACCGCCACACCGCTCTTTTTCTACGATCACCCGGTCTGGAAAAAATATGCGGCTGCCACAGTCAACCAGTTTGGAAAAGGTTCGGCACTGTATCTCTCCAGCATGTTTGATAGTGCTCTTCTGGAGAAAGTTCTGATTCATTACTTTGCCTCGCTTCCGGAAACACTTTTAGCACATCCGGAATGCCACTTTCCATTGATCATCAGGGAAGGTGTCAATGATTTTGGAAAACGGGTAAGATTTTACTTCAATTATTCCGATGAAAAACAGACCGCCATCTGCAAAGGAATCTCTGGCACGGAATTATTGTCCGGCAGAAAAATAATGGAACAGGAAACGCTTCCGCTGGAACCATGGGGCGTGGTGATCGTGGAAGAAAATTAATTTTTCCTTCACATACACAAAATATGCCGCACGAAAAGGTATTTTTTCGTGCGGCATATTTTTTTAGTGACATCTTATGAATTTCATTTAGAAGTTTTTATTTTTTCTGTATGCGGTTCCCATCAGCGCACAGCCAAACAGTAATAATATCACTGCTGCTGCGATCGGTGTGTTATCCGATGTCTTCGGACTTGCGATCACACTGCCTGTTGTCTGGCTCATATCTGTGTCATTTAAGACGATGACATAATCGGATGCATGTGAGAACTTAAAGTCTACAGTACCATCTTCTTTTACCTGTACTGCCTGATAATACTCAAACTTACCGGTTGTCTCGTTATAGTAATAAAGATTTGCTATTTTTCCACTGTAGTCCTTGCCAACGGAAAGTCTCAATATTCCCTCAAAGCCAAATACTCCGTCATAATTTAAGGAGAGCTGGATGGTTTCATTTCCGTCTGCCAGCGCTGTCACTTTCTGTTTTGGAATATCACTTGTTCCCACAACCAGACCAAGATCGATTGGTGCTGTCACATTACCGGTGATATCTTTTCCATTGATGATCCAGCTGGCCTGATCACTTACCTTGAAGGTTACGTTCATATCTTTTCCTTTGATACTCTCGAACACATTTGCTGGGATTTTGGTTGTCTTTAACAGGTTTACACGGATTTTACTTCCGGTTTTTGCCTTATTCACTGCCTCGATCACATTTGCAAAACTCTCCTCCTGCACGGTTACTTCTGCTACAGCCTGTTCTTCCTGTTTTGGAGTTGTCTGGACTGCAGAATTGACCTGACTGGAATTGTTTCCTGATGTCTGCTGATTTCCGTTATGATCCTCTGTTGTTTTTCCATCTGGCTTTTTATCATCTGTTGTATTATCCGGAGCCGGTTCTGTTTTTGTCTCCGCTGTCAAAACAATCGTTCCACCATCTTTTGCTGCCGGAATGGTAACAGAAACGTTCTGGTCAGCAGAAACAGTGTAAGTTTTTCCATCATAAAGGTTTTTAAGAACTGTTCCGGCACTCTCTGCTACCGGGATCACTACTTCTTTCTCTGCCTCTTTCACATTCATTCCTACATATAAAGTGCTATTTCCATAACTTCTGCTGATCACTTCATAGCCATCTGCGTCAGAAACTGCAGCTGTGCTTCTGTTTCCTCTTGCAAATACATCTGTGTACGCATTGCGGATTGCAAGCATTGTCTTGTAGTGGTTGTAAATACTGTTGCTGTCTGCTTTCTGTTTTTCCAGCTCTGTCCAGTCAAAGTCTCGGCGGTTTGTCTGGAGCGGCCAGTTGTTGGCTCCACCCTGTCCGATCTCCTCTCCATAATAGAGCACCGGCTGACCTTTTGCGGTAATCTGAAGTGTTGCTGCCACTTTCATCAGGTTGTAAGCTTCTTCTTCGCTGATTTTGCTCTCATTTACAAGTTTATACTGCAGAGTGTCCTCATCATGACTGCTCAAAAAGCTTCCCATTGTAGCAGTGTTATTGATCGCACCATTTCGTTTCTGTAAAGAACTTTCCACACCAGAAATATCTCCGGTTACGAATTTCTGCGCAAAATCATTGAAATCAAAATCTAACAGTGCATCCATGCTTCCGGTTCCAAGTTCTCCCGCATTATTGGCATATCCTGCACCGGAATACTCTCCTATCATTTTAAAATCAGGATTTACTTTGGTCAGCGAGTTTTTGAAAGCTTCCCATGTCGTTGTCTCTACATGTTTTACAGTATCCACACGATAATAGTCAATACTGTATTTTGACATCCACTCGGTCTGCCATGTAACAAGCTGGTCTGTCACTGCTTTGTTTTCTGTCACAAAATCAGGCAGATCTGACAATGAATCATATTTATCATCACCGCTGATCGTGTTGTTGGAGTCACGGATCATGGAAATACTGTTTCCATCTGCATCTGTTAAAATACTGTTGAAGTATTTTTCTGTACCGTAACCTGCATGGTTTAACACAACGTCCACCATGATTTTCATTCCCTTGCTGTGAGCGGCATCCAGTAATGCTTTGAACTGCTGCTCTGTTCCAAGATGTTTGTTTAACTTTGTGAAATCGCTTGCCCAGTAACCATGATAGCCATAGGTAGCGGTATCTGTCTTATTATCATGCTGATCTTCTGTGATATTTTCTACGATTGGAGTGATCCAGATTGTGTTCACACCCAGATCTTTTAAATAATCCAGTTTCTGGTTTAATCCGGCAAAATCTCCACCGTGATAGCTGGATCCGCCTTTTTCGCCTGTGTTATAATCTCCAACTCCGTATGCATCATTGTTGCTTGCATCTCCGTCAAAGAAACGGTCTGTCACTGCAAAATAAATCACTGCCTCATCCCAGTCGAAATCTCCGGCACTTTTTTTGCGCTCTGTGACGGTAACATTTGTCGCTGTTGTATATACATTTCCATAAATATCTTTCACTGTAACAGGAATCGTTTTTTCTCCTGCGGCTACCGTATTCAGGCAGGAGATTGTTCCTTCCATGAGTGTCGGATCAATCGCAAATTCCCTGTTTAATCCTAATTCACTCAAATCGGCTGTGATTGCAGCAATTTCAGATGTTTCAAGACCTTCTCCGTCTTTTGCAGTCAATTTTACGGATAACACATTGTTGTCATTGTAGTCCATTGCATACTGTGATAAAGAAGCCTCTACGCTCACATTTGCTTTTTTGTAATGACATACACTGCATTCTTTTCCATTGCTGTCGTTTGCAGTTACATCATTAAATGCATCTAATTCCTCTTTTCCATTTACCACATAGTAGTAATAGTAATCACCAGTGGAAACGCCAGTGAAATCGTATCCAAAGCGGTCATTTGCTGCATCATAAGTCATCGGGCAGGTCTGTCCGTTGACAACAACACTGACTTTGCCGTCTAAAGAAGCAAGGTTATTCTCTGCTGCCAGTTCATCATTTCTGTAGTAAAAATGGATTGCATTATTTGCTCCATCCCGCTCAAAACCTGTGTTGTATGGCAATACTCTTGTGATTCCTTCTCCCTGTGTGAACACTGCTTTTACCACTGACTGGTCTGCCGGGATCGTCACATAATGGTCACCGCTGTCTTTGTTTGCCCACTCATTGTCAGCAGTACTTTGTCTCATACAGAAAGATAACATCAGATCTGCCTGCGAATCTTTTACCGGAATTTTGGCAACCATTTTTCCATTGATGTCTGCAAAAGCTACAGATACATCAGAGCCAAATCCGCTGTTCCAGGTAAAAATGTTCCAACCCTCATAATCCTTTGCCGGTCTGTCGTACTCGATCATGATGCTGCGTGATTTTGGCTTAACCAGTTCTGGAAGTGTTGTGTACGCCTGATTGCTGTTGGATACAATATAGAGTGTGACGTTTTCGGCTGTTGCGCTGTTATTGTATAAAACCGTATCTCCCTGCCATTTCCACTCGTCTTTAGATCTTGGAATTATCTGGACGTCGGTATATGGGAGTGTCACATCTGCACGCAGCCACTCATTTCCATCGGAAAGTTTTTCCTTTGCATTGAAAAGAGTTCCTGCTGTTGCACCCGCACCGGATTTCTGCCAGATCCATAAATCAGATGCATTTTCTGACATATGTGTTGCATCGAAATCGTAATAATAAATGGTGTAATGATAAACTACCTCTACCACTGGAATTATTATCTCTTTTTCAATTCCATTATAAGCAGCTGCAACTGTCACTTCCGTTCCCTCATAAGATAAAGGAACTAAAATTTCGTTACCATTTAAAGTAATTCCCTCTGTTTTTGCTGTATATGTAACACTCACTCCATTCTGAACATTTCCATCGTCACCATAATAAGTTCCTGTTACCGGAAGTTCCATCGTAACACCTTTTTGAATCTGCGCAGGTACTTCTACCACAAGATCTTTTATATATGCGATATTTACCTTAGTTTCCTTTGCCTTATCTGTTTTATCCAAAGATAATGTGACATCTGCCGGTGCATTAAGGTTCAAACTCAAATTGTCACTATTTTGCGCCCAAGGTTTATTCCATCCTTCGGTTGCCGCATCCTCTAAAATTTTATATTGATACTTTCCTGCCGGAACGGCATTCAATGTAATACTATAAACATTTTCATTTTCAATTGATTTCACAAAATTTGGCTTTGCACTTGGATCCCATGCCATTCCCGGAATATTTCCTACTAAAAGAAAAGTTGTTTCCGTCTTCGGTAAATCCGGAACTGCTGTTGTTCCATCTGCATCCAGATAATATGCCCATGCTCCATCTTTCTGAATATAATATACATCTGTCGGAGTATCTTCCGTATATTGTGATAATTTGCTATCATATGCTGGATTCACCGTGTTACTGGTATTAGCAAAATCCAGAAACTGAAATCCCGTAAAAGTTCCTTTCACACTAAGCGTGTACTCTGTTGTATCACCCGCAACATTTCCTTTACTCATAAAAAAGCCCTTGGCTCCACCCCAGCCCGGTATCTCTGTTCCTTCTGTGCTATCAGTATTGGTGTTTCCACTTACTGCATAAGTGCCTCCCCAGAACTGTACCGCCGGCGTTGTCCAACCCCAATTTGACGGCATCATAAAGTGGATCGTCAGATTCTTCTCTGTCTCCGCTGCCTGCACCGTACTGCTTCCGCTGCCAAGCGCCGGAACCATTGTTACTACCATTGCAAGCACTAGCAGAAAACACAGTACTCTGCTTGCAATGCTTTGCCTCTTTTGAAAGCTTTTCGTTAACTTTCTCATTCTTCCTTCTCCTTTTTCTCCCCTACTTACATGTGATTCTATAACAATCCCCCTCTTCACATGTTTTCGTTTTTTTTCGCATTTCTATTGTATTCTAAAATATTGTATTATTCTATACGTAATAAATCCCGAAATCTCGTCCAAATTTTTGTGAATTTTAACCAATTAAAGTATAAAAATGCTCATTTTCTTATTTTGAACATAAAAAAAGAATCCGGCATCGCACTAAAAAATGCGAATAACCGGACTGTTAATGATTATATGTTTTTATTTTTCTCAACTTGACTTTTAGATGTCTCGTTGCTATTATAATAGTAAAGGTGCTACCGATAGACGGTTAGCCCGGTTATTGATTAATTATCTTAAATAATCGCCAATTCCCAGGTTGGCGGTTATTTTTTTTTGCTAATTTTATAAATAAAAGTAGCAAACGCAATCAGCATTATAACAAATTCAAACAAGTCTGAATATGTAACCATCTTGCATCCCTCCGTCAACAAATTTCCTCTTTCGAAGATCTCTATGTAATCAGAGGGTCCAGTCCCTCTGTTGAGGGCTTAACCGCCTACCGTTTTCTCGTAGCACCTCATTCATTATACCAAACCAATAAAATCAGTGCAATTTATTAAATTTTTAAAGGAATGCTTTTAATGTGTAAAATTTTGTACCCAATGATGCAAATACTGTGTAGATCCATCTGCATATGTAAATTTTTCAACATAACAAGATACTGATATTTTTGTAGACACATCCGACAAAATATTTGCTTTATGTCCTGCGGAATTCATCCAGTCATTAACTACTTCACTTGCACTTGTCTCACCTTCTGCAATATTTTCTCCTACACTCCAGTTTCCACCTGCAGAATTATGGCTATAATCTGTAACTATCTCCTTTGCGCGTCTATCTGAATATGAAGCCATATTGCTATCCCATGAATATGCTGGCAAACCATTATTTGCTCTTTCTTGATTTGTCAAATTAAATACTTCTTGTGCCATATTGCTATCATAATAACCAGATACTTGAACATTATTGTCTGTAGCACTTCCATAAGCTACAGAATTTAAGTAAGCATCTCTTTCATCTGGTGTCATTGCTTCAAACATAGCTACCCATTCATCATCTGTCATTCCAAAATCATCTACATCCTGATTTTTACCAGCCTTTGAAATTTTTTGAGTATTTGTTGTTCCAGGTTTATTATCACTACTTCTGGTTTTTTTTCATTGGCAGTATCATCACTTGTCTGTAAAATCAGACCCGTCTTTTCGATCAGAGCGGCTGCATCCAAACCTGTATATGTTACCGTCACTTCATAATCTGCCTTTTTTTCGTTTCCAGCCTGATCCTGCACTGTGCAGTGTACGTTTAATACTTCAACCGGGTTTTCTTTCTGCAGATTAAAAGATTTCTGCTCATATT
>ENA-OWPF01002052-OWPF01002052.1-human-gut-metagenome-genome-assembly--contig:-NODE-2052-length-15434-cov-8.153716_pt1 | contig 15434 bp, 11 predicted proteins | sample MGYA00248261_ERZ651840 | MGnify/ENA primary metagenome ERZ651840 (study PRJEB26924, sample SAMEA4378268) | human gut metagenome | biome: human gut; feature: human-associated habitat; material: faeces... | reverse complement strand
TGTCGCAAGCGACCGCGCGAGACGCCCGAATGTGCCAAGGCACATTCTTTTTTATTACCTAAAATTAGGGGCGTGAAAATAACTTGTGTAATTTGGGGAAATCCTGTAAAATATGGGCAGAAAATAACATGATTGTGAAAGCGGCGAAACCGCTGGAAAGGGAAACAGATGGAGCAGATCAATCGCGACGCGCTATTTTGCGACGAGACAGAGGATTACCGTTGTCCTTCGGAGGCAGATGCGGGTGAAGTCGTTACATTTTATTTCAGAACAGAGAAAAATGGAGCAGATGCGGTTGTACTGCTGGAATGTGACCCGGAGACCGGGGCGCTTTTGCAGGAGTGGCAGATGAAACGGCTTTCGTGGGAGTGCTGTGCTGGCAGCGTTGGGAACGGTGCAGATACAAATCGAGGCATAGATGGTAGCGGTATGGCTGACAAGTCAGACAGCCGTTTTGATTACTACAGCTGTGCGCTGACTCTGGGAACGAAAACATTTTCGTATGTATTTCAGGTAACCTGGGGCGAGAACGTCTGTCTTTACAACCGGATCGGGCTGACAGAGGATGCGGCGGCGCACCCGTTCCGCCTGATTCCGGGGTTTCATGTGCCGGAGTGGAGCAAGGGCGCGCTGATGTATCAGATCTATGTGGATCGGTTCTGCAACGGCGATCCTACAAACGATACGGAAACCAATGAATATATTTATCTGAAAAAGCCGGTCACCCGGGTGACGGACTGGAAGGAACCGATCGGTACACTCGATGTGGGACGGTTTTACGGCGGCGATCTTCAGGGTGTTTTAGATAAACTTGATTATTTAAAGAGTCTCAAGATAGAGGCAATTTACTTAAATCCGGTATTTGTATCACCGTCGAACCATAAGTATGACTGTCAGGACTACGACCATATCGATCCGCATTATGGAGTGATTCTGGAGGACGCAGACGGGCTGGTGTGCCCGGAAGATACGGACAATGACCGCGCACATAAATATATGACGCGGACGGCGGATGAGCAGAACCTGGAGGCGAGCGATGCCTTTTTTGCCCGCCTGATTGAGGAAGCGCACAAGCGGGGAATCCGGGTGCTGGTGGACGGTGTGTTCAACCATTGTGGTTCTTTCAATAAATGGCTGGATGCGGAACTTCTGTACCAGCACGCGGGCGGCTATCCGCAGGGGGCATATGTCTCGGAGGACAGCCCGTATCGCTATTTCTTCCAGTTTCACAATGAAAATGCCTGGCCGTTTAATGACAGCTACGATGGCTGGTGGGGACACGCGACGCTTCCGAAGCTCAATTACGAGGAATCGCCGGAATTGTACCAGTACATTCTGGGGATTGCGAAAAAATGGGTATCGGCGCCGTTTGGAGCAGATGGCTGGCGGCTGGATGTGGCGGCAGATCTGGGGCGGAGCGCCGGGATGAACCATCAGTTCTGGCGTGATTTCCGCGCGGCAGTCAAGGAGGCAAATCCGGAGGCGGTCATGATCGCGGAACATTACGGCAGCCCGTATGACTGGCTGAAGGGCGATCAGTGGGATACGGTCATGAATTATGATGCGTTTATGGAGCCGCTGTCATGGTTTCTGACCGGGATGGAGAAGCACAGTGACGAAGAAAATCCGGCTCTGTTTGGGGATGGATGCGCCTTTTTTGAGGCGATGCGCTACCATATGAGTGAAATGCCGACGGCTTCCGTGCAGTGTGCGATGAACGAGCTGTCCAACCACGATCACTCCCGCTTTATGACGCGGACAAACCGCCGGGTGGGTCGTCTTGCGTCGGCAGGTGCAAAAGCAGCGGAGGAAGGCATCAGCTATGGCATTTTCCGCCAGGGTGTTGTCATGCAGATGACCTGGCCGGGCGCACCGACGATCTATTACGGCGACGAAGCGGGCGTCTGTGGATGGACCGATCCGGACAGCCGCCGGACGTACCCGTGGGGCGGGGAAAATCTGGAGCTGATCGAGTTCCACCGCTACATGAGCGGCATCCGGAAACGCTGTCCGGCATTTAGAAATGGTTCCCTGAAAGCGCTGGCGGCGGGAGATGGCTATATTGCCTATGGACGTTTTCAGAGTGCTCAGAGAGCTGGCGGCGCGTGCTGCGGCGTGACGGCGGTCAATACAGGTGATGACTGGCTGACGCTCAAGATTCCGGTCTGGCAGATCGGGGCGCGCGACGGGGCGCTCCTGCGCCGGGAAATGATGACCTATGAGGACGGTTACAACGCCGGACAGGTTGAACATGAGGTAAAGGACGGCTATATCGAGGTGAAAATCCCACCGGTCGGAAGTATCGTTTTGACGGGAAATGATACGGCATTGTAGGAAATGTGGCTTCGACAAGATATATGATTTCTGGCAGTTGAGCGAGAAGAATCAAAAGCAGGAAAAAATGGAAATAAAAATATTAAATAAAATATATAAAAACACTTGCTTTTTTGAGACAGCCATGTTATAATCTTCAACTGTCAGAGCAATTTTGGATGGGTTCCCGAGTGGCCAAAGGGGGCAGACTGTAAATCTGTTGCGTCTCGCTTCGGTGGTTCGAATCCACCTCCATCCATTTGGCTTTGTGCCAGTCATGAGTAATCATGATGCCGGCGTGGCGGAACTGGCAGACGCACAGGACTTAAAATCCTGCGAGGGTTAAACTTCGTACCGGTTCGATTCCGGTCGCCGGCAGTATCGGGAACAGTTTTTAACTGTTCCCGATTTTGCGTTATACGGACGTATTTGCAGCGTTGGTTTATATCAGGATATAGAAATCCTGTCATAAACCGGCGCTTCTTTTGCATATAATACAAAGCAAAGGAGTGAAAACATGTCTGCATATCATCGGTTAATATCATATATCTATGCATACGAAGGCGGAATCAAAGGGAAAAATACGGGATTTGCGAAATTGGAGACGCGGGGAACTTCCTGCCGGATTCAGGTCAGCGTCCGCCGTGTCTTTGCGGGCGGCAGCCCGATCGGCGTATACCTTCTGGCAGGGCAGGAGGAGATCCGTATCGGCACCCTGTTTGTCCGTGGCGGAAATGGGGAGTTCCGTGCCGTCGTCAATTGTGAAAATATTGAAGGAAGCGGCTGCAATATGGAAGAGTGCTGTGGTCTGACTCTTCATGAGACGGACAGCGCATGGCGTGCCTATACGACGATCTGGGAAGATGCCGTCGCGCATGCGGCAGAGGTTGAGCTGGCGGATGTGACTGCTGAGAAAGTGCGGGAGCAGGAAGCGGAGAAGGAAGAGGCAACGCGGAAACTGGCAGAGAATGTATCTGGGGAAGTGAACAGCGCGTCTGTAGGGAAAGAAAAATTGGATGAGGCGTCAGAACTTACCCGGTCGGGAGAAATGGAGAATCAGGACACATCCACGGAGACAGAGAAGAAAGAAGCTGTGAATATAAACGAAACGGACTTCGGAATCAGCCAGCCCCAGCCAGAAAAGCTGGAGGATTCAAACCTGGAGATTTTCGAGGACACGGAAACCATGGAAGCGGTTCCAGATATCTCAGAAACATCCGATCATCAAGAGGCAGAAGTTGTTCAGGAAACGCAAACGGAAACACCGCAAGAAAGTTTTCAGGAATCCAATCAGGAAACGCAAACGGAGACACCGCAAGAAAGTTTTCAGGAATCCAATCAGGAAGCGCAAACGGAGACACCGCAGGAAAGTTTTCAGGAATCCAATCAGGAAGCGCAGACAGAGGCGCGACGGAAAGATTCTCAAGAATCCACCCGGGAAGTCCAGAAAGAAATGCCTCCAGATTCTCCACCAGACCATCAAGAGGCATTTCAGTCAGACTCTCAAAATCAAAAACAACCGCAACCAGATTCATCCAAGGAATTTCCGAAAGAAGATCCCGCCGAGTCCCTCTGGAACCGTCTGCGTGCTGCCTATCCCAAAGTAACCGCCTTCGAATGCGCCGACGGCTGCGAGATTCTGGTAATCAAACCGCAGGATATCGGGCTTCTGCCGCGGGAAAACTGGGTGTATGGAAATAACAGCTTTCTTCTGCACGGTTACTACAACTACCGATATCTGATTCTGGCGAGACTGGGGAAACCCGGCGAACGGGGGCGCTACATTCTGGGCGTGCCGGGACATTATGGAAACAATGAAAAATATATGGCGGCGATGTTCGGCTTTGACCGCTTTGTCCGTTCCACCCGCCAGCCGCCGCGCGACAGCCGGTTCGGGTATTGGTATACGGATTTGAATTTTACATAAAAGCCGGTTGATCCTTTTGGAGAACTCTTGACAAAGGATAGCTTTTCTGGGTAGGATGGACACGGGTCAAATGCTTTCAGGTGTTTGGTTGGTAGCGGATCAAACTTGTCGGGAAACTGGGATAAGGATGTCTGTTGTTGGAAGCGGATGAATTTGAACGGAGGAAAAAACAGTGGCAGCAAAATTGACACGGGAAGAGAAATATATGAAAGCGGCGATCCGCGAGGCGAAGAAAGCCTGGGCGCTCGGAGAAGTGCCGATCGGCTGCGTGATCGTGTATGAGGACAAAATCATCGGCAGGGGTTACAACCGTCGGATGGTCGATCATAGCGCGCTGGCACATGCGGAGATCGCGGCAATCAAAAAAGCGTGCAAGCGCATGGGCGACTGGCGCCTGGAAGAATGTGAGCTGTACGTGACGTTGGAACCATGCCCGATGTGCGCAGGGGCGATCGTGCAGGCGCGGATTCCAAAAGTTTACATCGGTTCCATGAACCCGAAAGCCGGTTGCGCCGGTTCGGTACTGAATCTTCTGGATGAAAAAGGATTCAATCATCAGGTGGAGACAGAAGAAGGACTTTTGGGCGAGGAATGTTCGATGATGTTGAAAGAATTTTTCAAAGAATTGCGTGAAAAGAGAAAAAAGAAGAAAGAAGAAAAAGCTGGCAAATAAACCTCTGCCAGCTTTTTTAATTTCATATTTTCCGTTCAAACTGAAAGGTACAGTCCTTATTTGATTACGTGGATCCAGCCCTCCGGAGCTTTGATGTGACCCATCTGGATGCCGGTCAGTGTCTCATAGAGTTTCTGGGTAACCGGACCCATCTTCTCCATACCTGCCGGGAAGCAGATTTCCTTGCCGTGGTCAACGATCTTGCCAACCGGGGAGATAACAGCTGCGGTACCGCACAGACCGCACTCTGCGAAATCCTTTACCTCGTCTAAGTATACTTCACGCTCTTCGGTCTCCATGCCGAGGTAATCTCTTGCAACCTGCAGGATAGAACGGCGTGTGATAGACGGAAGGATGCTGTTGGACCTCGGAGTTACCAACTTGCCGTCTTTGGTGATAAAGATAACGTTTGCGCCGCCGGTCTCCTCGATCTTGGTACGTGTCTGCGGATCCAGGTAGATGTTCTCATCGAAACCGTTCTTATGAGCATCGACGATCGCATGCAGGCTCATCGCGTAGTTTAATCCGGCTTTGATGTGACCGGTTCCGTGAGGTGCTGCACGGTCGAAATCGCTGACGCGGATGGTGATCGGTTTAGCGCCGCCCTTGAAGTACGGGCCAACCGGTGTACAGAATACACGGAACTGATAGATGTTTGCCGGTTTAACGCCGATGATGGAATCATAACCGAACATATACGGGCGGATGTACAGGGTTGCACCGGAACCATACGGCGGTACGAATGCTGCGTTGGCTTCTACTACTTTTGTGATGGCGTCTACGAAGCGCTCCTTCGGGAATGGCGGCATTTCAAGACCTTTTGCGGAATTCTCCATACGCTCGCCGTTTAAGTCGGGACGGAACGTAACGATATGGCCGTCCTCGGTCGTATACGCTTTCAGACCCTCGAAGCAAGTCTGTGCATACTGCAGAACACAGGCACATTCATTCAGGGTAATATTCGGGTCGGAGGTAAGGACGCCTTCGTCCCAGGAACCATTCTGGTACATGGAAACATAGCGGTAATCCGTTGGCATATAGCCGAAACCGATGTTGCTCCAGTCGATGTTTTTCTTCTCCATAATCGTTGCTCCAATCTTACAGAATTTTATGATTTAGTAACTGTTTGACTTTTTGCAGTCGCTAGATTTATACCTATTATAATGATTTCTTTCTTCTGTTGCAAGATTCTGGGATAAAAAATGATAAAAAAACAATAAAATGTATTCTTGTGTATTTTTATACAATGCTTGTTAGTCAAGCTCCGGCTTGACAAAACGGCGGCTGCCATGTATACTAAACAGGCTGACGGTCTGCAGGTCATTCCGTCATATAAGATCAAGTCATAAAGTTTCCGCACAGCCGGGGAGTTAGCGGTGCCCTGTACCTGCAATCCGCTATAGCAGGGGTGTTGTCCGACCGAGGGCGTTTTTACTGTGGGGCTGCCCCTGAAAAGTGGCGTTGAAGTCTGGGTCTTGCGCAACAGAAATCTGTGAACCGTGTCAGGGCAGGAATGCAGCAGCACTAAGCAGAACCTTCTGTGTGCCGCAAGGCAGCCTGGACCGAGTTAACTGTCAGGGTAACGTCCATGGCATACGTTCGAAGCCGGGCGTGCGGATTTTTTTATTTCATAGGAAATTGCTTCCTATGAAATAAAAAATAGAAAATAATAGATACAGAAACAAGCATTTTTGCAGGTGTGTGAATATAGCCGGGATATGTGGAATTTGATTTGCCAAGGGGGAGGAATACCGTGCCGGAGCAGATTAAAAGCGCGTATCCCGGTATTTTTATGTCTATGATATTTGTAAGGAATTTTTTCTTGCCCGCGGGATATGATTGTATTATAATTACAAAATGGGTGTAGTTTATCCTGATATGGGGGTTGTTGGAAACTTAGAATAAGGGTAACTGTGAAGGTACTGGACGGTTATGAAGAAAGGGAAAGCGCTCATGAGAAGAATCGGTATGTTAACCAGCGGCGGCGACTGCCAGAGCTTAAATGCGACGATGCGAGGCGTGGCAAAATCGCTGTACAAGATGTTCGATGACATAGAGATAGTTGGATTTGAAGACGGCTATAAAGGTCTTATGTATGCAGACTACCGGATTATGAAACAGTCGGATTTTTCCGGGATTCTGACACGCGGAGGTACGATTCTGGGAACTTCCAGACAGCCTTTCAAGCTGATGCGGACGCCGGACGAGAACGGTCTGGATAAAGTGGAAGCGATGAAACACACCTATTACAAGCTGAAACTGGAATGCCTCGTCATTTTAGGCGGCAACGGCAGCCAGAAGACGGCAAATCTGCTGCGGGAGGAAGGACTCAATATCGTTTCTCTTCCGAAGACCATAGACAACGATCTCTGGGGCAGCGATCTTACGTTTGGATTCCATAGTGCGGTTGATGTGGCGACCAATGCCATCGACTGTATTCATACGACGGCGGCGTCTCATGGCAGAGTCTTCATCGTGGAGATCATGGGCCACAAGGTGGGATGGCTGGCGCTCTATGCAGGCATCGCGGGCGGAGCTGACATCATTCTCCTGCCGGAGATCCCGTATGATATTGATGTGGTGGTAAATGCGATCCGCAGCCGTACTAAAAATGGCAAGAATTTCACGATTCTGGCGGTCGCAGAGGGCGCGATTTCCAAGGAAAATGCAGCCCTGACCAAGAAAGAATTAAAAGACAAGAAGAAAAATGGACCGGTTTATCCGTCGGTCGCTTACGAGCTGGGCGCCCAGATTTCCGAGCGGACGGGGCAGGAGATCCGTGTGACGGTTCCGGGGCATATGCAGCGCGGAGGCGAGCCATGTCCGTATGACCGCGTGATTGCGACGCGCCTCGGCGCGGAGGCAGCAGAGATGATCCACCGCAAAGAATACGGCTATATGGTCGCTTTAAACAACAATAAGATTGAAAAAATTCCGCTCGCGGACATTGCCGGTAAATTAAAGATGGTCGATCCGAAGAGCGATATTATCCGGGAAGCTAAGGATGTAGGCATCAGCTTCGGCGACGAATAGTAAGGAAGTAGTAGTTTATGTCATATACAGCACTGTACAGAAAATGGCGTCCGACGTCCTTTGAAGAGGTCCGGGGTCAGGACCATATCGTAAAGACCCTGAAAAATCAGATCAACTCCGGGCGGATCGGGCACGCGTACCTCTTCTGCGGGACGCGCGGAACCGGTAAGACGAGTATTGCCAAGATCTTTGCACGGGCAGTCAACTGTGAACATCCGGTGGACGGCAGCCCCTGCGGCGAGTGCAGTATGTGCCGCCAGATTGCGGAAGGAGCTTCCCTCAATGTGGTGGAGATCGATGCGGCATCCAACAATGGTGTGGAAAATATCCGCGATATCCGGGAGCAGGTGCAGTACCCGCCGACGGATGGGCGCTACCGCGTCTACATCATTGACGAGGTTCATATGCTTTCGATCGGCGCGTTCAATGCGCTCTTAAAGACGCTGGAAGAACCGCCGTCCTACGTTATATTTATCTTGGCGACGACGGAGGTCCACAAGATCCCGATCACGATCCTGTCCCGGTGCCAGAGATATGATTTCAAGCGGATCTCGATCGATACCATTGCGGGACGACTGGCGGAGCTGACGCAGGCGGAGCAGATCGATGTAGATGACCGGGCACTTAGGTATGTGGCACGTGCGGCGGATGGCTCGATGCGAGATGCGTTAAGTCTTCTCGATCAGTGCGTGGCGTTCCATTTCGGGGAAAAGCTGACGTATGACAATGTGCTCGAGGTGTTGGGCGCGGTCGATAACCGCGTGTTCAGCAAGCTGTTTCAGGCGGTGCTTGCAAGTGATACGAAGGCGTGCATCCGTGAGATTGAGGAAATGATCATCCAGGGGCGCGATCTTTCGCAGCTTGTCAACGATTTCGTCTGGTATATGCGAAATCTCCTGATTGCCAAGACGACCGACGAACCGGGCGATATGCTAGATATGTCGGAGGAAAATCTGGCAGTTTTAAAGGAAGAGGCGGCAGGTGTTGATGCGGAAACGCTGATGCGTTACATCCGTATTTTCTCGGAGCTTTCCGGGCAGCTGCGCTACGCGTCGCAGAAGCGGATTCTGGTGGAGATTGCCTTTATCAAGCTGACGACGCCGTCGATGGAACAGAATCTTGATTCCATTTTACAGCGGATTACGCTATTAGAGCAGAAAATGCAGGAAATGCCGGACAATCTACAGAAACTGGCGTCCCTTGCACCGGCAGCGGGGCAGGCGGCATCCTCCAAAACGGCTGTGGTGGAAACGCCGCCTGAGCCGAAGACGGTATCCCTTCCGCCGGCACAGTACGAGGATCTGATGCTGATGCGGAAAGAATGGGGACGGATTGCGTCCCTGAGCCAGCTTGTGGGTTCGATTAGACTCAGTCTTCCCAAGACAAGTGTAGAACCGGCGGGCGAAGGCTGCCTTTGCATTGTGTGTACAGATGAAAATACGTTTGGAATTATCAATCGGGAGCCTGAGCTTAAGAATTTGCAGGAAGTAGTGCAAGAAAAATACAAAAAGACTCTGCAATTTAAAGTCCGTTTAGAATCATCTGCTGTGCCGCAAAGAACGGTTTATGTCAGTGATGAGGATTTAAAGAACGCAATCCATACCGATGTGATTGTCGAAGAGGATGATTCCGTGTAGTGGAGCTTGCCAAAGATGAGCCTTGTTTTGTAATGCAAGAAGCTGTGATTAAATACAGATAAATGATATTAGTGGGTTTATATGATATATAGAACCGGCTGCAATCGGCAGCCAGTCTGAATATAAATAAAAAGAAGTGAAAGAGAGGAATGACACCATGGCAAAACGTGGCGGTTTCCCAGGCGGTATGCCGGGCAATATGAACAATTTAATGAAGCAGGCGCAGAGAATGCAGCGCCAGATGGAAGAGAAGCAGAAAGAGCTGGAGGAGAAGCAGTACAGCGCATCCGCGGGCGGCGGCGCTGTAACCGTGACCGTATCTGGTAAAAAAGAGGTTCTTTCCGTGAAACTGTCTGAGGAAGTAGTGGATCCGGATGATATCGAGATGTTAGAGGATCTGATCGTGGCGGCGACCAACGAGGCATTCCGTCAGGCGGAAGAGGACAGCAGCCAGATGATGTCCCAGTTGACCGGTGGCCTTGGCGGTCTGGGAGGCGGATTCCCGTTTTAAGCGATGGATTATTACAGCAGTCAGATTAGCAAGCTAATCGAAGAATTGTCAAAACTTCCCGGAATCGGAAGTAAATCGGCGCAGCGTCTTGCATTTCATATCATCAATATGCCGGAAGAACAGGTCAGGCACTTGTCCGGCGCGATTCTGGAAGCCAAGCAGAATGTGCGTTACTGCAAGGAGTGCTGCACATTGACTGATAAGGAACTGTGCCCGATCTGCAGCAGCGACCGGCGAGATCATGAGACGATCATGGTGGTGGAAAATACGCGCGATCTGGCGGCATATGAAAAGACAGGAAAATACAACGGGGTCTATCATGTGCTGCATGGGGCGATCTCCCCGATGCTGGGGATCGGGCCGGGCGACATCCGGCTCAAGGAGCTGATGACTCGCCTGCAGAAAGAGGAGGTTCGTGAGGTCATTATCGCAACCAACTCAAGCCTGGAGGGCGAGACGACCGCGATGTATTTGAGCAAGCTGATTAAGCCGACAGGGATCCGGGTGACGCGAATCGCCAGCGGCGTTCCGGTTGGGGGCGACTTGGAATATATTGATGAGGTAACGCTTCTGCGCGCGCTGGATGGGCGTACAGAGCTGTAGCCGGTGAGCAAATAAAACGTTACTGGGCACGTATGCGTGAACAGTAACAATAAAACTTCTGCCGCGGCAGGAAGTTAGGAGATGCATAAGATGGATAAATACGAGTTTAACATCAAGGTAGAGCAGATTAAGAAACTGGTCAACAAGGGAGATTTCGAGACGGCGATGAAGATCGCCGATACCATCGACTGGCGTCGTGTACGCAGCACCAGCCTGCTTACGATGATTTCCCAGATTTATGAGAAAAATGCAGAGTATCAGGATGCCAAGGATATTTTATTGCTGGCATATGAGAGAGCGCCGCTTGGAAAGGGGCTTTTATATAAGCTGACTGACCTTGCATTGCGTGAAAATAATATTCAGGAGGCAGAGGCATATTACCGGGAGTTCTGTGAGCTGTCCGGCGATGACCCGCGCCAGTACCTGCTTCGTTTCCTGATTCTGGAGGCGAAGGATGCGCCGTTAGAGCAGCAGATCAATTCTCTGGAGAGATATTGTCAGGAAGAGCTGGATGAGAAATGGCTGTACCACCTGGCAGAGCTTTATCATCAGGCGAACCAGGCGGACGACTGTGTGCGGATCTGCGACAAGATCATGCTGATGTTCGGTCTTGGCAAATATGTGGACAAGGCAATGGAACTGAAACTTCAGTATGCGCCGCTGACGAAATATCAGATGGATCTGGTAGAAAACCGCGAGAAGTACGAAGAGAAGCTGCGTGCGGTGGAAGAAGAGTACAAGAACGGTACATACCGCAAGCCGGAGCCGGAAGGAGAGTATCTGGATACGGATGAGCCGGAGGCAGAGCTGGACGACGAATCGGAGAATGAGCCGGAGGGACAGCCAGAGCAGGCAGAGCCAGAAGAGAAGGCTGGAAAACCGAAAGCCGAGACAAAACCGGCGGACGAGAAAGTAGAAAAGGCTGCGCTGGACGAGGATGTAGTAGCAAGCCTTCATGAAGCACAGGCGGAAGAAGCGCTGGCAAAAGAAGTGTCCAAGATCAAGCCTTACGATGAGGAAGAGGGCGCATCCGAAGGGGAGACACGTGTTTTCAGGAATCTCCGCGACCTGGAACCGGCAGAGGCAGAGGAAAAGAGCGAGGAAGCTCCGATTCATGAATTTGAAGAGGAAGAAGAAACCATAGTGGAAGACTGGGATTTCGAACCGGAAGAGGAAGAAGAGGAGATCAAGGAATCAAATCATCTGATGATCGAGGCGGAAGATCCGGCAGCCGGTCTTGCGATGGCACTTGATTCTCTGAAAAAGATTCACCGCGAGCTGGGAACCAAGCATCCGGTTGCCAAGATCAGCGGTGCAAACCTTTCCCATCGCGGCATCGCATCGGTGGCGGAGCGCCTGGCAGGCAAGGATCTGGTGGTCGAGCATGCAGCTGATCTGGACGATTTGACGGTGGAAGAGCTGGAAGAACTGATGACACAGGATGAAACCGGCATGGTCGTTGTTCTGATTGATACGCAGGCACGTTTAGAGCAGATGCACCGCGCATATCCGGCATTAGCAGTGCGTTTCCAGTATATCGGCTGTGAAAACCAGAAAGACGATGCAGCGAAGCTGGCACAGGCGCGCGAGGAAGAGCTGAAACGCCAGCAGGCGCAGCAGGAAGCAGAAGCAGCCAGAAAACGCCAGGCAGAGCGTGAAGCGGAGATCCGCCGTCAGGCAGAAAAAGAGGCAGAGGAAAAACGCAGACAGCAGGAAGCAGCAGCCCGCCGTGAGGAAGAAGAGCGCGCCAAGGCAGAAGCACAGGCGCTGGCAGCCAAAGAGGCAGAAGAAGCGCGTAAAGCGGAGGAAGATCGCCGTCTGGCAGAGCGGCAGAGAGAAGAACTGCGCCGTCAGGAAGAGGCAAGACGCGATGACGAGCCGGAGTATGAAGACGAAGAAGATCACTACGAGAAGGACGAGTATGAGCCGGAGGATGATTATGCGCGTGGCGGCTATCGTGATGATTATAAGGACGATTACAAAGACAGCTATAAAGACGAACGCGAGGACGACGAGTATTCCAATTATCCAGAGGATGAGCCGGAAGAGAAACCGTCCAAAAAGTCCGGCGATATGGATGTTGAGGAGTTCGTTCAGTATGCCTGCAAATATGCATCGGAGATCGACTGCAGTATTTCGGGAAAGAGCATGCTGGCTCTGTACGAGCGCGCTGAGATGATGGAGGAGGACGGAGAACCGCTTAGCAAGACAAGTGCCGAAGATTTGATCGAGGAAGCTGCAGATAAGGCGGAGAAGAAATCCTTCAGCGGACTGTTCTCATCGAAATATGATAAGGATGGACTTCTGATTCTGAAAGAGAAGCATTTCTTTGATTAATTAAAATAATTCGAGAAATTTTAAAATTAAAACTAAGTAAAAGAGAGCGCTGCGGGGGAATGCTTCCCGGCAGCGTTTTCTGGTAGTGGACAGTAAAAAGAGATACGGGAGAGAAAGATGGGAACACGGTTAATAGCCCTCGATTTAGATGGGACACTGTTAAATGAAAAAATGCACGTGTCGGAAAAAACAAGACAGATGATGGAACTGTGCGCGCAGCGGGGGATTGAGATTGTTCCGGCGACCGGGCGCGCGCTCCCGGCAGTGCCAGAGGAGGTTTTGAGCTTGCCGGGCGTCCACTATGGCATATTTACAAATGGGGCGGTCGTCCGGGATTTCGGGAAAAATACCTGGGTGTCGGAAAGCTGCCTGAGCTGGGAAGAGACGATCCGGGTGATTGAGGTGCTGCGCCGGCATCCGGTTATTTACGATATGTATGTATCGGAGGGCGGCGTCAGCGAGATGCGATTGCTGGCACAGCTGGAAGAATACGGGATACCGGAACGTGAATGCGCCTATATCCGGGCGACGCGCCGGGCAGTTACTGACATGGTGGAGTATCTGCGGGAGAAAAAATGCCCGGTGCAGAAGATGAATTTAAATTTTAAGGACCGGGAGAGCAAGCAGGCAGTCCGGGAAAAGCTGGAAGCGATGCCGGAGGTTCTGGTGACCTCTTCGCTTCCGTGGAATCTGGAACTCAACGCGGCGGGCATCACAAAGGGGAGCGGGCTGCGGAATCTCTGTCAGTATCTGGGAATTGAAGCGGAGGAGACGATGGCATTTGGAGACGGCGAAAACGACTGGCCCATGCTGGAGGCAGCAGGAATCGGCGTGGCGATGGAAAATGGCGCCCCATTTTTAAAGGAACGCGCAGACCGGATTGCCGCTTCGAACCGGGAAGAGGGCGTAGCGGAGGCGATCAGACAATGGGTGCTTATATAAAAGAAAACTGGCTGTTCGTGGTGGTGGCAGTCTATCTGGTTTCCATGGTACTGTACGGGCATTACCGCGGATTTGTCCGCCTGGCAGTCTCGGCCGTTTCCCTGGTGCTGTCGCTGGGGGTGGTTCATTTTGGTGCGCCGTCTGTCGCGAATCTGCTTCGCAGCAATGAGGTGGTCTATCAGGCGGTGGAGGACAGCGTGACGAAATTTATCCAAAAGGACGATGAGGCGGAAAATGAGGCAGCTGACGCGGCGCCGCCATCCGTACAGCGCAGTATTATTGAAGAAATGGAGCTTCCGGAACAGTTAAAGGATGCGCTTCTGGAGAATAATAACAGCGAAGTTTACGAGGCGCTGGGTGTAAGCAGCTTTACCCACTACGTCAGCCGTTATCTGGCAAACAGCCTGATCAATATTATAAGTTTTTTTCTGCTGTTTGCAGCCGTGTTCGGCGGACTGCGTGTTCTGTCCGTATCGCTCAATGTGGTCTCCCGGCTGCCGATCATATCGGGGCTGAACCGTCTGGCAGGTGCCGTGCTGGGGGGTGCGGAAGGGATCTTTTTCGTCTGGATTGCAGCACTGCTTATTACACTGTTCTCGGCAACGGCGATTGGTGAACTTTTCCTGAACCAGATAGAAAGCAATATCTGGCTGACCTGGCTGTATGACCACAATATGCTTGGAAGCATCCTGATGGGTGTTGTGAAACGGATTATTTAAAAGCTTATAGAGAAAAACTGTGATATTGAAAAACGGCACACCGCATTCTCGCTGCTTAGTGATGAGTTGGGTGTGCCAAATTTTTTATTTCAGTCGAGAAGACTCCCACCTTTTTAGGTGGCGAGTAATAGCAAATTTGTCTCAGTGGGAGTTGGGCCTCCGACTGAGATAAATGCTCCGCGAGGATGCGCAATGATTCTGTATGGAATATATCAGCGAAAAAACAAGGCGAAAAAAACAAGTGAAAATCCCTTGACAAGTTAATGCTGAAATGGTAGACTTTAACTCTAACGTGTTTTGACGTTAGTCTGCATATGCAGGGAAAATCGAATATCACAGGTTTTCTTATTTGCGAAAATGTTTTGAAAATTAAGAAAAAATAGTTGACAACGACAACTGCCTATGATATGATATTCAAGCTGTTGAGCGAAAGCTCAGTTGCGAAAAATAAAATAAAAAAGTTGTTGACAAAGATAACTGATTGTGGTAATATAAATGAGCTGTCAATGAGACAACAACAAAGAACCTTGAAAACTGAACAGTATGTAAAACCCTGAAAATTCTAAGAACAAAGGCTTTTGGTTAAGCCTTGAAGTTCAAGAGAACATTCAGAACAAAACCAAAACAACAGTAATAACGGTTAAAATTAGCCAAGCGAATTTTGACTGGAATCAAAACTTTAACATGAGAGTTTGATCCTGGCTCAGGATGAACGCTGGCGGCGTGCTTAACACATGCA
>ENA-OWPF01002043-OWPF01002043.1-human-gut-metagenome-genome-assembly--contig:-NODE-2043-length-15496-cov-6.035166_pt1 | contig 15496 bp, 17 predicted proteins | sample MGYA00248261_ERZ651840 | MGnify/ENA primary metagenome ERZ651840 (study PRJEB26924, sample SAMEA4378268) | human gut metagenome | biome: human gut; feature: human-associated habitat; material: faeces... | reverse complement strand
TTTTTTATCGTTTATCTTAACTTCATGTTTTGTAAGGTTTAGTTTTAAATTTCCTGCTGTTAGTTCTTCACTTTCCTTACCTGTGTTCATTCCATATCTTCTCATAACAGAAGTTATTCTCGCTAAAAGCTCTTTTATGCTAAATGGTTTTGTTATATAGTCATCAGCCCCAACTTCTAGCCCTTCCACTTTATCATCTTCCATATTTTTTGCTGTAAGCATTATAACAGGAATTTTCTTTAAATCTGCATCCTGTCTAATTTTCTTTAATACTTCTATTCCACTTATATTTGGCAGCATCCAATCTAAAAGTATTAAATCTGGTTTTTCCTCTTTTGCCTTTATAAATCCGTCAAATCCATCATATGAATATATTGTTTTGTATCCAGATGTTTCTAAGTTGAATCTAAGCAATTCAACTATATGCATCTCATCGTCTATTATCAAAACTTTCTCACTCACTACAAACACCTCTCCTATCCTCTAACCGTTTACTTCACTATAATTTTATCTGAACAATAGTACCTATTCTTTTATCAGTCTTGTTGTCCTTTCTATATGAATAGAATTTATCATTCTGACAAGATGTGCAAATGTTAAGATTCTGTATATTTTCTTTCTTAACACCGCATTTTTCAAGTAAATAACTATTAATTTTTGTTAAATCTATATGAAATCTGTCCTCTTTTATTATATAGAATTTAAAGTCTTTGTTTGTAACGATTGTGTTAAATTTATCCACTAGTTCTTTAGATACCTCATAACAGCACGGACCTATTGCAGGACCTATGATTGCGACGATATCTTCAGGATTTGAGCCAAAATTATTTAACATAGATTTAATGGTTTTAACAACTATCTCTGCATAAGTTCCTCTCCAACCAGCATGTATATCAGCGATTATTTTCCTTTTTTTATCTACCAAAACTATTGGAACACAGTCTGCAGTATATATCATAAGTGGAACATCTTGGATATCTGTTATCATTGCATCGGCTTCTTTCGTAACCCCAACACCTTCACTTTTTATAATTCTTACAATATCAGAATGAATCTGCTTACAATCTGTTAAATTCTCATAATTTAATCCACATCCAGATAAAACAGTCTTCATATCATCAGAATTCTTGGCATCGTATTTTCTTTCAGTTATTACAACCTTAGCAAATCCACCATCATCAAAATTTATTTCCTTAACTATGCAATCATTTATATTAGCTTTACAATTTTCCATAAACTTATTCTCCTTTTTCTGTAAGAATATTCTTTAGCTCATTTACAAATGTATTTATATCCTTAAACTGTCTATACACCGAAGCAAATCTTATATACGCAACCTCGTCTAAATCCTTTAAACTATCCATCACTATCTCACCGATAACCTTTGACTCCACTTCACTAGTATATTTTCTATTTATTTCATACTCAACTCTTGACACTATCTTCTCTATATCTTCAACAGAAACAGGTCTCTTCTCACACGCCTTCATTATACCACGCTTAACCTTTCCTCTATCAAAAACTTCCCTAGCATCATCCTTCTTTATAACCATTATAGGCGTTGTCTCTATCTTCTCATAAGTAGTAAATCTCTTCTTACACTCTTCACATTCTCTTCTTCTTCTAATCGTATTTGGATCTGTATGTCTAGAATCGACAACCTTTGACTCTCTAAAACCACAAAATGGACACTGCATATCTCTCTTTCCTCCATTTTTTTAATTATACTTAATTCTTTTTTACCATAGATAATTGTTTATACTATCATAACACTAATTCAACATTTGTCAACTCTTTTGAATATAAAAAGAAAAGGTATCTAATTAGCGCAGACAGATTTTATCCTTGTAAAAGTATAAGAAATAATTATCGTTCCAGGCTTCGGCGTTTCACCCTTTTATGTAACACATTTAAAAGTTGTGAAACGCCTGTAGATTGTCACTGATAATTTGTTTTTTCGAACTTTCTAATACTTTTTCAAACTCTAAGAGCAACCCATATTTTTCTTTTTCTTTAGTTGCACTCGCAACCATATTTATCTACAATCAAATCTCATAATATCTTTCTAAATATAATTTTATAATTTAATCAAATAAAAACATATTCTATACTTCTACAGGAGGTTTTGGTCTTTTCTAAGATATAGACAGACTGACGCTAATATTTTGTAAGTTAGTATTTTGTTTTATGTTTTGTAATGATATAGGGCTTTTGGAAAAAGACTCTTTTTGCTTGGAAATTAAATATATCTACGAACTCGACAATGCAGCTCGACTGCCTGGAGAGGAGGAGATATATTTTTTCCAATCAATAAAAAAGAGACTTTAACAAAAGCCCCTTATATTTACAAAATATAATCAAAAGGCTGACGCAAAATATTGCGTCAGCCCGTCTATACTATTTATTTTCTTTTTCTTCTATTTCTTATAAATGAAGGTATTTCCATGTCTTCATCTACATCTATCTGTGGTTCAGAAACTACTTTTGTTATTGATGGAGCTTCTTCTTCTACAGTAGTTGATTCAACTGTAGCCACATCTTTATTTAATTCTTCTTTTATTATTTTTCTAGTTTCTTTGGCAACTTTCTGCATATCAGGATCGAATCCAGTAGCTATAACTGTTACAGTTACTTCATCACCTAATTCTTCCTTAACATTAGCACCGAAGATTAAATCCACATCTTCGTGGCATGATTCGTAGATTATATTTGAAGCTTCGTTTATTTCAACTAAGCTTAGGTCTAATCCACCAGATATGTTAAGTATAACGCCTCTTGCTCCAACTATTGAAGTTTCAAGAAGTGGAGATTCAATAGCCTGTCTTACAGCTTCTATAGCTTTATTATCACCCTTAGCACTACCTATACCGATATGAGCAAGACCTTTGTCTCCCATGATTCTCTTAACATCGGCAAAGTCTAAGTTGATTATACCAGGAACTTTTATAAGTTCTGATACTGACTGTATAGCCTGTCTTAAAACATCATCTGCTATAGAGAATGCCTGAAGCATAGACAACCTGAAGTAATCTATCATTAGGTATAGTTATAAGAGTATCGACTTTGCTCTTTAACTCTTCTATACCAGTTTCAGCCTGTTTCATTCTTTTTCTACCTTCAAAAGTAAATGGTTTAGTAACTACACCAACTGTTAGTTTACCCATTTCTTTAGCTAACTGAGCAATAACTGGAGCAGCACCTGTTCCTGTTCCTCCACCCATTCCAGCTGTTATAAATAACATATCTGTCTCTTCTAATAAATTTCTCAATTATTATTTCGTTTTTACTTTCTTCGGCAGCTTTTCTTCCAACTTCTGGATCAGCTCCTGCCCCAAGTCCTTTAGTTAATTTTTCACCGATCTGAACCTTATATTCAGCTTTTGATCTACATAAAGCCTGTTTGTCTGTATTAACTGAAATAAAATCTACCCCATTTATTTTGGCATCAACCATTCCATCAACGGCATTACTTCCTCCGCCGCCGACACCGACAACCTTTATTTTGACCCATTCTTCTAATTCTACGTCAAAGCCTAGCATCAATTCTCCTCCTTCTTTATCTCCAATATAATACATCTTATCATCTATTATATATAATTTTCATCCATCATAAATCATACTTATAATCTGCATGACTATAAATTTCCATTATATTTACATTAATAGCTATAATACCATTTTACTTCTAAACATATACTTATTGCAAGTCAATTTTGTCAATTCAAGGATAAATATGCAAAATTTTTAATAAATATAAACATTTAGCTCATTAATTTAATATTACAGTTATTTTAAAATCAATTTTTTTATATTTTATTTAACTTTTTATGTTTTTTAATTTTTTTATTTTATTTAAAGTATGATTTCTATAAAGTGTAGATATAAATATTACACCTAAGGCTAATGCGCAAGCATTAGATATAGTAGTAAAACCATAAGCTAAAGCCTGTATATAATCTTTTTTTAAGAAAGAATATAAAGTATTATAAACTCCATAACCAGGAACTAAAGGTATTAAACAGCAAACACTTAATATTGTAGAAGGTGTTTTATATAAACGAGCACAAGTCTCACAATATATACTAAAGCCGATAGATGCTATAAAAAGAGATGAAGTTTCTGCAATACCAATTTGCATACAGAATTTATATAAAAACCATCCAATAGCTCCACCGCCGCCAGCAATTATTAAGTATTTTCCTTTTATGTTAAATAATATTCCAAAAGAATATGCAACAAAAAATGCTGCAATTACTTCAATTATCATATTAAAAACCTCCTAATCTTAAATAAATATGGAGGATAGAACCAGTTCCAATAGCTGCGGATAGACCTACAAAAAATGCTTCAGCAGCTCTAGTGAGACCAGACACTAGTTGACCCTCTAATAAATCTCTAATAGAATTTGTAAGTGCAAGGCCTGGAACTAATAGCATTATACTTCCAGCTATTAACTTATCTAAATCTTTGATTATCCCAAAATGCAGACATACTATGGAAGAAATAGCTACAAGGCCACCACAAATTATGTTTATAAAAAAATCATTTAAGTTAGATTTTTCTAGGTTTGTAGATACTAATTTAGTTAAAACTCCTATGAAAAATGCGCATAAAAACTCTCTAATCCCACCATTAAATAGTATCGTAAATGTGGAAGTAGAAACTCCAGCGAAAAATAAATTTTTGATTAAAGAGTAAGAATTAGATCTGCAAATATCTTTTAATTTCTCTTCGCAAACATCAATACTAGGTCTATGTTGATATATTTCTCTAGATAAAGAATTTATATTATGTACCATATTTAAGTCTATTCCTCTAGAATTTATTCTTTTTACGATAGAATGAATTTCTCCATTAAATGATATAGAAATCATAACCGCAGTTGGGGAAGCAAATACCTCAACTTCATCAACATCAAAAGATTGGCATATTCTAGATACAGTTTCTTCAACTCGATAAGTTTCTCCACCGCTTTGTAACATTAACTTTCCGGCATCTGAAGAAAACTTAAGTAATTTATTAATATTCATAAAAAACCTCCATTTAAATGATAGCAATGGTATTATAACATTATATGTAACTTTAATATACTAGTTTCTAAAAGATTAAAAAATTAATTTATTTAAATGTATAATAGCTAAAATAATATTAATGGTATATAATTTAAATCAATAATACAGAAAAGGAGAGATTATATGATATTTGATGCTCATTGTGATATATGGACTCATGTAGCTAGAAAAAGGCTAGAGGGAGAACGAGATATTATGAGGAATTATCACTTAAATAAATTTAAAGAGTCAGATATAAATGGAGGTATATTTGTTGTTTGGGTAGATCCACCTTATGATAAAAATCCTAAATATAGAACTACACAAATATTAAGTAAAATAAAAGAAGAAATAAAGGATTGCGATGATATAGTGCATATAGTTAAGAAAAGTGAAGATTTTGATATAGCTAAGAAAAGTAATAAAATAGCTATATTAATAGGTATGGAAGGTTTACAGGCGATAGATGATAATATAGATGATGTAGAAAAACTATATTCGTTTGGTGTTAGACATGCAAGTCTTACTTGGAATGAGGAAAATAAATTAGCAACAGGAGCAAAGGGAAATACTGATAGAGGTTTAACTGAAGATGGAGCTAAGCTTATAAAAAAAATGGAAGAACTAGGTATGATATTAGATGTATCTCATACTAATGAAAAAACTTTTTGGGATATATGTAAAGTAGCAACAAAACCATTTATAGCATCACACTCAAATTGTAGAAGTCTTTGTGATGTTCCTAGAAATCTTACAGATGATCAGTTAAGGGAAATTGCTATACGAAATGGTGTAGTAGGAGTAAATTCATATGAAGAGTTTGTAAGCTCAGATTTAGAAAAACGAACAGTAGAACATTTAGTAGATCATATAGATCATATGGTAGAGGTAATGGGAATTGATCATATAGGTTTAGGATTTGACTTTGCTGAATATTTAAATGCAGATACATTAAAGCATTATGCAAATACCTATACGTATGGAGTTAGAGGCCTTGAAGATACTACAAAAGCTAAAAATATAATAAGCGTATTGGAAAAGAGAGGTTATTCTAAAGAAGACATAGAGAAAATATGTTATAAAAATTTCTACAGAGTTATAAAAGAAATAATAAAATAAATTAAATGAAAAAATCACTTAATATACATTATTAGGTGATTTTTTCATTTAATTTATTTATATTGTTAAGAAAAAGAGGATTATAAGAAATATAGTTATTTCTTGGGAAATGAAAATGTAAAATGTCGAGGAAGATATTATTAGAATATATTATGAAGAGTAGTTTTTATTTTATGTAAATAGGAAAATTAATACAAAATGAATTGAAACTAATAAGTGAATAATAGACTTGAAAGATGTAAAAATTAAGCAAGAATAAAATGTGAGATGGATTGTACAACATCTAATGAGTCATATTATTTTACTTAAATGCAAAAATTAGACTATTATAGGAAAGGAGTTTGTCATGGATAATAAAAATAGAAAAGAAATGATTGAAAAAGTAAAGCTATTAAGTCCATTTGAAATAAAAGAAGAATTAATACATATAGCAAAAAAATCACAAGAGAAAAGTACAGATCAAATGCTTAATGCAGGTAGAGGAAATCCTAACTGGACAGCGGCAACTCCAAGAAGAGCATTTTTTACATTAGGTCAATTTGCTGTAGATGAAACACAAAGAGTTTGGTGTGATGGGGATTTAGCAGGAATGCCATTTAAAAAAGGTATATATGATAGATTTAAAGAATACTGTAAAAATAATAAAGATGCTGGTGGTATTGATCTACTAGAAGAAGTAATAGAATACGGTGTAAGAGAACATGGATTTGAGCCAGATGACTGGGTATTTGAATTAGTTGATGCAATAATAGGAGATAACTATCCAGTACCAGATAGAATGTTAGTCCATATAGAGAAAATAGTAAGAGAATATTTAATAAAAGAAATGGGTGGAGACCCTAAAACAGACACTCATGATATATTTGCAGTAGAAGGTGGCACTGCAGCTATGTGTTATATATTTGATTCTATGAAAGCTAATGGTTTAATGAATGAAGGTGATAAGATAGCGCTTATGGTACCTATATTTACACCGTACTTAGATATACCAAAGCTTCCTAGATACAACTTTGATGTAACATATATATATGCATCAGAGATGAATGATAAAGGACGTCATACATGGCAATATCCTAAAGCAGAACTTGATAAATTAAAGGATCAAAGCATAAAATGTCTTTGTGTAGTTAATCCAAGTAACCCACCATCAGTAGCTATAAATGAAGAAGGAATGTATTATTTAAAACAAATAGTTAAAGAGCATAATCCTGATTTAATGATAGTAACTGATGATGTTTATGGGACTTTTTGCGATAAGTTTAAATCTTTAATGGTTACAATGCCATATAATACATTAGGCGTATACTCATATTCTAAATATTTTGGAGCTACAGGATGGAGACTTGGTGTAATAGCTTTAGCTAAAGATAATGTATATAATAAACGTATAGCAAATCACTCTTCTCAAGAAAAAGAAAGAATAAGAATAAGATATGCTTCATTAACTAATGAAGTAGAAAAACTTTCATTTATAGATAGAATAGTCGCAGATAGTAGGCAAGTTGCGTTAAATCATACAGCAGGATTATCAACACCGCAACAAGTTCAAATGGCTATATTCTCTATATTTGGTATGTTAAATCAAGGCTTAAAATATAAAGAGCAAACTAAAAAAATATGTAAGCAACGTAAAGAATTACTATATGAAAACTTAATAGGATTACCTCTTAAAAATGATTCATATAGCACTAATTACTATGATGAATATGACTTATTAGTATGGGCTAGAATGAAATATGGCGAAGAGTTTGCACAATATTTAAAAACAAAAAGAGATTCTATAGAATTTCTATTCGAGTTAGCAGAAAAACATATAATAGTACTATTAAATGGTAGTGGGTTTGAAGGGCCATCTTGGTCTATACGCGTATCTCTTGCAAATTTATATGATGAGCAATATGTTGAAATTGGTAAAGGAATAAATGAATTATTTGATGAGTATGCAAAAGATTGGAAGAATTCTAAGAAATAAATAAAAATAAGGATTTCAAATAATGAAATCCTTATTTTTATTTATTTTAAATATGTTCCATTTTCATTTTGATATATTAAATCTTTTTTCATAAGAACTCCTAAAGCTCTTTTGAAATTTTTCTTACTAGTATTAAATACAGTAACTAACTCTTCAGGAGTAGATTTATCATTAAATCTCATATGTCCATCAGCACCTTCTAAATAGTTCATTATAGATTTCTCTAATATATCTAATTCTTCTTTTCTGCTTTGTCTAGGTGATAATCCAAGTTTATCATCTTCATAAATATTTATAACGTTTAAAGTTAATTTATCTCCTATATTTAATTCAGTGAAATATTCATTATGAAGTATAACACCAGCATATTTATTATCAACACATACCATAGCTGAGTTATTAGTTTGGAATCCATATACTATACCTTCTACACTATCACCAATATTATAGTTATGATCTGTAGTTAGATATTGATCTATATCAGTGGTAGCTGCAAGTCTTCCTGTTTTGTCTAAGTATATATAGAATAAATATCTATGTCCTTTTTCTAAATCGTAAGTCTTAGCTTTAAAAGGAACTAGGATATCTTTTTGTAATCCAATATCTATAAAGCTTCCTATTTTAGTATGAGCAACTACCTTTAAGTAAGCAACTTCATTTACTTTAGCTTTTGGAGGTATTAAAGTTGCAGCTTTTCTGCCTTCAGAGTCTATATATATAAATGCATTAACTGTATCTCCAACATTAACTTCATTTTTTCCGATTAATCTTTTATGAAGAAGTATATCGTCTTTTGAGTTATTAGTTTTTCCATCTAAAAAATAACCGAAATCAGTAGATCTTTTAACTTCAAGCTTATTAAAATCTCCTATTTTTATCAAATTTGTTCATCTCCTTATGCATTAGTATTTTGTGATTATAATTTATATATAATATCATAAAAAAAAGATATATTATAGGCTAAAACGTAATTTTAATATTAAGAAATAAAAATATTATTAATATTTGTTAGAATGATAAAAATAAACAATAACTATACTGAAATTTATACATGTTAATCATAGCTACTGGTGCTAGGAAATAAAGTAGCCATTAAATAAGATATGGAATTAGAAAATTACGATAACTTTATAAAATTGGTTATCATAAATAGAGAAATTTTAGTTATAGGGGGATTGTATATTGATATTAGATAAATAAGTAGCAAGTAAATTAAAAGAAGAAAATTATAAAATGGTATCATATAAAAAATTGTATCTAGTAAATCGGAAATTTTTTATTTAAATATATAAGTTTACCGTTATTCTATGAGTAAGTTAAGATATATTGTAAATTATATAAATAGGAATATTAAAAGTTAAGGTTTTGTTTAAAACTAAATATCAAATAATTAAATTTTATAAATTAAAAGATAAGTTAGCGATACTAAACTTTATAAATATTAATATAAACACAGATATAGATATTTATATTAAAAACATTGAAATTTAAGGATTATTTATACTGAAATAAAAAATAAAAATAATAAAAAAACTATTGAATAATATATTGATTTTTTATATAATAAGTTTTGTTGTTTAGAAATTTTAAACACAATGTTTACTTATAAAAACAAAATAACTAGGAGGTGATACTATGGATATAGGTGAGAAAATAAAACGTATGAGAATTGAAAAACAGCTAACGCAAGAAGAATTAGCTAATAGATGTGAACTATCTAAAGGATTTATATCGCAATTAGAAAATAACTTAACATCACCATCCATTGCTACTCTTATAGATATACTTGAAATATTAGGAACTAATTTAAGGGAATTTTTCAATGAAATAGATGATGAGAGAATATGTTTTACAAAAGATGATATGTTTGAAACCGAAGATGAAGACTTAAAATATACTTTAAAATGGCTGGTACCTAATTCACAAAAAAATGAAATGGAACCAATAATAATAACTTTAGAATCTGGTGGACAATATAAAGAAGAAAAACCACATCAAGGTGAAGAGTTCGGATATGTTTTATCAGGTTCAATATATTTACATATAGGTGATAAGAAAAATAAAGTAAAAAAGGGTGAAAGTTTTTATTTTAAACCAAGAGCTAATCATTATATATCAAATGCGGGTAAAACAGTTGCTAAAGTAATTTGGGTAAGTACTCCGCCATCATTTTAAGAAAGAGGTGTAATAATTGGTAGAAAATATAATTGAATTAAAAAACTTATGTAAGTCTTATGATGAGTTAACTATACTAGATAACTTTTCACTAAATATAAAAAAGAATGAATTTCTAACATTGTTAGGGCCTAGTGGTTGTGGAAAAACTACTACTTTAAAGATAATAGCAGGATTTGAATATGCAGATGATGGTAAAGTGATTTTCGAAGGAAAGGATATAAATAATACTCCTCCTTATCAAAGACCAGTAAATACAGTATTCCAAAAATATGCTTTATTCCCTCATATGAATATATATGAAAATATAGCCTTTGGATTAAGAATAAAAAAGTTACCAAAGGAAGAGATAGATAGAAAAGTAAAGGAAATGCTAAAGTTAGTTGCTTTAGAAGGATATGAAAATAGAAAAGTAGACTCTTTAAGTGGAGGTCAACAACAAAGAATAGCTATAGCAAGAGCATTAGTTAATGAACCAAAGGTATTATTACTAGATGAACCTTTAGGTGCTTTAGACTTAAAGTTAAGACAAGAAATGCAAATTGAGTTAAAAAGAATGCAACAAAAGCTTGGAATAACTTTTATATTTGTAACTCATGACCAAGAAGAAGCGCTTAGTATGTCTGATACAATAGTAGTAATGAATAAAGGTAAAATACAACAAATGGGTACACCAGAGGATATATACAATGAACCTAAAAACTCTTTTGTAGCTAGATTTATAGGAGAAAGTAATATATTTGATGGTATTATGTTAGATGATTTTAAAGTTGAATTTTGTGGTAAATTATTTGATTGTGTAGATAAGGGATTTGAAAAAAATGAAAATATAGAGGTTGTTATAAGACCTGAAGATATAAAAATGGTAGAACCAAATGAAGGGATGCTAAAAGGTATAGTTACATCTACAGTATTTAAAGGTGTACATTATGAAATTTTAGTTAAAGAAAATGATAGAGTGTGGATGCTTCACAATACTAAGAGTGCAGAAGTTGGCTCAGAGTTAGGTATGGATATATATCCTGAAGATATTCACATAATGAGAAAAGAAGAGAACTAAAATGAAGAAAAAATCTTTTTTAGCTTATCCATATATAATATGGAGTGCCATATTTATAGTAATCCCTTTAATACTAGTAGTACTTTTTAGTTTTACGCAAAAAATTGATGGAAAACAAGTATTTTCTATAGCAAATTATAGAGATTTAATGGATCCAATTTATTTCAAAGTATTTTTAAGATCTATAATTTTAGCAGGAGGCTCAACATTAATTTGTTTGATTGTTGGATACCCTGTAGCATATTTAATATCTAAAGTTAATGTTAGTAAAAGAGGAACATTAATATTATTATTTATTTTGCCAATGTGGATGAACTTTTTACTTAGAACATATGCATGGGTTGCAATATTAGGTAAGAATGGATTATTAAATACATTTTTAGGTTGGTTTGGAATACCTCATACAAGTATTTTATATACTAATACAGCTATATTACTTGGTATGGTTTATAACTTCCTACCATTTATGGTCCTTCCTATATTTAACTCATTATCTAAAATGGATAGTGACTTAATTAATGCAGCACGTGATTTAGGAGCAAATAGCTTCCAAGTATTTACTAAAGTTATATTCCCTTTAAGCTTACCGGGAGTTGTATCTGGAATAACTATGGTATTTATGCCAGCAGTTACTACATTTGCCATATCTAGATTATTAGGTGGTGGTAAGTTTATGTTAATAGGAGACTTAATAGAACAACAATTTACAGTAGTTGGAGATTGGAACTTTGGGTCTGCGGTATCAATATTTATGATGATAATAATACTTATATCTATGGCTGTAATGTCTAGATTTGAGGATGAATCTGATAAGGAAGGCGGTGGGTTATTATTTTAAAGTTAAAGAAATATATATCTAATATCTACTTATTTTTAGTATTTTTATTCTTATATGCACCAATATTTGCTTTAGTTGTATTTTCTTTTAATGACTCTAAATCAATGGCTCACTGGGGCGGATTTACATTCAAGTGGTATAAAAGTCTTTTACACAATGAAAGTATAATGAGTGCATTATATTATACACTTTTAGTTGCTATATTATCTTCAGTTATAGCTACTATAATAGGTACTATAAGTGCAATTGGAATAAATAAAATGAAAACAAAACCAAGAAAGTTATTACTTAATATTAACTATCTTCCAGTATTAAATCCGGATATAGTTACAGCAGTAGCATTAATGAGTTTATTTGCTTTTGTTAATATAGAGTTTGGTTTCACAACAATGCTTTTATCTCACATAATGTTTAGTATACCTTATGTTATATTATCTGTTTTACCAAAGGTAAGAACTTTACCTCAGAATATAGAAGAAGCAGCAATGGATTTAGGTGCTACACCTATGTATGCACTTAGAAAAGTTATACTTCCCCAAATAAAACCAGGGATAATATCAGGTTTTTTAATGGCATTTACTATGTCTATTGATGATTTTATAATAAGTTTCTTCAATACAGGAAATGGAGTTAGTAATCTTTCAATAGAAATTTATGGTATGGCTAGAAGAGGTATAAAGCCAGAGATAAATGCATTATCTACTATAATGTTTGCAGTAGTACTTGGATTACTTTTATTATCTAATAGAAAACAATCTATAGTAAGGAGTGGGAAGTAATGAAAATATATAAAAAAATAATATCACTTTTGACTATAGGTGTACTTTCTGCAACTATGATGGTTGGGTGTGGAAAAGGTACTGATTCTACAACGGTTCTTAACGTATATAATGTTGGGGACTATATAGATGAATCATTAATAAGCAAGTTTGAAGAAGAAACAGGAATAAAAGTTCTTTATGAAACTTATGATACTAATGAGACTATGTATCAAAAAGTAAAAAGTGGAAGTACAAATTATGACTTAGTATTTCCATCTGACTATATGGTAGAAAAAATGATTAATGAAGGTCTTGTACAAAAAATTGACTTTGAGAATATACCTAATATGAAATATATAGATAAGAGTTTTTTAAATCCTATATATGATGAAACTAATGAATATAGTGTTCCATATATGTGGGGTACGTTTGGTATTCTATATAATAAAAAAATGGTTAAAGAGCCTGTTGATAGCTGGGATATATTATGGAATCCTAAATATAAAGGAAATATAATGATGTTTGACTCAGTTAGAGATACTATGGGAATAGCTTTAAAAAAATTAGGATATAGTATGAATACTACAGATCTTAAAGAAATTAATGAAGCTAAAGATGTTTTAATGAAGCAAAAGGATTTAGTATTAGCTTATGTAAATGATGAAGGTAAAGATAGATTACTAGGAGAGGAAGTTGCTATGGGTATAATATACTCAGGTGATGCAGTAACTCTTATGGATGAAAATCCTAATCTAGACTATGCAATACCTAAAGAAGGTAGTAATAAATGGGTAGATGCGATGTGTATACCAAAAACTGCTCAGAATAAAAAAGAAGCAGAACTATTTATAAACTTTTTACTAGATCCAGAAAATGCAAAGATTAATGCTGAATATATAGGATACTCTATACCTAATGAAGGCGCATTAAAATTATTAGATAAAGAAATAACTGAAAACCCAGTGGCTTATCCATCACAAGAAGTATTGAATAAATGTGAAACTTTCATAGATTTAGGTGATAAAATAAAATTATATGATAGAGCATGGATAGAATTAAAATCTGAATAATATAATATAAAAAAATAGCTATGTTTAAACATAGCTATTTTTTTATATTATACTTTAATATTACTATACTATTCTTACAATTAAGATCTAATAGTATAATGATATTAAAGTAATTATTAAGAGGAGATATTATGGGGAAGAAAAAAATAAAACATTTAGGAAAGAAAAGGCGAAAAAATAAAAGTATAGGTGGATTTATTAAAAAGACGATTATATTATTGGGAACATTTATAAGTTTGATAACTTTTATTTATTTAGATAAGCATATAAAAGAATTGTATAAAGGAGTTAATATTGAAGAATCGGCAATAGAATTTTATATAGATATGGCAGATGAAATAGGAAATAAAGAAGTACAGCTAAGTTGGCAAGAGTTAATGGCTATAGATATGGTTAGATATGAAGAAGATTTAACTAATATAAAAAAGAAAGATGTTATAGATATAGGAAAGAAATTTATTAAGAGTGAAGTAAATGAACAAGGGAATAAAATTAAAAAAGTTAGAAGTTTTGATAAAGTTATAGGTGAAGTAGGGTTTGATGATAAGCAAAAAAAGTTAGCGAAAAAATACCTGGAAGAATTAAAGGGAAGTTATTTAGCCAAAGACACATTGAAAAATCAGGATGAAAAAATTAAATTTATAAAAAAAGTATCTGAATTATCTTATGAAAATTACGAAAAGTATAAAATATTACCATCAATAACAGTAGGACAAGCAATATTAGAATCTAGATGGGGAGAGTCAGATTTAAGTAAAAATAGTAATAATATATTTGGGGTTAAGGCAGATGCAAGATGGAATGGAAAAGTAGTAGAAGTAAATACTTCAGAAAATTATGATGATAAAATAGTAGCTAAATTTAGAAAGTATGACTCAATAAAAGATTCTATAAATGATCACGGAACGTTCTTGACCGAAAATAAGAGATATGAAGAAAGTGGTTTATTTAAAGCAACACATTATACGACTCAAGCTCAGGCATTAGAAGATGCAGGGTATGCAACAAAGAAAAATGAAGATGGAGAGCTTATATATGCGGATATATTAATAGATTTAATAAAAAAATACAATCTACAATTACTAGATAGAGAAGTACAAGAGATTAAGTAATAATATAATTGAATAAAATGTAAAACATGTAAGTGTTTTGTAGCATAATTAGTATATGTATTGCTAGTGATGGACTTATAAGACTTAATATAAAAAATGATACTATGTGATGATTATTAAATGGATACATACATTGTAAATTTAACTGGTAATGCCTTAGGGCTTATTCATAGTTAAGGGAAATAGAAGTTACTATAAATAGTTTTGAAGATAAAGTTATAACTAGTATAAAAGACAAATTTATTAGCGTAGATGAAAAATACAAGAGTTTATATTTGATATATTTAATTAATCTATTGTGCTAGTTAAAATTTTTCCAAATAAAGTAAATTGCTTTT
>ENA-OWPF01002027-OWPF01002027.1-human-gut-metagenome-genome-assembly--contig:-NODE-2027-length-15621-cov-3.314532_pt1 | contig 15621 bp, 8 predicted proteins | sample MGYA00248261_ERZ651840 | MGnify/ENA primary metagenome ERZ651840 (study PRJEB26924, sample SAMEA4378268) | human gut metagenome | biome: human gut; feature: human-associated habitat; material: faeces... | reverse complement strand
CGAGTCTCCTACGAAGAAGATGAAAATCGGAAACAACTTCGTGAAGGAGTATTGGGGTGAGGGATCTAACCGTGCGAAGAACTGGCAGCGCTATGACATGGGTGGAAACGAGTCCTTGAAATTCGAGGAAGGCGTGGACAGCTATGTACCGTATGCCGGAAAATTGAAAGATAATTTAAACGTAACATTGGGTAAGATGATCGCTACGATGTGTAGCTGCGGTTCCATCTCTATCCAAGAGTTGCAGCAGCATGCCAAGATCACGCTTGTCTCCTCTACAAGTATCGTTGAGGGTGGCGCTCACGACGTGATCCTGAAAGAGCAGAATTAATTACAATATGTATTCTAGTAGAGGCGTGGCACGCTACGTCTCTACTATTTACACATTCAAATAATTTACCATGAAAAATCTATTACTTACAGTTATCCTTTTGTGTTTTTGTTTGCCATTCGTAAAAGCCGCCGATCAAAAGATGATCTTAATCTCGACCAACGAGACGGACTTGATTTTACAAGTAGCCCCCAACGGACGGCTCTACCAAACTTATCTGGGAAATAAATTAGTAAACGAATCCGAATTTGAGAACCTCTCATGGAATATCCAAGCCGGAACGGATGGCAGCGTATCAACCCGTGGATGGGAAGTATATCCTTGCTCAGGAGCGGAAGATTATTTCGAACCGGCTTTCGCCATCCAGCACAACGATGGGAACATGACCAGTATATTCAAGTATGTTTCCAGCGAATCCAAGAAACTAGACAATAACGTTACGGAGACAATCATCTCCCTGAAAGATGACGTATACCCAGTGGAGGCTAAATTGCATTATGTAACTTTCGCTAAAGAAAACGTCATCAAGGCTTGGACCGAGATTCGTCATATGGAGAAAAAACCGGTCACGATTACCCAATACGCTTCCAATATGCTTTATTTCGAGAGTCCTCGCTATATATTGACCGAGTTTAGCGGTGACTGGGCCAAGGAAGTACAGATGAGCAGCCAAGACTTGAAATTCGGGAAAAAGATTATCGATACGAAACTAGGCTCCCGTGCCGCCATGCACGCTTACCCGTTTTTTGAGATTGGGTTAGGTGCCCCGGCCAGCGAGAATACAGGAGATGTTTTAATGGGAACGATCGGTTGGACTGGAAACTACCGCTTTACGTTCGAGGTGGACAACGCCGGTAACCTTCGTGTCATCTCCGGCATCAATCCCTATGCGTCCGCCTATGAATTGAAGCCGAACGAATGGTTCGTCACCCCTGAGTTTATCTTTACGTTGAGTAACCAAGGAACCGGAAAAGCCAGTCGTGATATCCATGATTGGGCACGTAATTACCAGATCAAGGATGGTAAAGGCGATCGACTTACCCTACTGAACAACTGGGAATCGACCGGTTTCAATTTCAACGAGAAGAAATTGGAGGAACTAATGAAAGAAGCCAAGCATCTAGGTGTAGATATGTTTTTGCTGGATGATGGTTGGTTCGCTAATAAATACCCTCGTCAAAACGATAAGGCCGGATTGGGCGATTGGGAGGTTACACACGATAAGTTGCCGAACGGCATTCCTCATCTGGTGCAGACCGCTAAAGATGCCGGCGTGAAATTCGGTATCTGGATCGAGCCGGAGATGGTAAACCCCAAGAGCGAACTTTTCGAGAAACACCCGGATTGGGCGATCCATCTACCGAATCGTGAGACTTATTACTACCGCAATCAACTTGTCTTGGACTTAAGTAACCCGAAAGTACAGGATTACGTATTCAGCGTAGTGGATAATATCATGACCGAGAATCCGGATCTGGCTTTCTTCAAATGGGATTGCAACAGCCCGATTACCAATGTCTATTCTCCTTACCTCAAGGAGAAACAGAATCAATTATATATCGATCATGTACGAGGAGTCTATAACGTATTCAAACGGGTAGCCGAAAAATACCCTCACCTACCAATCATGCTTTGTTCCGGTGGTGGAGCCCGCTGTGATTACGAGGCATTGAAATACTTCACGGAATTCTGGTGCAGCGACAACACCGATCCGATCGAGCGTTTGTATATCCAATGGGGATTCTCCCAGTTCTTCCCGGCAAAGGCAATGTGCGCCCACGTGACTAGCTGGAACAAGAATACCTCCATCAAGTTCCGTACCGACGTGGCCATGATGTGTAAGATGGGCTTCGATATCAGCTTGAAGGAAATGAACGAAGACGAGATGAAATATTGCCAAGAAGCGGTTGCCAACTACAAACGTCTAAAGGGCACAATCCTCGACGGCGATCTCTACCGTCTTGTTTCCCCCTACGAGACCAACCATTCATCCGTGATGTACGTGGATAAGGCAAAAAGCAAATCCGTCCTATTCGCTTATGATATCCACCCTCGCTTCGGAGAAAAGACTTTCCCCGTAAAGCTACAAGGATTGGACCCGAATAAGAAATATAAGGTACAAGAGATAAACCTCATGCCGGGCCAGAAATCGACCTTGGTTACCGACGGAGGTACCTTCAGCGGAGATTTCTTGATGAAAATAGGAATGAACGTGTTCTCTACGGCTCATGCCCGTAGCAAGGTCATAGAGCTGACCGAGGTTCATTAACTGTCAATTGTCAACTATCAACAGTCAGCTAAACATGGACATTATCCACGAAATAACCCCACTATCGGAAAAGGATTGCTTCTACATCGTAGACCGACGTAAGACAGAATTTACCTATCCGATCCATTGCCACTTGGAGTACGAGCTCAATTTCATTGAGCACGCTCCGGGGGTAAGGCGTGTGGTCGGTGATTCCGCGGAAGTGATCGGAGAATACGAGTTAGTATTGATAACCGGGAAAGAACTGGAGCATGTCTGGGAGCAGAACGCATGTAAATCGCCTCTGATCCATGAGATCACGATCCAGTTCTCTCCCAATCTCTTCGGGAATAATATATTGGAGAAAAACCAATTCAACAGTATCCGGAAAATGTTGGAGAAAGCTCAACGCGGCATCAGTTTCCCGATGTCTTCCATCTTGAAGGTTTACCATTTACTGGAAAAGCTGGTTTCCGAGGAGCAAAGTTTTTATGCGGTCATCAACTTCTTGACCATCTTGTATGAGCTTTCCATCGAGGAGGACTACAAAGTATTGGCTAGTTCCTCGTTCGCTAAAATAACAGATATACATTCCGAGAGTCGTCGTATCCAAAAAGTACAAAATTACATCAACGAGCGATACCAACAGGATATCCGCCTGAACCTACTGGCTGAACTCGTAGGTATGGCCCCTTCCGCTTTCAGCCGTTTCTTCAAGTTGAGGACAGGGAAGACCCTCTCCGACTATATCACCGATATCCGTATCGGTTACGCCGCCCGCATGCTGGTGGACACGCAACGATCCATCGCGGAGATTTGTTATGACTGCGGCTTCAATAACCTCTCGAACTTCAACCGTATCTTTAAGAAAAAGAAAAACTGCTCTCCCAAAGAGTTCCGGGATAACTACAAAAAGACAAAAATCATTGTATAAGAGACCTTTTTAACAGGGATAAATACATATCCCCCCCTATTTCTATACAAAATCCCCCCTTCTCTTTTCCTTCACACATCTATCTTTGCGACCAGTCACAAAGGCTTTCATGCCTACGGCTACCCCATCGATGTGTTAAAAATACACTCCGGCAAAAAAGTATTATTCTTGGATAAAATAGTATTTGAACGCACTTGGGATCCGACGTAATTTTGCGACAGAAATTAACAATACATATTAACAACAAAAAACAATTGCCTATGAGGAAGGACCGAAAATCTAATGTTTTTAGCAGTTAACCGCTAATGACCCTATTGAGTAAATGAATTTTAGTTTAGCCTTATATGATTTAATGTAAAAAATAATGAATTCAACAATTAAGAAAACGACGCTGTTTTTAGGCGCATGTATGGCCTTCCAGCTAGGTGGCATACCACAAATGTTAGCCGCCCCTAGTACTTCGATGGAAGTCATGCAACAAACAAAAAGAATCACTGGTACCGTGAAAGACGCAACAGGAATGGAAGTCATCGGTGCCAATGTTATCGTAAAGGGAACGACAAACGGAGTGATAACCGATTTGGATGGTAAGTTCAGCTTAGAGGCCGCCCCCGGCTCTATCATAGAGATCTCCTACATCGGTTATATGACCCAAGAGATTCCCGTAACCGCCCAAACATCCGACTTACAGATCACCTTGAAAGAGGACTCACAGAGTTTGGACGAGGTAGTGGTAGTAGGTTATGGTGTACAAAAGAAAAAGTTGGTGACAGGTGCGACCGTAGAGGTAAAAGGCGATGAAGTCGCTAAACGTAATACGATCAGCCCACTAAGCGCATTACAGAATCAAAGCCCGGGTGTCAATATCGTGGCTTCTTCCGGTCAGCCGGGTGACGGATTTAAAGTAAACATCCGTGGTGCCGGTACGAATGGAGATACGGCTCCTATCTATGTTATTGATGGTGTGGCCGGTGGCGATATCAATTCCTTGAACCCTGCCGATATCGAGCGTATCGACGTATTAAAGGATGCCGCTTCCTCCGCCATCTATGGTGCCCGCGCGGCGAATGGTGTTATCTTGGTTACCACAAAACAAGGTAAAGAAGGAAAAGTGCAAGTATCCTATGACGGCAACATCGGTTGGCAGAATGTAGTAAAGATGCCGGATATGCTTACCGCCAAAGAATACATGGCCGTTCAAGACCAGATCAACTTCAACGCCGGCGTATCGCCCTTCAATTGGTCACAATACCTAGACGCAGATTTACTGGAATCCTATCAAAACGGTTCCAACCCGGGTACGAACTGGCTGGAGTTACTTCGCAACAAGAACGCAATAACCACATCTCACTCCGTGAACGTGACCGGAGGTTCAGAGCTCTCCAAGTTCTCTACTGGCGTAGGTTATCAGTATCAAGACGGTATTTTCGGTGGTCCGGTTAAATCCGACTACAGCCGCTTCACCATTCGTTTAAATTCCGAGCATATCCTTTGGAAAAACAAGGATCTGGATATCATAAAATTCGGTGAGAACGTATATTACCAACACACATCCAACCAAGGTATCCAAATCGGTAACCAATACTCCAACAGCATCTATAGCATGATGGGAGCCAATCCATTGGTTCCATTATACAATAGCCAAGGAGAGTTATTCGACTACGACGACCTAATCGCGCAAGGATCCGGAGCAATGGGTTTACTCGGGCTCAACCAATACATCAATAACCCGATGAACACCTTGCTAAATACCACCAGTGGCAATAATAAAAGCCGGAACCACAATCTTAGCGCCATCGGTTATATAGAGATACAGCCGTTAAAGGATTTGAAGTATAAAGGCCAAGTCTATTACAAACAGAACTCCAGCCTCTACAAAGCATACAACGGCATCTATAAAAATAATAACAACGACCAGAATACGGATGATTATCTGGACGAGAATATGACCATCGGCTGGAACTGGGGTATGACACATACATTGAGCTACGCTTTCGACATCAAGGAGAACCACTTCGACGTATTGGTCGGTACGGAGTATTCCAGAGAGGGGAATAATATGTCAGAGAGAATTGAAGGACATGCTACCACCAGCATCTTCGGAGACTTCACGCATGCGTATTTCAACAACTTCTCTGGCCGTACAGCCGGCATAGTAGGAGGATATCCCACTAATGACCACTCCATCTTATCCTATTTCGGCCGTGTCAACTACGACCTCAAGGAAACTTATATGTTGAGCGCGATCATCCGTTCCGATGGCTCCTCGAACTTCTCCAATGGCCATCGTTGGGGATATTTCCCTTCATTCTCCGCCGGTTGGGTGATGAGTAACGAGAGCTGGATGGAAAACACGAAGAACTGGATGGATTTCTTAAAAGTCCGTGCCAGCTGGGGACAAAACGGTAATGAGAATATCGGAGCGTACAAATACGCCTCCACATACGCGTTCGGTGATTTAGGACTTTATTCCTTCAATAATAATAAAAACGGAGGAACCCAAGGCGCTTACCCCTCTTTGTTACCCAATAACGAGATTACATGGGAAACATCGGAGCAGACGAACGTAGGTTTAGACGCACGCTTCTTGAACGGCCGGTTAAACGCAAACTTCGATTGGTATAGTAAGAAAACAAAAGATTTGCTGATCGACGTACCCGTATCTTCAATCAACGGTTTCTCTTCCATGGTCGCAAATGCCGGTACAGTTAAGAACACGGGTATCGAGCTTGCCTTAAATTGGAGGGATGAGGTAGGCTCAGACTTTAGCTATGGCATCGGCTTGAACCTCGCGCATAACAAGAATGAGGTAACAGAAGTTAATAACGGTACTCATTACGTAAATGGAGGTAACGCTCTTCTGTCCGAGGGAACCACCTATATGGCCCGTATGGAAGAAGGACATCCTATCGGTTACTTCTGGGGCTATAAGACCGATGGCGTGATGCAAAATCAAGCGGATATACAGGCCTATCTTGACCAGAATTGCGGTGGGAATGCCTCTAACTCCCTGCAAGGCACCTCGATAGCCCCGGGTGACTTGAAATTTGTCGATGTCAATGGCGATGGCGTGATCAACGACAGCGATAAGACGGAGATCGGTAATCCTCATCCAGACCTCACGATGGGCTTGAATCTAGATTTTAGCTGGAAAGGCTTTGACTTGAACATCTCCACTTACGGAGCGTTCGGCATGCAGGTTGCCCACACGTATCGTAAGTTTGGTAACGGACAGTTCGATAACTATAGCAGCAACGTCTACAATTACTGGCATGGCGAGGGAACATCCAACCGATACCCGATCCTGTTGCCCGGTAACACCGTGAACCATATCAACATTTCCGATATTTACGTGGACGACGCAGACTATTTCCGTATCCAAAACGTAACCCTAGGCTACGACATCAAACGTCTATGGAAAAGTTGCAAATTCCAGCAGCTTCGCTTGTATGTCTCCACCCAAAACCTCTTTACCTTCACAGGTTATAAAGGAATGGATCCAGAGTGCGGAACCGCTCTCAACGATAAAGAGAGCTGGGTAACGGGCGTGGATGTAGGTAACTACCCCCAAGCGAGAACCTATATGGTAGGAGTTAATGTCAAATTCTAATAATTGATTATCAAGATGAAAAAAACAATATATTTAATCGGTATCGCGGCCTCGATCATGGGGGGAATCACCTCTTGTACGCTGGATGCCGAGGATTACGTAACAAAAAGTAGCGAGAACTTTCCCGCTACGACCGAGGATGCCACACAAGCGTTAGCCGGTATCTATCAGAACTTGAACCAAGTGTCCGCCACACCTGAGTGCTCTTTCCTTTATGCCGCTATGCTGGCCAGCGACGATTGTCTAGGGGGCGGAGGTCCAAACGACTTGCATATGCAATCTCTGGATATGTTGCTGAACTCCAAGCAAGACATGACCCAACAATTCTGGAAAGACCGTTACCAAGGTATTAACCGTGCGAACTCCTTGCTGGATGGTATTGAAAATATCCAACTGGCAGAATCCGACAAGAACCAGATAGAGGGAGAAGCGAAATTCCTACGCGCTTTCTATTATTACGAGCTGGCCTCCATGTACGGTCGTGTTCCTCTCACTATCACCTCACAATCCGTTGAGCCAAGCCAACCGACCGCCGCTGAGCTATGGGGACAAATCCTACAAGACCTGCGTGATGCAGCGGAAATTATGCCCGCCACTCGCAAGACGGACGGACATGTCGATAAATACACCGCCGAAGCCATGCTTGGCCGTGCTTGGTTGTTCTATACGGGTATGTATTGCAATGGAGAAGACTTGGCCGCACTGACCAGTACCACTTACTCACCGTTGACTTCCGTGGCTTTGCCCGACGGCTCCACACTGACAAAAGACCAAGTGATCGGCTACATCGACGATTGCGTTAACAATTCGGGATACTCATTGGTCACGTCGGACTTCCGCAACCTTTGGGCCTATACAAACCGGTTTACGGTAGAAGATTACGACTATACCACCGGACAGGGCCTGAAATGGGTGGAAGATGACAATGCCGTAAATCCTGAGACATTGTTCGCTATCAAATACAACAAATTAGCCGACTGGAGCACAAGCATTGGTTACGCGAATAATTTCGCCCTACACTTCGGCGTACGTGGCATGGCAGGCGTGGCCGAATCGTTCCCCTTCGGGCAAGGCTGGGGAGCTGCCGCCCCGAACCTCGTGAACGACTGGAGAAGCTCCGAACCTAACGACAAACGTCGTGACGCATCCGTTTCGGATTGCGCCGCTTGGACCGAGCAAGGATGGGCATTCGGTGGAGGTGGTGAGTTTATCCAAGAAACTGGATACCTCTCCAAGAAATGGCTCCCTGTAGCCGCAAAGAATGGAGACGCCTACTCCGTATGTTTCGAGAACCTGATGTACGGAACCGATGGCTGGGCTCAGAATTCCGAGAACTTACAGCTAAACAATATCCACGACCTTGTGCTTATCCGTTTCGCCGATGTATTACTAATGCAATCCGAGTTGAAAGAGAACACGGATGGAATCAACCGGGTTCGCGAGAGAGCCGGCTTAAGCCCTATTTCGTCCTACTCGCTCCAAGCCCTGCAAAACGAGCGCCGTTGGGAACTCGCATTCGAGAGCATTCGATGGAACGATATCCGCCGCTGGCATATAGCCGCCGCCGCATTGGAAAAGCAGACCAACGTGAAAATATACACCAATGGCCAAGAGGACTCTAACAAGGCTCACGGAGGTGGCTACGCCACCCGATATAACGCTACCGCCGGATTCTTCAAGATACCGGAGAGCGAGGTGGATATGTCGAACGGCAGCATTGCCCAGAACGCCGGCTGGGAAGGCTCGGACAGCCAATATAACCGCTGGTAAAAACGATTTCAACAAAGTCAAACTTTTAATTAGAAAATCATGAAGAAATATAGTATAGCTATCCCGCTATTCGCGATGCTCCTCACCGCCTGCGATCCTACGATAGAGGAAGAAGGCTCCATAGCAGCGAGCATAACAGAAACGGATCTGCAAGCCCGTGTAGAGCTTACGCAAACGACGGTCGGACAAAACAAGTTCACCTTCTCCACCAATCCCACGCTGACCGTACAGGTATTGGATCAAGACGGGGCCATCCTAGCCACCGGAACCGAGGGTTCCATCATTGGCACTCCTCCCCTCACGAGCTTGACCGTCCGGGCTATGAACCAAGACGGCTCGATCGTATCTTATTCACAAGATGTGACAATTAGTGAATACGTCGACGTTCCTTCTATCTACAAGCAGCTCTTCGGTCCGGAATACAATAGCCGCACGTGGGTTTGGGATACAACGGACGCTCCTAATTACTGGGGTAATGGTGGTTATATGAGTGACAGCGGCCCGGGTTGGTGGAAATTCGAGGATATAGCGTCAGGTAATACAAACGAAGCTTTCGATAATCAATGTATTGAAAAAGGTTATCCGGATGATACCCTCGAAAAAGGATGGATGACATTCACCTTGAATGGGAAGAAAGTAGAGATGAGCCGTGGCGAAAGTGGTAACATCTCTTGGGATCTCTCTGCCATAGCCAAGGAAGGCTGGGATGTCGGCACGCTGTCATTCTCCGGTACGAATCCTTTATTAGGAGTCCAACCAAACTCGGACAACGCACCCGAGTATAATTACCACATCCTAGTATCAGATGACAACCATCTATATCTTTGCGCTCCCGAGGCTGGCGCAGGCGAAGGAGGTACGGCTTGGTTCTGGATGTTCAAGGCCAAGGAATAAGGACAAGAATTCGAGGAATAAGGGTCTAACCCCTATTCCTCTATGTTAAACTTTTAATTTATATCATTATGAAACGAGCATTTTTATTTTTAGCAGTTCTTTTATTCGCAATAACAACAGAGGTAATAGCAGCAAATGGAGTTCTAGGTCCTCATCCTATGACTTATGAAGCTGCCACTCCTAGTGGCTATGGCAAAGTCGTAGTAACTTCAAATCCAGAATATACCGGAGGATGGATTGAACTCACATCTGAAACAGGTGGTAAAAATATGATCCACGGAAGTGTAACCTATATGAGTATATGGTTCTATTTTGTTCCTAGCGGTAATTACACCGTTACAGATATGAGCGATGACCATACAGTAACAATAAATGGTTATGGCCAAATTAGCATTGGTGATGTTGTAACTTTTTATAATGGTGGACATATTGGATTTAAAACAAAAAATTAATCCTAGAATATCTTTTAATCACCACCCAAACAAAAGGCGAGGCTATCAAGTCTCGCCTTTTTATGCTATATGGCACCTTCCCTAAAAATATCCTTCTATCTGCAAAATTGACACCAAACAATCTTTATGATCAATATAAAGCACTTACTATAACACACTCATTTTACAAACGAAACAAACTAGCGAGAAAGAAATAGCCATAAAAGTACTTTTTTGTTAAAACAGAGCGTTTTTCACCTCTGATAGGCACCAAAAGCCTACACGACTGGTCGTGTTAGGCTAGGCCGATACTGCCGTTGGGCATCGTAAGTAGTCAAGAATAGGGTTATGAGTAGTCGCAAATGGGCATTCTTACCCTGTTATAACCCTATTGTAGCACCGTTTTTCTTCCCTTCCTGCCCCCAAAACATGAAATACGATGAATAAATCCCGCTAGAATAAAAGGCCGTTTTCCAGCATTGCCCTATCAACCAATCGATTGTCGCTTTTTTCTTTCGTTTTCGGGAGCATACCGCATCTTTGCCCGAAAGAATCGATTCTCCGGGACTTAAATTTACAAACTGTCACTTTGCTAAAAGACGCAAGACAAGGAGATGTCAAGTATCCGTGAAAGATGATACATCTTACAACGGTAAGATCATACATCCTACAACAGTAAGATCATACATCTTACGGCGATAAGATGCTACAACTGTATCTTGCATCCTCAATGGAAATAAGTTCGTGCATTAAACTCCATAATCAGACGTTTTAAGCTGAATAACGTCGTGAATATTGCGACGTTTCTCCTGTTCTAATGTCGCATCAAGTACTTAAAATATGTAAGCCATTATGACCGGCCGCTGACTAAAGAGAATATTTGTGCATGGCAGGCCGCATTCTTCCAACCGGTTTCAGTGAGGGCTCGCAAATAGAGATTGGCCGGTATCGCACCCATGAGGAGCATATCGTTTCCTGTATGTTTGGACGGGAGGAAGAGGGCATGCGAAACAGACGCATCCGAAAATTCTCATTCGCATCCACAAACAGCGTCTAATCCGCATCTGAAAGTTCCTCCGAAACAAGTGGCACCTATACCACTCAAATCGATTTATCCCAAGGAGATACTTACTCAATCATCCTAAACGCAGGACCTCGTAGTGTTATACCTGTCTTGAAGCTATATGCCTCAAACGGAAAAGAAGAAGCTTTTAAGGTGGTACTGAATTAGTCCCCAGACATGTCCCCATGAGAGAGTATATCTTCTCTAATACAGTCCCCACACATAGGTACAAGATCTGTATTACAAAAGAGAAAAGTTTATAGCACAAGAAAAACTTGGTGAGGGGTATATAAAAACAAACCAGATAGCTTGACGAGTCAAGGGCTACCAAAAGTAAAGAGGTAAACTATCGGGGTGCGCTTTAAGACGCAAAGTTTGCTATTTTTCTCGCCAAACCGGGAGGGATTGCCAATACTTCGGGAATCCCATATCTTTAAGTTCGAGCAGATGACAATCAGACTTAAGCAATTCTTTGATATGCTTTTTGAAGTCGCTACCGGGACTAATGATGTCAAGGATATAGGCGATACAAGAAAGCACGGCAAACAACTTGTTTGTGCGAATTTGTCCGATTGTGGTTCTATCCATAAACAGATAAAGAGTGTTGTATGGTAAGGTCACGCTGACCATAAAGCGGCGATTCCAAACGCGGCTGTGGTGAGCGCAACAGTTGCGAAGATTGGATATGGCGTGTAGCCAATTCTCCAAGATAGCCACTTTCTTCAAGCCAAATTGTTCGGTGATATCCTCTTTGCGGTTGTCTAACTTTAAGGATTGGAACAAGCGACTCAATGTGGTAAACGACACCACTTCGAGCGCCATCCAACTTGGTGGCATCGGCGGGTCATTGTATTTGGAGTTGTAATGCTTGATAAAATCCTCGTTGCTACGGTTTACGTCCGCTTCGATATGTTCCATCAAGTCGTCATAGCCGAAGCGATACAAACTTTCATCATCGTACCAATGACTATTGCCTGTGCTTTCGGCATAAACTTGTACAACCTTTGTGCGTACCGCCACTTCAATCTTTTCAATTGCATTGAAAATGAGTGAGCGCAGTCTGCGATCGAAGCAATAAAGGGCAATGATGTCCTCAAAGTGAATATCTTTACGGGTAAAGTTATGGTCGCAATCTTCACCGTTCTCTTGGAACGGATAAGTGTATGCACGAAGCCGATAGTAGCTAATGTTGAAAAGATAAAAGGTTGCCTCGCTTTCATCATCGAAAATAAGCCCCCGTTGTTTTAGCCGTGCAATTTGCTCGGCGATAGTCAACGGCTTCTTTGTATAATCAATTTTATCGGTCAATTTTATCAGAAGTTACCATATAAAAACTCGAAGACCTCCCCGGGTGCGCTGTTCAACGGGAAGCGTGGGAGGTCATATCAATTGCAAAGGTAATACTTTTATTTGAAATAGCAAAGGTAAAGGCAAAAACAACAAACTAAGTCAAATTTCATTTTTGATATACTTCCATTTATTTCTCCAGGATGACTTTTCAGCCACCTTCTTCTGTTCTACCTGGCAGGCCGCCCCTATTTTTTCAATTCAGGCCGGATCCTTTCCAACCAATTATCTACCCTATCTTCTGTTTTATCAGCCTCATAATCCTCATCCAGCGGCAAACCGATAAATTTACCTTCCTGTAAAGCACGCGAATCGTTAAAGATGTAATCACGGGTCTCTGTTTCTCCGATCAGTTGTCCGCCGATTTCTTCGATCGTCCGGCCCAATATGCCCATTCCGTCTACAAAATTATTCGGATAACTGACATGATCCCCCAACCCGACGATAGCAACCTTTCGACCTTCCAAACGAATCCGGAGCATTTTGGGTAAAAATGACGACCAGGGATCTTTTTGTTCCATTTCCCAGGTATTCCGGCCTAAAGTCGAACAGACCAGGATCAGATTGTGATAATCCAGTAATCGCAGTGGAGTGACATCAGAAATAACAAAGAGATCCGGTTGCAGATCTACCAGTTTTTGTTTGATCAGACGGGCCACTTTATGAACGCTGCCTCCCGAAGGTGCATAAAATATTCCTAATCGTTTTGTAGCCTTACGCTCTTTATCTATCAAATAATTCCCTTCCAGACCAGCTTTCAGCTGATAATTCCCTGGTTGATTTTCCTTTTTCATGGATCGCATAATTTAATGTCAAACCTATATGATATCTAACCTATATACGGCAAAGGAACGGGACGGTTTGTTTTTGTTAAAAAAATTTTCTCTGCGCTTTATTTTTGTTTAAATAACCATTTATCGTCTTGAATCTGAAGTTCATAAATTTTGTCATTACCTCCGTCAGTAGTCGAATCGGCATCGGCATCCTCTGTTTTAGCTTTGTGTCTCAGATCATCCAAGGCCGATTTATAGCGGGATTTTTCCTCTGTGGTCAGCGAAGGCATATCATTGATCCGGTCAGAAATAAACTGCATCAGTTTTTCATTGTTGCAAATATTCAGATTACAGGCTAATCCGGCTTCCCGTATGGTTTCATTAAACTGAAGTAACATCTGATCCACCCTCTTTTTATCCGCTTTCCAATATCCTTTCCTGACCGTCTCGAGCAGACGGGCAAGTATCGACTGATAGGCATATAAATTGCCGCTCTTCTTAAACCGTTCTTTTATATCCAGTCGATATTTATCCATGACATAAGTATCATAGATTTGATTCCAGTCGTTATCGCTAACCGATTCCGGTAATGTGGCCTCCCAGCCCCAAAGATTAAAAACCATTTTATTGATAAAACGGGCACCGGCATATCCCTCGTCCACCATCGCATCCACCCATTTGGGATTCAGATAACGGGTCTTCAGTTCACGTCCCAGAAATTTCTCGAGTGTCTCTTGTCCCGGAGCCGAAGGGTCGACCAGATTCGTCAGCATGACCACCGGTGATTTCCCGTCGATCGTCCGAACGGCCAAACCGGTAGCACCGAGGTACTGAAACATATCGTCATTATCCAGCAAAGCATACAGATTCGAAGTCCTGCTGTGTAAAGCCACCCTGGTGCCCGACAAAGCATTTTTAAATACAGTTTTCGAAAAGCCTTTCGGTAAATAGGTATATTCGTCCTCTACTTTCGTTCCCCAAAATCCCTGGCCATACAAATGACTCATCTTGTCAAAATAAACTTCCGCCACGTCCTTTTCATCCTCCCAGGTTCCCGAAGCCTGCACCGTCCCACTAACCCCGGTACCATAAGCACCCGAAGGGGTCGTAAACAAACGTACCGAAGCGATGCGCCGGGCCAGCGAATCTTCCTGAACCCCCAGTTGTTTCAACTTATCTTCAGATTCAAGGATATGTTCCCGGACAAAATTATCTTTTTCATCGGCACTTCTGGCCAGGCTGACTGCCTTATCCAGCAGAGCCATCAATTCGGGAAAAATATCCCTGTATAATCCCGATGGAGCAAAAACGACATCTACTCTCGGACGTTTCAACTCATGCTGCGGAATCAATTCCAGACCGACAACCTGATTGGAAGCATTATAAACAGGTCTCACACCAAGTAAGCTTAAAGCCTGGGCTTCCATCGTACCTTCATTCCGGATACACTCCACCGCCCACAAATTTATGGTCACTTTAGGAGGACACTCCCCGTTGTGTTCGGCCTTATACTGTTCTATCAGCTCCTCTGCCAATTGCTCTCCCAACCGACAAGTCATTCTGGAAGGAATCAGTCTCGGATCGAAAGCAAAAAAGTTTTTACCTGTAGGCAGAGCACCCGGATTCCGGATCGGGTCGTTTCCTGTTCCTGCCCGGACATACTTTCCATTCAAAGCCCGGATAAAAGCATCCAATTCTTCTTTCCCCGATTTTGCGATATTCTTTTGTACCTGCTCCCTGAAAAGTTCCAAATCTTTTCCCATCAAATCCTTTTGCATTGATACAATAGCTTCCGTTGTCGCTTTCGTATAAGCCTCATCAGGGGATACACCGAAAGTGTGCAAGCCGAAAGGGGTTTTATTTTCTTCTATCTCTTTCAGATAATCGTCGATATCTTCCAGATTCTGATCCGTTATGGTATCCAGCTTCAAATCCTTATCCAGTCCGAGTGTTTTTATCCGAAGAACCAGATCCCTGAATTGCGCCATCGACGAGATCGGGCTTTTGCTTTTTTGATCATAGTATTTAGATATGCCACTTTTCAAATCCCGCAATTCCGGATTTAAAGAAGCCTTATCGAAAGGAGGAGTCATGTGGTCGATAATCACGGCCTGTCCCCTTCTTTTCGCCTGCAGGCCTTCACCCACATTATCCACAATATACGGATAAATATTAGGTACATCCATGATCAGCGCTTCGGGATAATCATCGGGACCGAGT
>ENA-OWPF01002021-OWPF01002021.1-human-gut-metagenome-genome-assembly--contig:-NODE-2021-length-15681-cov-4.673877_pt1 | contig 15681 bp, 10 predicted proteins | sample MGYA00248261_ERZ651840 | MGnify/ENA primary metagenome ERZ651840 (study PRJEB26924, sample SAMEA4378268) | human gut metagenome | biome: human gut; feature: human-associated habitat; material: faeces... | reverse complement strand
GCTCAGCGGAGCCGGACCACAGCTTGCATTTCCAAGTCCGCGCTGCATCAGATCTACTGTCAGGATTGTATTTTCCTGTACAGGTACCTGATATGGATGACGGTAAGATGCCAGATCTTCTGCTTTGTAGTGCAGTGCTCCGGATTCCATTTCGCTGTCAGAAGATACCAGGATACCTGTTCCGTCTTCTGCTGTCAATGCTGTCCATCTTACACCTGTGTGGTTTCCGTTTTCCTGAGGTTTTACATATTTTTTTTCAAACTGTTCGGTTACGGTGCTGTTGTATATACCAAGTTTTGCACCGGTGTTGCGGTCAACATAGTTTGCCTGCGGACCATTTCCGTAGTATGTCAGCTTCTCGTAATCTTTTGCAACTGTCATCTTCATACCGATTCTTGCAATATTTCCTGCAGAAGCACTCGGTGTAACCGTATTGGTTACTACGATCTCACCATTGCCATAGATCATGTAATCAATGCTGTTCGGTGTATTTACTTCAGGAATGCTTCCTGATACATGAATGTTGACTACTTTGTCTTTCTTATCTACAGTGATGCCGTTCTCATCCAGCGTGAAGTTCTCTGCTGCATTCTTCATCGCTGTGGAGAAGGATGGGTCGTTGCTGACCGGTGCACGGTAGTAGTTCGGAACCGGTCCGTTCTCCAGCAGGGTCTTGCCGTCTACTTTATAGCTGGTGATATAACCCTGTGCTTTGTCGATCACAACTTCAAATGCTTTGCCGTTTGTTTTGGATGTCTTTCCGGTAACAGTGATCGCATCATCGCTCTCTGCTACGTTTACTTTATCCATGTCAGATGCACTGATCGTTGGCTGTGCTTTTTCCGGAGTGTAAGCAAGATCAAATTCTTCAAATGCAATCTCATCACCTTCATGTCCGTAATAATCGCCTGCCCACGCAGCATCTTCTTTCAGTGTTACGGAGAGTGTCAGTGTATAGTCAGAACCTGCTGTCGCACTTACTTTCGGGAAGTTTGCCAGTGTTACGGTAGCTTCTGCCTGCGGTGCGATGTTCTTCTGCTCCTCGCTAAGCTGACCGCTTCCGATCACTTTGTTATCTTCTTTTAATGTCCAGGAGACATTGTATTTGTTCAGGTTGGTGTTCAGGAACTCGTTTACAACACGGACTTTTCCGTTTGCTGCTTCACCGTCATCATAGAAGGAAACTTCCTGATGTACTTTCTTGACTTCATACAGTTCTGCGGAAGGTGTGCGGTCTGCATTTAAGATACCGTTTGCACAGAAATCATTATCATTTACCGTCTCGCCCCAGTCTCCGCCGTATGCGAAGTATGTGCTGTCTTTGTAGTTTGTTCCTTCTGATTTAATGGAAGCAGATCCAAAGTCAATAGAATAAGCTACGTTATCTTTTACTGCGTCCAGATTATCGTTTGTATTCTGGATCTGTTCCTCTGTCATAACACCTTTGATCACGGCTGCACGGTCGATTGCACCGTTGAAGGTTCTTCCGGACTGGTCTGCGGATGCTCCGATGGTGATGTCGATCGGATTGCTGGATGCATCACAGGTTGTCTTGTTGGTTCTTTGTCCTGTTGCAAGCTGTTTTCCATCGTAATACAGCTTGTACTCGGTACCGATATAAGTTGCCGTCAGACGATGCCAGTTTCCGTCTGTGAAATCAGATGGAATATCTGCGGATAAAGTACCACCGCTCCATCCGTCTACAAAGAACTCAAATTTACCATAGCGGTCAATCTGAAGGTTGTAACCGTCGCTGTCTCCTCTGGAGATAAACGCCTGTGCGGATTTTGTAAAGTTCTCCGATGGTTTTACCCATACATCCAGTGTGATACCGGTTGTGCTGTTGGTTGCCAGTTTTGCACTGTCCGTCGCTGCATAAGTTCCCTGGATCGCTTTTGTATTGTTACGTCCTTCGGTAACTTTTCCGTCAAATTTCGTTGCAACACCAGTGTTCGGATCTGTGATCGTGTAAGTTGTTGTATTTTCTACTTTTGTAGAAACAGACTGATCGATCCAGTCCCAGATAAATCCACCCTGTGCATTCGGGTAGTTACGGAAAATATCCCAGTACTCTTTGAAGTTACCAAGGGCATTACCCATTGCATGGGCATACTCAGACTGGATATACGGCAGCTTATTGCCAGTATTTGTTACCTGACTCTTGACAGAATCCACACCCCAGTACTGGGAGGAATAGATATCTACCATGGATTTGGTACGATCACCCTTTGTATAGCGGTTATCACGCTCGTATTTACGGATACGGGACGGGTCACGCTCCAGGATCCACTGTGTGGAATTGTAGAAGCAGTAGTTTTCATCCATATTGTAAACCTGATAAGTAGCTTCATTGCCAAGGGACCAGATCACTACGGATGGATGGTTCTTATCACGTTCTACCATGTTCTGGGTGCGGTCCATAACGGAAGTATTCCAGATCGGATATCCGGACGGGATGTTGCTGCTTGTCGCACCGATGTGGGACTCTGCATTCGTCTCATCACAGATATAAATACCCAGCTCATCTGCCAGTCCGTACATATATGGATTGTTCGGATAATGGCTGGTACGGATCGCATTGACATTGAACTGCTTCATTATCTTCAGGTCGGTTGTGATATCTTCTTTGGAGATTGCACGTCCGTCCTGGTCATCTGTTTCATGACGGTTTGTACCACGGAACATGATCTTTTCACCGTTGATCTGTACCTGTTCCTGACCTGCTTCGTTGATATCTGCTTTGCTGATCTCGCGGAATCCGACTCTCTGAACAGTCGTCTCAATGACATTGCCATTTTCGTCTTTTAACTGAACAAGAAGCATATACAGATTCGGAGTATCTGCAAACCACTTGTCCGGATTGGTTACTTGTTTGCTTCCGCTAAAGGTTTTTCCCTTGTCATCTGCTTTCTCTGCCACACTTTCCTTTGCTGCCGGAACAGTTGCTTCGATCACCATCGGCTCAGACCACACTTTTGTCTTGCCGTCGATCTTATAAAGATCAGCAGATACGGTATATTTCTTGCCTGCTGCTGTATCATCACCGAGGTTACGGATATCTGCATCCAGCGTCAGCGTTGCATCTTTATAGTTATCATCCAGATCTGTCTTTACAAACAGGTCACGCATCTCTACTTTTGCTTTCGAGTAAAGATTTACATCACGGAAAATGCCGCTCATACGGATAAAGTCCTGGTTCTCCAGATAACTTCCGGTAGACCAGCGATAAACTTCCACTGCGATGGTATTTTCGCCTTTTTTCAAATAACTTGTGATATTGAACTCGTCGGTCGTGTAGCTGTCTTCGCCGTATCCGACTCTCTGTCCGTTTACATATAAATAGAATGCGGACTCTACACCTTCAAAGGATACGAAAACATCTCTTCCATCCCAGTCTGAAGGAACGGTAAAGGTTCTCTTGTACTGGCCGACACTGTTGTTTACGGTCGGTGCTGTAACGTTTGCTCCAAGGCTGACATTTTCATAGTTCTGCCACGGATATCTCTGGTTTACATAGATCGGCTTTTCGTATTTGAAATTGCCGTCTGCATCCTTGATCGTCTGAATGGAGCTTGGAACTTTGATGTCATCCCAGCCTGAGGTATCCCAGTTCTCCACATAATTTTTTGCATCTGCACCTTTTGCCTGTTTTTCGCGGTCTGCCGGTTTCTGGGCAAACTTGAATTTCCAGGTACCATTCAGAGACTGTTTGTAAGCGGACTCGGATGCATCCTCATCCAGAATGGATTTCTCATTGGTCAAAGCTTTCTCTGCTGACTCATATGGTGTAAAATACGCATGAGCCGGCTCTCTGTTTTCCTCTACTGTGGCAATCTGGTCATACCACTCTTCTCCTGCGAAACTGCTGTCGGCTGCACTGACGTTCAGTGAGAAACTGCCGATACCGGTCAGAAGCTCACCGCCGATCATGGCACCGGCTAACACTACAGACAAAATTTTCTTTCTCAAATGCATGTACATTCCTCCTTTTATGCATTTTTTCTTTTGCAGCCGTTCCGTTTCCTTTTCAGCTGCAATTTTTTCTTCCTCTCTTTTCGCAGACTTTTTGTCATTTTGAAAATCTCTGCGAAAAATGAAGTCCCGCTGTGCGGGACTTCCAGCACCCTCTCGGTATACATGTTAAGTTTATTATAGTACATTTTTATGTTTTTGTCTATATTGTTACTATTTATTTTTATCAAGCGTTCGCTTTTTAGTAATTTTCTACATATTCTCTGTCCGTTTATTGTCTATTTCGCCAGTTTCGTTGATTCCATCGGAAACATCCACGCTTCCAGGAACCTGTTTTATCAGCTCTGGAAACTTACGGCAATATGCAAAATGAACGAATTCCTAAGAAGGCACTTTTACGTGCCCTTCTGGGAATTCGTTCATTTGCACATACACTTTTTTCTGTATACAGTTTGTCTATTCGTTTCCCAGGAAAGCCGCCTTCATTTTCTCTGCCACTTCCTGCAGTTTCTGTGCTCTTTGTCCGAATATCCGGACAGCGAGATCATTCTGCACCAGTTTTGTCACGCCGCCATCGCACTCCGGTTCCTGTTCCAGGATCTCCCAGATATTCTGCTGCAGTTCTTCGCTGCCGCCGGTCAGAAAGATATTTGCCATATGCGTGTAACCTTCGTACATACCGATGCCTTCCATATCCATTTTTTCCGGCTCATAGCGGGTGTTGTCCCGGTAGATCAGGCTGCCGCTTCGCCAGACGGAAACTTTCGATGCATACTTCCGGTAGCGAAAGCGTTCCCCGGATGCTTTTCGACCGCAGGAAATGATTTCCATCAGAAAGAATCTTGAACTTTCGTCTTCGAGATGGATTTTCATATTACTTTCAAATGCAGACTGTGCATATGGGATCACCGGCTGCGGATAATAACAGAAGACTGCATTTTTTTTCACTTCTGCCGTCACACTCCGGCGTGCCAGTCCCTCTTTCATCTTATGCACTTTATCAAAAGACTGAGAAAGAAATTCCAGATTGCTTCCTTCGGAAATCTGAAAGATGAACTCCTGAACATCACCTTCCATGATTCCGGCCGAAGCACACAGCGGCATAATGGAAATTCCGCCATCTTCTTTTGGAAATGGTGTCATAACTTTATAAGGTGCAGTAAAGGAAAGATCTTCCACTATGGTTTTTCCATCCCGGCTTCCGGTGCGGATCGACAGTCTGGATATTTTTCCGAATTTGTTTTCTGTCAAATGTTCGTCCGCCTTTCTTTTTTATTTTTCAAAAATGCTTCTTATATTCTTGCTGTGAAGTAAAGCGGACATTCACAATCCGCTTCTCTGCGTTCAAGTCGAACATTATGCTTACAGATCTTCCAGCAATACACTTTTTTTGATCCATTCTACTACTTTATCCACATTTTCATCCCCGCGGATGTTGGTAAACTGGAATGGACGGTCACCACGCATTTTCTTTGAATCACGTTCCATGACTTCCAGACTTGCTCCGACATATGGTGCGAGGTCGATTTTGTTGATGACAAGCAGATCTGATCTTGTGATACCAGGACCGCCTTTTCTCGGAATTTTATCTCCTTCTGCAACATCGATCACGAAAATCGTGGCATCTACCAGTTCTGGGCTGAAGGTTGCGGAAAGGTTATCTCCGCCGCTCTCGATAAAGAGCAGTTCAATATCCGGGAAACGCTCCATCATTTCATCAACTGCTTCAAGGTTCATCGAGGCATCTTCACGGATTGCCGTATGCGGGCATCCGCCGGTTTCCACACCGATTTCGCGCATGATGGCGAGGGAGGCGTCGCGCATCTTCTGGTATTCGCGGTCCGTGAGGGTCTGCGCCGGGGCCACGGTGATGGAGTCGCCGGTGTGCACGCCCATGGCGTCCACGTTTTCGATGGAGCACACGATCACGCAGTTGTCCGCGGTATCACGCATGACTTCCATCTCAAATTCTTTCCAGCCGATGACCGACTGCTCGATCATGACTTCGCTCACCGGGCTGGCGGTCAGGCCGTCACCCGCGATTTCCTCAAGGTCTTCCATATTGTAGGCGATGCCGCCGCCCGTGCCGCCGAGCGTAAAGGCGGGGCGGATGATCATCGGGAAGGGCATGGAGGAACCGATGCGGCGCACGTCGTCCATATTGTGGGCGATGGCGCTCTGAGGGACCTTGAGGCCGATGTTTTCCATCGCCTGACGGAACAGCTCGCGGCTTTCGGCCTTTTCGATGACTTCGGCCCGCGCGCCGATGAGTTCCGTGCCGCACTCGGCCAGCACGCCGGATTTCGCCAGCGCGAGGGCCGTGTTCAGGCCCGTCTGCCCGCCGAGAGTGGGCAGGATGGCGCACGGGCGTTCCTTGCGCACGATGGCGGCAACCGTTTCCGGTTCGATAGGTTCGATGTAGGTGCGATCCGCAAGCCCGGGGTCGGTCATGATGGTCGCCGGGTTGGAGTTCACCAGTACGACCTCGTATCCCTCTTCTTTCAGGGCCTTGATGCCCTGAGTCCCGGAATAGTCGAATTCGCACGCTTGGCCGATGACGATCGGGCCAGAACCGATTACCATGATCTTCTTGAGATCTGTACGCTTGGGCATATCGCTCCCCGCTGGGCAAGGGTAGATTTGTTTCGTCCGCAACCGGCCTCTCCACCGGCTGACACCAATGGCCGCACGCCGAAACAGCGGCACTCCATCATATAGGGAAATGAAGAATAATGAATCCCTCAGTTCCTACACGCCATTGTTCCCGCTGGCAAGAGGAAGAAGCGCACCTTTTCCGGAAATCCCGCCGCTCCTTTTCCCCTTCCGGACGCGCGACGGAAGGAATACAGCCAGCCGTTCCGTACGAAAAACGCGGCTTACCTCTTGCGTTTTTTTGGGAGAGCGTATATGAAACCAGTCTTTGGTGCGGACAGTCCGTGCCCCTAGAAAGATTTTTTCGGGCGACCGTCCGAATATATGGAGGATGTCATGTCCAAGCAGTGCGAATTTTGTGGCAAAAAGCCCCAGACCGGCAACTATGTGAGCCATTCCAACATCAAGACCAAGCGTGTGTTCAACCCCAACCTTCAGAACGTGCGTCACCAGTTCGCCAACGGCGAAGTCCGCACGGTTTCCGTGTGCACCCGCTGCCTGCGCTCCGGCGTGGTTACGAAACCCGTTGTCCGCAAGGCCGACTAGTTCCCGTGTCTGCGGCATGGTTTTCCAAAAATCCCCGGTTGTCCGCAGCCGGGGATTTTTTTGCTTTTTGGAGAACAGGCCTTACCTCAAGGACATGACACCGCCACCACGCCACCTCTCGCCCACACGGCAGGCCACATCCACCCCTTCGCGCCGCCCTCCTCTGCGCAGGCGTAAACTGCGCCTGTGGATGCGCCCCTACAGCGTCCCCCGTTTTTGGAGGATGATCGACGACGGGGAAAAGCGGCCTACCCTCCCTCCTCCGCACCTGTTCGATCTTTGGATCACAATACTCGCCTCCCGGAACATCCCGTACCTGCTTACAGGACGAGGCAACAAGCTCCGCCTGTACGTCCCCGCCCTGCTCGAACGCCAGGCCCGTTCCGAGCTGGAGGCCGTACTGGCCGAAAGCAGAAAGCCACGCCCTGTCTACATCGAGCCCCCCACGCACAACAACGCGCACTGGGTGCTGTCAGTGCTGCTTCTGCTTATCCTCTGGCATGGCGTCAGGATGCATTGGGGATTTTTGGCCCATCTTCCCGGCCTGCCGGATCTGCCATCTGAAGAATGGTCGCGGCTCGGCTCACTGGATGTTTTTCGCGTGAAGACATTCGGAGAGTGGTATCGTTGCGTTACGGCATTGACCCTGCACGCCGACAGCCAGCACCTCTTCGGCAATGTCCTGTTCGGCGCGCCTTTTCTGATCCTGCTCTGCCGCAGGGTGGGCCTCGGGCTTGGCCTCTTTCTTATCTTGCTGGCCGGAAGCTTCGGCAACGCCCTCAACGCATGGTACCGCCCCGCCGGGCATATCAGCCTCGGCTTCTCCACGGCCCTTTTCGGCACGGTGGGCGTGCTTTCCGGATTCATGGCCCTTCAAGGATGGGGCAGCAGAACGCAGAGCGATACCGGAAAGCTCTCCTGGCGCAGAGGCATCCTCCTGTTGGCCGCAGGCACGGGCATCCTCGCCATGCTCGGCACGGAAGGCGACAAAACGGATTACGCCGCACACCTGTTCGGGCTGCTCTCCGGCTTCATCGTAGGTGGAGCCGCAGGCTGGATATCACGGCGTACGGCCCCCTCTCCGGTCATAAATACGCTACTCGGCCTGAGCGCCGCAGGGCTGGTCGTGCTGTGCTGGAGGTTGGCGCTGTAAGGAAGCCGCGATCTCTCTGCCGTAAACGAGCCCCATCGGGAAGAAGAGCAGGACAATCCCATCCTCTCTATCCAAAGAAAATTCGAACAATCCAAATACACTATAGAAAATAATGACTACTTGAAAAAACAAATCTTTTTGAGCTAGAGCCTTCTTTAAAGCCAGCCCAACAGACCATATAAAAAGAGTCGTTCCCACTATCCCATACATGAAAAGCAAGCCAATAAAGATGTTATGCGGATGATATACTGTTTTCTCTACTTCCCTATATCGTGAGTTCAAATCTTCCGCATTTTCCATGATATAATTATGATGAAAAGCTTTAAACGCTCTTATTGAGTTACCAAACCATGGAGCGGATTCAATACCTGCAATGGCAGCTTCCCAAATAGGCTTACGTGTTTCAAATGTTCTGTCATTTAAAGGAGATTCAACTGAAGATATTACACGATCAAGTTGTTCTTGTGGCAAAACAAATATAGTAACAATACAAATACTTACTGTAATTACTATTGGAACAATTCTTTTCTTTGATAAATAGAATATCAGGAAAGATAATGAAACAAAAGTTGCCAAATAAGCAGCCCTATTCGCACTTAAAATAAGTATCAATGTGATCAAACAACCCATTCCTGACAAAATATAACGAGATATCCCTTTCCATTTATTGCAATATGTTATAAGAAAAAGGAGAGCGATAGCTGAAACAGCTCCGAGAATATTAGGATGCTTCAAAAAAAGGACAAGGCGCTCATCACAAGAAACTAATGGCTTTGAAAATATACCTACCATAAACCCGATATAGGTAACTGATAGCGCTATAGGGAGAAAGAGCATTGAAACAAAATACCTATCCTGTAATAACAGAATAGCCATTATTCCAATCAAATAGACAGAAAGTATTTCATAACCGTTTCTTATATCTGCAAACAGATATCCAGGGGTGAACATCGTGTATAAAGCTGCTGCAATTGGTAGTAATGCCGCTAAAGGGATACGACGTATAACTCGGTATACTTCCGCCTTCCAAAGATAATACCCACCTATAAACAGAGGAATACTGATCCGCTTCCATGTCAACGAACCTGTCCCCAACCACCAAAAAAGAACACATAATGATATAAAAAAAAGTGCATATTCATTAAAAAGGCTTTTTACCCATTTAGCTTCCCGTATCTGCACAGTATGAACCTTTTCATATTTTAAATGGATTTACCTAATTAGTATTCCATAATCATTAAAAAAATCAATAAATGTTAAAAAGCCATTCTTCAACTTTTCTGGCTTGCTCTTCAACATGAAAACCTTGCACTGCATGAGCATAAAAATCTTTTTTGATTCCAAGCAAAGCTTCACCAGGCAAGGTCAACAGAGAATACAAGGCTTCGGCCATGTTGCTACCATCATCATGGGCTTGAACCAACAATGAACCTTGATCGGTTGGCCAAATTTCAGGTACGCCTCCACTTCTACGTGCAATACAGGCTAGACCCTGAGCCATAGCTTCTTCCAAGGCAATCCCGAGCGCCTCGCAGTAACTCGGGAGCACATAAATATCTCCCTTTCCCAGTTGTTCCTGAACATTCGAAACATGTCCTGTGAAAGTTGTGATATCATCAAGCCCCATTGACGAACACTGCTCTTTGACAAGCTGTTCATCAGGACCAGTCCCCACAACGATACAACGAAAATCCACCCCCTGTTCCCGCACTTTTTTCAGAGCATAAAACATGTCTTTATGTCCCTTGTCTCTATCCAACTGACAAGAGGTAATAACTACCCGTGGCTTATGAATAGTTGAGGGGGGTGTCGGAGCAGGAAAAACTCCAGGGTGGATAGCCTGAAAGTCATATTTGCCGAGCATCGGAACCGAACGGATCAAACCCGCCTTACAAAACTCGGAGCACGCCAAGAGCCGGGGTTTCAAAAAATATTGCGTTGCCCAAGTTTTAAACCTGTTCTTAAGATCTCCCGGATCCCCAAGGCGATGTATTATCGGAATACCAAGGAATTTTGCAGCGATTCCAGCCGTTCGCAGGTCTTTAGAAACATTGCATATACAAACGTCAATATTATACTTGCGAAATTCTTGGAGAAAAAACCAAATGGTCAATGGGTTTCCATCAACGCCAAAACGGACTTCCTGCGCATTGAGACCCAGCTCTTGAGCTTTCTTGGGAAAAGGCCCGGGGCGTCCGTACACGTATACCCCATGCCCTCTCTCTTCCAGAGCCTTTCCAATGTTGAGGCACCATGTCTTGACTCCGCCCCATCTGCGGGTGGAATTCACAAAAGCGATGTTCACGAGCTCACCTTACAGAACCCGGCAGCCGTCTTCAGTGACCAGCACCATGTGCTCCCAGCGGATCCCGCCCCATTCAGGGAAGTACAGGCCGGGCTCCACGGTCACGATCATTCCGGGCTCCAGCGGGGTTTTATTACGTCCATTAAGGCTCGGCCCCTCATGGGTTTCCAGTCCGACGCCATGCCCGAGCCCATGCGTAAAGGCTTCGGCAACGCCGAGAGACTCGAAGTGCCCTCTGGCCGCCTTATACACATCACAGGCCAGAACACCGGGATGGATAGCCCGGATAGCCTTGTGCTGCGCTTCTTGTACGGCCTCCAGCGTCTTTTTGAAGCGCTCCGTCGGCTTTTCGCCGACCCAGAAAGTCCTGGTCTGATCGGAACAGTAGTCTTCCAGACGGCACCCCACATCCACCAGCACAAGATTTTCCGCCTCGAGAAGGGCGTCTTTGGAGGGCAGGTAGTGCGGGAGCGCCGCGTTGGGGCCATGCCCCACAATGCTCGTAAAGGCCAGCTCGGTCGCCCCGTGATGCCTGAAAAACATTTCAATGTCCCACGAGACGGCGGCTTCGCTTCGCCCGGGAACGAGCACGCCGGGCAGCCACTCCATCATCTGCTGGTTCAGGCGGCAGGAAATCTCCATACGCCGGATCTCTTCCGTATCTTTGATCACGCGAAGCCGTTCAACCAGACCGTCAGCCTTTGAAAGGCGGCAGCCCGATCCCGCCAGCGTTTCCGCGAATTTTTCATAGAATTCCAGCGTGACCGCGCGGGCCTCAAAGCCGATGGTTTTGCCGGGCACAAGCCCTTTCAAGAGCTTGGCGATATCTTCCGGCGCGTCCGCGCCATAGATGAAAACCCTCTCGGGCTCCCACAGCCGCCGGGCCGCGTCCAGATAGCGCGAATCCGTCAAGATCCAGTCTTTACCGTCCGCCATCACAATCAGGCGGCCGGCGCTTTCGTTCAACTGCACATCATGCAGTTCGAAACCCGAAAGATAGTACCGGTTCGCCGCGTGGCTGATCAAAAGCGCTTCGATTCCCTGTTCCCGCATCAACGCACGCAGGCGTTCGCGGCGCTGTTCGCACATCTGTTCGGACATAATCGCATCCGTTTGTTTTTATAAATATTTTCAATAAATAAGCTGAAACATATACAGGCAAATACCATATACGGGCACGTCACCCTTGTCCAGCGAGGGGAGGGGCATGGGAATCCCCCCTTCTATAATTATAAGGGACGTTCCTCTTTTCCTCGATGAAATGCTCATTCCGCGCTTTTGGGTTCCTCTTCAAAAAGTTCACCGAGGATACTGTTGGAAACAAGCATCCCTTCATCCGTAAGCCGAAACACCCCGTTCTCCATGCGGGCCAGCCCCTCAGCACAGAGGCGGTGGGCGAACGGCCCGTGATCCCCCAGAAACGAGCGTCCGGCCAAGGACTCATAGGCATCCAGCGGCAAACCATCCACGGTTCGCAGGCGCAGCATCATGAGCTCCAGCGCCCGCGTTGCCCGATCCAACGGTTCCCGCTCAGGGCAGCGGCGCCCTTCCCGCACCTGCTCCAACCAGCCTTCCCCCTCCGGATTGGTCCAGCGCTCCCCGCCGATCGTGGATGTCGCCGCAGGGCCGACCCCCAGATAGTCCCGGCCTTCCCAGTACCCCAGATTGTGGCGGCACCGGAAACCATCCCTGGCAAAGTTGGATACTTCATAATGATGCAGCCCAGCCTCCTCAATCAGCCGGATGCCTTCAAGATACATGGCGCACTGCACGTCTTCCGAAGGCAGCTCCGCATCCCCGCAGGATTCCGCAAGAGGCGTCCCCGGTTCCAAAGTCAGCCCATATGCGGAAATGTGCTCCGGCCCAAGCGCGATTGCCGCGCGCGCATCCTCCAGCCACTGCTCCAGCGTCTGCCCCGGGAGCCCCCACATCAGATCAAGGCTCAAATTGGCGCAGCCCGCTTCCCGTATGGCCCGGAACGCCTCCCGCGCCGCATTCGCCCTGTGCAGCCGTCCGAGCGTCTCCAGCATCCCGTCATGCAGCGACTGCACGCCCAGCGAAATCCGGTTGACGCCCGCCGCCAGAAACCCGCTTGCCTTTTCCGCCGTATGCAGGGAATCCGGGTTGGCTTCCATGCTGATTTCCGCTCCGGGCAACACTTCAAACGTCCGCCCCACACAATCCAGCACGCCCTCCAGTTGATCCGGATTAAGCAGGCTTGGCGTGCCGCCGCCGAAGAAAACGCTCTCCACGGGCACTCTGCCGAGACGCCGCCCCCATTGTCCCAGCTCGGCATACAGCGTTGAAAGATACACGGCCATTTCATCGCCCGAACGGGTCAACGGATTGGAATAAAAAGCGCAATACCGGCATTTGCGGCGGCAGAACGGTACATGGATATACAAAAGCATAGATTCTCCGGGATACGGTTCACGGGATGGCCTCTCTTATCCCGTTTTACGCTCCGGCACAAACCCATGCAAAAAAAACTTTACATCAAGGGGCAGTCCGCATATTGTACCGTGTGGGCATACGCCCAAAAAACGTCAACCATCTCAGAGAAGCCGAATGCTCTTTATCCTCCGCCGCCACGAATATCCCGAAGCCATCCGAAACGGCATTGCCCCGGTTTCTCTCTATTCCCCGTTGTTCCAGCGGGGTTTTTTTTGAGCTTTTCCGTTTTCCGCCGATACGCTATCGGCCTGCCGAGACGACAGGCTCCAACGTCAACCCCCGAGAAGCCGCCATGCAACAGGAAACCTTCCATTGGCCTCACAAAGACTTGCTGGATGTGGACCAGTTGACGCAGGAAGAACTTTTCCACCTGCTTGATACTGCCGCAAACCTGCACGAAATCAACTCCCGGCCAGTCAAGAAAGTCCCCATCCTCAAGGGAAAAAGCGTCGTCCTCTTCTTCGCCGAACCGAGCACCCGCACCAAGACCTCTTTTGACATGGCGGGCAAGCGCCTTTCCGCCGACACCTTCGGGCTGGCGAAATCCGGTTCCAGCCTCCAGAAAGGCGAAAGCATGAAGGATACGGCCCTGACCCTCCAGGCCATGAACCCCGATGTCATCGTCATCCGCCATTCCAGCAGCGGCGCGGCCCAGTTCCTCGCCGAACGCCTGCACTGCGGCGTGGTCAACGCCGGGGACGGCTGGCACGCGCATCCCACCCAGGCCCTGCTCGACGCCTTTTCCCTGCGTCAGGTCTGGGGACACGACCGGAACGCCTTCAAGGGCAAAAACCTGCTTATCCTCGGTGACTGCGCCCACAGCCGCGTCTGCCGCTCCAACGTACTGCTGCTCACCAAGCTCGGCGTGAACGTCAGCCTGTGCGCCCCGCGCACCCTCCTGCCCGCGGGCGTGGACAACTGGCCCGTCACGGTCCACACGGACAGCAAGAAAGCCGTGCGCGACATGGACGCCGTCATGTGCCTGCGCCTCCAGCTCGAACGCCAGCAGGCGGGCCTGCTCCCCGACCTGCGCGAATATTCCAAACGCTTCTGCCTCACCACGGCCCACATGGAATTGGCCAGGCCTGGCGCACACATCATGCACCCCGGCCCCATCCTGCGCGGACTCGACGTTTCCGACGCCCTGGCGGACAGCTCCCAGTCGCTGATCCTCGATCAGGTCTCCGCCGGAGTTTCGGTTCGCATGGCCGTTCTCTACCTCCTCGCCACCCGTCCCGACATCAAGGACAACCTCTAACAACGGAGATCGCCGATGTCCTCTCTTCTTATCAAAAACGCCCGCTATCTGGGCGACTCCGTGGACCTGCTCGTCGTCGACGGCAAGGTGCAGTCCCTCAGCGCTTCCATCAATGCCCCCGCCGACGCTGAAATCGTGGATGCCGCCGGAAAAATCCTGTTCCCGAGCTTTATTGATGTGCATACCCACCTGCGCGAGCCCGGTTATGAATGGAAGGAAACCGTAGCCACGGGCCTCAGCTCCGCCGCGCACGGCGGGTTCGGAGCCATCCTCTGCATGGCGAACACCGATCCGGTCAACGACGACGCCGCGGTAACGGAACAGATCCTTGAGTCCGCCCGCCGCTCGTGGCCCAACGGTCCCCGCGTCCATCCCATCGGGGCGGCCACCGTCGGCCTCAAGGGTGAGGAACTCACCCGCATGTCCGAACTCAAGGATGCCGGATGCGTCGCCATCTCCAACGACGGACGCCCAGTAGGCAATACCGAAATCTTCCGCCGGATGCTGGAATACGCCGCCGATCTCGATCTCATCGTCATCGACCACTGCGAAGATCCCTATCTTGCCGCCAAATCGCACATGAACGAAGGCGTGACCAGCGGCGTCCTCGGCGTCAAAGGCCAGCCCGACGTGGCCGAAACCATTCAGGCTTCGCGCAGCATCCTGCTGGCCGACTATCTCGGCGTGCCCGTGCACATCGCGCACGTTTCCGCCAAACGCACGGTCGACATCATCGCCTGGGGCAAATCGCGCGGCGTCAAGGTGACCGCCGAGACGACCCCGCACTATCTGACGCTCGACGATACCGCCGTGAACGGCTACAACACGCTCGCCAAGGTGAACCCGCCGCTGCGCACCCCCACCGACGTTGCCGCCATGCGCGAAGCCGTGAAGACCGGCGTCATCGACATGCTTGCCACCGACCACGCCCCGCACGCCGCGCATGAAAAAGAAACGCCCTTTGACGAAGCGCCCAACGGTTTCACGGGCATGGATCTCGCCCTGACCATCACCTACGGGCTTGTCCGCGAAGGTGTGTTTACCGAGGCAGATCTCATCCGTCTCTGGGCCACGGAGCCCGCCCGCGTGTTCAACCTGCCGGTCAACACCTTCGAGCCCGGCGCGCCCGCCGACTTCTTCCTTTTCGATCCTGAGCTCGAATGGCAGGTCACGCCCGAGACCCTCTACTCCAAGAGCCACAATACCCCGTGGCTCGGTAAGTCCCTCAAGGGCCGCGTCTCCGCCCACTGGATCGGCGGCGTGAAGATAGTATAAGGGAGTGGAATGAATATTGGGGAGGGGGAAGGGAAACTTTCTGGAGAAAGTTTCCCTTCCCCCTCC
>ENA-OWPF01002003-OWPF01002003.1-human-gut-metagenome-genome-assembly--contig:-NODE-2003-length-15794-cov-5.724951_pt1 | contig 15794 bp, 12 predicted proteins | sample MGYA00248261_ERZ651840 | MGnify/ENA primary metagenome ERZ651840 (study PRJEB26924, sample SAMEA4378268) | human gut metagenome | biome: human gut; feature: human-associated habitat; material: faeces... | reverse complement strand
CCGCGATTGCTTGTGTTCCAAGTCGACGAACCCTTTTTCACGGTTCCGTCGGGATGGTTCGCTCGTCTTGAACGGTCGATCCTTCGCTGCAGAAGACGGATCTTCGGCTCCTTCAGATCCACGTGAGGTGCAACCTCGACTATGGCCGCATGACGCTCATGAAAATAAGCAATCCGGCTTGAACCCGGGTCGATGCCGACGACCTCGCATTTGGACGCATAGACCTTGCGAACGGGCGGCAGGCCTTCAACCACGAGCTGCACGAACCAGCGTTTGACGCCGTTGAGCGTCCTGCGCACGATTCGGCAGTATTTCACGCGCCGGTCGGAGGCGAGCGCCTCCTTCATGTAGCCGGTGTCGGGCTTCATGTACGTCATCACGTGCTTGCGCCAGACAATGGCTCCACGCTCGGGCTTGTACATGATTTCCTGATTGTTCGTGCCTTCGATGGAATTGAGTCCACGCCTGAAGGATTTGAAGCGAGGTCTGCCGGCTTTCCGGAACATGTGACGCTGTAGAGCCCTCCGGACCGCTTTGCCAATACTTTGCGCTTCATGAGCGCCAATGTCTTTTCGACCGCTCGCCTTGCGATGATTATTCGCAATGATCGTAAGGCCGAACTCGGTTAGTCCAAAGGCTTTGTGAACAGCACTGAACGCTTTCGTGCGTGCTTTCCCCTTGGGCATGTCCCGTGCCACCCGCCACTCCTGCGTTTCACGCATGCGCTGCAGACGCCCGAGAGCTGTCCCGAGCGTCGCATTGTAGAGCGTGCGTCCGAACTCAAACGCCTTTTCGAGAAAACGATTCTGCTGATCGTTCACACGAAGCGGAAGTTCGACAATGTAGGAAGAGGTGGAGGTGCGCATAAGGCAATGTTACTGCACGTCCGAAAACTTTGTGCGCCTTACCTCCCATTGATCTCTGGACCACCCACTCTTGTCAAGCAAGATGTTAAGGTTTCTTCGCCGCTGGCGATGCGGGAGCGCGAAAGCGCTCTCGCAGTGGCCGCGGGCCGTACTAATTTGAGCGAGCTTGCTCGCGTGAATTCAGGAAATGAGGCCCGCCCAGGAACGCGGTAAAACGACGGAAAAAAGACTCCCTGATCCGCATCCTTTACCGAGGTCATGCGGAGTCAGATCAAGCAGATTCTATTCAAGCGAGAGGCCCATCCACCAATCTCTCAGGGCTGTCGGGACTCCGTTCGGAATTCCATGCCCGCCATGAACTTCAGAAAACCGTCTGTGCCAGACAAAAAGAAATGCAAGCTTCTGCAATCAATGGGGAATGGCTGTTAGACGGCGCCTTTAAGGCATCTCATGAATCAATCTTGCTTGAGGTCGGACTATTCTCTTTCGGGCGGTTAAGACTTATGCGGCTTTGGCCTGTTCAAGCTCCCACTGCTTCAGTACCGCCTTTGATATGCCAGCTTTCTCGAAGCTGAATGTCTCTCCGTATTTGAGGAGAGCTGTGGCTATGCGCACCAACTTTGCTGCGACATAAACAAGCACTTTGAACCAGGGTCGAGGCGATGCCAGGCGCTCCTTGATGCTTGCAACAAAGGGACAGTCAGGCAAACGGTCGTTGCGTACCATCAAACACAATGAGCCTGCACCCATAATGCAGAGCGATCGGAGCATCTTGTCTCCTCGCTTCGACATCCTTCCTTGACCGCGGGCTTCACGACCGGAAGAAGTCTCCGTGTGATGCCCGGTAATTCTGTTGTTCGGGACAAGACCAACGAACGCCATGGTCTGCTTCGGGGAATCGAATCTTGCGATATCGCCGATTACGGCGCACCATCGGCTCGTCGTCAGTATTCCGAATCCCGGTATGGAACGGAGCAGAGAAGCCCGCGGATCACGCTTGGTAGCCTCTGTCAGGAACTTCAGCACCGTAGCAATGTCATGGTCGAGATCACGCACCCGATTGATCATGAGGTGCAGAGTTTCGACCACTTCATCACCGAAAGCTTCTCGGTTGGTATCGATCAGCTCATGCAAAACCTTCTGGTTGAAGGAGCCCGCACGAATGGGGAATCCCCATGCATGGAGCGTAGCCTTGACGTGCACCATAGTCTTCGTTCGTTGCCCCTTCAATTGGCGATAGGAGGCCTGCAGAGCGAGCAGACGGCATTCCTCTCGCGTCTTACCGCGGATGGGCGTCAGCCAACGGTCATAGGCCAGATTCAGGATGGCGAACGCGTCATTGAGGTCGGTCTTCTGGCCGTTGCAATGATCCTTCACCCACGCCTGGACATGCCGCCCACTGATCATCATGACTTCATGTCCGAGCTCCTGAATCTGCTCGGCGATCTGATGAGCACCACTGCATGGCTCCATGGCTACCAAGGTCGGAGCCATGTCTGCCAGAAGCTCATAGAGCTTGTCGTAGGGGATCCGGTCAATGAGATAAGGTTCCTTGTGATCAGAGTCGAATGCGGCAAGAGCCACATCAGTCTTGGCAAGGTCGAGGCCAACAGCGTATGCGATAGAGGTGTCGAGTGTTGACAGGGTGCGCTTTCTAGCCATGATATGGACTCCATGAAGGCTTGTGATGCCCCATTATTGATCTGCGAGAGTCGATTGCCTAGGCATCGGGTGGGTGGTCCATGTCATTAAATGAGAGGCTTGCGGCGCACGGGTTCTGTCAATGTAGTCCAAAACTGACCTCAAGCATAGTTCCGTGTGATTGGGACTTATGCCGTCCAGGGCGATTGCATGATTTGAGAGGTGGCCTCGGGTTGTAGTCGCCTGCGGCACTAGCGAAATCTTCAGAAAAAGGCTTGATATGCCGAGCCCTTTCTGTTAGAATAGGCCTATGGCCCATAATGTAGGTGATAAAATGGCATCCAAAGTCCCCGCCGAGATCCACGAACTCGTCCCTGAAGAACTTCGCTCCAAGTACGGTATCTACTGGAGTTCCAAAGGCGAGCGCTACTACGTGTTCCGTGACGTTGCCCATGTCTACGATCCGTCGAAGAAGCGCTCGTCAGTCAAGCGCGTCGCGTTGGGGAGCATTAAGGACGGCGTCTTCACGTATAGCCCGTCTTACCTCAAGACGCTCAAAATCGCCAAGCTTCAGGAACAAAACGAGACGCTATCCAAGTCTGCCGCCTCCGGTGAGACGCGGCGCCCCGAACCAACGACCGTGGTCAAGCCGAAGGTTGTACGAGAAATTCAGAAAGCGCTCGAGCCCGTCGTCGATCCCCGTCTGCACCGAAAGAAGGTGGCGTACCCCCTGCAGACCGTTTTGACGGTGGTACTGCTCGCCGCCTTTGCCGGTCTCACCAGTGCGGTGAGCGCCGCGGTCTACTGGAGGCAACATCGTGCGGAGCTTGCCGAACTCATCGACGACTTCCCGGAAGAGGATATCTCGCACGACACGATCAACCGTGTTCTTCGGCTCATCGATGCCGAACAATTCCACGGCCTACTGACTCGTATGACGAGCGGACTTATCTCTCAAGCGGTCAATCGCGTCTTCCACATCGACGGTCAGGCTGTCACCGTCTCCAAGTCCGACACCGCGCTCAAGGGGCGCTATGTGTTCAACGCGTACGACTCGATCAATCAGGTCGTCGTGGCTAGCCTGCTCATAGAAGAGAAAAAGAACGAGATCTCAACGGCCATTGAACTTCTCTCCATGCTCGATCTCAAACCGGGCGACCTCATCACCGCCGATGCCATGAACACGCAGAAAGCCTTGGTTCAGTACCTCGCTGAGAGAGGCGTCGGGTACTGCCTCGCGATCAAAGAGAACCACCCGACGCTTCAAAAGGAAGTTCACTTTCTTTTCGCAACTGCCGAAGAGAGCCGCAGGCGCAAGTGCCGGACGCTTGATGCGGATCGAGGTCGAATCGAGGAGCGAAGCGTGACCGTCCTGCCAGCTTCCCTCTTGTCCAATCGCTTCCACCAAGAGTGGAACGGCCTTAAAGGCGGTTGCATCGTCAAGGTCACGAACAACACGGAAGCCAAGGGGAAGCGAGGGCGAAATTCAAGTCAGACTCGCTACTTCATGACCACGATTCCGTTCTCCGAGGACGCGGCCGCGGTTGCCGGCGAAATCATTCGCCGCCATTGGAGCATCGAAAACAACGTGCACTGGGCGCTCGACGTGAGCTTCGATCAGGACCGGATGCAGTGCACTAACGCGAACTACCTGAGCAACCGTGTGACGCTCAACAAGATCGCGCTCAACGTGCTCCGCGCGGCACAGAACGCTACGGACGTCAACGGCCGGCGAAACTCCGTCAAGACGATGCAGCAACTCTGCTCGACGCCCGCTGGCGCCATCGAAACCATGGGCACGGCCCTGGGCCTACAAGGTTTGCTTGACGGTGTCAAGGGCTAACCCTCGAAAAAGTCAGGCAATTGCCCTGTATGCCGTCGACAGACACTCATTTTTCTGCTAAAATCACTAAACTCGTTTGCGAAAGCAGACAAAGCCATTGCCTGATGACCATAGAGAGGCGGTACCACTCCTTCCCATTCCGAACAGGACAGTGAAACACCTTATCGCCGATGATAGTTGGTTGTATTTCCAGTGAAAGTAGGACATCGTCAGGCTCGCAATTGCAAAACCCTGGTTTCCAAGGAAGCCGGGGTTTTGTCTTTTCGGGCTTTTGTTTTTCAGACGGCTGGGCGCCCGCTCGAATGTTCTCGAGGCTCTGACAGCCCATGGCATGACAAGACAAAGGGCCCGAGCATTGCTGCACGGGCCCTTCGTCATGCTGTTTCAATCAGTCCTATCAGACGGATCAGGCGAGACCGGTGATCTTGCCGTCCTTGACGTCGATGGACATGGCGGCCGGAACCTTCGGCAGGCCGGGCATGCGCATGATCGCACCCGTCGTCACGACGACGAAGCCTGCGCCCGCATTGAGGATGAGGCGCTGGACAGGCAGCGTGAAGCCCTTCGGAGCGCCGAGGAGCTTGGGGTCGTGAGAGAACGAGAACGGGGTCTTGGCGATGCAGACCGGGAGACGGTCGAAGCCGAGGTCCTGCAGGCGCTTGAGATCCTTGGCGGCGGCAGGAGCCAGTTCGACGGCGGCGGCGCCGTAGATGGTCTTGGCGATCTTCTCGACCTTTTCCATGACGGGGGCGTCGGCCTCGTACGTGAAGTTGAGCGGATGCACGTCCTCGGCAGCCTCGATCACGGCGCGGGCAACGTCGACGGCACCCTTGCCGCCGAGCGCGAAGCCGTCGGAGAGGGCCACGCGCACGCTGAGTTCGGCGCAGCGGTTGCGGATGATGTCGAGTTCTTCGTCAAGGTCCGTGTGGAAGTGGTTGATGGAGACCACGATGTTCGGACCGAAGCGCTTGAGGTTCTCGACGTGGGCATCGAGGTTGCAGAGGCCCTTCTTGAGGGCTTCGGCGTTGGGCTTGCCGATTTCGGGCAGGGGGACGCCGCCGTGCCACTTGAGGGCCTTGGTGGACGTCACGAGCACGACGGCGGCGGGGTTGAGACCGGCCGCACGGCACTTGATGTTGTAGAACTTTTCGGCGCCGAGGTCGGAGCCGAAGCCGGCTTCGGTGATGGCGTAGTCGCCGAGCTTCATCGCGGCGCGCGTGGCGGCGACGGAGTTGCAGCCGTGGGCGATGTTGGCGAACGGACCGCCGTGCACGAAGGCGAGGTTGCCTTCGATGGACTGGACGAGGTTCGGCTTGATGGCGTCCTTGAGGAGCGCGACGAGGGCGCCGCCCACGCCGAGTTCCTGAACCGTGACGGCGGAACCGTCGCGGCGCGTGCCGACGACGATGCGGTCGATGCGGGCGCGAAGGTCGTCAAGGTCCGTGGCGAGGCAGAGGACGGCCATGAGTTCGGAGGCGGCCGTGATGTCGAAGCCCGCTTCCGTCGGGATGCCGTTGGCGGAGCCGCCGAGACCCGTGACGATGTTGCGGAGCATGCGGTCGTTCACGTCCATGACGCGGCGCCAGAAGATTTCCTTGAGCTCGACCTGACCCTGGTGGCGGGCGTTGTCGATCAGAGCGGCGAGGAGGTTGTTGGCGGAGGTGATGGCGTGGAAGTCGCCCGTGAAGTGCAGGTTGATGGCTTCCATCGGAAGGACCTGCGAGTAGCCGCCGCCGGCAGCGCCGCCCTTCATGCCGAAGACCGGGCCGAGGGACGGTTCGCGAAGGGCGAGCACGGCCTTCTTGCCGAGCTGCTTGAGACCCTGGGCGAGGGCGATCGACGTGGTGGTCTTGCCGGAGCCGGCGGGCATGCCGGACGTGGCCGTCACGAGGATGAGCTTGGCCGTGTCGGGACGGGAGGCGTCGAGCTCGACCTTGGCCTTGTCGCGGCCGTACGGCTCGAACTCGGCGTCGGTGAGGCCGGCCTCGTGGGCAAGCTGGTCAATCGGAATGAGCTTGGTTGCCTGAGCAATTTCAATATCGCTGAGCATGGGATCTCCCAAAAAGGTAAATGCCTGAAAAAACTGAAAACCGATGGCCTGCGGCACGGTCCGGGAGCCTCCGGCGCTCGACCCTGAGGGAGCCTTCAACGGAGCGTCTCCTGCCGTCCAGATGGCGGGATTGAGAGAGTATGCCTCAAAAAGCCGGGACGGGTGGATGAAAACCGTAAATATTTCCGAGCGTGCGGGCAGGATGCAAAAATCCCGTCCGAACGCCTTGTTCCGGACGGGATTTGGTGAGAGCTGTCACTTAAAGAGGATCGCCCGTCAGCATGAGAAGACGTGCGATTTCAGCGGCGTTGTGCAGGTCAAGCTTGCGGTAGGCGGAGCCTCGGTGGACCTGGACGGTCTTTTCCGAAATGCCGTATTCGCGGGCGACTTCCTTGTTGGAGTAGCCCTGGGCGACCATGCGGATGACTTCGCGCTCGCGCTGCGTGAGCGACTCGAGACGGTTGCGGAAGTCGGTGACTTCGCGCTTGCCGCGGCGCTGGGCGAGGTTGTGCGAGACGGCGTTCTCAATGGTCTTGAGGAGGCGCTGGTCGTCGACGGGCTTCTGGAGGAAGTCGATGGCGCCCGCCTTCAGGGTGTTGACGGCCATGTCGATGTCGCCGTGGCCGGAAATGAAGATGATCGGCAGGTCGCAGCCGGCTTCCCTCAGCTTGAGCTGAAGCTCGAGGCCGGACATGTGCGGCATGCGGACGTCGAGGAGGAGACAGCCGGGGCGGATGTAGTCGTTCGAGGAAAGGAACGTGATGGCGTCGGCATAGGTCTTGACATCCCAGCCTTCGCCTTCAATGAGGAAGGCCCAGGAGTTGCGCATTGCGTCGTCATCGTCGATGACGCGGATCAGGGGCTTGTCGATTTTCGCAGGATCGTGCACGGTGAAATCCTAGTTATTATGGTTGTGCGTGGAGCGTCCGGTTCGTCCAGGGGGAGGAGGAGAAGGCGGCGCGCGTCCGGCCATTTTTATTGAATCATGAAATGAAGCGGGATGCGGATGGAGGCTGCGCTCCCGTCCCGCAGATTTCATCTTACCCGAAATGAGGTGTTCGGGCGACAGAATCTGGCCTCTGAAAACGCAACGGCGACGCAGGATGCGCCTTCCTCTGCTAGTATGGGCAATCCTTTAGACAACACACGACGTCCATGACCGGCATTCTCAACACAACCTCATTATCCCGCACTGCGGCTGCCGCCCTGTCGGCGCTTCTGCTCTCGGGCTGCGCCGCGCTTTCGGGCGGCGGTTCCGAGGCCATTCCCGCCGATGCGATGAAGCGCCCCGTCGACCTCTCCGTCGTCTGCGTGCTCGTCAACGAGGACGTCAAGAGCGAACCGCTCGTCAAGTCGCTTGAGACGGGCGTGAGGAGCTTCGGCAGCGAGCCGAGGCTGCTCATGCCGGGCGACGGTCCGCAGGCCTGCTCCTTCGTCGTGACGTACGAGGTGAGGACGAATGCCCGCGCGATCGAGGCCGTGCGGTTCCAGACCTTCGAGAACAGCGTGCCCGCCCTCGAGGCGTCGGGCCGCGCCAATCCCGGCAGCGGCCTCACGGTCGACAATGTGGCCGCCTACATGGTCCAGCTTCTCAATCAGACGAAGAAGAGGCTCGGCGACAGGGCCGTTCTGCCCGCCGCACCCGAGCCCGCTCCGACTCAGGTTCCCGCCGCCCGGCAGCCCTGAACGGGACAACAACAAGCCCGCCGTTTCAAGTCCGAAGCTGCGGGCTTTTTTCTGAAAAGTCACTCGAGCTCATACTGAGCTCTTCGGAGTTTTCTCCTGTCAGTAGAGCTGCACGACGCGGTACGGCTCGGCGTCCCTGATGAAGGGGCCGATGGCTGCGCTCCTGAGCTCCTTGCAGTGCTTCTTCACGATCTCTGCGACCTCCTGGCCGAAGGGTTCGACGTCGATCTTGCGGGCGCGGCGACGGAGGTACTTGGCGATGCTCTGGCTGGCGGCGTAGTCGGATCCTGCGGCCTTGAAGAATTCGTTGATGAAGAGCGCGAGGATGAGCGGCGTGTCGATATTCCTGTCCGCCTTGAAGCTGTTGAGGTCAGCGCAGAGATTCGCGTCGAACCCCAGGGACCTGAGGCCGTTGACGGATTGGGGATGAAGCTCGCGGGGCAGGAAGCGCAGGTTGTTGAGAAGCTGTTCGGAGCGGGTGGGGAGCGTGGCGCGGAGCATGAGCTCCATGGGAAGCGTGATGTTTGACATGGCGGACTGAAACGGAAGTACGGAACTCGAACGAATGTTGACGGCGAGGGCGCGCTGCAACGCGATGCTTCGCCTTGGATTCGAGTATGAGGCAGTTCGCCGAAGGACATCGAACTATTTGGAGGTTGCCTGACCTGCGCCAAAAGTGCCGTATCAGAATCGTGAAATGATCCTGTGAAAAGTGCAGGTTTTGTCGATAAAGCCGTTGCGCCTCAATGGTTTTGTTGGCTTTTCCACTGGATCATGCCGATGCACGGCATTCCGTCGCTCCTCTTCTAGGCTGTTTGCAGTAGAGCGAAAAGTGCGATCTTAAGGTAGAATCGTCGGTACTTCGCCGGATCCGCGGGAACCGGCAGGGCTTCCAGAGCAAGACATGCAGTCGGGGCACCGGATCCTCTCCGGTCAACTTCCTTTCAACGCCCTCGCATGCCGGAGGCTTTTGTCCTGTTTCTCATTATTCAAGGTGGATTAATCATGAAATTCAAGCTTTTCGCTTCTGTGTGCGTGGCTGCCGGCCTCGCCTTCGGTCTTGCCGGCTGCGGTGACGACAATGCTCCCAAGAGCGGCGACGCCAAGACCCTCACGGTCGGTGCGAGCCCCGTTCCGCACGCGGACATTCTGAATCTCATCGCCCCGCAGCTCCAGAAGGAGGGCATCACGCTCAAGGTGATCGAGTTCTCCGACTACATTCAGCCGAACCTCTCGCTCAACGACAAGGAGCTTGACGCCAACTTCTTCCAACACAAGCCCTATCTCGATTCCTTCAGCAAGGACCGCGGCCTCAAGCTCACGAGCCTCGTCGCCGTTCACATCGAGCCGATGGGCGTGTACTCCCACAAGGTGAAGAACGTTGCCGACGTTGCCGAGGGCTCTGAAGTCGCCATTCCGAACGACCCGACCAACGGCGGCCGCGCCCTCAAGGTGCTCGAGACGGCCGGCCTCATCAAGGTTCGTCCTGAAGCCGGCGTGACGGCCACGATCAACGACGTGGTCGACAATCCCAAGAAGATCAAGTTCCGCGAGATCGAGGCCGCCCAGCTTCCGCGCGCCCTTGACGATGTCGCGCTCGCCGTCATCAACTCCAACTACGCCCTGGGCGCCGGTCTCAACCCGGTGAAGGACGCCCTTGCCATCGAAAGCAAGGATTCGCCCTACGCCAACATCGTGGCCATCCGCACGGGTGACGACAGCCGCGCCGAGATCCAGAAGCTCAAGGCCGCTCTGACGTCCGCCGAAGTCAAGAAGTTCATCGAAACCGAATACAAGGGTGCCGTGGTTCCGGCCTTCTGATCCTGGCATTGAACCTTTGAACAATCAGGGCCCGCCGCAGCATCGTCTGCAGGCGGGCCTTTTTCTTTCCGGGCGCGCCTATTCGTCGGCGGGCGGCTTCATCGAGCAGCAGGACTTCCGGTTCCTTTTCGCCAGATAGGCGTCGCCCCAGCGGTACATGGCCGTGAGAATGGGTTTGATGCTCTCGCCCGTGGGCGTGAGCGCGTAGTCGACCCGAGGCGGAACGACGGGCCAGACGGTGCGCGAGACGAGGCCGTCCGCCTCGAGTTCGCGAAGCTGCTGCGTGAGCATCTTGGGCGTGGCGTCGGGCACGGCCTTTCTCAGCGCCGAGTAGCGCATCGTGCCTTCGAGCAGGTTCCAGAGAATGAGCGCCTTCCACTTGCCGCCGATGAGGCTGAGCGTGAGCGCGACGGGACAGAGCACTTCTCCTGCAGGCGTTTTGTCGGTCATGACGGTATCCTTTTGGGTACTGGATATCAAAATGGTGCGTTCTTGCGAAAAGGAACTTGTCAAGGATACACTCCCTGAACCGAATAATCATTCTCATTCAGAACGATGGAAACCAGACAGTTCAACGTGACGGGCATGAGCTGCGCGGCCTGCTCGAGCCGCGTGGAGAAGGCCGTGTGCGCCCTTCGCGGCGTGAGTGCGGCCGAGGTGAACCTGCTCACGAATTCGCTCAAGGCGACGTTTGACGAAGGCGTGCTCGGCGTCGAGGACATCGAGCGTGCGGTGGAAGATGCGGGCTACGGGGCGAGCGAGAAGGGCTTTGCGGGGCGAGGGAGGACTGCGGCCGCGACGGCGCCCGAGGCGGACGCGGAGGCGGCGGCCGAAGCCGTGCGCGCCGGGCTGGTCGAGAATGTCGCCAGCTCTATGGACGGTATCGTTTTATAAGAGCGAGTAAGAGTGCTGTTATGTGCTTCGCGGCGCACGTCGTGGGGTAGAATCAGAACCGTGTCTTGGTACCGCCCGGGCGGTACCATTCTTTTGGTATTCATGCACTATGAGAGGAAGCGCTATGGACCGCTCCGAAATCTTCGACAAGATCGCCGAGGTCGCTGCTGACGTTCTGGGCGTCGATGTTGCCAAAATTAGCGATGAGACCACCTTTGACGACCTCGATGCCAACTCGCTCGAGCGCCTGCAGCTGGTTACGGCTATCGAGGACGAGTTCAACCTCGAGATCGATGACGAGACCCTGCTCTCGCTCAACTCTGTCGCCGACGCCGTCGACGCTATCGAAAACGCCAGGGAGGCCTAGGTCTTGGCTTTGTCTGAACGACTTACGCGCGCCCAGGAAATTCTGGGCCATGAGTTCAATAATAAGGTGCTGCTGCGCGCGGCGCTTACGCATCCCTCGGCAGTCGAGGGCCAGCCGGTTTCTGCCAGCTATGAGCGCCTTGAGTTCTTGGGCGATTCCATTTTGGGCGCCGTGGTCGCACGCTCCCTGTTTGAGTCCTATCCGGAGTTTGACGAGGGCAAGCTCACGCGCCTGAAGGTGTCGCTTGTCTCGGGCGCCACGCTGTCCGAGGTTTCTAACGAGCTGGGCATCGACGACATCATCATCTTTGGTGCCTCCGAGACCGGTACGGGTGCGCGCGGCCTGCATTCGGCGCTCGAGAACGTCTACGAGTCGCTCGTGGGCGCGCTGTACCTGGATGCCGGCTGGGATGCGGCGGCGGAGTTCATCCACCGTACGCTTAAGCCGCACCTGGCTTCCGAGCGTGCCGAGCACCCTGCGAACCCCAAGTCGTTCTTGCAGGAGTGCGTGCAAGCCGACGGTCACGAACCCCCGGCGTATAAGCTCGTTGGCTCCGAGGGCCCGGCGCATGCGCCCACCTTTACCGCCGTGGTGTTGATCGATGGTATTCGCCAGGGTCGCGGCTCCGGCTCCTCAAAGAAGGAAGCCGAGGGGGCCGCTGCACTCGAGGCACTTGACCGCATGGGCTACACCACTAACGGCGTGATTCTCAACAAGAAGCCTGTGTAAGCGAGGAACCGTGTATCTCAAGTCCCTCACGCTCAAAGGGTTCAAGTCGTTTGCCGACCGCGCCCATATGACGTTTGAGCCGGGCCTGACCGTCATCGTCGGTCCCAACGGCTCGGGAAAATCGAACATCTCCGACTCCATCCTGTGGGTTCTGGGCGAGCAGAGCGCCAAGCAGCTGCGCGGCCAGGCCATGGAGGACGTCATCTTCTCGGGCTCGTCGGCTCGCAAGCCGGTGGGTGTCGCCGAGGTCACGCTGGTGCTCGATAACTCGGACCATGTGCTACCCGTCGATTTTGACGAGGTCGCCATCACCCGTCGCATGTATCGCTCGGGCGAAAGCGAGTACCTCATCAACTCGAGTCCGTGCCGTCTGATGGACATTCAGGACATCCTGCACGATTCGGGCCTGGGTAAGGATACGCATTCCATCATCAGCCAGGGCAAGCTCGACGCCATTTTGCAGAGCCGCCCCGAGGAGCGCCGTGCCCTCATCGAGGAGGCCGCCGGCATCTCCAAGCACAAGCGCCGCAAGGAGCGTGCGCTCAAAAAGATCAAGTCGATGGACGAGCACCTGACGCGTGCCCGCGACATCAATAAGGAAATCGCCCGTCAACTGCGACCGCTGGAGCGTCAGGTCGATCGCGCGCGCAAGTACAAAGAGCTGTCCTCGCGCGCGAATGAGCTTACGCAGATGCTGGCTGTCGACGAGCTGCGTTCGCTGCAGTCGCAGTGGAACGACTTGGAGAGCCGCTCCAAGGAAGGTGCCGCCGAGCTGGAGCTTGCGCAGTACCGCATGGGCGAAAAGGAGCGCGAGCTCGAGAAGCTCCAGGTTATGCTCGAGGAAAAGGGCCTGTTTGTGGGCGATCTGGGCGAGCAGCGCCGCCATATGCAAGACGTGGTCGGCCGCATTAACTCCGATATGCGCCTGCTCGAGGAAAAGGGCCACAACATGGTGTCGCGCCTGTCCGACATGCGCGGCCAGATTTCGAGCTCCGAGCATCAGCGTCGTCGCGTGGTCGAGGAGCTCGAGGACGCGCGTGCGCAGCTTGAGGAAGTGACTGGTGCGCACATGCAGGCCCAGGAGGACGTTGACGCCGCTGGTCCTGCTGCCGCCGAGCTCCACGAGCGCCGCGTGGCGCTCGACAATCAGATTTCGCAGCTTACGCGTGAGCAACGCGATGTGCAGCGCGTGGCCGATAATGCCGCGCTCGAGCTCGCTAAGGTGAAGGATTCCTTGAGCAATGCCGAGGTCGAGGACAACATGTACGCCTCGCGCCTGGAGCAGATCGATGAACAGCTCGAGGAGGTCACGGCTTCGCTCGAGAGCCGTCGCGGCTGCGCCGAGGAGCTTGAGTGCGCTCTTGAGGAAGCGCGCCAGGCTCAGGTCGATGCGCGTGAAGCCACCGAGATGGCACGCGCGGCCCTGAAGGACCTGCGTGCCCGCGAGAGCGAGGCGCGCAACAAGTTATCCGAGGTGCGCTCGGAGCTTGCCAGCCAAAAGAAACTCGATGCCCGCATGGGCGACAGCTCGCCGCTCGTGAGCCGCCTGGTGGGTGCGCTGGGCGACGATATCTCGGGTCGTCTGGGCGACGTGCTCGAGGCCCCGCGCGAGCTTGAGGGCCTGGTTGAGCAATTGCTCGCCGGCGATATCGATGCGCTGCTGTTTGACGATACGTCCGCGCTTGAGCGTGCCGGTCGTGCGGCCCTGGACGAGAAGAAGGCCTCGGGCGAGGCGCTGCTGGTAGCGCGCGGCGTGAGCGGTTCTGCGGCCGCTGAGGGTGCTTTCGGTACCCGTCTGGTCGATCGTCTGTCCGTTCGTGCGGGCTACGGTCCTGTTGTCGAGGCGCTGCTCGGCGGCTATTACGTAGTGGACGATCTTTCTGCCGCGCTGTCGGCGCCGGTCGTTGACGGTGTGACCTATGTGACCCCTGATGGTGCCCGCGTTGCCTGCGGCGGCTTGGTGCGTGTGGGGCTCGATGCTGGCGAGGCCTCGGGTGCTCTGGAGCGCAAGCGTCGCATTCGCGAGCTGGAGGGCCTGGAGCCCGATCTGGCTGCCGTGTTTGAGGTCGTCGAGGCCAATGCGGCCGTTGAGGAAGCGCGTGCCGCCGAGGGCGATGCCGCCGGCGAGATTGCCCGCCTTGAGGGCGAGCGCCGCTCCCTGTTGTCCGAGATCGGCCGTCTGGAGCAAAGCGCCGACAATGCCGAGATCGAGCGCGTGCGTATCTCCAAGCGCCGTGAGCAGGCCGCAGAGGCCGTTCGTGCTGCGCGCCCGCGCGTGGACGAGCTCACTCGTTCGCGTGACGAGGCTCGTGCGCATGCGAACGACCTAGGTCTCCAGATTGCCGAGGCCAACGATGAGCTCGACCGTGTGCGCCGCGATGACTCCGAGGCCGCCGGTAAGCTCGCCGATGCCAAGGTGCGTCTGGCCCAGACGAGCGAGCGCCTGCGTTCGCTGAAGGGCCGCGTGCCCGACCTGGAGCATCGTCTTGAGGGCATCGACCGTCGTATCCGCGGAACACGCCAGGCTTCGCGCTCGCTCGAGCTGCTGCGCCTGCGCGTCGACCCCATGTACGAACGCTATTCTGCCCTGTTGGAACGCGCGTCGGATTGGGCAGCGCGCCTGCGTGACCAGGCCTCTCTGGAAGAGGCAGACTCCGCTTCGCTCAAGAAGACCATCGAGGATGCCAAGGCAGAGGTTGCCCGCGCTAAGGAGCGGGTCGATACCGCCACCGCCACGCAAAACGAGTTTAAGGTCGCGCGTGGCAAGCTCGAGGTGCAGGTAGAGGCCGCCATTAAGGCCATTACCGCCGATGGCACCACGGTACTCGAGGAAGCGCTCATGCTTCCCGCGCCCACGGACCGCGATGCCGCCGAGCGCGAGCTCAACCAGCTTGTGCGCCAGATCAACAACCTGGGCCCTGTGAACCAAGTTGCCATGGAGGAGTACGAGCAGCTCAAGCGCCGCGCCGACTACATCGAGGAGCAGCTGGCCGATCTGGAGAGCGCGCGCAAGGCGCTCACCAAGATCACGGTGGCGATCGACCGCAAGATGCGCAAGGCGTTCCTGGTGACGTTTGAGAAGGTCGACGCGAACTTCCGCGAGATCTTCGCCATGCTCTTCCCGGGCGGTCAGGCTCATCTGGAGATGACCGATCCCGAGCATCCGGCCGAGACGGGCATTGAGGTCGTGGCGCAGCCGCGCGGCAAGCGCATCACCAAGATGATGCTCATGTCGGGCGGCGAGAAGAGTCTGACGGCGCTCGCCCTGCTCTTTGCCGTGTACCGCACGCGCACGGTGCCGTTCTATGTGCTGGACGAGGTTGAGGCGGCGCTTGATGACGCCAACCTGTCCAAGCTCATCGGCGCCCTCGATGTGCTGCGTTCCGATACGCAGCTCTTGGTTATTTCGCATCAGCGCCGTACCATGGAGGACGCTGACGTTCTCTATGGCGTCTCGATGCAAGCCGACGGCGTCAGCCGCGTCGTCTCGCAAAAACTCGATCGCGAAACCGGAAAGGTCGTGAATGCATAATGGGATTCTTTGACGCTCTCTCGCGCGGACTTGAGCGCAGCCGCGAGGCACTCAACGAGGTCTTCTACTTTGGCGGCGAGGTTGACGAGGACTTTTGGGAGGACCTTGAGGACACCCTCGTTATGGGTGACATGGGTGCCGAGGTCGCCATTCAGGTCTCCGATGACCTGCGCGAGACGGCCGCCAAGAAGAACCTCAAGACCGCTCCGCAGCTTCGCCGTGCCCTGGCCGAGCAGCTCGAGCAGCACTTTGTGCCCATCGAGCGCGATCCGTTTTCCGATACGCCGAGCTGCGTGCTGTTTGTGGGCATTAACGGTGCCGGCAAGACCACGACGGTCGGTAAGATCGCGAGCGCCATGGCCGCC
>ENA-OWPF01002002-OWPF01002002.1-human-gut-metagenome-genome-assembly--contig:-NODE-2002-length-15808-cov-9.154701_pt1 | contig 15808 bp, 14 predicted proteins | sample MGYA00248261_ERZ651840 | MGnify/ENA primary metagenome ERZ651840 (study PRJEB26924, sample SAMEA4378268) | human gut metagenome | biome: human gut; feature: human-associated habitat; material: faeces... | reverse complement strand
TCGTTTGGACAATTGAACGAGGCTTTCTGAAAGTCTCGTTCAAAATTCGGGCTAGTCTAAGAGGCGGCTTCGGCTGGCACGACATCTCCTGGAAGCACCACTTTCAGGTCTGAGCAGCAGAGCATGATCATGTCGGTCATATTCTGCAGATTACGAAAACCATACGCGCGTCGCAGGATGAGCTTGATCGTGTTGTTCACCGATTCACATTTCGCGCTGCTGAGACCGTGTTCAATCGTATTGAGGATGTTGGTCCAGTGGCGCTTGATCTTCTTCGCCAGGTCCTTAACCGAGTTCATTCGCGAATGGGAAGCACACCAGTACCAATGCTTCAGCTCGCGTTCAGCCTCCTGAACGTTGTCCAGCTTTAGGATGAATCGGAGCTCTTCCTTGAGGCAATAGGCGCGGTATAGACGAGGGTGTGTGTCTCGGATGAATTCCAGACGTGCCTGTTGCGTTTGCGTCAGGTTTTCCGGGGCCTTCCCCAAGGCGTATTGAGGCCCCTTGACTTCCTTGGTCAGTTTTTCCGCAGCAACGGCAGCCTGGAATTCCTTCGAGTTTTTAGGCTCTTCGGGGATATCTGTGGGGGAAAGGTTCCCCGTTTTTGCAGGATCACCAAGCTGCACAGGCCATTCTACGAAAACGGAGCTTGTCCGGGAAGCTGCACTTCCAGATTCGAGAAGGCTGCAACGTGTTTTTATCGATAGAACTGAGGGAATCGGACCTTGAGGCGTTCCATGGCCTGATGCTCGCGTTCAGCAATCCAGTCGACGAACACGTGCACTCGTCTTTTTTCATAAGACTCTTCACGCGCAAAAACGTAGCAGGGCAGAGACTTGCGGTGCCATCCGTCGAGGACCGGAATGACATTGCCGTTCTGAATGTCATCGGCGCAATGAAAGAGCGGCATGTCGGGCACAATGCCTGCGCCGAGCACCATGGCGGACTTGGCCGAAATCAGATTGTGGACGATCAGCGTGTTGCGCCAGTTCAAGGCCATTGTTTGGTTGCCCCGTTCAAGGATGGCTGTGGAATTTCGCGTGGGACTGTGAATCAGAATGCCCTTATGCCTGCGGCAGTCGTCCGGATGGCGCGGATAGCCTTGACGAGTGATGTAGCTTTGCGCTGCACAGGGAATAAACGGCATCTCGCCGCTGTAGCGCTGAATGACGCCGGGGAGCGGCTCATCGCCGCCATAGCCGATGGCCACGTCGATGAGCGTGCCGTCGATGGTCGTAAAGCCTTCGGGGAGCTGTGCGGACAGTTCCCGCAATTCAAATTGAATTCCAGGATAAATCTTCTGAAATTCCACCAAAGCAGGCGTGATTTCAGCCGGACCGATGCCGGCGTGCGAGGTCACGCGGATCAGGCCGCTCATCGCATTTTTGTCGCCCTTGAGCGAGCGGATCATGTCGTCGTGAAGCGCCGTCAGCTGGACGGCCTTTTCATAAGCTTCCCGGCCGAGCTCCGTAAGCCTGACGGGACGCGAGGCACGCGAGAAAAGCGGCGCATCAAGGGATTTTTCGAGCGCCCGCATGGAGCGGCTAGCCGTGCTCGGCTCAATGCCAAGACGTTCGGCTGCGGCGTTGAGGCCTTCGGATCGAACGATCTCACAAAAAATCCGCCACGCGTACACATCATCCAGACGATCCACGACTGTTCCTCCTTGAAAAAGTTCAGCAATCCTCAATGGGGATTTTCCCCGAATTGTTGTCGAAAGGGCAAGCCTAAATTGTCATTTCTTGTAGCTCGTGCGTGATTGATTGCCTGTAATTCAATATGATGCCGCGTTAATGCGGCAATCCGTTGAAAAAACAGCAACATAAGATTGTTGAAGTGGACTTTATTGCAACAAAAGGCAGCGTCATAATCGCGTTTGTCGAGAGAACGCGCATTTGCGGATCCACATGCGTTGCTCGACTACCTCGTTCAATAAAGGAGAATTCAAATGACTTGGCAAATCTGGTTCACCTGTGCAGTGATTGTGCTGGCGGTACTGGCTCTCGTCAAACGTTACGAAACCCGAATGGTGCTTGTTCTGGCCGGCCTGGTGATGTGTGCGGCTGCCGGCGAGCCGATCAAGGCTTTTCAGGCGTTTGTGAAGGGCATGACGAACATCAACCTCGTGCCCGCCATCTGTTCGGCCATGGGCTTTGCCGCCGTCGTGACGGCGACCAAGTGCGACCAGCATCTGGTTGCCGCTGTTGCGGCGCCTCTCAAGAAGCTGGGCGGTCTTCTCATTCCCGTGACGACCGTGCTGACCTTCTGCATCAACATTGCCATCATGTCGGCTGCGGGCACCGCCGCGACGGCCGGCGCCACCTTCATTCCGCTTCTGATCCGCGCCGGCATTCGTCCGGCAGCAGCAGCGGCTGCCGTCGGCGGCACGATGTCCGGCCTACTGCTCAACCCGGGCTGCGCACACGACATCTATGTTGCCAAGATGGCGAACATGGACCTCATGGCCTTCATCGGCTGGGCTGCGCCTTATGTTGTCGGCCTCGTTCTTCTCGCCACGATCGTCAATGCCGCTCTGGCCATCTTCCACTACAAGGATCACAAGCCGAGCGCCGAGGAAATGGCGAACCTGAATCTTTCCGACAAGGAAGCCTTCAAGGTCAACTATCTTCGCGCGCTTGCTCCGCTCGTTCCGCTGATGATTCTCATGAGCGCCTCCGTCTGGTTCCCGAAGGCCGGCATCGACGTGGTCGCCGCCATGCTGATCGGCATCGTGGTCATCGCGCTCATCACGATGATGAATCCCAGTGAAATTTCCAAGGCGTTCTTCAAAGGCATGGGCTCCGGCTATGCGCAGGTGATCGGCTTGATCGTTGCCGCCGGCGTGTTTACAGCGGGTCTTCAGACGACGGGCACGGTCGGCGCCTGCATCGAAGCTCTCAAGAGCTCGAACGATCTCGCTCGCTGGGGCGCCGCCATCGGTCCCTTCCTCATGGCCGTCGGCACGGGTTCCGGCGAGGCTGCGATCTGGGCCTTCAACCAGGCCGTGACCCCTCTCGCATCGAGCTTCGGCATGGAATCGCATTCTCTGGGTCTTCTCGCCATCATGGCCGGCCAGTTCGGCCGCACGGCGAGCCCGCTTGCAGGATGCATCATCATCGTGGCTGGCATGGCTTCCGCCGATCCCGTCAACGTTGCCAAGCGTCTCTTCCCAGGCATGTTCGCGGCCATGATCGTCTCTGCGTTCATCCTCGCCTAAGGAGACGGCCTTGTTTGATCTTCTGATTAAGAACGGTCAAGCTGCGGATCCCGCCACGGGCTTCTTCGCTGAAGCCGACGTGGCGGTTGAGGGCGGGCGCATTGCGCTCGTCGAGCCGGGGTCCACGGCTGCGGCACATGAAACGATTGATGCTGCCGGCCTGATTGTGCAGCCCGGCGTCATCGACACGCATCTTCATGTCTCGACGCAGACGATGGGCCTTCGCATGGCTGCCATGAGCGGCGTGACCACCTGCATCGACATGATGGGTCCGGCTTCCGCAGTTATGAACCACATTTGCGAAGCCGGGGCCGGCATCAATGTGGCGGTGCTCAGCGCTCTTGTGCCCAATGTCAATCTTCCGAACAGCGATCCTTCGGCGGCGCAGATCGATTCCGCAGTCACGACGGCGCTCGCCGAAGGCGCTTTCGGTGTCAAGCTCCTGGGCGGCCATTTCCCGCTTTCGCCCGATGCAACGGCCGAGGCCGTTCGCACGACCGCCGGGCGCGGGGTGTACCTTGCCTGGCATGCCGGGACGACGACGGCCGGATCGGATATCGAAGGCATGAAGCAGGCGGTTGAGCTTGCCGACGGTCTTCCCTTCCATCTGGCGCACATCAATGCCTACTGCCGAGGCCGCAGACGCGACGTGCTCGAAGAGTGCCTCGAGGCGGCGAACCTCCTCAAGGCGCATCCCGAAATCGTCACCGAAAGCTATTTGTCCGATCGAAGCGGCGCGCCACTCGGCCTTGACGAAGCAGGGCTTCCAAAGTCGAAGGTTGTGTCCGCGCAGCTCAAGCACTTCGGGTTCGAGTCTTCGGCGGACGGCATCACCGCGGCGATTGCTTCCGGACGTTTGCGGGCCATTGTGCCCAACGACGGCATTCTCGGACTCCTCGAGCCGAAGGACGGTGTTGAAGCCTTCCGCGCGGGGCTGGTCAAGGAGGGCGTCTTTACGGGCGTCAATCCCCTTGTGTCGCGAGCCTTTTTTGCCTGCGCCCGTCGAGACGACGGCACATTCCTCGTGGATGCGCTCAGCACAGACGGCGGCTCGCTTCCCCGCAATGTGATTGTAGAGGGCGGCTGCGCGCTCATGAAGCTGGGCGGACTGACGCCGCTTGAATTCGCGGCCAAGTCCTCGCTGATCCCGGCCCGCATGTTGGGGCTTCACGACAAGGGCAGCCTGCGAGTCGGCTCGGATGCCGACATCACCATCTATGACCCGGTGTGCGGCAAAGCCGTTTTCAGCTTCGTCGGCGGAAGGCCGGTCCTGCAAAACGGCGCCGTCGTCGCCAGCGGCGGAACGGTTCTCACGACCAAGTTCGGCGAGGAGGCCGTCCGAAGCCGGGGCCTGAATGCCCGCGTTCTTCCCGGAGGGATTCCCACACTTGACCGCACTTTCAACTGTTAAGAAACAGATTTAAAGGTAATCATCATGAATCAACGCAACCTTATCGCTTTTTCTATCGCTCTCATGTTCGCCGCGCCGACGATGGCCGCCGACGTGCAACTTTTCGGCTTCCTTGATCAGGGCATGTCCTTTGTTCACGAAGATCTGAACAAGGGCATGGGCCAGCCTGTAGGACAGGCCGCTCCCAACGTTCTCGATGCCAACGGTCTCGTGAGCAAGCAGGGCGCCCTGACGAAGAGCACGCTCGGCACCGGCAACGTCAGCACCTGGGGTGTCAAAGGCACTGAAAAGCTCTCCGACGATCTCGAGGTCATCTTCCATCTTGAAAGCGGCTTCCTTCCGGACGACGGCACGCTTTATGGCGCCGGCTCTCCGCTTTTCGAGCGCGAATCGTCCGTCGGCCTGCGCTCCAAGGCCTGGGGCGAATTGAAGTTCGGCCGCATGCCGGCCATGTCGACGGGCTCCGGCACGACGGGCCTATTCAACAGCCGCGTCAATCCGTTCGGCGCAGGCTGGGGCAACATGACCGGCGGCTGGAAGTTTGCCGGTTCTCTTGCCACCGCCCGCTGGAACAACATGGTGAACTACAAGACGCCCGTCATGAACGGCGTTCAGGTGCATGTCCAGCATTCGCTTGGCAACAAGAATGACGATACGGAAGGCACGGCCGACACGGACCGCTGGACGGCCTTGGGCGCCACCTGGACGGGCGAGCGCGCCTTCGTTGCGGCGGCCGTCGACTGGCTCAGGTCTTCCAACACGGCCTCCGGCGTGAAGCAGAGCGAGAAGGATTCCTGGAAGGCAATCGTGGGCGGCAACATGAAGTTCGAAGACTTCAAGCTCTACGGTTCCGCGCAGTACCTCAAGAACGCACGTTCGATCGGCGGCTATTCGACCAAGGAATGGGCGCCCGTGAAGGCGGCCCAGACGACGAATCTCGGCTTTGACAGTTGGGCGTTCGCAACGGGTGTTGATGTTCCCGCAGCCGGCGGCACCGTCAAGGCTTCCGTCGCCTACGGCTTTGGTGAGAACAACAACGTCTCCGAACGCAATAAGTACGACCGCATTAATGCCGGCCTCGGCTACATTTACCCGCTCTCCCGCCGCACGTCTCTCTACGGCATCGCTGGCTGCTTCTGGCAGGATGCCGACTGGCAGGACGGCAGCATCAGCGCCCGCGAGGCAATCGTCGGCATGATGCATCGCTTCTGACGAAATGGAGGATTGCCGGCCGGATGAATTGTTTTCCGGCCGGCGCTTGACTACTGTTGCAGAAAAAAGGAATAGACATGTTGGGATTTCATATGGGGAAAATGCCGGCGCTCAAAACCGGCATTGTTCACGATACCGAGTATTGGCTTCAGCAGATCAATCGCGCTTCCGTGGTTGCCAATGTCAAGGCCGGTCTTCTGGATCGGGAGGCCGCCCGCAGGCTTCACAAGGCTCTTGATGAAATTAGAGACGAGGCCGATCGAGGCGCGCGCTCGAAGTTCAATCTTTACATTCAGTTTGAACCTGAACTCCTCAAGCGCTGCGGACGTGATGCCGGGATTCTTCACGCCGGACGCTCGAGCCAAGACATTCTGGCAACGTGCAATGCGGCTCTGAATCGCGAGCGCCTTGTGCTTCTCGCCGATGCTGTCGTTCGTCTGTGCAAAAGCCTGGTGGAAACCGTCAGGCGCGAGGGCGATGCCGTGGTGCCCGCATATACGAACGGCGTGCAGGCTCAGCCGACTCTCTACGGGCATTATCTGCTTGCGCACATCAATGCCTTTTCCCGAGATGCCGAGCGAATGATCGAATGCTGGAGACGACACGACGTCTGCCCGATGGGCAGCTGCGTATGCACGGGTACCGGATGGTCGCTGGACACGGAAGAAATGGCAGGCCTTCTCGGCTTTTCCAAGCCGGTCGACCAGTCTTTTGACGCCGGACAGATCCGAGGCAATGATCTGCCGCTCGAAATGAGCCAGATCGTGACGTCCGTCATGCTTCACGTCAATGCGTTCCTCGCCGACTTCATGGTTCAGTATGCGCAGACCAAACCCTGGGTCGTCAGCATGGATCTCAACGGCGTCTATCATTCGAGCAGCATGCCGCAGAAGCGAAATCCCGGACTGATCAACGACTGCCGTCGCGATGCCGGCCTTGTGATCGGCGAAGCTCAGGGCGTCATGATGCGCATGCAGAACCTCACGCTCGGCATGGCGGACGTGCGTGACGAATTCGCAATGGGGGCGCTAGCCGAAGATGCGGCAACGGTCATCGAAACCTTTGCCGGCATTGTTCGTTCCCTGCATGTCGACCGCGAACGCGCGCGCGATGAACTGATGAGCGAATGGACCTGCACGCAGGAAATCGCCGACGTGCTCATGAGAACCGCAAACATTGATTTCAGGACCGGCCACGGGTTCGCATCCCGCTTCGTGACAATTGCGCGCACCAACGGCTGGACGCCCAAGACTGTCAAGCCTGCCGATCTTCACGAGGTTTGGAAGAGCTATGCCGAAGAGCACGGCCTCAGCCTGGTATTTCCGCTCAGCGACGACCTGTTGAAGACCGTCATCGAACCCGAGCATATTCTTGCCGGCCGCCGTACGCCCGGCAGCGCTTCGCCGATTATGCTTGAGGCTCAGACTAAACAGGCCGAACTCCACCTTGCCGGACTGTCGGGCTGGCTGGATTTCAAGCAGAACGAAGCTGCACAGGCTGCCGGCTCGCTCGAAGCAAAACTTGCCAAAATCTGAAGAATCATATTCGCCCATGAAAGCAACTGACGAAACACTCACCCGACGCCGCTGGCTGATTCTGGCGGTCATCTGTCTCATCAACCTTTGTGCGGGCTCCGTCTACGCCTGGAGCGTGCTGGCATCTGCGGCTGCGGCACACTTCACGGCTCAGCTAGGCACGACCGTTACGCCTGGCGATCTCTCGATCGCCTTCGGCGTGGCCAATGCCGTCGGTCCGATTCCGATGGTTCTCGGCGGTGCGGTCAACGACCGCTTCGGCCCGCGCGCAGTGATTATGGGCGGCGGACTGCTCATCGGGCTTGGACTTGTGATGTGCGGGATGGCGGGTTCGCCGAGTTTCATCACGCTGGCTTACGGCGGATGCTTCGGTTTGGGGCTCGGCTTGACCTACGGCGCGTGCATTACGACGGCCATCCGCTATTTCCCGGATCGCCGCGGAATGGCGGGCGGCATCGTGACGGCGGCTTACGGCATGAGCTCCGTGCTCGTACCGCCCGTCGCACAGCGGCTCATTGAGGCCGTGGGCATCATGAACACGTTCATGGTGCTCGGGTGTATGTTCGGCGCGGTGATCATGACGGGGGCTCTGGCCTGCCGGCGCTGTCCGACGGACTTCGTTCCGGTCGGCATGACGCGGGTTCGCACGGTTCAGGCGGCTCGCGGCAAGACGTGGCGCGAGATGCTCGCGTCTCCGATCTTCTATCCGATGATCGTGCTTCTTTTGTGCGGTGCGCTTTCCGGCATGATGATCATTTCTCAGGTCGCCTCAATTGCCAAAACCAGCATCGGCATGGGACCAGCGGCTGCAGCGGCTGCGGTCAGCGTGATCGCGCTCTTCAACATGGCCGGTCGGCTTGCAGCGGGCATGCTTTCGGACCGAGTGGGACGCCTTTCGGTGCTCATGGGCGCGCTTGTGGTTTCGGCCTGCGGTCTCGGCGTTCTCATGACGGCGGGAACGGGTGATGATGCCGCCTTTTATCTTGGCTGCGTTCTGGTCGGCCTGTCGTTCGGTGCCTTCATGGCGATCTACCCGGGCTTCACGGCGGACCGCTTCGGGACGGCACATGCAAGCGTCAACTACGGAATCATGTTCTGCGGCTTTGCCGCGGCAGGATTCGGCGGACCGACTATCATGCGCGAGATGCAGGCGGCAGGCCTGGACTTTGAAGCCTGCTGCATGATGGCGCTCGGTTTTTGCGCCGTGGGCTTGATGACTGCACTGGTTTGCCGATTCATGATGAAGAAGTCCGAAGGCTGATTGATATTCAGAGAGGCGTTTATGTCTCGGTCATGATGAGCGCCGCAATGTGGACACGTCCAGCTGCGTGTTGCAAGGCTCAATTCCTTGAGCTTGTGACCGCAGGCGGAACATGTCTTCGAAGACGGAAAGAAGGTGCCGATCTTTGCAAAGATTCTGCCTTCATGCTTCGCCTTGTATTCGCACTGGCGCATGAATTCAGCCCATCCTGCATCGGCAATCGCCTTTGCGAGATGGTGATTCTTCATCATGCCTTGAATTTTCAAAGTCTCGAAAATCAGCGCTTGGTTATCGTTCACCAATCGTCGAGATGTCTTGTGAAGGAAGTCGCTGCGGCGGCGCTTCACCTTGCGGTGCAGTCGCGCCAGACGCTTGCGGGCCTTTTCACGATTCTTGCTACCTTTCTGCTTTCTTGAGAAGGCGCGTTGCGCCTTCTTAAGCTTCTTTTCGGCCCTCTTGAGAGCCTTGGGAGACTTGATCTTTTCACCATCGGAGCATGTGCCGAAGGTCTCAATGCCGACGTCGACGCCTACCGTCTTGGTCTGGCGAACGCATGTCGCAGGTACGGCTTCGGGGAGGCCGTCCTCGTAGAGAACGGAAGCCCAGTAGTCGCCGCAGGCATCCATCGAGAGCGTGATGCTCTTGACCTTGCCTTCGATCTTCCGATGCATGACGGCCTTGATCTTCTTCATCTTCGGCACCTTGACGAAGTCGTCGCCTGCCGAAACGCCGGTGCAATGGTAGCTGGACTGTTCGCCGCGTCGGGACTTGAAGCGCGGATATCCGGCTTCCTTCTTGAAGAAGCGGCCATAGGCTTTGTTCAGATTGCGAACTGATTCCTGCAATGCCATGCAGTCGTATTCCGCCAGCCAGGCGTACTTCTTCGACTTCTTCGCAATGGCGATGAGCTTCTTGAGGTCGTGAATCGGGTGAAGATTGACGCCCTTCACCTTGTAGAAATGCGTCTTGAGATACAGCGCCTTGTTGTAGCAGAATCGCACGGCACCGAAAAGACCGGCCAGATATTTCTTCTGGTCGGGCGTCGGATAGAGTCGAATGCGGATGGCGCGGATCATTCGTGACAGAGGAAGGAACGGTATGGAAATTTGATTATATGAGGCTTCCTCTTTTAACGTATGCCTCGCATTTCGCCGTCTTTTCCGCCATTCCTCCCCGCCTCACCGAGGCGAGGGTTCCTGGCGGATTTGGCTGAACGAATGTCCTGCGCCTCACGAAGCTGCGCGAGCCGCATCTTGAGCTGGGAACATATCCCAAACCGTTGACTGCGTTCACGAACGAACGTCCTGATCTTTCGATTTCGATACCTCAGCTGCATACTGTCTCCCGCAGAAATGTCCCGTGGGATGGATGTTGCAGCCGCATTTTGCGACGGAAGAATTCCCCTCCTTTTTCCGCGAGCATTTGACGCAGATCGCTTTGCCAGAAGGGATACGGCGAAATACCCATCCCTTGGTGAGGATCTACGGCCTGCGCATACGCATGATGCAGATCAGCCACCGTCACGCTCGAAGCGGAGGTCACAAGCCGCCAAACGAATGAGTCTCTTCTCGATGGCGGACAACGCAGATGATGCACCCATGCGTTGAGACAATGATGGGTCTCTTCGGCGGACCGAATCTCCTCAATGAGGGTCATTTCAATCCAGTCCCAGGCATGCTCCTCGTTGAGAAGCGACGCCGCGCGCGCACAGAAATGCACGAGCGTATCGGGATGCAGATGCAGGTTAATGGGAATCGCCCGACCATTGACCGAGCTAATCCTGACAACGTCCAGGCTGACGAAGCATCGTTCGAAGTCAATGTTGAGAAAGCCGACCGTGCATATCTCGTTGATGAGCTGCACGTTTCGGGAATAAGTCCATTGCGCCATGGAGCCTCCAAAAAAAGAAAAGGGAGACACCACGAACCCGAGAGGGAATGATGTCCCCCTGCGGGTTGAAAAAAAGAAGTCTAGAACCAGCTCATGGCAGGTTTGTAGCCCTCGACGAAAGAAGCCAAAGCATTGAGCTTGACGCTCGATGTCGCGGACTGGGCAAGATGGATTTCCCTGCCTTCGGGTTCTCGCTCCGTATCGCTTTCGTCAAAGCAACTCATCCAAAAGAACAATGCGTTCTGTTCGGCGAGTCTTCCGGCCAATTGCGTATCGGCCATGGTTGGCGAATGAAGCTTCGACCATTCGGCAAAAGTCCTGAGAACCAACGCTCCCCACCACGATTTGAACATGGCGGCAAGCATGATTCTCAGATCTTCGATTTCCATCCCCCTGCGCGAGCTGACCACCATCTTGTCGTCGTCCATATCGGTCGAGAAAGAAGCGGTTCGCACGGCACGGAGTTGATGGCAGAAGCCGCCCAGCACGTCGAGATTCGTCGGATCCTTGCAAAACCGCTCCTTGAGATGGTTCGCGAAGCGTTGAGATTCGCCGCTTTCAAGTTGCAGTTCTCGAACGCAAGCATCGATGTGCCGCTCAAGATGCAGTTGAAAGCAGCCGTTTGAGATGACGTGAAACATGAGGATGTCCCTTTAGGTTGATTATCCCGGGGGGACATCCTCACCACGGCGGGACTGAGAATGTCCCACTGGGGCAAAGATTGAAAAAAAAGAGTTACGACTTTCAAAACCAGACAACTGCCGGCTTGAACCCGTCCACAAAGAACTGCTGAGGCTTTGGCACGCCGGAGCAGAGGCTTTGACCAGTTTCGGAAGTCACACCGTTTTTAGCGATGCAAGCGAGCGCATTCTCGTCGAGCGAAGCAAGAAAGGAATTCCATTCCTTCTTTGAGATCACGCTCTTGGCGAAAAATGCGAAGTACCCATTTCCGTCGTTGGCGTCTGTCATGATCGACCTGTCGAGCATGTACTTCAGCATCAGGCGTCGGAACATGAAGGGATTCGCGTTGCTCGCATGGCGTTCCAACATCATGGTCATGAGGTTGTTCCATGAGTCGTTCAAGTTGCGGTAGGGTCGTCCCAAGCGCCCGTTCGGGTTGCGGATGACGAGCACCAGGCCGGTGTTGGGCGTAGCGTCTTCACCTTGGAAGATGATCAGTCCCTTTTTGCGAATCCGCTCGATGTCGGCTTCAACGTAGAGCTGATAGTCCTCCCCTTTGGGCGCGGCACGTACTTCGCACCGCCTCATAAGCGAATCCCAGAAACCATGGAAGTTGATGTTGTCCAGAATGTCGTTTTGCGCACGCGTAAGCCGACAGTCCGGATGAATGGCATTCCAGTCATTCCTGATGCACACGAGCGCATCAAGCCAGACATGTTGGAATTCCTGAGAGAGCAAATCACGAAATTCGGTGATTTGAGTCTGACGGTCCTTGCCGGCGTCCAGATCCGTGAGGATCAGGCAGTCGTTGGTCGCATCGAAATACTTGTCCTTCGCATTAAGCTTTCGCAAGTTGTCCCAGAAGTCGAGAACGATGAGATCGGCAGCTTCCGGCGTCGGGCAAAAACGACCGACAGCGAATGACATAAAGGAACTTTCGAGTCCAAGAGCCTCCAAAAAGCATTCGTAAGCTTGGAGGTAGTCGATCAACCGTTCACCGAAGGTGAACATTGGAATTTTGCAGAACATAAGGTTCCCCTTGAAGTTAATAAAACCCCAAGGAGACACCGGACCCCGCACGGGACTGAGTGTCCCGATGGGGCAGTTAAAAAACGAACTTAAGGGCGTTCGCGGCCAGATGACGCCGACTAGCGGCGGTGAGTCAATGCTTGCGGTCAACTGTTGAAGCTGAGGCCGGCGAACCCGTCCTTGCCCTTGGTGAGGAGCACGTCATTCCAGTCGATGCCTTTGGCACCTTCGGGAATCGGATCCTCGGGCGTGAAGACGAACACGTCTCGACCCAGCGCTACCATGCGCCGCCGAAGTTCTTCGGCAGCCTTCTCTCCGACATGAGTCGCATCCTTATCCGCCATGATGAGCAGATAGCGAACGTTGTCGGGAATGATCAGGCTTTTCATCCCGCCCGCCGAGATCGTCGCCCAGCATGGAATCCGCATGGCCGTAGAGACGGACAATGCAGTTTCAATGCCTTCGGCAACGGCCAGCAAGCCACCGGGCTCCGCCAAACGAATGGCAGCGTGGCGAATCGTCCGGGTGCTCGGAAGCGCCATGAGACGCTTTTGCGTTGCCACAGGGGCCTTCGCTCCCTCTTCGGTGAGATACGTCACATGAAGCGTGACGATCTTCCCTTGAGGATTGCGAACGGCTGCCACCATGGCCGGATACGACTTGTCGCCTTCGAGCGTACGCATCGCATCGACGGCCCGAATCGAGTCGTCATGCGCGAGGCGCTTTGCCGAAAGGGTGATGCCGCGTCCCCACCTGAGATAGGCGAGTACAGCACGGGTTCCCTTCGTATCCTCCGTCAAGGGCGAGGCTTCAGACCAGATATTGGCAATAGCCTGCGCCTTGACCTTGTCGGCCTTGGCGACTCCGGACTCACGCGCCTTGCGCTCCTCAGGACTTTCGATCCTGCGAACCGACCAGACGGCGGCCTTGTAGGTACGTCCATTCTTGCCGACTCCCTCTCGGAAACCGATCTTGATGAACTCCACCCACTCGCCGGAGCGAACCTTGGCAAGCTCAATGGCGCGATCAAGCGTATGGCTCCAAAGAACCTCGGTCTTGTCGCCGTTGTTGAGCCGAGCGTAAAAGCACATTGCATGCCCCTTGACGAACTCATAAGGCGCTTGCCCGAAGTCAATCAATTGGCCCTGCACACGGCGCTGCTTTTCCTTGGAGAACAGCTGCACGGGACGGCTTTCTTCCTTTTGGAAGCCAAGCACGTCCGCCACCTTCTCGACTGTGGTTGGGAAATCCCAATCATTGAGCCACTGAAGGGTGGCGAGCCCGTCGGAGCGCGATCCGCAAGTGTTGCAGATGCAGCCGCCCGATTCGAGCCAATCAGGGTACAGACGAAAGCCGTCCGTACCGCCGTGCTTTGGACAGGAGACGTGTTGCTTCCTGCCTGCGCGCATCGCCGCCTTGAGAGAAGGTGCCAACACGCTGAATACAACATCCCAACGACCTCGGGCAGCTGCTTTGATTTGACCGGCAGTGAACGACATAACGCCTCCTTGATGAAAAACCGGAAAAATGAAAAATGCTCAAAGCGGAACCGGGCTTGAAAGCCCGGCCCGCCTTGAACTCAATGGAAGACGGCGTCGCTCATAAGGTCGAGAATGAGCTTTGCAAGCTCATCATCGTCCATCGTTGAACGGGCCGAAACTTCACGATCAAAAAAGCCGGGAAGCCCTATTGCGTCAATGAAAAGCGCACGGCTTTCAATGCCGGTGTTCTTCATGAGCTCGATCAGCCTTTTTGCACTCCAGACGTCTCCGTCCGTCACGAACATCAGGATGCGGCGGTTAACGTCGCGAACCTGAAGAAGCTGATGCTGGGCCGCCATAATGGCGTCCTGACTCGGCGTGCCGCCGACGGGGCTGTATCGCGTCAGGTTTTCAAGACCCGACTTGATCGAACGCTCGCCGTGCTTGACCAGCGTCTGCACGCTGCGAGACTCCTTGCCGCCAACCGACCACGCATTGTTGAAGACGCTCACGCCTACGTTGACGCCCTTGATCGAAGCACAGGCCTTCGCAAATGCGTAGGCCGCCTTCTTGGCACCAAGGGATGAGTTGCCATCCATCGAACCGCTCATGTCGATCATGATGTGAACGGCAGTGTTGACGTCACGATGCTCGCCCTCTCGGGTGAACACCTTGGTGTTGCCCGTCACGAATGACGCCAGGCGCGTAGCCGAAAGCCGATTTCCGCGTTCCGTGTGAAAACGGTGATTGCGGGCAAGGCTTTCAACCTTTGTGCGAAGCGACCTTTCCAGACGGCGGGAGATTTTCTCCCCTGCGTCCTTGACGGCCTTGGCGTTTTCGGGCTTGTCGCAGAGACATTTTTCAAGAACCGGCTTCATGAGCCCGTCCATGAATCTCGTCGGCGCGACATTCGTCTGAAGACGATTGGGATTGCCGGGTTTTTGCGCTTCTTCGGACAAGTCCGACGCAAGCGCCTTGCTGGCATCCGCCCCCTTCATGGCGTCATTGATAGCCTCCTCCGTGGCGTCTAGCACCGACTGAATCGCACGAACGTTTTCCTTCGTGGCTTCGCCGGAGGCGTCAGCCTGCGACTGAGCCTTGGCCTTGCGGCCTTTGGTCTTCTGCTTGTCCGACTGCCCCTTGTCTGACGACGAGGAGGCAGAGCCGGCTTCAGAAGCGTCGCGCTCGGAAGATTCACCCGCTTCAGAGCCTTCGGCGTTCTGAGCGTCGTCCGAAGACGAGCCCGAACCACCCTGACCGCTTGGATTGCCCTCTTCGTTCTGTCCGGACGCATCCTGCTGATCGGGTTGATCGTTGGGATTGTCTTGGCAGAACTGCTTCATCAGAGCGATGAGGCGGTCGGCAATCTTGCCCTGCGCCCTCGTCGAGTCGGCGGTGAGGCTGTCGTTGAGAACGGCAGTGAAGTCACGGGTGAAGGCTTCGCCAAAGCGCGACTTGACGTCGGCCTCGGTCTGCCGAAGCTGGTTGGCATAGAGTGCGGTAAGGCCGGAGGCATTGCAGCGCGTGAAGAAGTAGATGAAGGACATCAAAAGCGCCAACGGCTCCTTTGCGGCCTTCATGTCTTCAGCGCTACCCATGGCCTCAGGCTTCTTGAGAATGTGCGCGTCGAGCGTTTGAATCCAGTGGTAGCCACCGGCATACTCATCGCACATCTTCTTTTCAATGCGTCCGTCCTCAAGAATGTTGAGAAGCGCATGGTGAAGGACCGCATTGTGACCCTGCTTCGACTTCACGTTGAACGTCGTGTGACGCACGTGACCGCTTTCGTGCAGCAGATAGCCATAGACCACCGTCGGATCAATGTCCGTCTTGGTGAGGGCGGGAAGGACGATGCGTTTGCCGTTGGTATAGGCTTCTTCGCCCTCAAGGGCGATTTGAACCCCGAACTTTTGGCAAAGCGTCGAAGCAATGATGGGAAGTGCGGTGCGGATCGTACGATTGGTAATCGTCATGGTGTTACCTCAAAGAAAAAAGGGACACCATGCCTTGCGGGACATGATGTCCCGAAGGAACGATATACATGGTCAGCTCCCCGTTTGCAAGTGTTCGGGGGATTTTTTGGGTACAACT
>ENA-OWPF01001997-OWPF01001997.1-human-gut-metagenome-genome-assembly--contig:-NODE-1997-length-15831-cov-6.365682_pt1 | contig 15831 bp, 9 predicted proteins | sample MGYA00248261_ERZ651840 | MGnify/ENA primary metagenome ERZ651840 (study PRJEB26924, sample SAMEA4378268) | human gut metagenome | biome: human gut; feature: human-associated habitat; material: faeces... | reverse complement strand
GGAAATCTGCTGTACGGTATTCAAGTCTTTCAGTTGTTCGGACGACATGGTTTTGGTAACATCTGCATATAACTCTTTTTGAAGTTCATCTGTGGTTTTGTCTGCTTGTTGCAGTATGGCATACCTGTTTCGTATCGACGGTTTCGTTCCTTGCCAGAACGCATCCGGCATTCCCTGGGATTTAGAAATCATCTCTACTTGTTTCAGCATCAGGCTGTCACCTCTTACGCCGGCTCCTGCCAATGAAACAATAAACGCAATCGCCGGGTCTTTGGCAGCTACGATGAATGCTATGATTCCGCCTGCGCTATGTCCGATAATGCCAATCTTCTTTGTGTTTATTTCTTTTCTGCCGCGCAGGTAATTGATGGCAGCTTCCGTGTCCGTTGCGAAATCCTCGTTGGTGGCTGTTGCATGGTTGCCTTGTGAGGCGGCTGTGCCACGATCATCACAGCGTAATACGGCGATTCCGTTCCTCGTCAGATAGTCGGCGATGACTAGGAAAGGCTTGTGTCCCATGATCTCCTCATCCCGGTTCTGCGCACCGCTTCCTGTCACCAACACTACTGCCGGAAATTTATTTCCCTTTTCGGGAAGAGTTAATGTCCCCGCAAGGTTAATTCCGTCCTGTTCGTTTCTTACTGTAACTTCTTCACTTTTATAAGGGAAAGGTGGTTGAGGTTCCTGCGGACGTTTGGGACGGCTTGCTTCTCCCTTTTCCAGGTTCAATGGGATAGGCATTCCTTGTGTGAATGTTCCGGTTATCGTTTTGTCACTTTTCAATTTTCCTTTGTAGGAAGCATGAATAACAGGTATCTGAATAGTTAATATGGAATCACTGAAAGAGGTAGCTTGTGTCTTTATGCCGTTGGCTCCCTGGTCGGGACTGTCGAGCGTTGTTACATAAGTTCCTTGAGCCGCTTGGTTGATATGGAATACGATAGTCAGCGACCCGGTGGGAACAGTCAGTTTTCCGTGCCAAGTTCCTGAGATATCTTGCGCGGATGCGGAAGAAGATAAGAACAGTCCGGTGAATAATCCGGTGATAATAGTAGCTATGTAGACAGTTTTCAATGTGTTCATAAGAGAGAGATTAATAGTGAATGTAATTGATGCATATCAGATGATTCGTACAAAGATAACGATTATTCTGACATAAAAAATAAGACATTACTCAATCTTGTTTTAAGTCGAGTAATATTTTATTCGGATGAGATGTGACATACGGTTACCGGAGTGGGACCGGAGAAGAAAATGTTCGAACGAAGCCGATAAAATAGAAGAAGTTTGCAAAAATATACTCATATCTGTATTCAAACTCATATAAAAAAATTATTTTTGCTCATTCGATTGTATGGCAATCCTGCCCGTTGCTTGATAAAAGTATATGAAATGAGGAAAAATTGTGGATAATAGAGAATTAAATATCATAAATCGTTTTCTTCATGGTGATCATGAAGCCTACTCTCTGCTGTACAGAGATCATATTCAGGAGCTTTTCTCTTATGGCAAAGCTCTGACCGGCAATGATGAGCGGTTGAAGGATGCGATTCAAGATGTATTTTATAAACTATTATCCAACCCTGCCGCATTGAAGGATGTGCAGAACTTAAAGTATTTCCTTTTTAAATCATTGAAAAACAGACTGATTGATATACTCAAATCAGAGATGCGCCAGTCCCAGTCCGGTGAGGCAGCTGCCTACGAACAGATTGACTTCACCATAAATGACGTCACTGTACTGGATTCTCTGATTGAGGAAGAAGAACGCCTTGAATTAAGCCGGAAAATTAAATCGTTGTTGAACCTGCTGACTCCCCGGCAACGGGAGGCAGTCTGCCTGCGATATATGATATGGAGTATGATGAAATTGCGGATTTGTTGAATATGAGCAACTCCAAATCAGCGAGAAACTTAGTATCCCGGGCACTTGAACATTTACGTAAAGAAGACCTTGAACTTCTTATTATCCTCCCTTACACTATCAATCTAATAATTTGAAATAGTGTCCAGTACTCTTCTCCTTCCCGCAAGGAGGGGAATGGAGATGCCACCGACTTACTAAATTACCATCAAATTTGAAGAAGAACCAAAAAAAGTTCTTTTTTTTAATGGCAAAAAAAGCTGGCCGTCGTCTTTATTATAAACAAGCCTTAAAACTGTTTATTGTTAACCTGTATTTAAAGAATAAATAAGCTATGACTATTGATATTAAATACGAGAATTATTCTGTCAAGGATTTCTTGGAAGACGATTTGTTTCTTCAATGGCAACTGGCGCCGACAGAAACACTGGATGAGTTCTGGAAACAAGTACTACAACAATATCCGCACCAGGAAGCCAATCTTTCCGACGCTGTCCGGACCTTGCATTCAGTAACGATCAATCACGTTTCACTTTCCCGTCGGGAAGAAGATAAAATGCTTCAAAATATATATGCCCGTTATCGCAGGCATAGAGTCCGCCGCTTTATTTATTGGAGCACCAGTGTGGCGGCGAGCCTGATACTGCTGTTTCTTTTGGTTTCTCCGCTGAGGGACTTTACGGGAGAGAAAGTCAATGTGATGCTGACCGACGTACAGTCTGTGCGACTGGATACGATTCAGGATGTGCAACTAATAATCGGCGAGAAGAAAACGATAGCGATGGCGGAGGATGCGGATATTAGTTGGACGAAGGAAGATGAGATAGAGGTAAACGGACGTTCGTCCAACTCGACTTATAAATCACGGATAGATGCGGATGTGACATATAGCACTTTGCTGGTACCTTATGGCAAGCGTTCGTTTCTGACATTGCGGGATGGCACAAAAGTGTGGATCAACTCCGGTACAGAGGTGAGATTTCCCGTCAATATGGAAGGAAAAGAGCGCAGCATTTATGTCGACGGAGAAATCTATATTGAGGTGGCTAAAGATAAGGAACGTCCTTTCTATGTACATACTTCGGGATTTGATGTCCGGGTGTACGGTACAAAGTTTAATGTAACTTCCTATAAGGCGGACAAGGAGAAGTCGGTTGTGTTGGTAGAAGGCAGTGTTTCGGTCTGTTCCAAAGAAGAAACAAAAGAGAAGGAGGTGAAAGAAATCTTCCTGCATCCCGATCAGATGTATCATACAACGAACCGGGGACCTATGATTACCCATGTAAACGCACTTCAGTACATTACCTGGAAGGACGGAATCTGGCAATTTACGAGCGAGAGTCTGGAAAGCATTGCACTCCGGTTGTCACGTTATTATGGAGTAGATATACATTGTGATGAGAAGACGGCTGTGAAGTCATGTACAGGAAAGCTGATTCTGTTTGACGATGTAGACAAGACATTACGGATTATAGAAGAAATATTTGGTGTGCGGTATGAAACCAATCAAAATGAAATAATCATTAGTATGAACCCTTAAAACAAGATAGCCTATGGTAAAATAAACGGAATAAAAAACCGGATAATATGGCCGTATTATCCGGTGTAATTTAGTTCACTAATAAAACATTAAAAGCAATTCTAAACAACAATCAAATGTATGGAAAAAAATGCTCATTTGAAATTAACGAATACTTATTTATATAAAAGGATGTTGAACATTCCTCGAATTGTTTTGCTCTTTTTATGTGTGTCTTTCACCGTTCCTTCGTTGGCAGAGACCACTACGATGCAGTTACCGCAGCTTTCGCTGAGTCTGAATAATGTGACGATACGTGAAGTATTTAACATAATAGAGAAAAATACGGAGTACGTATTTATCTTTTCGGACGAGTTGCTTACCGACTTGAATGGAAAAGTCAGTATTCATGTAAATAAGCAAACGCTGGATAAAATATTGGATAAAGTTTTACAGTCGACAGGTTTGACTTATAAGATTACCAACAGGCAGGTCACGGTGAGTAAGAAAAGTCAGGCAGTCGTCCAGAAAACTTCTCTGAAGGTGACGGGACACGTGAGCGACGAAAAGGGAGAGCCCCTGATCGGGGTAAACATACAGGAAGAAGGAACCAACAATGTGGTTGTAACCGATATGAACGGAAACTTCTCGATGTATAATATATCCGGTCCTTCTTCTGTCCTGAAGTTTACCTATATCGGATTTATTCCGTTGAGGGTAGTGGTAGGAAAGCAGACGAATCTGTCGGTAAAGCTCGAATCCGATGTGAAAGGTCTGGAAGAAGTAGTTGTGGTAGGATATGGCTCTCAAAAAAGAGAGAGCGTCATTGGAGCTATTACCACTATGAAGCCTGCCGCCTTGCAGATTAATCAGAGCCGTTCCGTCACCAATGCATTGGCAGGACAGGTAGCGGGTATTATTGCCGTACAAAGAAGCGGGGAGCCGGGCAATGACGCTTCCGACTTCTGGATTCGCGGTATTTCATCTTTCGGTTCGGGAACGACTCCGCTGGTGCTGGTCGACGGAATCGAACGTAGTCTGAGTAATCTTTCTCCGGAGGAGATCGAGTCTTTCTCTGTCTTGAAGGACGCCACCGCTACGGCAGTCTATGGTGTGAAGGGAGCCAACGGAGTTATCCTGATACAGACCAAGCGTGGTCAGATTGGTAAACCCCGTATCCAGATAAAGGCTGATTATGGTTTCTCTGCTCCGACTATGTTACCCGAATTTGTCGATGGTGCCAAATATATGGAAGTGATGAATGTCGCCAGCCAGTTCTCTTCGGGGAAAGATATGTATACGCAAGCTGCTATCAATGCCACCCGCAACGGTACGGACCCCGACTTGTATCCGAACGTAAACTGGCTAAAGGCAGTGACAAAGGATTATGTGCCGAGCGGACGTGTTTCATTGGACATCAACGGAGGTAGCGAGCGGTTACGTTATAGCTTGATTCTTGCCTACTACGGTGAAAAAGGGATGACGGTTACGGACCCGGGCGTAGAATATGACGCTTCCAATAAATTGTCCCGTTACAATATCCGTACCAATCTGGATATGAACCTGACTCCTTCTACTGAAATTAATGTAAGTCTGGGAGGATATATCCTGAATCAGCGCACGCCGGGATACACCACATCCAGTGATGAAAACCCCCGTACTCCTTTTACTGATATTATCAAACTGGCTTTTAAAAACACCCCGATTGTACACCCGGTGATTTACTCGAACGGACAAATTCCGGCAAATACATCGCAGACCAACCCGTGGGCTGCCGCTACACATTCGGGGTTTATCTCCAGCTATATCAGCAGTTTACAGTCCGTTTTCGCCGTTACACAGGATATTGGTAAGTTATGGCATCCCTTGAAAGGCTTGAAGGCGAAAGCTACCTTCTCATTCGACACGTATGCCTGGAACTCATTCTTGAGAACCAAGAAACAGACCACTTATATGGCTACCGGACGTGATGCGGACGGTAACCTGCTGACGAGCGTCACCAATGAAGGGGACGATTATTTGAAATATTCGAAAGAAGCGGGTGGTAACCGTACTATGTATATGGAAGGCCAGTTGTCTTACAGCCGTTTGCTGGCGGATGCACATCAGATAGATGGTTTGCTGCTGTACAATATGCGCGATTACGTGGATGCGGACGCTACTTCGGCTATCAATTCACTTCCCCACCGCACACAGGGAATTGCCGCCCGTCTGTCTTACAGTTATAAAGGCAGGTATTTTATTGAGGGAAACTTCGGTTATAATGGTTCGGAGAACTTCAGCAAGGGACATAAATGGGGATTCTTCCCTTCCGTAGCCGGTGGTTGGCTTGTTACGAACGAGAAGTTTATGGAAAGCACCGCTTCCGTATTGTCAAAACTGAAAATCCGTGGTTCTTACGGGTTAGTGGGAAACGATCAATTGTCGGGGCGCCGTTTTGCCTTCTTGTCCACTATCACCTCCGGAACCGGATATGTTTATGGAACCAGCGGTAATCAGACCATTAACGGAAGATTCGAAGGTGACTTCGGTATTGAAGATTTGTCCTGGGAAACCGTGAAGAAAACGGATATCGGCATTGAAATCGGGCTTTGGGATTGCATCAATATACAAGCCGACTATTTCCACGAGAAACGGGAGGATATCTTTATGCAACGGAAGACCATACCCGAAACTGCCGGATTCAACAAGAACCCCTGGGCCAACTTCGGTATCGTGAAGAACCAGGGATTCGACGCTAGTCTAGAGATGAACAAGAGTTTTGGAAAAGACTTCTTCTTGTCCTTACGGGGCAACTTCACTTTCAGCCGTAACAAGATACTGGAGTATGACGAATCCGAGGCGATGAAACAGACCACCCGTGCGCGTACCGGAAATCCGCTGAACACGTATTATGGATTGAAAGCGGTCGGCCTGTTCCAGGAGGAAGACTTTAAGGCGGACGGGACATTGGTTGACGGAATCCCCAATCATACGTTCGAGCAGGTGAAGCCGGGAGATATCCGTTATGAAGATACCAATCACGACGGCAAGGTGGATACTTATGATTATCAGCCTATCGGTCGTCCTTCTGTTCCGGAAATTGTGTATGGGTTCGGGTTCAGCGCTCGTTGGAAAAGCTTTGATTTCAGTGCGTTTTTCCAGGGTTCCACCAATGTTTCCAATATGATTCAGGGAGATATGCTGATTCCCGGTAGCGGTGGCGGCGGATTGGGCAATATTTATGCCAATTGTGATGACCGTTGGGATCCGAATGACCCGTACAGACAGGTATTTTGGCCGCGTTTGTCCACCAACAAGAGTTCCAACAATATGCAATATTCTACCTGGTGGCTGAAAGACGCTTCCTATCTGCGCTTGAAGAATGTCGAGGTGGGCTATACCTTCCCCAAGAAATGGCAGAAGGCGGCAATGATGCGTGATGCGCGTATTTTCTTCCGGGGCAGTAATCTGCTGACATGGGCCGCATTCGATATGTGGGACCCGGAAATCGGTTCCAACGACGGAATGAAATATCCTCTGATGAAGGTTTATTCGTTTGGTTTTCAAGTAACATTTTAATCTTACGTACAATGAAAAAGATACATATGAAACAGTATATCCGAACCTTGATGCTGGCGGTTGCCCTTGCTCCGGTTTTTTCGTCGTGTGATTATCTGGATAAAGAACCGGATGATATGTTGACACTGGACGCTGTGTTTGACAATGCAGATTATACAAAGCAATGGTTGGCAGGTGTTTACAATCTTGTTCCCGACCCTTTGTGGGAATATATGACTTATGAAGGATACGGATACTATATGATGAGCGACGAAACTCAAATGGCTTCTTCATTGAGCCAGTTCGGGTGGAGTAACCTGATGAATGTACAGAAGGGAAGTTGGACTCCCACTACGATTGTTCCCGGGAAGAACCTTTGGCTGGAGACTTATCGTAAAGTACGTGCAGGGCTTATCTTTATGGAAAATGTAAAAGAAATCCCGAACCAGCGGCAGACAGCCGAATTGGTGGAACGCTATAAGAACGAAGTACGTTTCCTGATGGCATATTATTATTCGAGGATGTTGGAAGTTTACGGCCCGTTTCCTCTGGTCACTTCGTTGGTAGACGTCACCGAATCCGGTGATGTATTGCAGAAAGCACGTACCCCTTACGATGAGATTGTCGATTATCTGGACAATGAGTTTATGGAACTTTCCAAAGTATTACCTTCTTCTTATGACGATGTGAATGTCGGTCGTCCCACTTCCGGAGCGTGTCTGGCATTGCGTGCCCGTATGTTGATGTTTGCTGCCAGCCCATTGTTTAACGGCAATGAGGATTTCAGGGATGTGGTCAATAAAGACGGCACTCCGCTTTTCAGCCAAAGCAAGGATAACAGTAAATGGGAGAGAGCGGCAAAAGCTGCCAAACTGGTAATAGATATGCCTGAGTATGACCTATATAAAGAGTATTTGGACGACGGTTCCATTGATGCGCTGATGTCCTGTATCAATCTGTTTCTGACCACTCCCACAAATAATAAAGAAATTATATTGGCTTATCCCGGAAAGACAAACGGGCTTTATGAGTACCATTTACTACCTCGCGGTTCCGGTTGGGCAGGATGTATCAGTGCTACGCAGAATGTAGTGGATGCTTTCTTTATGAAGAACGGGTTGAGCATTGACGCGCCGGGTTCCGGTTATGTGGAAAGTGGCTACTCCGGTGCGGACACTTATTATGATACGAAATACCTGTATGGCAGTTCGGAGAAAAAAGCCGGATTAGTGACCACGGCAGGAACCTATAATATGTACGTCAACCGTGAACCGCGCTTTTATGCGAACATTCGTTTTCACGGTGAATATTGTTCGTTCGACGACACTAAGAGAACACATAACTTCCTGAACGAAGGAAAAGACGGAAAACCTTCTCATGATAGTCCGATAGCGGGTTATCAGATTAATAAAGCGCTTAATCCGTCTACCAGGCATGGGGTCGCCTATCCGTATAAGCCGGGTATTATCGTGCGTCTGGCAGAGATGTATCTGAGCTATGCGGAAGCATTGAACGAGTATGATCCGGGGAATGCGGATATCGAGAAATACATGAAGTTGATTCGTGAGCGTGCCGGACTGCCTGCCTTGCAATCCGGACTGTCACAGGATGCGATGCGCGATGCGATTCATCACGAACGCAGAGTGGAGTTTGCCTTTGAAGGCGGAATGCGTTATATGGATATTCGTCGCTGGAAAGAGGCGGAGAAAGTTTTCGAAACTCCGATTTCGGGCATGAACACCGATGGTAAGACCAATACAGAGTACTTCAAACGGACAGAGATACAGAAACGGGTTTTCCTGAAGAAGATGTACTTGTGGCCTATCTATCAGAACTATCTGGATAATAACGAGAAACTGGTTCAAAATAAATATTGGTAATAGAAAAATGCTTATGAAAATGAATATCAGTTATATTTTATGCTTGTTCCTGGCTGTTTTTTCTTCAGCTTGTGACGATGACAAAACAGATGAAAACAATGCGAAACAAGTGACCGTGACAATTTCACCTTCCGATAAAGTGATTGTGGAAGGTGAGGGTGGTGATATTTCGTTTACTGTTACACCGAGTGACCCGGCTGTGGAATTAAGATATGTCTCCAGCGTAGAATGGATGAAGGCGGCGGCTGGTGGCGGAGCCTCTTGGAGTGTGGCGGCAAACTCTTCCGAACTAAGCAGGGAGGGACGTATCTATATTCTGAATAAGGCGTCGTTGGCTCGTCTGGATACGATTAATGTAATTCAAAAGTCCGTCAATGGCGAAATACAGGAACATCCGACGGTTTCATTTACCGAAGCGGATGTGCCGGTTTCTGTTCCTTTTGCCGGAAACTCGTATGTGACTTATCCGAAAGGTTCTACTTATATCGACAATTATACCGGAAAGTTTAAAGCTACCTGGGCGGATGAAACGATTGTCAGCAGCACTTACTTCTATGTGGGCGAAGCGGGCGACTTGAATCTGGCGGCTGTGGGAAGCAATGAAACCGGAAACAGTGTTGTACGTTTCAAAGTGCAGAATAAGGTATATAATATTACAATCAGCGGCCCGACCTCCAAGATATACGGCATTGCTACGATTCCGGTAGAGAAGCCGGGATATATCCGGGTGGATATGCAAGGAGTATCGAAGAGCGGCAAGTCTTTCGGTGACATCACCGGTTACCGGATTGGCGGGCAGGTTGCTTTGGGTACCAATCATTTTGTGACGGAAGAGAAGATGAACGAGGGAGACAAGAACTGCTACTTCTACCGCAGAGGTTCTTCCGTACACTGGTTCTATACACAGCCCACGGGTAATGCCGAATATTTCTATAATGAAGTATTGGTGACACCGGAAAATGCTTTGAACAGTACATATTATATGATGAACGGTTTCTCCGAAGGATATATGGGTATCCAGCAGACTACTTCGGGCGAGCATAAAGTCTTGTTCTCTGTGTGGAGTCCTTATACTACCGATGATCCGGAAGATATACCGGAAGAAAAGAGAGTCAAGGTGTTACGGAAAGGAGCGAACGTTACTATCGGTGAGTTTGGCAATGAGGGCAGTGGCGGACAAAGCTGGCTGCATTATAACTGGACAGCCGGTACGGTGTACAAAGCTCTTGTACGGGTGAAACCTGACGGAAATGGAAGTACCGTCTATACGGGCTATTTCTATGCTGACGGTGAATGGAAGCTGATTGCTTCTTTCTCGCGCCCGGAAACGAATACATGGTATAAAGGAGCTTATTCGTTCCTCGAAAACTTTGACCCGATCAACTCGATCTATCCCCGTTCCGTATTGTATAAGAATCAATGGATGAGGCTTGCTTCCGGCGAGTGGAAAGAGATTACCGGTGCTAAATTCTCTTGCGACGATACGGGAAGAAGCGGATTGAGATATGACTATTCCGGTTCGGTAGACCAGGCGAATGGCGGATTTGTGTTGAAGAGTTTCGGATTCACAGACGATCATACGGACTATGGGACGATGTTCACCCGTTCTTCCGGTGGGACTGCTCCTGACATTGATCTGGATGCGTTAGAGAATATTCCTTCTGTTGAATAAATAAGTTTGGAACAATGAAAAGAATAAGATTTATATATGGCGCAATGTTGCTTGTTCTTGCTTTGGCAATGAATGCGTGCGACGATTATTATTCGGTAGCTGTTGCCGGTGACCCTGGCGTCACTCCGGTTGTACTGACTACACCGGAAGAGAGTATTACGCTTCCCGCCAAGGATGCAGCGGGGGAGGTGGAGATTGTAACCAATATGGAGAACTCCACGATTTCTATTGCTGTGCCCGCTGATGCGAAAAGCTGGTGTAGCGCAGCGCTTTCCGGAAACAAGATAGCGGTCACTTTGGTGGATAATCCCCGGACGATTGCCCGTTCTACGATTCTCACCGTCAAGGTATTCTCGATTACCTGCAAGATAGAAGTGGTACAGGAAGCAAAGACACCGGAACCGATCTATCCGATAGAAGGAACTTATAAGTTCAATATTCCTTCTGTCAGCGACTTCGATGCTACGAAGATTTACAAAGTAATGGACGGTAACCTGAAGGTTGCGGAAATCTGTCTGGAATATCTGAAGAATGACAATATTGCTTCAAGGGCAGTCGTTGTCTATACCGGCGAAGGTGGGGCGGCCGACTATACCAGAGGATTTGTCGCTTATCTGGTGGATGATGAAGGCAATGTCTCCGAAGCTATCGAGAATGGAGGAACAGCTTCGTTCGACTATGCGGAAAATACGCTTGACTATGTGGCCGGGACCTCGGAAGCTGTACACACGGTTTATCTTTCTTCTTATGGCATTACGAAGAAGGAACCGGAAGAGGCTGTAAAAGAAACTGTTCCCGAACCGTATCTGGTCAGCGATATGGAAGGTAATTCTTATCCGGTAGTCAAAATCGGTAGTGAAGTCTGGTTGGGTTCCAATCTACGGACAACTAAATATAGTGACGGAACGGAGATTCCGTTGGTTCCTCTGGCTTCTTTGGATAAGTCTGTTGCTTGTTGTACGTATCCCAATGGAAGTGCGTCCATTGACGCTGCCTTATATGGATATTTGTACACGAGTAAAGTCGTTGCGCAGGAAGACCTGCTGGCAGGCAGCATTGTCGACGGTATGTGGCGTATTTCTACTGGAGGTGGAACGAATGCTGCCGGTTTAATGGGAAATGCAACCGATTGGCAGCGCCTGTTCAAGTATATCGGAAAGGATCAGTTAGGTACATTGCTTGTATCGGGATATACATGGGATAATGGCGGAGCAGGTGAGTTTGATATTAATTCGATTTCAAACTTAACAGGTTTGAGCATAGTAGCTGCCGGACAGATATACAACGGTACTTCTGTCTGGAGATATTCAAGGCAAGCCTTCTTCTTCTATGGAAATGCCGGACGAGGATATAATTTATCGGAGAAAGACGCGAAAGCTGTAGACCAGGCAGGAGTACGTGAATGGCCTCATGCCAATGACGCTTGTTCCATTCGCCTTGTCCGTGTTGACAATCGCCAGTGATAATACTACTATATAATTATATAATGACTTTTAAATATGAAATATATGAAGAAACTATCTCTTTTTATTTTGGCCTGTATCTGTACATTGGGTTCTTATGCAGATGATGTAGCGGTGTTTAATGCATTAGTAAACAGACTTCTTCCCGATTACTCGTCCCAAATCACCGGCAAGAAACTGCCGGAAGGAAAGAACGATTATTTTCAGCTTTCTTCCGTTGGAGATAAGATTGAGATTGCCGGGAATAATGCAAACAGTATGGCTGTCGGACTCAATTACTATCTCAAATATTACTGCAATACGAACGTGTCCTGGTTTGTGGACGACCATCTGGATATGCCGGCAACACTTCCGGCGGTAGATAAAAAGGTTACGGTAGACGCTCGCTGCAAGGACCGTTTCTTCCTGAACTACTGTACTTTTGGTTATACAATGCCGTGGTGGCAATGGGAGGATTGGGAGCATTTTATTGACTGGATGGCATTGAATGGTATCAACCTTCCGCTGGCAATCACCGGTCAGGAATCTATCTGGTTGAAAGTGTGGACAAAACTCGGGTTGTCGGAAAGCGAAGTACGCAATTATTTCACAGGCCCTGCACATCTGCCGTGGCACCGTATGTTGAATATTGACTATTGGCAGGGAAATCTGCCGATGTCCTGGCTCGACGGACAGGAGGAGTTGCAGAAAAAGATTGTAGCCCGTGAACGGGAGTTGAACATGAAACCCGTTCTTCCTGCTTTTGCCGGTCATGTGCCGCAAGAATTGAAACGTATTTATCCCGATGCCAAGATAACCAAACTGGGAGCGTGGGCAGGCTATTCCGATCAATACGCTTGTAGCTTCCTTGACCCAATGGACCCGTTGTTCACAAAGATTCAGAAAATGTTTCTGGAAGAACAGAACTCTATTTACGGCACCGATCATATCTACGGCATCGACTTGTTCAATGAGTTGGAAGCACCCAGCTATGAGCCGTCTTATTTGAGACGTGTCAGCCGACAGGTGTACCAAAGTCTGGAGAAAGCAGATAAAAAAGCTGTCTGGCTGCAAATGACCTGGCTGTTCTGGAATGAAAAGAAAGACTGGACGAATGAGCGGATCAAGGCTTATATTACAGCCTTCCCTTCCAAGAAATCGCTGCTTCTGGATTATTACTGCGAGCGGCACGAGGTATGGCAACAGACCGATAAATATTTTGGAGTTCCTTATATCTGGTGTTATCTCGGCAACTTTGGCGGTAATACGGTATTAGTAGGCAATCTATACGATATCAACAAGCGTCTCGAAAATACATTTGCCAATGGTGGCAAGAACTTTGAAGGACTGGGTTCTACTCTCGAAGGTTTCGACTGCAATCCTTTTGTCTATAATTATGTGTTCGAAAAAGCCTGGGACATGGATATACATAAAGACGTCCCGCGTTGGACGGAAGAACTGGCTGTACGGCGTATAGGAAAGGACAATGCAAAAGGAAAAGCTGCCTGGAAACTGCTGATTGACAGTATTTATGCTGATCCGAGCCGCCCCGGACAATGTGCAATGTTAAGTATCCGCCCCACTTTTGGTAAGTTTAAAACTTATTATGCGAATCCTCGTTTCAGATACAGCAACAAAACACTGTTGACCATTCTCGGATTAATGCTCGAAGCGGATGGCAAGGGCGCTTCCTATTCGTTTGATGTCGTTAACGTCACCCGCCAACTTCTTGGCAATTATTTCTGGGCTGTATTCAAAGACTACGAAAAGGCTTATCAGAAAGGTGACTTTAAAACCATGAAAGCTAAAGAGCAACTTATGCTTGGCATTTTGAGCGATATGGATCGTGTATTATCCACCCAGTCTGCTTTCCTTATGGGAAAATGGATCAGTGACGCCCGCAAACTGGGAGCAAATGAAAAAGAAAAGCTCTACTTTGAACAGAATGCCCGTAACCTGCTGACTACATGGGGAGAAAAGGCTTCGCTCCTGAATGACTATGCCAGCCGTTCCTGGTCGGGACTGATTTCCACTTTCTATGCGGAACGTTGGAAAATGTTTTTTGCCGCAGTCGATCGTGCCGTCCTTGCGGGGCAGAATTTTGATGATGCGAAATACGAGGACTACAAGAAGGATGTTACCGAATACGAAGAACGTTGGTGGAAAGACTGTATCGGAACTTTCCCCGAACAACCTGTCGGAAATAGTGTGATTATCTCGAAAGAGTTATATGACAAATACAAACCTCTGATAGAGGAAATGTAAGATAGGTAGAAGTTTTTTATTCATGATGGCGACAAATATCTCCCGTAGGGATATTGTCGCCATTTTGAGTTATAGAGACTCCCGTTAAATGTACTTGGATATCAGAACCTTCTTCTATTTGACGTACTCTTACTTTACTAAAGACATAAAGTTTGAGTTCTGTAAATTAATGTGTTCTGTTTATTCCGTAGCAAGTTTTAGGGAAACGTCATCAAACCAATAAACTACATTTTCTGTTGGCGTTGCGTTATAACCGGTCAGTTGGTTATTGGCACCTGCGCATAGCTTGAATACAAACTTGACTAGCACGTTGACGGGAATATCCACAGTTACAGAGTACTTTTTCCATTCTTTGCCTGCCTGATTGATTGCTATGGCGAGTAAGGAACAGGATAAGGGTAAGATTGGAAAAGGTAAAAAGATAACAGTGCGTGGGGTGGTCAGAGACGTACAGGCTACTCCCATAGAAGGAGTCCGTATTTATTCGGTAGGAAATGAGAAAGAATTGGCAGTGACTAATAAGAAAGGGGAATATGTGCTGAAGCAAGTTGCGGCAGATGATGTGCTGATTTTCTCCAAAGCAGGTCATGTGTCGAGAAGAATGCCGATGGAAGGACATCCGGTTTTGAATGTCCGGTTATAGGTGCACTGTTCAAAGCATATTCAGGATAATTTATGAGATTTGTTAATGAAGGCTGCCTTTATTTTGCTGTCAATGGACTAAAAGGCTATCTTTGTTTTTATTTAATAGATTAATATTTGATAAATATGAAGATGTGTAGTGAAGTCTTTCAGTTTGAAAAGGAACTGAAGTGGGAGAACCCGGGTCCGGGAATCCGTCGTCAGATAATGGGTTATGACGAACAGTTGATGATGGTAAAAGTGCAGTTTGAAAAAGGAGCTGTCGGTACAATGCACGAACATCATCACAGTCAGGCTACTTATGTGGTAAGTGGAAAGTTCGAATTAACGATTGGCGAACAGAAAGAAATACTATCGGCAGGAGATGGCTATTATGTGGCTCCTAATAAACCTCATGGCTGTGTTTGTCTCGAAGCAGGCGTGCTGATTGACACATTTACTCCGATGCGGGCAGATTTTCTGTAAGACAGATGTGGTATGAAATTACCACATCTGTGGTATTTCGCCTGAACAGAATCCGCGCTATCTTTGTCATATATTAAAACGTATGAATTTAAAACGGATATATATGGAGAAGATAGCAAGAAAATTGACGGACCTGGTTGGTAACACTCCGTTGTTGGAACTTAGTAATTATAATAAGAGTAAGAATTTGAAAGCTCGCCTGGTAGTGAAGCTTGAATATTTTAACCCTGCCGGAAGCGTTAAAGACCGTATTGCTTTGGCGATGATTGAAGACGCTGAGGTAAAAGGTGTTTTGCAAGCGGGAGCTACTATTATAGAACCGACTAGTGGCAACACCGGAGTAGGACTGGCTTTTGTGGCTGCTGCCAAAGGTTATAAGTTGATATTGACAATGCCCGACACGATGAGTGTTGAACGCCGCAATCTTTTGAAAGCTTTGGGAGCAGAATTGGTCCTGACTCCCGGTGCGGATGGTATGAAAGGAGCAATTGCCAAAGCGGAAGAACTGAAAGCGGCAACTCCGGACTCTGTTATCTTACAAC
>ENA-OWPF01001988-OWPF01001988.1-human-gut-metagenome-genome-assembly--contig:-NODE-1988-length-15887-cov-3.333249_pt1 | contig 15887 bp, 17 predicted proteins | sample MGYA00248261_ERZ651840 | MGnify/ENA primary metagenome ERZ651840 (study PRJEB26924, sample SAMEA4378268) | human gut metagenome | biome: human gut; feature: human-associated habitat; material: faeces... | reverse complement strand
GTCGGCTTCATCATCGGCGTCATTCAGGACTCTGTCGAAACTGCGCTGAACTCCGCGGGCGACGTGGAATTCGCTGCCACGGCCGAGTATCATCAGTGGCTCAAGGACGGCAAGCCCCTGCCCGAGTTCCTCGGCGGCAGAAAGAAGTAAATAAGACTGCGATATTTTGAAAAACAGCACGCCGGCTCACTGAGCCGGCGTGCTGTTTTATGGATAGAGGCGCCTCCGGCCTTGGCGGGGAAGCCGAGAGGACAAAAGCACATATTCCGAAGATAACTATGATGGCGCGATCATGACCTTCTTTGAGGGCAATGTGCCCTTCTGGGTCTGTGATACCGAAAAGGTCGGCGGTATGAAGAAACACGAATCCAAGTCCGAAGCCTTCTCTGCCAATCCCTTCGAGTATGAATTTACCTTTGCGCCCATGGGCGACAACGGCGTTTATAGTACATTGAGCTGTGGTACGGCTTTGCCGTGAACAAGGATGGCAGCAACAGCGACTATGCGCTGGAGTTCCTGCGCTTCATGGCGCGCGAGAATCAGCTCAATACGCCGACTTCCGTCAAGGGAGTTCCCTCCATTGCCAAGAATGCGCCGGATGAGCGCTACAGCAATCTGAACAGTATTGAGAAGGTCGAAGCGTCCACCGTGTGTGACGGCAGCGTCGCGGGGTATGTGGGCTCCTGCTTCGTGAGCTCCGCGGCAGATCTGGCAGGCGGCGTGACCGCCGGCACCGCCGCGGCACTGGAAGAGTTTGTATCCGCCTGCGCAGAGTCCGCGCAGGGCAACTGAGCAAGGGAAATATGATGTGCAGCAAGGCAGACGCTCTGTATCGAGCGTCTGCCTTGCCGATTTAGCGGCGGCGCCTGCGCGAAAGAAGGGGGAGAAGCCTGCCTCGGGAGGAGTGTGCCCGGTACCGGCCGTGCCGGTGCTTGCTTTTTGCTGCGGTCTGCGGTATGCTTGGATAGCGATGTGAGGAAGAGAGCAGAAAAATGGAAGAAAACGGCCCTTGCCTCGCCATTTTATCGGGAAGGGGCGGTGTGCCCGGCCCGGCTCGGCGGACGGCGATTTGCAGATCGAGGAGGAAGCGCGGAATGACAGCGAATGAATATCAGAAATTGGCCATGACAACATTAAACCCGGAGCTGACGAAAAGGGACATATTGATCAATAGCGTCATGGGCTTGTGCGGCGAGTCGGGCGAAGCCATCGACATTGTAAAAAAATGGATGGCGCAGGGCCATGAGCTGGACAGGGGGCACCTTGCGGAGGAGCTTGGCGATATCGCGTGGTATCTGGCGGAAGCTGCCGCGGCGTTGGATCTGTCGCTGGATGACATTTTTCAAGCGAATATTGCCAAACTGAAGAAAAGATACCCGGATGGATTTGAAGCGAAGCGTTCTCTGGGCCGGCCGGAAGGGGAGATATAGGCCCGGCTTATCGGCCGGCACCGGACAGAGCGGGCGGATCTCAAACATACCCCATAAACAAAGGCGGACAGCCGCCGCGGATCAAAAGAAGGAGCGATAAGATGAATGATTATGAACGCGCCCTGGCGCTGCGGGACGAAACGGTCGCGCACCGCCGCTGGATGCACACCCATGCCGAGGTCGGCTTGGAGATGCCAAAGGCGCAGGCCTATGTGATAGAGCAGCTCAAGCGTGCCGGACTGGAGCCGCGGCCCTGCGGCCACGGCGTTGTGGCGGAGCTGGGGAAGAAGGGCGGCAGGACGCTGCTGCTGCGCGCGGATATGGACGCGCTGCCGATGAAGGAGGAGAGCGGCGAGCCTTTCGCCTGTCCGACCGGCACCGAAGCGCACGCCTGCGGCCATGATTTTCACACGGCGATGCTGCTGTCGGCGGCAAAGCTGCTCAAGGAGTCGGAGGAGAAACTTGCGGGCAGGGTCCGCTTTATGTTCCAGCCCGCGGAGGAGACTTTCGAGGGTGCGAAGGATATGATCGCAAACGGCATCCTGGACGGCGTGGACGCGGCGCTTGCCTATCACGTCAGCACCGGCCGTATGCCGGTCGGCATCTTTATGTACAACGACAGCGGCACGATGATGAACTCGGTCGACGGCTTTCGGATCACCGTACACGGCAAGGGCTCGCACGGCGCGTACCCGCAGAACTCGATCGACCCGATCAACATCGGCGTGCACATCTATCTGGCGCTCGAGGCGCTTCTCGCGCGCGAGGCCAACCCCAACAAGACCTGTGTGATGACCGTCGGACAGTTCACTGCCGGCGCTGCGGCCAATATCATCCCCGATACCGCCATTCTGCAGGGCACGATCCGCACGAATGACCGCGACAGCCGCGCGCTGCTGGTGCGCCGCATGAAGGAGACCGCCGAGAAGACGGCTGAGGTCTATGGCGGCACAGCGAGCGTGGAGATGATCTCCGAGGTCCCGCCGCTGATCTGCGACAGCGCGCTTACCAAACAGATCGTGGGCTATATGCAGGAGCTGCCCATCCCCGGACTCGTGCCGTATCCCGGCGTTTCGGCCAACGCGTCGGAAGACTTTGCCTCGGTTGCCGAGCGCGTGCCCTCCGCGTTCCTGTACCTCTCCGCGGGTTTCCTCGACGAGCGCGGCGACGCGCCCGCGCACAACCCCAAGGTGCGCTTCAACGAGGAGGTCTGCCCCATCGGTGTGAGCTGCCTGACGCACTGCGCCATCCGCTGGCTGGAGGAGAACAGATAAGAACAAAAACAGACCGGGAAAGGGCGGGAACCCTGCACCGCTATCGGTATCTATGAAAAAACATGGCAGGCACCTTTGCGCCTGCCATGTTTTTTGCTGCAATTCAGCGAAGGATATCCGACGCTTTCCGGCGTCTCAGCTCAGGTCGCCGGCGGCCTTGATCTTGACGCGGTTGGTGTTGCCGGGGTAGTAGGCGAGAGGAACATCTTCCATCTCGATGATCTCGACCGTCTCGCGCACGGCGCCGGCCGCGACCGCAAGCTCGATGGCTTCCTTCTTGGCCTTTTCCAGCGACTGCTCGCGCGGCAGCTCGTCGTAATTCATCAGCTTTTCGTATATGCCGCTGACCTTGGAGATGGCCGAGCCGATGGCGTTGGCACAGCCGAAGTGCGCGGGCTTCAGAACAGACGCCGCGCCGCCGATAGTCTCGGGCAGGATGATGGAGCCGCCGCCGACGAGAATGAGATCGACGTCCGCGTTGGAGACCTTCATCGCGTCCACGCTGTCCTCGACGAGGGCGCGGATGACGGCCATGGCCTTGTCCGCCGTCTCCTGTGGGATATCCGCGACCTTGCTCTTGTCGCCGAGCTCCACCATGCCGAGGCGCACGGCAATGTCGGTCGCCGTCATCGTGTCGCCGCCGAAGACGAGCGCCTTTTTCGTGATCTCGTAGCCCACGCTGTCGGGGCCGACGGTCACGCTGCCGTCATCCTTGACGCGCACGATGGAGCCGCCGCCGAGACCGATGGAGATGACGTCCGGCATACGGAAGTTCGTGCGCACGCCGCCGATGGTGACGGCGACGCTCGATTCGCGCGGGAAGCCGTTCTGGATGACGCCGAGGTCGGTCGTCGTGCCGCCGACGTCAACGACGATGGCATCCTTGAGCGAGGAGAGATAGCTTGCGCCGCGGATGGAGTTCGTCGGGCCGCAGGCAACCGTCAGGATAGGGTAGCGGCGGGCGTGCTCCATGGTCATGAGGGTGCCGTCGTTCTGGCTGAGGTAGACGTCAGCGTTGATGATGCCTTCATCCCGCAGGCTCTTGGCAAAGCCTTCTGTAAAGCGCTCGGCCACCTGCCAGAGCGCGGCGTTCAGGATGGTGGCGTTTTCACGCTCGATGAGGCCCATGGAACCGATCTCGCTCGAGACGGAGATATGGACATCCTCACCCATGACCTCGCGGCAGAGCTTTGCGGCCTCGAGCTCATGGTCGTTGCGGACGGTGGAGAACACGCAGGAGATGGCGATGGACTTGACGCCCTTGGCCTTCATATCGGTGAAGAAGGCCTTGGCAGCTTCGGCGTCGAAGGGGGCGAGCTGCTTGCCGTCGTACTCAAAGCCGCCGCCGATGATGGCGCTGCCGACGGCGACCTTCTGAATATCCTCGGCCCAGTCGACCATGGGGCGGATGCCGGTGGTGGCAGGCGCGCCGATGCGCAGGATGCCGATGGGGGCGAGATTCTTGCGCTCTACAATGGCGTTGGTGCACTGCGTCGTGCCGAGCATGGCCTGATGGATCTGCTTGGGATCCACGCCGGAGACCTCGAGCACGGTACGCATCGCGCCCAGAATGCCGTCATAAATGTCTGCGGAGGTGGGATACTTGATATCCGCGACCACCGCGCGGTTTTCGTCGATCAGGACGGCGTCCGTGTTGGTGCCGCCCACGTCAATTCCGAGTTTGTACATCGTTAGTGACCTCCTTTGCAGCGCTCTTCGAGCGGAGTGTAATCAGTGTCTACGCCGAAATAGCGCGGGCCGACGAGTTCGATGCCCTTTTCCGTGCGCCAGAGATGGAAGCACTTGAGACCCACCACCATGACGCGCTTGCCATACTTGAGCGCGTCGGTCGTGACAGGGAGAAACGTCTCCGTGTCCACCAGCGAGATGAGGTCGGGCGTGGTGGCAAGGATCTCGCCGTCCACCGTGGCGGTCAGATTCTCGTTCTGGAACTCGACATAGGCGCTATGGCCCTTGCACTCGCCGATGCCCTCGAGCACGACCTTGCCGAAGTTGAAGCCCGCGCGCGTCTCGCGCAGCACATCCGCGATCTTGCCCTTGAAGAGCTTGAAGCCCTCGGACATTTCGAGGAAGTGCTCCTCGGGCGTTTTGTCGCCGCAGTCCTTGATGGTGCGGATGGCGCGGCCGAGCTGCTCACTGCGGCTGACGATACCGTGCACGCCGAATTCCTTCATCTGCTTGCCGCTCATGGGGTAGAGGGAGACGGAGCAGGAGGCGCCGCAGCTCATCGTGACCGCGCGGGCGAGCTCTTCCGTCCATTTGTTGGTGATGGTCTCGAAGATGCAGCTGTTGCCCTTCTCATCCACAAGCGCCATGGGGGTAGCCTTCATGCCGCCGATGGTAAAGGTGACCATCTGCAGTTCGGGGAACGCACGGCCCATGCCGTCCACATCCACCATGGGCATACCGAGGCGCGCCGCCGCCGCGATGGGCAGCATGGAGTTGACGCCGCCTGCCTCGATAGGCATGAAGGCGTAGATCTTCTGGCCGAAGAACTTCGAGACCATGTCAAAGAGCTTTTTGTACTCCGTGCCGCCGATGCCTTTTTCAGCAAGGACGGTGGGCGCGCCCATCATGGCGATGGGGACGACGAGGGCGTCGTCGGGCACCTCCTCGGGCTCGAGCAGTGTGACAGGGCCGCACTCCTGCACCGCGCCGATGGCGACGAGCTTGCCGACATAGGGGTCGCCGCCGCCGCCCGCGCCCAGCAGGGCCGCGCCGGTGGCAATATCTTCGATCTCAGGGATACCGATTTTTCGCATGACCTTTTCCTTCTTTCATTATTATTACAATGCAAGGAGAAGTGGGCGGCTGCTCGCTCCTCCTGCGGGAGAGGGGATTTACGCGGTTTTCTTTTCAGGGAAGACCTTTGCAAGGATGACATACAGCACGAGCGAGACGACGATACCGTTGACCGGGCCGACAAAGAACGGCCGGTTCAGGAACGGCAGAGCCTCGACAAGGCCGGGGAAGCTCGCAAACGTGCCGCCGGTGATGCAGGCGAAGATGGCGCCCACGGCAAAGGAGACAACGCCGATGGCGGAGAAGCCGGAGCGGATGGCGAAGTTCTCCTTCTTGCCATTGCCGACGATCCAGTAGGACGCGATCAGCACGCCGGCGAGCGGCGGGATGAGGGCGGACATAAGGGACAGGAAGCTCTGGAAGGCGTTGAGCAGACCGAAGGCAGCGAGCAGCGTGCCGATGCCGCCGGCAACGCCAGTCGTGATCTTGAACTTGCTTTCATCAAAGCCGAGAAGGTTGCTCAGGGCAAGACCGCCGGAGTAGGCGTTGGTCACGTTGGTCGTCCAGGTGGCGAGCACGAGGGCGACAAGGCCGATGAAGGGAACGCCGAGAGAGGCGAGGATGGCAGAGATGTCATACTGGCCGGTGACGATGCTCATCAGCGCGCCGGTCATCAGCATGAAGAGACCGGCGGGGATGACGCCGACGATGGAGGACTTCACCACGTCGCCGCGGCTCTTGGCAAAGCGGCAGTAGTCGGCGGAGATGACGCCGCCGAGGGCGAAGGAGGCGACGACCATGGAGATGCCGAACACCAGACCGGAGGAAGCCTCGGGCGCATAGTTTGCGATGGCGCTGCCGCCGTCGTTGGTGGTGATGCCGGCGATCAGACCGTACAGGCAGACGATGACGAGCAGAGGGACGGCGATGTAGTTGAGCCACTTTAGGCCCTTGAAGCCCACGCAGGCCGTCAGCAGCATGATGATGCCCCAGATGATGGAGCTGATGGTAACAAATGCGGGAGAGGCTTCGCTTCCCATCATGTTAGCGACCATGTTGGCAAAGGCGCTGCCGCAGGTGGCGGACTGGATGCCGAACCAGCCGACGCAGGCGATGGCGAGGAGGGTACTGATGATGTAGCGCGCACCTTTCTCGCCCAGCGCACCGGAAGCCATTACGGAGACTGGAAGGCCCGTATCGCATGCCTGCATACCGATGCAGATCATGTAAGCGCAGATGAGGCCATAGCCGATCAGGATGGACGCGACGATCTCGCCCATGCTCAGTCCGCCGCCGGCCAGCACGCCGCCGATCATCAGGCAGGGAACGCAGATCATGCCGCCCGCCCAGACTGCCGCGATGGACAGCCAGCTTTGGCGCTGCGACTCTTCTACCTTGAATCCGTTGTTGTTTTCACTCATGGGGAAAGCACCTCTTTTTGGGATATTTTGCGGGGAAAATGAAGAATGGCGCAAGTATATCACCGGAAAACGGAAATGAATATTGTCGCATAGGCAGAAAAAAGGAGTGTTCCGGTTGTCCGAAAGGACAATGGGAACACTCGAGGTTATACTGAATATCAATGCACATCATGAAGCAGGCGGTAGATGGCCGCGCCGCGGTAGAGGTCGATGGTCTCCGGCATCTTGCCGATGCGGTAGCCCAGAAGATCGGAGATGCGCTGCAGGCGGTATTTGATGGTGTTCTTGTGCAGGAACAGCAGCTCCGCCGTGCGGATGACGCTGCTGTCGCAGTCTAAAAGGTAGACGCAGGCCGTGTGCAGCAGGTCCTGATACTCCTGGTCGGATTGCAGCACGGCGAGCGGCAGGATGCGCTTTGTGGCGGCGGCCTCCCCCTCGCTGATGCGCTTGCGGCACGAGGCAGCGAGCTCCAGCTCGCCCTGCAGGAATACATTTTTGTGGGGGAAAATGCGTTTTGCATCCTCTAAATTGTCGAGTGTCAACAAATATGCGCGGCGACAGCTTGTCGTATTGGCCAATCCGCTGCATCGGACGATCACGGCGTCCGGGCTGCTTTCGAGCGCAGCGGCAAGAAGCTCGCGCAGCACGCTCTCCGCCTCGCGCAGGGAGTGGGGCGTGCTCAGGAACATGACGGGCTGGCCCTCGTAGATGCCGCCGACAACGGTATCTGCGCATTCGCGCACGAGCGCAAGGTCCTGCTCCATGCGGCGCTCGACCTCGTCGGCGTCTGCACCGCAGAGCATCCAGAGCTCGTGCATGGCGGCAACGTCAACATGGAAAATGTCGGCAAGACGGCGCATCTTCAGCGGCTCATCCTGCAAAATGGCGCGCAGCAGCTCGTGGATGGCGACCGCGCCGTGCTGCTTGCCCCAGATGTTGATGCAGATACGCACGGTGTCGGCCGCCTGATCGATGGCGCGCTCCTCCAGCGGCGCGCCGACCTTGATGAGCGTGAGCTGGAGCGGCTGGGCAAGGTCCGACTGGATGGGGACGGAGGATAGCTCCGCGTCCGGCAGGAACGGGCACGGCAGATGCGTCTGTCCCTCGGGCAGCGGCAGGCAGCGCTCAATGCCCTCGCGGATGGTGTCGTCCATGCCGCTGGGCCATGTGGCAAAATTCAGGATGTTGCCCTCGTGCGTGCTCAGCACCGCCGAGCAGCCGAGCTCGGTGCAGAGCATTTGCAGCGCCGTGCCGACCGACTGCTGGCGGTGCGGCGCGGACGAAATGCGCGCGAGAATGTCGGATACGAGCGAGCCCGCGGCCGAGCGGTCGCGGTAAATGCACTCGGTCACATCGGTGATGAGGTCACTGTAGCGCAGATGCCGCTGCCCTTCCGGCATACAGATGAGCACAAAGTCGTGCGCGTCGGCAATGTCGATGAGCCGTTGGTCCACGCGGGGAAGATAAACGCCGACATAGTACAGCACGAGCCCGACCTCGCCGCCGTCGATGAGCCGCATGAGGTTTGAGCACTGGCGGTCGACGTTGTTGATGCAGTTCAGAAAGCCTGTGATGACGATCTCGCTGCCGGAGTATTTGTCGCGCGGGAACACCTCGCTGATGAGGACCGAGGGGTCCGTGGATTCCAGTACGGAGATCGACGAAACGACCTTCTGCAATCCGCCTGCCCCGCCCAGGACCTTCGCCTGCCGCAGGGAGGGGAGCTTCAATAGATCCGATACCGTAACGATCACGCTGAGCCTCCTTTTCCATTCGCCGGCCTTGGAGTGTATGCAGGAGCGGCGAAGGAGCAATGAATCAAAATTTGCTTCTATTTTAGCCGCAGGAGAGAAAAATGGCAAGAGGAAAGCGCCTTGCGGCAATGCCGCCGCAAGCGCCGCTGCATCACGCGGAGCGGTCTTCGATCGGGGCCCGGAGGGGGGAGGATAAACCGGCGCTTGCTTTTTTCGCCTATTTCCGATACGATGGACAGGAACGCGGCGCGCTGCGTTGATTCAGAACAGATCAGACACAAAGGAGAGTTCCCTATGCTGTTTATTTGCTATCCCAAGTGCTCCACCTGCCAGAAAGCGCAGAAATGGCTCGACGCCAAGGGCGTCGCCTATGAGCTGAGAAACATCAAGGAGCAGAAGCCCACCGCGGACGAGCTGCGCGCGTGGTACAAGATGAGTGGCCTGCCGCTGAAAAAGTTCTTCAACACCAGCGGCCTGATCTACAAGGACCTCGGGCTGAAGGACAAGCTCCCCGCCCTGTCCGAAGAGGAGCAGCTTGCGCTCCTCGCAACCGACGGAATGCTCGTCAAGCGCCCGCTGCTCATCGGCGACGGCTTCGCGCTCGCCGGCTTCCGGGAGACGGATTGGGAAAAGATGCTGAACGGATAAGCGCTGACGGCAATTCCGCGCTGCCGGCTCGTATATGGGAAAAGGCCATTGACCGCTTGCAAGCGGTCAATGGCCTTTTGTGCGATTTTGGATGTGCTTAGAACGACACGACCTCCTGCGCCGGCTTCGACGTGGTGGTGATGCGCTCGACGTACAGCACGGGGCCTTCGCCCTCGTAGGCGTCGAGATGCTCCTTTTTCACCGTGGCGGTGATATCGACCCAGTCGCGGTTTTTGTAGGCCTTCAGGCTGTCGCCCTTGGCGACGATGCCGACGAACTGGATGTCGTTTTCGCAGCAGGTCATTACGAAGCGGCCGGGGCAGTGGATGCCCGGGAACTTCTTCGAGTGGCACATGATGAGCTTCATGTGGACCTTTTTGCCATCCCAGCGGTCGGGATGGTCCATCGCGTCGACGTACCACACGCCGTAGTCGTCGTCGGGAATGTCGATGAGGTCGGGCGTCATGTCGAACGGGCACTCGTCGCCGGTGAGATAATCCTCGCTGTTGCCGTCGTTGTCCTCGAGGTAGATATCCGCGCGGCGGTTGACCATGCGCAGGTTGCGCGCGCGCAGGCTCTCCTTGAGCTGCTCATCGCAGCGGTTGAAGACGATCATATCCGCGTTCGTGATCTTTTCCATCATGAGCTGACCCATGTTCTTGACGAACAGCTCGAACGTCGGCGCCTGCACGAACGTCATGATCTGATAGAGCACCCAGTTCGCGGGCAGCACCTCGCGGTAGAGTTTTTCCATCTGCCACATGCCGTTGTACTCGATGAGCACCTGCTTGGGGTGGTGTTTCTTTTCAAGCTCCTTGCAGAAGGCGAGCGTCAGTTCCTCTTCGTCGTCCACCGTGACGACGGTGACGTTGTCGAGCGCCTTCTTCTCGTATTCTTCGTCGCCCTCTTCGCAGCAGATCAGAAGCGTCCTGTCCTCGCGGGCGAAGCCGTCTTCTAAAATGCCGTTGATAAAGCTCGTTTTGCCGGAATCGAGGAATCCGGCGACCAGATAAACAGGAATATCCATGAATTACACTCCAAACAGTTCTGCAAGGCCGTCTTCCTTGAGCTCCGCGCCGATAACGCACAGACGGCCCGTGTAGTCGGGATGGCCCGCGCGGACCTCGTGCTCTTCGGGCACATAGTCAAATTCGAGCCAGCCGTCCTCGCCGTTCACGATGCCCTTGGCACGCAGGATGTGGCCGTAGTCGCCGCTGTCCAGCTTGTGGAGCATGTCCTCAAGAGCTTCCTTGCTGAACTTCTTCGGCGTCTCCTTGCCCCAGGAGGAGAAAACGTCGTCGGCGTGGTGATGATGGTGATGGTGGCACTCGCACTCGGGATCGTCGCACTCTTCGCCGTCATGGTGATGGTGATGATGCTCGTGCTCGTCGTGATCATGCTCATCGTGCTCGTGGTCATGATGATGCTCATCCTCATCGTGGTCATGGTCATGGTGGTGGTGCTCATGATCATGGTCGTGGTCGTGCTCGTCATGCTCATCGTGATGATGGTGATGCTCATGCTCGTGCTCGGCCTCTTCGATCTCGTGCTCGCGGCGCATCTTTTCCAGCAGCTCGTCGCTGAGGGATACCTTTTCGACGGCGGAGAGGATGGTCTTGCCGTCCAGCTCGTCCCACGGGGTCGTCAGGATGGCAGCGTCGGGATTCTTTTCGTGCAGCATCGCGGCGGCGGCCTCGAGCTTCTCCTGCGAGAGCTTCTGCGTGCGGGAGAGGATGATCGTGCCGGCGGCCTCGATCTGGTTGTTGTAGAACTCGCCGAAGTTCTTCATATACACCTTGACCTTGCTGGCGTCGGCCACGGTGACATAGCTGTTGAGCTTGAGCTCGGGGCACTCGTCCACCGTGCGCTGCACGGCAACGATGACATCGGAGAGCTTGCCCACGCCGCTTGGCTCGATGAGTACGCGGTCGGGGTGGAACTGCTCGACGACTTCCTTGAGGGCCTTGTTGAAGTCGCCGACGAGGGAGCAGCAGATGCAGCCGGCGGACATCTCGGAGATCTCGATGCCGGACTCCTTCAGAAAGCCGCCGTCGATGTTGATCTCGCCGAATTCATTCTCGATCAGCACGAGCTTTTCGCCGCTGTAGGCCTCGGCGATCAGCTTTTTGATGAGCGTGGTCTTGCCGGCGCCCAGAAAGCCGGAGAAAATATCGATTTTTGTCATAAGAAATACGCTTCCTTCTTCTTTATTGATTTCCAAACCTGTATTATAAGCGGAATTTGTGAACGTTTCAAGTCCTTTAACCGCGAAGATCGCCTGTTTTGCCTGCATTTCCGCCGGCCGTGTGCTGATCGGGCAGCACGCGGCCCATGCACACGAAGCGGTGAGCGTCCCCGGGCGGGAAAATGAGGTCTGCGGCGCTTTGCGTCCGGTCAAGGGAAAGCAGGCGGACGGCGCCGGAGAGATCGCGGCAGTACTGCCGGCAGAGCACCCTGCCGTCCACGAAGAAAAGGCCGATATCTCCTGCTGCGAGCGGCGCATGGTCGGCAAAGATGCGGCTGCCGCGGGGAAGTGGCGGCGCTGCGTTCTCCGGTGTCTGCACGGCGAACTCCGCGCCGTGCGGCACGGCGCCGTCGTCGGAGATGTAGTCGAAATCGACGCCCTGTACGGGCGCGGCCTCGCCCACGGCGGCGAGCGAGTGATAGAGCGGCAGGCGGCGCGGCGCGGACGGCGGTCCCTGCGTCGCTTCTCCGCACAGGGCGCGGAGCGAGGCGATGAGCGTGCGCGCCGCTTCGCGGCCCCGCGGCGGGAGCGCGCGGTACTGCGCGATGAGCTCGCGCTCCTCGTGCGAGAAGTCCGGCGCCTCGACGCGGAAGAAATCCCGGTAGAGATAGTTCGGGTCGATGCGAAGTGCGTTGAACAGCTTGAGGAGAATGTCCTCCTTCGGCGAGCTGACGCCGTTTTCATAGTTGCTGATCGCGGAGGGGGAGACGCCCAGCTCCTTTGCCAGCTCTGCACGGGAGAGCCCGAGCTCTTCGCGGCGCAGTCGCATTTGTTTGCCAATACTCATCAGGATACCTCCCAAATGGACAAACTTCGACTTTATCGTGCACATTTTAGCGCAGAAGTTTGGATCTGTCAATCAAGTTTAACAAGATTCTTGTAAAAATATTCTTGACATAACAAGAAACTTGTGATAACTTGATTTTGCTGACAAAAACTTTATGCTTTGCAGCGCGCCGCGGAAAGCTGCCCCGATCCCTCCTCCGTCCGCTTGTCCGCGGCGATGGCCGCCTGTCCCGGCGCGGCGGCCGTGACCTACGCGAGAAAAAAGAAAATGCGCCGCCCCCGCAAGGGAGACGGACGCACGAAAAAATAGAGAGAAAGACGATATCGGGTTGGCGCGTAAGCGCCTGCTCGATATTTTTGCGTAGTGGGATAAAAAAGAACGAGCCGATTTTCACCAACTCGTTCTTGGTGGGGGAAGGTGGATTCGCCTGCCTGCGGGCAGGCCGTTCCGCGGCTCTGATGCGCCGCCGGCGCATCATTCACTTCCGCTCCCCTTCGAATCCGCCGGACGAAAAGAAAAACCGTCACACCTGACGGTGCAACGGTTTTCCTTGGTGGGGGAAGGTGGATTCGAACCACCGAAGTCACTGACAACAGATTTACAGTCTGCCCCCTTTGGCCACTCGGGAATTCCCCCATATGCAATTTTTGCTGTTAGTTGGTGGAGCTGGTAGACGGATTCGAACCCCCGACCTACTGATTACAAATCAGTTGCTCTACCAGCTGAGCTATACCAGCATCTCAGCAACGAACAGGTTGTATCTTAGCAGACTTTATCCTGTTTGTCAAGACGAAGTTTTGAAAAAAAGGAGGAAAATTCTTGTATCAGAAAAAAAGGTGGCGTGCGGCGCGCTCCGCTGCGTCGCCGCGTGCGGTCTGCTCGCTCTGCGCGCAGGAGATATTCCCCGGCGAGCGGGCGTGGTGCCGGAACGGACAGACCGTCTGCGCGGACTGCTTTGTGCCGTTTGCGCGCGAGGAGCTCAGACCGTTTGAATACATATTTGGAGAGGAGAGCGTGCCATGACGCTTTATCAGATGTCCTATGTCTACCGCGAGGACGCGCTGCGCTTCCGGATGCGCATCACTGTTCTGCGCGAGCAGGCCAGGACCGCGGAGGGAGAGGAGAAGCTGCGCCTGAAGAGGCGTATTCTGGAGCTGCAGCAGCTCCTGCGCCAGTCGCGCGAGCTGGCGGACCTGACGAGACATTACTATGAAAGGGGTTATTATCGCAATGAAAGGTACACCCTATAAGATACGCAACAATGAGATCTACGGCGATATGACCGCATGGATCGCCGCGCACGCGGGCGACAACGAGAGCGACCTCAAGCGGCTCAAGCGCAATCTGCGTCTTGCGCGCGAGGAGGAGCTCACCGCACGCCAGCGCGAGCTGCTGCGCCTGCGCTATGAGGAGAACATGACCGTGAGCGAGATCGCCGAGGCCATCGGGCGGGACAAGTCCACGGTGTCTCGCACGCTCTCGCGCGCGAGAAGAAGACTTTACAAGTGTCTGCGCTATGGCTTATAATCCCAGTATACCCGGAATCAGCGAACGGCAGACCGAATGACCCCGCACAGGCCATGGACGGCGGACCGCGGGACGAAACAGGAGGAAAACACTATGCTGCACAAGGCTATGCAAAACGAGGGGTCGCGCGTTGCAATCGCGGTCCTTGCGACCTTCCTTTACGCGGTGGGCGTCAACCTTTTCATTGTGCCGGTCGGACTGTATTCCGGCGGCGTGGTGGGCCTGAGCCAGGTCCTCCGAACGGTGCTCGCGCAGCGCGCAGCGCTGCCTGCGGGCGTGGATATCGCCGGTATCCTCTATTTTCTTTTGAATGTGCCGATGCTCTTTCTCGGCTGGCGGGAGCTCGGGCGCGGCTTCCTCGTCCGCACGCTCATCTGCGTGGGCGCGTCGTCGCTCTTTCTGAGCGTCATCCCCGCGCCCGCCTCGCCGATACTCGACGAGCGCCTGGCGGCCTGCGTGGTCGGTGGCATCCTGTGCGGCTTTGCGCTGGGGCTTGCGCTCACCTGCGGCTGCTCGACCGGTGGGCTCGATATCATCGGCCTTTGCCTCAGCAAGCGCGGCAGCCACTTTACGGTCGGGCGCTTTTCGATGAGCTTCAACGTGCTGCTCTATGCGGCCTGCGCGCTGCTCTTTGACATTCAGACGGCCATCTATTCGGTCATCTATACGGTCTTCTGCTCGCTCTTCATCGACAGGGGACACCAGCAGAACATCAGCGTGCAGGTGCTCATCTTCACGAGGGACGAGGACCCCGCGCTGCCGCAGAGCATCATGTCCCGCCTTGGCCGCGGCGTGACGTACTGGCAGGGCAAGGGCGCCTATACGGGGAGCGATATGCGCGTGCTGTGCGTCTGCGTTTCGAAATTTGAGGTCGCGGACCTTCAGGAGACGGTGCGCGAGCTTGACCCGAACGCCTTTTTCATCGTGCAGGAGGGTGTGCGCATCGGCGGGAATTTTATGAGGAAGATCTCATAAAAGACGGGGGCTTTTTCTGTTGCCGGCCGGCCGCGGCGTCACACCTTCAAGGCAAAGTGATTTTTGTGAAAGTCCAGCAGCCCGTCCCTTTTCATTTTTCCGAGTTCGAGCGACAGTCCGCTGCGCTCGACGCCGAGATAATCCGCGAGCTGCTGCCGGGAGAAGGGAATGTCGAATTCGTATGTTCCGAGCCGCTGCGCCTCGGCGGAGAAATAGGACATCAGCTTTGCCCGCGTTGTGCGCTGACCCATGTGCGTGAGCTTTTCGCTGAAGCGCAGGTTCTTTTCGGCGAGCTCGCCGAGCAGATTGCGGATGATGCGGCTGTGGTGCGCGCAGGCGGAGGGACAGACGGTCAGGATGCGCTTGACGTTCAGAAAGAGCGCGGTGACGGGCGCTTCCGCGATGACGCTCACATTCAGCACCGAGCCGGGCGCGCAGGCAAACGCGGCGGCAAAGGTCTGCCCCGGCCCTGCCTTGGAAAGAATATTGCGATTTCCCCAAATGTCCTCCTGTATGACCAGAACACTTCCCGACAGGACGAGGCCGATCGACTCCGCCGTATCGCCGGCGCGCAGCACGAAGGCGTCCTTCGGGAAGCTTTTTTTCTCCGCGTTGAGACAGGAGAGCATGGCGTCCAGCTCCGCCTCGGAAATACCGGAAAACAGCGGACAGGAGCGGAGCATAGAATAAAAATCTTTCATAAAATGCTTCTTTCGTTGAAAATTCAACCGACTTGTTGGCGCTATCGTACTACAATAGGGCCAACAAAGCAAGGAGGAACGATCATGAAACGCAGGATCATTGAGATCGATCAGGATAAATGCAACGGCTGCGGCGCCTGTGCCGCGGCGTGTCACGAGGGCGCCATCGCCATGGTGGACGGCAAGGCGAAGCTGATGCGCGACGACTACTGCGACGGATTGGGCGACTGTCTGCCGACCTGCCCGACCGGTGCGATCAGATTTGTCGAGCGCGAGGCGGCGGCCTACGATGAACAGGCGGTGCTTGCCAACAAACAGAAAAAGATGCAGAAGGAGGGAGCAGTACTGCACCACGGCTGCCC
>ENA-OWPF01001980-OWPF01001980.1-human-gut-metagenome-genome-assembly--contig:-NODE-1980-length-15959-cov-6.877704_pt1 | contig 15959 bp, 12 predicted proteins | sample MGYA00248261_ERZ651840 | MGnify/ENA primary metagenome ERZ651840 (study PRJEB26924, sample SAMEA4378268) | human gut metagenome | biome: human gut; feature: human-associated habitat; material: faeces... | reverse complement strand
ATCTCCCCTTCCTCCATAAGATTACTGACAGAACCATCATGTCTGATAACAACTTGTTTCTTTCCTGATTTATTGAAGCGTTCAAGAGCAGCCTCATACATAGCTATGTCTTTTGCAATCTGTTTGGCTGTCAGATTGATATATTCATTAGTATCATAGCCTAATTTTTCATGAATATCCTTATAAGTATTCTCAAGCAGTTTGTTATTCGCAATCATGCGATCAATATAAACCTGAACGTCATTACCTATTCTTGTTTCCTCCGTTGATACACCTGGAACAATATTAGTCGTAGTTGTGTATTGTTTCGTAAGAGTATCCACTTTTTTTTGAGTTTCAGAAGATAACCCTCCACCAGACTTCAAATCATTCTTTATCATCTGCATAATCGCAGAAATTTCCCTTTCAGAACCTTTCTTACCCCTGAAATTATCCGAATCTCGAATAGCTTTTTCCAAATCTCCAGTAAGTTCACCCTGCTTATCCGCCCAATCTTTTTGAGCTGTAGAATGAGAATCCGCAATAGCTCTATCAAGTGCCGCCTGTTTAGCGGCCGCACTAACAGCCCCGTATGCTCTCGCAACATCATCTAAAGCGTTTTTTTCATCACCTAAACCCTTTAAGTATTCACCATACTTATCTAAAATGGATTTCTTTGCATCATCGTAATCTTCTGTACCTTTCTTTGCCTTATCTAGTTTGCCGAACAAACGATCTATTTCTGCCTGTTCAGCATTCGTTTCAGAATTGAATTCCTGTATACGTTTGTTCAATTTCACTTGGGCCTTCTCTGCATCCGTCTGATAAGTTACTAGCTTATAAATTCCATAAGATAACCCAACTATAGCAGCCGCAGCCAATACATAAGGATTTGTAAGCATTGACAAACCTAACGCTTTTGATGCCGCAGCTAATCTCGTCTTGGCAACAGTCAAAAAGTTTGTTGATCTCGTATTTACATTCTGCGATACTGTATTAAGTTGAGTAGCCGCAGTTTCTGCAAGTGAAACATCCGCCAGTCACTTCAAGTTCAGCCCCACATTCTGGGCATATAGGATTTTTAAAATCAGAATGTTTTGCAGTTAAATCAACTTTTTCTTCAGTAATTATTTTTTCTGCAGCTTCTTTATAATTTGTAAGCCCCATTTCTTTTTCAAATTTTTTCAAAATATTAAGGATTGCAGTAGGGCAAGTTCCGCCTTGGCTAAGCTCCTGTCCTTTACTTCTTGCAACAGCAAAAGATGTACATCCGCTTACACCTGCAATAGCTTTTTCAAGCATAAACAGATTTCCACCAAGTCTTAAGATACCAGACATATAAATTGCAACAGCCTGAATATTTTTTTCACATCCGCCTGTTCCGCTTCTTATAACATAAATGTCTTGGATACATTTTTCGCTAGGAGAATATCCAATCATAACTTTTAATTTACCACAGCCAATAAGCATTCTTTCAGGATAATAAATTGTATCTTCAGCAATAGGTTTTAATTCTCCTCTTTTAATTTCGTTTACTTTTTGTGCTATTGTCTCAACAGTTTTTTCTTCTTTTTTAGGTTCAACAGTAAGAATTCCTTCTCTTGCACAGCCAGAACGGTAGATTGTCATACCTTTAAGCCCTCTCTTCCATGCTTCAATATAAAGGCTTCTCACTTCTTCTACAGAAGTTTTGTTGATAAGATTTATTGTTGACGAAATACTTGCATCAATTCTGTTCTGCCAGATTCCCTGCATTTTAACTCTTGCCATTGGGTCAAGATTCTGTGCAGAAATAAAATATTCTGGAAGTTCTTCCTGCGAAGAAAGATTATGTTCTTCCATATATTTTTTTGCAATAGGGATAAACACTTCATAATATTTATCTTCTCCGTGAAGACTTTCAGTTTTTCTTGTGTAAGAGAAAGCAAAGTTAGGCTCAATTCCTGTACTTATTTCAAGCATTGTTCCAATAGAACCTGTTGGTGCTATTGTAAGAAGCTGAGAGTTTCTAAGACCAAATTCTTCAATCATTTTATAAGTATCTTCATCAGCATTTTCTAAAAGGAAAGGAGATTTTAAAATACATTCTTTTTTGTATCCTGGATATGTTCCAAATTCTTTTGCAAGCATTGCACTTTTCTTAAGAGCATTGTTTACAATCACTCTTGCAACTTTGTCACAAAATTCTAAAGACTCATTATCTCCATATTTCATTTCCATTTTTATTAATAAATCTCCAAGACCTAAAATTCCAAGTCCTATTTGACGCCATTTTCTTACAGATTCTCTCTGTTCTTCTAATGGATGAAGAATAAGTCCCTCATCAAGAACATCATTAAGAGCTTTTACAGATTTCTGCACAACTTCTCCAAGTTTTTCAAAATCAAAAGTTTTATCTTCTCTCACAAAAGAGGGCAGAATAATTGAACCTAAAAGACAGCTTCCACCAGCTGGAAGAGGTTCTTCTGCACAAGGATTTGTTCCTGCATATGAAAATTCTTTATCTTCACTTAAAAGATTCCAGCTTGATATTCTGTCCCAGAAAAGAATTCCAGGCTCAGCATAGTTCCAGTTTTGTCTTGCAAGCTCTGTGAAAAGTTTTGCAGCATCAATTTCTTTTTTATAGGTTTCTCCAGTATCTTCAACAAAAAATTCAGTCATAAATTTTTCATTTTTTATAACAGCTTCCATAAATTTTTTGTCTACTCTTACAGAGATATTTGCTTTTTGTATTTTATTAAGGTCAGATTTAATTTTTATAAAATCTTCAACATCAGGGTGATTTATATCAATGGAAATCATAAGAGCCCCCCGTCTTCCTTTCTGTCCTATAATATCTGTTGTAAGATTATAAAGTTCCATAAAAGAAACAGCTCCTGTTGTATATTTTGCAGCATTATTTACAGCAGTTCCCTTTGGTCTCAACTTAGAAATATCAACTCCGCACCCTCCGCCGTATGAATATGTTCTTGCAAGTTTTTTTGCTGTTTCAAAAATTGATTCAAGATTATCTTCTGGGGGAGCTACAACATAGCAATTTGAATAAGTAACTTTTCTTCCAAGTCTGTTAAGCCCTCTGTTTGATAAAATTCTTCCGGCGAAAATAAATTCTTTGTTTAAAATCATCTCTTCAACATCAGTGTCTCCTCCTGAAATTCTTGAAAGCCACTGATTAAAATTTTCACCGTCATATTTATATTTTTTACTCCATATGTCATACCCGAGTTTATTTTCTTCTCCAAGCCATTTTTTAACGTCCATTGAAAATCCCCTCCAAAAATTATATTCAGTAAAAAAATTATACCACAATATATTGTGTAAAAAATAAATATTTTTTATTTTTCTTACTAGATATTGTTTTGATTATGATTTGGAAAATATATAAAAAATATATTTGAAATTATAAAAAAATAATAATGATTTTATTTTTCAAGAATATAGTGATAAAATATATTAAGAAATAAAATGGAGGAATTTATGAGAACAATAAATTATAAAGATTTGTATAAATTAAAAAGTTATATTTTGATAGATGCAAGAAGTCCGAAAGAATTTTTAGATTCGCCGATTCCAGGAGCTGTAAATATTCCTGCTCTTCTTGATGATGAGAGAGTGGAAGTGGGAACAGCATATGTGAGAGAGTCAACAGAGAGAGCAAAAGAAATCGGGATTGAAAAAATTTCTAAAAGACTTCCTGAAATTTTCAGAGAGATAAACGATCTTTCTAAAAAATATGATAAACTTGTTTTCTATTGTGCAAGAGGAGGAATGAGAAGCTCATCTCTTGAGGCAATTTTTTATGCTCTTAAATACAGAACATTAAAACTTGAGGGAGGATATAAGGCATATAGAAATTATATTATGGAAAATCTTCCTGAAAAAAATAAAGATATAAAATATGTTGTTCTTCATGGAAGAACAGGTGTCGGTAAAACAAAAATTTTGGAAAAACTTGCTGAAAAAGGTTATTCAGTTATGGATTTAGAAAAAATGGCTGACCATAAAGGTTCTTTTTTCGGGGGACTTTGTGAAAAGAAAAAACAGAGTCAGAAAAGGCTTGAATCTGAAATTTATGAATGTCTTTCAAAAAATAAAACAGGATATATTTTAGTTGAAAGCGAGAGTAAAAGAATAGGGGATATTTATCTTCCAGAGGTTGTTCATGATTCGATTTTAAATGGCTGTCATCTTATAATTAATACTTCTATGGAAAACAGAGTAAAAATAATTATGGAAGATTATTCTGGAGCGGAAAAAGAAGAACTTCAAAGCTGTCTTGATAAAGTTGGAAGATATATAAGCAGAGAGAGATACGAAAAATACAGTAAACTTTTAGAAGAAGATAAACTTCCGGAGTTGAGTGAAATTCTTATGGAAAAATATTACGACCCTCTTTACGATCAGAGCATAAATAAATATCAGTATGAAGAAGAGATAAATTATGAGACAATAGATGAGGCAGCAGAAAAAGTTGCAGATTTTCTACTGAGAGCAGGATTTATAAAAGAAAGATTATAAAAAATAGGGAAGTTACATTTTACAGATTTGTAACTTCCTTTTTAATTTTATAGAATTGTAAATCTATTTCTTCCACTTTCTTTGGAGATATAAAGAGCTTTATCTGCTTTTTTAATATTTTCTTTTAAATTTAAAGTCTTTTCAAAATATTTAAAACATACTCCTACACTTATTGTTACTCTATCTGAAATAGGTGATTTTTCATGTGAAATATTTTCATTTTTTAAATTTTCAGCAATTCTTTTATAGACATCTTTAAAAATTTCTGAATCTGCATTTTTTAGAATAAGGAGAAATTCTTCTCCCCCGTATCTTATAACAATATCATCTTTTCTTAAACTTTTTCTCAAAATATCAGCAGTTTTCTTTATGACAATATCTCCTGCAGGATGTCCATAATAATCATTATAATTTTTAAAATAATCAATATCAATCATAACAATTGCAGCATTCATAGGTTTTTTTAGAGGCTTTTCAATTAAAAAGTCCATATATTTTCTATTGTACACAAGAGTAAGAGCATCTGTAAAATTTTTTTTGTTAAGTTTTTTTATTTGGAAAATTCCTATAATAATCGAAATAAAAGCTAAAAAAACAAAACCCCCAAGACTTATAATTTTTATTTTTGCAATTCTTTCATGTTTTTTCATCTGGTCAAGAACATAAGAATTTTTAACAAAGTCTATATAATCTTTTTTTAAATTATCATTAAATTTCTTTTCTTCTCTATAAATATTTTTTCCCATTTCAAAATATTTTTCAGATTGATTTGTTTTTTTATAAAGTTCAAGGAGCATAAAATAAATAGAAGTATCGAACCCCCATTCTTCTTCTAAATCTTTTTTTAAAAGGATATTAAGTTTTTCAATAGCTTCATTATATTTTCCTTGAAGATAAAGCATTTCACAACGGGCAATTTCAACATGCATAGAGCTGTTTAAAAAAGCACTTCCCTTATCTTCTTTTAAATATTTAAGACATAAATTATAATATTCTTCAGCTTTTTCAAAGTTATTTTTTCTACTTTCAAGTAGAAGAAGATTTTTATATCTGAAAACTTTAACTCCTACAGCGATATTCTCAGGAAGATAAGGTATAATTTTTTCAGTTTCAAGAGAACATTCTTTTGCTTTTTCATAATTTTTTAATTGAATATAGCTTTCAGATCTGTTGATATATGTTCCATATTTTGCAAGAGCATTATCTATTTGATTTTTTACAGGAATATGAATAGCCCTATTATAGTATTTTAAAGCTGTTTCATAATCTTCTAAAATAAAATACATATTTCCAAGATATTCATAAGATTTAATTTGTATTCTGGCACGGCTTTCATAATCTTTTATTTTTTGAGCTTCTGAAAGTATATCGTAATACATATATATGCTTTCACCATATTCTTCATTTGCCATTTTCAGCATGGCAATAAATCCTTTTACCTTTAAAGAGCTTTCAAGAGTTAAATTTTTTGCTTCTTTAAGATAGTTTTCAAGAAAAGCTATAATTTTTTCTCTTGATTCAATATCAGTCATAACAGATGAAATAAGCTGCCAAATAAGATGAGTTTTGTTTGAAAGAGTTGAAAAATCTTTCATAATATTTAAAGAATTTTCTATAAGAGTAAAATCTCCATATCCATTGATTTCATTTTTACATTGATTTAAATAAAGGTTACTGTAAAATAAAACTGCAGAGTCTTTTTCATCAGATTTAAGAATATTTTCAAATAAAATTTCAGCATCTTTAAAATTATTTTCTTCATACAATTTAAGAGCTTTAATAAATAATTTTTCTTTTTCAGATGTGGAAGGATATTTATCAGAAATATATCCTGTTGTATAATATTCATTGACTGTTTTGTAAACAGGTGAAATTTTTATTTTATTTTCGTTGGAAAAGTTTGAAAATTTAAAAACAGAAAAATAAATAAGAGCTGTTACTGTTAAAAAAAATATTAATTTCTTCTTCATATTTCTCCTCATAAAAAATAGAACTTATTTGTTCTTATCCTATATAAATAAAATGGTATCTCATTTATATGTGAATGTCAATGAATATGAAAAAATAAAGAATAGTAAAAAAGTATTGACTTATAAAAATAAATATAGTATCATACACTATAAAATAAATATTGGTAAAATAATGGAAACATTATGACGCAAAGCTAAAGGGTCTTTAAAATGACAGCCAGCTGCAATTTAAAAAAGGGTTATCTCTTTTTTAGTTGCAGCTTTTTTTATTTTAAATTTATAATTTTTTATTAAGGAGATAAAATGAAAAGAAATTTATTAAAAATTACATTTGTATTATGTGTGGGAATTTTTATTGTTGGGTGTGCTAATTCTCAACCTGCTGTAAATGGAGGAAGTACCTATGAAAATCTTAATGCAGCATACAACAGAAAAAATGGAACAACAAACAGATCAATGGTTGTTGATACAATAATAGCAACTACTTTATACAATCATCCTGAAATTATTCCTGTAATAGGGAAGAGTGTGACAAAAGGCAGAACTAAAACAAATGTTTCCGCAACTTCAAATACAGTGGCAAATGGTCAGTATTTTTCAAATGGAAACAGCAGTTTCAGACAAAGTCAAAGTCTGACAACAACAAAAGTTCACAGCAAATCAACAACAAAATCAGTGACAACAGGAATAGGAATTTCACCTAATCTAGATTTCTATTTAAAATAATTATATAACAAAATCAAAGGTAAAATAATGGAAACATTATGACACAAAGCTAAAGGGTCTTTAAAATGACAGCCAGCTGCAGTATTGAAAACTAAAAATTTTCAAACTGCAGTTTTTTTATTAAAAAATATTATAAGGAGTGATAAAAAATTATGAAAAAAATATTATTAGGAATGACATTAATTTCAAGCATGGCACTGGGAGCAGAAAAAACAAACTTATACTTGAAAACAGGAGCAGATTTATGGCAGAGATTTGATGTTATTAAGCCGGAGGGAGCAGTTGTAGCAAATAAAAAAGGTGCAGATGATTTTGGATATGAAATTACAGCTGAAATAACAAGAGAAATTTATTCAAATTTAGAAATAGGAGCAGGAATTTCTTATCAAGATCATGGAAGTCCAGAAAGAGTAATGTTGGATAATGATGCAAGATTAAATGTACCTGATTTAAAATCTGTACCTTTATATATTACAGCAAAATATAATCTGCCTGTTGAATCTGTTTTCAAACCTTATTTAAAAACAGATTTAGGATATTCTTTTAATAGAATAAGCAGTAAATTTAAAGTGGAAGACTTTCAATTTCAAGAAAGTTGGGAATTTTCTACAAAAATAAAAAATGGAATGTATTTTGGAGTAGGAGTTGGAGTGGAATATAATAATTTTACAGCAGATATTATGTATAAAATAAATAAATCTCAAATAAAAGTAGATGCACCTAATGGAAGTTTTAAAGAAGATTTAGATTATTCAAGAGTAACTCTTTCAATTGGATATAAATTTAATTTATAAAAAACAACCGGCTGTTTTATTCAGCCGGCTATTTTTTTAACTCATAATTTTTAGGGGAGAGAAATTTTATAAAACAAAATTTACTTGTTTCATTAATTAAGACAGAATTTTTATAAAAAAAGTTTAACTAAGAAAATAAATTTTTTATAAGAATTTCTTTTAATTTTATTATATCAATGTCAGTTCCCAATGATTTTTTTAAATTCAGAAGTTTTTCTTCACAGAGATAGTTTTCATCTATAAAGTTTTCAACTTTTAAAATTTCCATATCGTCATCTGAAAAAGAATTTATTACCTTTAAAAATCTTTCCCCGTAGTTTTTAAATTTCTGATTTCCAATTCCTCTTATCTTTAACATTTCCCAGCGGTTTTTAGGTTTCTTTTCAGCAAGTTCAATAAGAGTTAAATCAGAAAAAATTATATAAGGTGCAACATTTTCTTCTTGGCTTATCTCTTTTCTTAATTTATTAAGATTTTCAAAAAGAGGGTCTTCATAATAGTCAAAGGAAACTGTCTCATTTGGACGTCTTAATATTCTTTTTTTATCTCTAAGAACAGAAAAAGAATTTTTATTAAGCTGAACAGTTGGAAAACTTCCGGCACTTAAATCAAGATATTCTTCAGAGATTAAAAAATTTACAAATTCTTCCAGCCACTCTCTGTCTTTATCTTCCATAATTCCAAAAGTAGATAATTCTTTGTAACCTTTTCTTTCAATTTTTGTATCTGATTTTCCCAAAAGAATATTTACAAGAGTTGAAATGCCGATATTTTCTTTTGCCCGTCCGATACATGAGATAACCATTTTTGTTTCTGTCGTAAGATTTTCCACATCTTTTAAGTTTCTGCAGTTTCCACAGTTTCCACAGTAATTTTTTATTCTTTTATCTCCGAAATATTTTAAAATAAATTCACGGTAGCAGCTTTCAAGATAAGCATACTCAACCATCTTATCAAGTTTTTTTCTTTTTATCTGCCTTATTTTGTCGCTGGTTTCTTCATTATTAATAATAAAAAATTCCTGTGTGGCAACGTCTTCTTCAAAGAAAAGAAGAACAGCTTCACTTGGAACACCATCACGTCCTGCCCGCCCTGCTTCCTGATAATAGCTTTCCAAATCTTTTGGAATATTTCTGTGGATAACAAAACGTACATTGGATTTATCTATTCCCATTCCAAAAGCATTTGTTGCAACCATAATTTCAACATCGTCTTTTAAAAATTTTTCCTGAAAATCAGTTCTTTCATTTTCTGTAAGCCCTGCATGATATTTTCCGACTTTAAACCCTTTCATCGAAAGGTAGGCATAGAGATTGTCAACTTCTTTTCTGGTTGAGGCATAAATTATTCCTGATTTATTTTTATGCTCTTTTAAATATCTCACAATATATGCTTCGGGAACAACACCACGTTCTACTTTAAAAAAAATATTTTCTCTGTCAAAACCGTCAACATAGTGGTAACATCTATTCATATTTAAAAGTTTTTCAATGTCTTCACGTACTCTTGGAGTTGCAGTTGCAGTGAGAGCCAAAATCTGAATATTTTTCCCCATTGCTTTTATAAATTTTGGAATTTCAAGATAACTTTTTCTGAAATCATGCCCCCATTGAGAAATGCAGTGGGCTTCATCAACAGCAATGAGAGATATGTCTATATCTTTCATAAAATTTATAAATTTTTCATTTACAATTCTTTCTGGAGCAAGATAAACTATTTTTACTTTTCTGCTTTTTATTTTTCTCAGTGCAGAAATATATTCTTCCTTTGTAAGAGTGGAATTTATATAAAGAGAATTTACTCCGAGAATTTTAAGAGCATCAACCTGATCTTTCATAAGAGAAATTAAAGGTGAGATAACAAGAGTTATTCCCGGAAAAATAAGAGCGGGAATCTGGTAGCAGATAGATTTTCCTCCCCCTGTTGACATAACTCCAAGTGTATCTCTTCTGCTTAAAACACTGCTTATAATATGGCTCTGTCCTTTTCTGAAAGAATCATATCCGTATATTTGTTTTAAAAGTTTTAATGCTTCTCTTTTCATTTCTCTTAATATCCTTTATTTTATTTTGAATTTAAAAATATCATTGCATTTTTATCTGAATTTTTGCACATTTTTCTAAAAATTTTTGCTGTCACTTTCACGTCGTCAAGGCTTGAGTGAAAAGAGTAACAGCTTACATCTATATTATAAAAATCTGCTGTTTCAGAAAGTTTCGGGTTTTTGTATCCGTAAGCAGATGGAAGTTTCATTATGTATCTGTTTGCTGCCATTGTATCAAAAGTATTTGGTGTATCAATATATTTGTCTATATATTTCAAATCAAATTTAATATTGTGACCAATAAAATGTCTCGTTTCATTACAAAAATTTTTAAAACTTTCAATATCATCATAGAAAAATTTTGGATAGGAAAATCCCTCTCTTCTTTTTGTAATTTCTTTTTTAGTAAGTCCGTTTACTGATATTGCATCAGGATTTTCTTTTTCACCGTCTTTTATATAATAATATCTGTCGTAAGTTTCAAAATCTTTTAGAAAAATTTTTTTCTCCAAATCATAGAAAACTTTTACAGCTGAAATAGAAAGAACAGAGCAGTCAGCTGTTAAGCCATTTGTTTCTGTATCAAAAATTATAAGGGAAATTATATTTTTATCCATATTTTCTCACTTTCTTATAAAAGTATTATCATATATTACTATACATGATTAAAGAAGAAATTTAAAGGAAAAAATAAAAATTCTTTGAGGAACAAAATATTAGTGTACTAAAACTAGACAGAATTATAAAATACTGCTTGACATTTTTTTATTTATACTGTATATTAAAGTTATCACCAAAGTAATAAAATAAAATTAAAGTTTAGAACATTTAGGAGGTAGAAAATGCACGTAATAGACAAAGATACTTGTATCGGATGCGGAGCTTGTGAAGGAACTTGTCCAGTAGGAGCTATATCTGCAACTGACGACGGAAAATTCGCAATCGGAGACGCTTGTGTTGACTGTGGAGCATGTGCTGGTGGATGTCCAGTATCAGCAATCGCAGCTGAATAGTTTCTAAAAAAGAAATTAATCTGAAAACCCGGAGAGAAATCTTCGGGTTTTTTCGTTTATACAGGTTTTTATAGCTTAGAAAAATAAAATTTTATATTGTGAAAAATTTTTTCAATCTCCTAAAATTTTATTTTTTTAAAACTTTATATAAAAAATAGTATATAATATAGTTAAAATTATAAAAGGGGGAACAGAAATGAAAAATTTTGAAAACTTAAATGAAAAACAAAAAAAAGCAGTGCTTCATATAAACGGCCCTCTCCTTATAATTGCAGGCCCTGGTTCTGGAAAAACAAGAACTCTTGTGGAAAGAGTTCTCTATCTTTTAAATGATGCAGGGGGAGAGCCAAAAAATATTCTTCTTGCCACATTTACAGAAAAGGCATCAAGGGAGCTTATTACCCGTGTATCTGAAAGTATAGAAAAAAATATAAATTTCAGTGAAATGTATGTGGGGACAATTCATTCAATCTGTTTGAAAATAATAGATGAGAATATAGAGAAATCATTTCTTAAAAAAAATTATAAAGTTCTTGATGATATGGATCAGAAGTTTTTTATTTATAAAAATTTAAAAAAATTTGAAAATATTGAGGGATTTGAAAATTTTTTTACAGGTATGAATGCTTCTGGGCATTGGAGAAAAGCTGGGATTTTAAGAAAGTGGATAGATAAAATAAATGAAGAAAAGCTTGATAATAAAAATATAGAAAACAGCTCTGACGAAAGAATTATTTTTTTAAATGAAGTTCATAAGAGATACAGAGAGCTTTTATTTTTGGAAAACAGCATAGATTTTTCAAATATTCAGCTTGAATGTTTGAGAATGGTTTTGGAAAACGAGGAAATTTTAAAAAATCTCCAAGAAGAAATAAAATATATTATGATAGATGAATATCAGGACACAAACACAGTTCAGGAAAAACTTTTTCTTCTTATTGGGGGAGAAAGAAAGAATATCTGTGTTGTAGGAGACGACGACCAAGGGATATACAGATTTCGTGGTGCAACAGTAAAAAATATTTTACATTTTCAGAAAAATTTTTCAGAGGGAGAGTGTGAAAAAATTGAGCTTGATATAAATTACCGTTCCAATGAAGATATAGTAAATTTCTGTAATACTTGGAACGGCCAGCTTAACTGGGACGGCTGGAGATATGACAAAAAAATTATTTCTGGAAAAGAGAGAATAAATAATACCTTAGGTGTTGTAAGAATTTCTGAAAATTCTGAATATAAATGGGAAGAAAAACTTTATAAATTTATTAATTTTTTAAAAACATCTGGAAAGATAGAAGATTATAATCAGGTAGCTTTTCTTTTTCGGTCTGTAAGAAATCCAAAAGTGATAAAACTTATGGAGTCACTAGAAGCAAGAGGAATTCCTGTTTATTCTCCCCGTTCAAATATGTTTTTTGAAAGAGAGGAAATTAAATTTATAATAGGGATTTTTACAATGATATTTCCAAATGTTTCAGATATTATTTTTAAAAACGGCTATGGGATAGAAAATTATTATGAAATCTGCTACAAGACAGCAAGGAATGTTATAAAAGATGATGAAGTTTTAATAAATTATATGAAAAATATAAGAGAGAGATTTAATGATGATGAAATAGAAATCAAATCTCCAAACTTTTTAGGAATTTTTTATAGTATTCTAGGAACAGGAACAAAGAGCATAAAAAAATATCTTAATTTTTCAGAAGACCATATTTTAAAAAACAGAAGTACGTATAATCTGGGAATATTTTCAAAAATTTTAAATAAATTTGATATTCTTTGTGGATTAGAAAATTTTACAAAAGAAAATACAGAGAAAATTATAAATTATTTTTTTAACACGCATCTTAAATTTTTGATTGACGACAGAATAGGGGAATATGAAAGTATGAGGGAATATGCTCCAGAGGGGGCTGTTTCATTTCTTACAATTCATCAGGGGAAAGGTCTGGAATTTCCCTGTGTGATAGTGGGAACTCTTGAGGAATACCCGACAGTTGAAAAAAATGAAATTCAAATGAAGTTAGAGCTTGCTCTTACAAAATCTTTTGAGCCTGAATACAGAGTAAAAGAATTTGATTTCTGGAGAATGTATTATACTGCTTTTTCGAGAGCAAAAAATCTTTTAGCTCTTACCTGTGTTGAAAATAGTTCTAAGCCTGTGCCGAGTCTTCCTTTTAAAAGAGTGTATGAAGATTTAAAAGATATAAGAAGCAGGGATTTTGAACTTCATAAACTTCATTTTGAAAAAATAAAGGAGACAAATATAAAAGATATTTTTGCATTTACTTCTCATATAAGAATTTATAATATCTGCCCGAAACTTTATAAATTGCAGAAAAAGTATGAATTTGTTCTTCCAATGAAAAAAGGAATGATTTTTGGAACTCTTGTCCATGAAACTTTGGAAGATATTAATAGAAAAATTTTTAGAAAAGAAAATATTTCAGAAGATATTATAAAAGAAATATTTATTGAAAATTATAAAAATATTTATAAAAAATATAAAATAAATATAGATAAAGATGTTTTAATTTTAGGAGAAAAAAGTATCGAGGAATATGTAAAAAATTATCCAGAGATAACAGAAAATATAAAAGATGTTGAAGTAAAACTTTCACTTATAAAAGAGAAATATATTTTAGAGGGGATAATTGACCTTGTTTTAGAAAAAGATGGCGGGCTTGAAATTGTAGATTTTAAGACAGGAAAAAGAAGGACTGACGAAGAGGGATATATAAACCAGCTTGAAATATATGCTTATCTTTTAAAGAAAAAATATGGAAAAGAAGTGAAAAGCGGAAAGCTTTATTATCTGGGAGAAAATAAAGAAAACAGAATTACAGAAGTTTATTTTACAAAAGAGAGACTTTCTCAAGCTGTTAAAAATTTTGACAAAACTGCTGAAAAAATTATTAATAAAAATTTTGAGTGCAGTTTTGATGAAAAAAGCAGAAAATGTAATTCGTGCTATTTAAAAAATTACTGCATAGAGGAGATGAATAATGTTTAAGGATAGAGACACATATTTTGAAATAGAAGATTTGAAAAAATTCGGTGTAAAAGCAGTATATACTACTAAAAAAATAGGGAATATTGATATTCTTTTTAAAGATAATGAAAAGAGCAGTGAAAATATTTTTAAATGTTTTGGAAAAGAAAATGCACAAGTTATCTATGCAAAGCAGACTCACACAGCAAATGTTATTGATATAGAGAAAGATACTCAAAAATATTTTTATGAAGAGGTTGACGGCTTTATCACAAAAAGAAAAGACGTTGCTCTTATGACACAATATGCAGACTGTCTTCCTATATTTTTCTGTGATAAAAAAAATTCTATCATAGGTGTTTCACATTCTGGATGGAAAGGTAGCTTTCAAGAAATTGGTATAAAAACTCTTGAACTTATGGAAAAAAAATATGGCTCAGAAAGAAAAAATATTTTTATTGGCTTGGGAATTGGAATTTCTTGTGAAAAATATGAAGTGGGGGAGGAATTTTATCTTAATTTTAAAGAAAAATTTCCAGAGGATATTATAGAAAAATCTTTTAAGTTCTTTGAAAATGATAAAAAGTGGCATTTTGACAACACAGAATTTAACAGATTAAATCTTATAAGAAATGGAATATTACCGGAAAATATAGTTGCTTCTAATGAATGTACTTTTAAAAATGAAAGATTTCATTCATTCAGACGTGATAAAAATACAAATAGAAATGCAGGAATTATATTTTTTGAATTCTAATTCAGCATTAAATTATTTAAAGATAATAATATTTGCAAAAAATATAAATAAAAATAAGCAGGAATGATGTATAAAATATCTTTCCTGCTATTTTTATTTATTATTAACCTTAAAGATTTTATATGAATTTTTAAGAGTATATTTTTGATAATTCAAAATTATCAATATTTATTATCTGTTTTTTATTTTTTATTTGTTAATAATCCAGAACCTATAACCAATCCTAAAATTACATTTGCAAGTATTATTCCCATTATTATTTCAATTATGACTAATATTTCTCCTGTTGTTGTCAATGGATAAATATCACCATATCCAACTGTTGCTATTGTAATGAAGCTGAAGTAGATATGCCTTATATAAAAATAAAAAGGCGGCAGAGTTTCTGAAATTCCATTAAAAGCAGGAACACTTGATAAAAGACTAACTAAAGTATATATAAGTCCAAAACTTACTGCAATAGTTATATATGTTATTATGACTATTGCTATATCTTGGATTATGATTTCTCTTTTCTGTTTAAAGAAATCTATAACCACATATTTTAGCAGAATTATATGAGAAGTGATTAAAAGCACAATATTCAAGAAAGACATAAAATAAAAAATATATTCTATTTCTTTATTATTTTCATTTAGATTAAAAGAGAGATTTACAAAAGGAACCAGTAAAAGGTAATACAAAATTAAAACTACTGCTTTTACAGGTCCGTCTTTAAATAAAAAATTTCTCTGTTTTATAAAAGCCAAAGGGAGTGCATTTAAAAAGATTTTTACTGTGGTCAAAAAAATTTCAGAAAAAACAATGTTTTTTTCAATGAAAAGATGAATTAAAATTGACATCCCAAAAGAAAAAATCATTGCATAATTTAAAACATTAAAAAAATTTTTCATCTGTTTTTTTTGTATTTTCATGTCAGTTTCTCCAATTAATAATTTATTATCTAATTGAATTATACAAAAAAATTATTTCTTTTTTCAAATTAAATTATTTATACAGATGCTTTTGGATTTTATAAGAAAAATAAGTTTTTAGAAAAAATATAAATTAAAACTAAAATTATGAAATTAAAAATTCTATAATTTTATACAATAAAAGAGAGGTAAAATTTGTACTGCACCCAAAATCTTAGACAACTAAGATGGAGGGTGTAGTTTTTTTAT
>ENA-OWPF01001976-OWPF01001976.1-human-gut-metagenome-genome-assembly--contig:-NODE-1976-length-16007-cov-3.446151_pt1 | contig 16007 bp, 8 predicted proteins | sample MGYA00248261_ERZ651840 | MGnify/ENA primary metagenome ERZ651840 (study PRJEB26924, sample SAMEA4378268) | human gut metagenome | biome: human gut; feature: human-associated habitat; material: faeces... | reverse complement strand
TGAGCTTGCGCGCGAAGGGCAGGCAGAAGCCGTAGATGTCGGCGCGGGTCACGTCCTCGAAGTGGCAGCGCGGGATGATGCCCCATTCCAGGGCCTGCCGGGCCAGGTCAAGATACATGTCCATGGCCTGCTGGCGGGTCTTCCCCAGCTTGAGATAGATATGGTAGTCCGACACGCTGGTCAGCATGCCTGTCTCGTCGAACTCCATGTCCCGGGCCAGCTTGAGGTCTTCCTTGTTGGCGCGGATCCAGGAGGTCACGCGCGGGAAGCGGTAGCCGCGCGCCCGGCAGACGTCGATGCACTTGCGGTCCTTGGCCGAGTACAGGAAGAACTCCGACGCCGTGATGAGGCCCGTCTTGCCGCCCATGCGGTGCAGGAAGTCGAACATCTTGGCCACCTGCTTGACCGTATACGGCGGCCGGGCCTGCTGGCCGTCACGGAAGGTGGTGTCCGTGATGCGCATCTGTTCGGCAGGACGCGGGGCAAGGAGCACCTCGTCGAAAGTCGTGCGACAGATGCTGGTGTAAGGAAAAAGCTCGCGGTACAGCTGGGGCTGTTCCCGTTCCTGAAGCGAAAGCGGGCGAACGCTGCCCGTCTGATGGATGATGCTGCTCATGGAACTCCGTCCGGCCTGAAAAGTGACGTACAAGGTAAGGAACATATCCTGTTAGCGACGGCGCGTCAAAGGGCCGGCGGGACGGCGCTCCGGCCTTCGGACGTGTCGAGGGATGCGCCGCCGGGACTTGCCAGAACAGGCAAAATGACGGATTGTACCGCCTATCGGAGCCCATCCTCCGGTTGAAGGAGCTTTTATGTCGGTTTGTGTGCAGTACCCCTCGGCGGGCTGCATTGTGGAATATCTTGAAGGCAATGCCATCCAGATCGCGCTGGTCACCGAAGAATCTGGCGGCAAACTGCGTCTTTTGCTGCCCAACCGGCGCGAGACGCGTCTCACCACGTCGCGCCTGCTGCCCTGGGCCGGGCCCGCGCTGGGCTCCGTGCCCGGCAAGGACGAGTCCGCCCGCGTGCTGGAGCAGCACCGCGTCCGCCGCGAAGAACTGGCCGCGGCCCTGCCCGTGCTGGAACTGTGGGAAATGAGCCAGGGCGAGGTGCCGGAAGCCTCGGCCCAGTGGTTCGCCGAACTGGCCGGTCAGGCCGGGGACGCCGACAGCGTCGCCGCCTGCGGGCGGGCCCTGCTGGCCTGCAAGAGCCACTTCCGCTTCCAGCCCCCCGTCTTCCAGATCTTTTCCGCCGAGATGGTGGAAAAGCGCCTCAAGGAACAGCAGGAACGCGCCGCCCGCGAGGCCCTGGTGCTGGGCGGCAACAGCTTTTTCCGCCTGCTCTGGGACGTGGCCTGCAAAAAACGCGCGCTGCCGCCCCAGCCCGGCGAGGACACCCGGGGCATCTCCGAATGGCCGGCCCCCGAAGTGGCCGAACGTCTGAAGCAGATCCTGTTCGCCCGCATGGCCGACCCCGAGAGCCAGGAATACGACGAACTGTGGCGCATGCTCTCCAAGGGCCTGCCCGACGTGCCGCACCTGCCCGTACAGCTGCTCATGGCCTGGGAACAGGTGCCCGCCCATTACAATTTCTGGTATGACCGCGCGGGCTACGCTCCCGGCGACGACTGGTGGCAGCCTCTGGCCCCGGCCGTGGAGGCCCTGCAGCGGGCCGCCCGCGAGGTGGAGCTGCCCGCCTGCGACCTGCCCTTCATCAGTATCGACAGCGCCACCACCCGCGACGTGGACGACGCGTTCCACATCCTGCCCACGGACGACGGCGGCTTCGACCTGACCCTGGCCCTGGCCTGCCCGGCCGCCTGCTGGCCTTTCGGCGAGGCCCTGGACAAGGCCGTGTTCCGTCGCGGCACCAGCATCTACCTGCCCGAGGGCGACAGCCACATGATGCCCGAAGCCCTGGGCACGGACGCCTTCTCCCTGCTGGCCGGTCAGGATCGCCCGGCCTTCTGTGTGCGGACGCGCATCTCGGCCGCGGGCGAGATCCTTTCCTGCGAGCCCTGGGCCGCACGGGTGCGCCTGGCCGCCAACCTGACCTATGACGACACCCAGGCCGTCCTCGACGCCCTGGCCGCCGGTGAGGCCCCGCAGGCGGACAACCCCGCCGCGCCCTGGGCCACCATGCTGGCCTGCGGCAACGACTTCGCCCGCGTCTGGCAAAAGGCCCGCATCGCGCGCGGGGCCGTCATCATGGACCGGCCCGAACCGTCCATCGTGCTGGAAGGCGAAGGCGCGCAGACGCGCGTGTCCATCGAGCCCGGCCACGAGACCCCGGACTCCCAGCCGCTGGTGGCCGAGATGATGATCCTGGCCAGCGCCGCCGTGGCCCAGTGGGCCGCGGAACGCGAGATCCCCATGCTGCACCGCACCCAGGACGTGGCCCTGCCCAGGGAATACGCCGGCGTCTGGAAGGAGCCCCAGGACATGACGCGCATCATGCGCGCCCTGATCCCCTCCAGCCTCGAAGTGCAGGCCCGGCCGCACGCCGCCCTGGGCCTGGCGCGCTACACGCCCATGACCTCGCCCCTGCGCCGCTATCCCGACCTCATCAACGAGGCCCAGCTGCTGCACTGGCTCACCCACGGCACGCCCCGCTGGGATGGCGAGGCCCTGTCCACCCTGCTGGTCAGCCTCAATGCCGTGCTGGATGCCGCCGGGCAGGTGCAGCGCTTCCGCCCGCGTTACTGGAAGCTGCTCTACTTCCGCCAGCAGGGCGACAAGGTCTGGTGGGGCGGCGTGGTCACCGAAGAAAACGACATGTTCGTCAACGTGAGCCTGCCCGCACAGGGCATGTACGTGCGCGGCAAACGCCGCATGTTCGACGAACGTACCTGCCCCGGCATGGCCGTGCAGGTGCGCATCGGCCGCGTGCACCCGCTGTACAACGAGATCCAGATCCTCGAAGCCGTCAGCATGGACGGCTGATGCGGGATCCTGAGGATATGTTTCCGGGGGGAAGGACCCCCTTTAACCAGCGCCCAAAGGGGGTCCCTTCCCCCCAGGCCCCCCATCCTCCCCCAAATGCGCTTCATCAGGGGAAACGGGCCGTACGGGAACGGGACACTACAGGGATAAACAACGCCATGGCAGCCGCTGTGGCGGGGCAAGGACAGCCCCGGTTCAAGGAGGAGGAATATGACGGCCTTTTTGTGTATCGTTCTGGGTTATGTGCTGGGTTCCGCCCCGTGGGGGCTGGTCATCGCCCGCACCTTCTGCGGCATCGATCCCCGTAACGACGGCAGCCGCAACACCGGCGCCACCAACGTGGCCCGCCTGTGCGGTTTCCGCTGGGGCGTGCTGACCCTGGCCTGTGACCTGGGCAAGGGCGCCCTGCCCGTGGCCCTGGCCCTGTGGCTGGGCCTTTCGCCCCTGCTGGTGACCTGCGTGGCCCTGGCCTGCGTGCTGGGCCATGTGTTCTCCTGCTTCATGGGCTTCCGCGGCGGCAAGGCCGTGGCCACCAGCATCGGCGTGTTCCTGCCGCTGGCCTTCTTCCCCCTGCTCTTCTCCTGCGCGGCCTGCGTGCTGGTCATCTGGCGCAGCGGCTTCGTCTCGCTGGGCTCCCTGACCCTGGTCACGGTGCTGCCCTTTGCCCTGCTGGCCGCCACCAAGTACGCCTGGGTGCCCCTGTCGCTGTGCATCTGGGCCCTGGTGGTCTGGAAGCACAAGGAGAACATCGCCCGTCTGCGTGCCGGTACCGAAAAGAGCTGGCTCAAGAGCCGCCAGAAGTAAGACGGCGCAACACGACAGCAAAAGGCCTCTTTCCCCTGCGGGAAAGAGGCCTTTTGCATTATGTTATTTCATTACAATATTTTGATATAGTTCAAAAAGTTTCGCTACAATAGCAGAGTCAGTCATACGGGCAGAGAATCCATACAGTCGCATGACCCCTCTATCCAAATTCTGATGGGCTTCGAGTAGCACGGGAGGCATAGTTCGTGGATCATAAAGATCTGCGAGGGAACTACCGGGGAATTGCTTACGGGCATCAAGTACAGCCTGGGCCAGTTTGGCTATTTTTTCCTGCTGTTTCTTATTCGCTTCCGGCCAGGGGAAATTATTGTATACAATCTCTTTAGAATAACGATAGTCGCTTTTCAAACGACCAGCGATGCTTCGCATCCAACAATTATGCACGGCAGACGTTAAAATACCGAAGTCATATAGTGATTTACTTTGAATAATAAATAACAAATCACTTGATATTGTATTCGCCGAAAGAAGTCCAATTGGGATATAGTATCTACTCTCAGATGAGACCTTAGGAATAACAATATAGTCTTCTTTTGGCATATTTTCTACATGAAAACGTCGCGGCTTGTCCGCAAGTTTTCGTGTTGGCCTACTCTTACTTGCAAGGCGATATTTCCGTACAGCTTCAACCCGTTTGAGACATTCAGGCATATTTTTCAAATCAGCTGGTTCACAATCTCCAAGCCATAAACAGTAACGGATTTTACCATTAATAAATTCATCAGAACCTACCCATTTTTTAAAATATTCTTTAGATGCAGGCTCTTTAGCAATAAAACTATTTTTTTCATCCTCTGTAAAAAGATAATAGCCACCATCAATTGGCTTATTCCCTATACCTATTTTGGGAATATCACATAGCGGTTTTCTACGGCTTCCTATACAAATATTTTGAGCACCAACAAGATAACCGTTAATATTTTCTACATGCGAACATATATCTCCATCTACAATAAATTTATCATTGTTTGCTATCATTCCAAATCCAATAATCACACAATGAACAGCAGCTTTTCCCTTTGCCTCATTATTCCACTTAAAAGTTCTATATGCAAAATTAATAAATACACCTTTTTCAAAAAAAGGCTTCCATAAAATTGAGACCTGTTCCCCTTGAGAAATTGAATTAGTTGACACAAAAGCTGTAGCAATATTTCTATTTTTCTGCATAACACCTACAGCTTTCTTATACCAGCAACATACATAGTCAAGATTTCCCACATTCTTCACACTTCCAAAGACATGACGCAAATCTGCCTTTTGTTCAGTGCTCATAATACGTGCTCCGACAAAAGGAGGATTTCCAAGAATATAGGAAAGCTCCTCTGTGAGCACTACCTTATTCCAATCTATACGCAGGGCATTATCGTGAACAATAGTGGCACTCTGCTTTAACGGTAGCCGGACATAGTACGTTCCGAATTGATCCGCAACGAGCAGATTCATTTGATGATCCATAAGCCACATGCCAACTTGGGCAATCTGACAAGGGAAATCTTCATACTCAATGCCATAAAACTGGCTTACATTGACCTTAAGCATGGAGGAAACATCTAAGAGCCTCTGAGCAGTATTGATTTTCATCCTCAGAACTTCCAACTCCAATAGACGCAGTTCCCTGTAAGTTATGATAAGAAAGTTTCCGCAACCGCAGGCAGGATCTAGAAATTTTAATGAAGCTATTTTGTCATGAAAGGCGTCCAGCTGTGCGGGGATAGCTTTTACCTGCTCAAATTCATTCCATAATTCATCCATGAATAATGGTTTGATAAGCTTCAGGATATTTTCTTCACTGGTATAGTGCGCGCCAAACTTTCGACGTGTCTTTTTATCCATTACCCCCTGGAACATAGCCCCAAAAATAGCTGGTGAAATTTTATTCCAGTCAAAGTTACAGCAATCCAAGAGAATCTGACGCATTTTCCCATTAAAATCTGCCAAAGGTAATGTTTCTTTAAACAACCCTCCATTTATATAACGAAACTGCAAAAGATTTTTTGGAAGAAGCTTACGTTTTTTACGAATTTCATCAGGACAATTTAAAATTTCAAAAAGTTGTTCTAAACGTAAAGACAGGTCTGAACCATCATCTTTTGAATTTTCAATATAGTTTGTAAAGCTATTTTCAGGAAAAATCCCCGTATCATCTGCAAATAAGCAGAAGAGAAGGCGAACAAGATAGACTTCAAGAGCATGCCCTTCGTAACCATATTCTTTCAGAGCATCATGAAGTTTCGCCATTTTTTCCGCAGCTTTTACATTTACTGCAATCTGATTTTTATAAATTCGTGTTGTTTCATAACCTGCAATATCGGAAAATCTCTTGATATGCTTGCGTAATTCCTTTGTTTTAAAAGAAAATCGCTCTCCTGTCGTGCGTCTGTATAAAATAATAGTTGCAAAATCACACACCATTAGCAAATCAGGAATTTCATTATCAGGAAGATGAACAACATACTCTTTAAGTTGCCTGTATGCTTTGCGTAAGTCTTTACCAAACGACTTCATTTCAATAGCTATTTTCTTTTTCCAAAAATAATCAATATATCCAACATGACCATCATCAAGGGGAACTTTATACTCAAAATTACCAATTTTTTCAGGATCATCAACACCAAAAACCCTAAGAAAATCTATAGTAAAAGATTGTGCTTGAGCTTCCTCACTAGTAGCATCTTCCCAGCGCTTGGCAAATGAAATTGCGTTTGCTTGTATAGATTCCCATGATAAATACATTCTTACTCTCTTTAGTAGGCTTGTTTTTTATTTTTCAGTATATGAACACAACTTTATACATAACAATAAATAAACAATTACAATCTAACGGGCTATAATTTCTTTATCCTCCAAAATAAAGCGCGCTGGGGAGGGGGAGTTTGAGGGGGGAACCCCTCTCGCGCGAGCAGCGACCGGATGGCGGCCGCAGGACCGTGCCCGTTGCGACGCAGGAAGCTACGGGCATCGACAGCAGAGATGAGGGGGGCCCCCCTCAACAATAAAAAACTTGCGGGATCAACAGCAACGCAAGGAGCCCTTCCCGCAAAACGCTTTCCTTCCTAACGGCCCAACAGCCCCCGGATGGCGCCGCCGGCGTCGCGCACGGCACCGCCGATGCTGTTGCCCGCGCCGCGGGCCGTATCACCGGCCGCGCTGCCCGCCTTCTTGCCGCCTTCCAGCAGATTGCTGCCGAGGCCCTTGACCGCGTCCAGCGCGAACTTGGAATCCAGCGAGAACGAAAGGTTGTCGAAGGGCCCTTCGTAGTTCACGGGGATGTTCAGGCCCAGCGTGGTGATGGTGGCCGTGCCCTTGAGGTGCTGGCGCGGCAGGCTGGCGTGGGCCTGGCCCCTGGCCTGGAGCTTGGGCGAGGTGGCCGTCATGGGCGCCAGGTCGGCTTCGCCCTTGCGCAGCACGAAGGGCACATGCACCTGCTCGAAGGTATCGGAAACAGCGCCCTTGAGGCCGGGCAGCGAATGCAGCAGGGAGGTCAGGGCCGGGATATGCATGTTGCGCAGCCGCAGGTCGCCCGAACCGGAAAGGGCGGCCATCATGGCGTCGGCGCCTGTGCCGCTCGTGGTGCAGGAGGCCTTGAGGGCCGCCAGACCTTCCACGGAGCGGGGCTTTTCCAAAGATTCCTGCAGGGGGCCCAGGGCCACTTCGGCCGCATCCAGATCCAGCGCATACTTGCGGTTCCGGAGGTCGGCACGACCGCCGGCGGACAGGCGGCCGCCGCTTTCCAGCACGCCCTGGAAGGAGGTCAGACGGTAATCGCCCTTGCTGCCGCTCAGGGCCAGGGAGATGTCACGCAGATGCATCTTCTTCCAGCCCAGGGACGACATGGCCAGGCGCATGTTGATGGTGGGCCAGCTGGTGGCGCTTTCCTTGTCCGCGGCCGCCACGGCCTTGCCTTCCTTGGCCTTGGCCGTTCCCGCGTCCTTGCCGCTTTCGGGCAGGGGCAGATATTCGTCCAGTTGCAGCTTGCCCAGGCTCAGGGAGCCTTCCATGGCGAGCACGTCCCGGAAGTGCAGGCGCAGTTCCGCCCGCAGGGGCGTGGCATCCAGCTTGCCCTTGCACTGGGAAAGCGCCAGCGTGTCGCCTTCCCAGGTCACGGAGCCCTTGAACAGCAGGGCGTCCTGCGCATGGGGCTTGAGCTGCACGCCCAGGGCCGAGGCCAGCTTGCGCGGCGCGCCTTCCAGCAGGACGGAGCCCGTGAAGGCCGGGCCGTCCAGACCCAGCGTACCGGTGAGGCCCACGCGGCCGTGCGGCACGGAAAGGCTCAGGCGGGACAGATGCAGCTGCCGGGCCGCCGTATCCAGCGAGGCATCGCCCTGCAATTGCACGGGCCCGAGGCCCGCGGGCAGGAGCCCCCGACGGGAAGGTGTGATGGTCAGGGAAAGGTTCTGCACACGCGGGGCCATGCCGAAGAGCCCGGCCTGGGCATCCAGGGCCAGGGTCCCGGCCAGCGTGCGCCCGGCGGTGAGCAGATCATAGGTGAAATCGCAGCGCAGGACGGCGTCCTGACCGTTGCGCAGGTTCTCTACAGAAAGGTTGATGTCGCGCAGGTCGTAGCGCTCGCTGCCCTTCTCCACATGCAGGCTGCCCTTGCTCAGGGTCAGGCGGCCCAGCTCCAGCGGCAGGAGCACTTCGCTGCCGGGTTTGTTGCCTGCGGCATTGCCGGAGGCCGCATCCGCAGGCGCGGCGGCCTTGCCTTCCGGCAGCAGCAGGCTCAGCGAGGGGCTGTCCAGACGGACTTCGCCGATGACCAGCTCCCCGTGCAGCAGCGGTTCCAGCTCCAGATGGGCCTCGCCGCCCTTGGCCGTGAAGCGCATGCCCTGCCCGTCCTGCACGCCGTCCCAGCTGACGGCGGTGAATTTGGCCCCGGGGGGCAACAGGGAAAGCTCGGGCGGGCTGGCGAAGCGCACGGGCGTGCCCGTGGCTTTTTCCACCGCGGCCGAGATCTGGCCGCTGATGAACTCGGTATCCAGCTGACTAATCACTATGGCCAGTACCGCCGCCAGTACCAGAACGATACCTCCGATCCAGCAAAGTACGCGCTTCATATCCGCCTCCGATGGCCTGTCTGTCCTGTGGTCGGGCTACAGGACAAGTGTAGGGCATCGCCAGTCCCGAGGCAAGCCGGGCCGCCGCTGCCGCGGGCTCCCTGCCCGGGAAAAAGGATGGGCCGCAAGGATGGCCTGCCGTTCCTCCGACCTGCCTTGCGGACGCAAAAAGGGGGAGCCTTGCGGCTCCCCCTTCATATTCGCAAACCGGTCCGTGAGGACTAGTTGTTTTCCTGAGCGGCCTTCAGCAGGTCGCCGAGGCTCTGACCGGCTTCCTGGGGACCAGCGTGGAATTCTTTGGGCTTGCGGCGGTCTTCGTCGTCCTTGATCTGCTTGATGGACAGACCCAGGCGGCGTTCTTCGGCGCTCACGTGGATGACCTTGGCCTGGATCTCCTGACCTTCCTTGTAGAGCTCGGCAGGGCTCTTGATCTTCTTGCTGGAAAGTTCGGAAACGTGCACCAGACCTTCGATGCCTTCTTCCACTTCCACGAACAGACCGAAGTCGGTGATGTTGGTCACCACGCCCTTCACGGTGCAGCCCACGGGGTAGGTGCTGGGCACGTGGCCCCACGGATCATCGACCAGCTGCTTGATGCCCAGGGTGAACTTTTCGTTTTCCTGGTCAACGGTCAGCACCTTGGCCTGCACGGTGTCGCCCACCTTGTAGATCTCGTTGGGATGACGCACCTTCTTGGTCCAGCTGATGTCGGACACGTGGATGAGGCCGTCGATGCCGTCTTCGATACCGATGAACATACCGAATTCGGTGATGTTCTTGATGATGCCTTCGAGGATGGTGCCTTCAGGATACTTTTCGGCCACCAGTTCCCAGGGATTGGGACGGACCTGCTTCATGCCCAGGCTGATGCGCTTCTTCTCGCCGTCCACACCCAGGATGACGACTTCGACTTCGTCACCGGTGTGCACCATCTGGGAAGGATGACGCAGCTTGCGGGTCCAGGACATTTCGGAGATGTGCACCAGGCCTTCCACGCCGGGTTCCAGTTCCACGAACGCACCGTAGTCCACCAGGTTGGTGACCTTGCCGGTGCACTTGGCACCTTCGGGGAAGCGGGCGGAGATGTCCTGCCACGGATCGGGCACCAGCTGCTTGAGGCCCAGGGAGACCTTGTTGTTCTCGCGGTCGAAGGAGAGCACCTTCAGGGTCAGGTCCTGACCCATGGTGATCATTTCCTTGGGATGACGGATGCGCTTCCAGCTCATGTCGGTGATGTGCAGCAGGCCGTCCAGACCGCCCAGGTCCACGAACACGCCGTATTCGGTGATGTTCTTGGCCTTGCCGTGCACGATCTGGCCTTCTTCCAGGGTGCGCAGCAGATCCTGACGCTTGGAATCACGCTCTTCTTCCAGCAGCACGCGGCGGGAAACGATCACGTTGCTGCGGCGGCGGTTGATCTTCAGCACGCGGAATTCGAATTCCTGGTTGACCAGAGCGTCCATGTCGGGCACGGGACGCAGGTCCACATGCGAGCCAGGCAGAAAAGCTTCAACCCCGCCGATGTCCACGGTGTAGCCGCCCTTGATGCGACGCACGATGTGGCCCTTGATGACCCGGTTGTTTTCCTGCACGTCTTCGAGCTGGTCAAAGACCTGCATGCGCTTGGCCTTCTCAAAGGACAGCGTGATGGTGCCTTCCATTTCGTTCTTGCGAACGACGTAGACATCCACACGGTCGCCCACGCTGACGGTCATGTTGCCGGCGGCGTCACGGAACTCGCTGGCCGGGATCTGGCCTTCGGACTTGAAGTTCACGTCCACCAGAACATTGTCGTCATCCACGCGAACGATCTCGCCCTTGGTGATAGAGCCTTCTTCGAGGTCGCCGAAGTCGGGATTGAGATAGTTTTCAAGGGCGCTTTCGAAACTCATTTCGTTTTCGTGCCCGGTTTCCTTGTCTGCCATGCTTGACATGCCTCCAAACATAATTTGTCCCCTGTACGGGGGTGAAAGAAAGTAGCAAAAGGAAAGGCAAAGCACAAGGCGAAAATGGCCCGGACACGTGTCAGGGCACGCGGAACGGCCCTTTCCACGCCATGGACGGCGAACGGAACGTCGTGAAAGGACAGGGAAAAGAGCTCCCCATTCCTGACAATGGTTCCTGAAAAGAAAAAGGAAGCTGCGGCACCGCAAGGCTGCCGCCCTATAGAGCCTGGCCGGCAAGGGCTCCGCCTCCCGCCTGCCATGGCTGCATAGGCCCATCGCCGCCCGCCCCTGCGATGACCGGAAAAACGCAAAGCGGGCACACCGTCCGGCGACGGCATGCCCGCATCATGGCGATGGAAAGGATGGTCTAGTCGGCCAGCTTCACGAAGGTCAGCTCGTGCTTGTTGCAGGAAAGATGCAGCAGACGGCCGCCCGGGATGGCCGCGAAGGCCCGCGCCGTCTCGTGGTCGGTCTGGGCCTGGAACTTGAGCGTGCAGACCACGTTGCGGCAGGCATCGGCCGCCAGCCATTCCTGCACGGTCTCCAGCAGGCGGTCGGGGTAGCAGATCATGTCCGAGAACAGCCAGTCCACCTGGCCCACATGGCGCGGCTCAAGGCCGAAGCCGCTGCCCAGGCAGTGGTTGACGCCGGGCATGGCCGCCACCTGGGGCGCCAGCTCGGCCTTGTCCACGCTGAACACGCGGCAGCCCAGCCGCCCCAGCACCCAGGTCCAGCCGCCCGGTGCGGCGCCCAGGTCGATGCACAGTTCCCCCGGCGCGGGCGTGCGCCCGGTCAGGGTGAAGACTTCCCACAGCTTGAGGTAGGCGCGGCCCGGCGGGTCCTCGCGGTTCTCCACGAACTGCACTTCCCCGTCGGCAAAGGGCGAGGTGGTGCGCGGCGAGGCCAGCATCAGGTCTTTTTCCCACAGGGTGAAGGCCCCCAGCGGCGCGGACGGGGCGGGCGTGCCGAAGTGCAGGGGCCGTGCCGCCACGTAGGGCAGCTGCTCCTGCATAAGGCGCAGACGCCGCACATGTCCGCCAAGGGTGGGGATGTGCGCCCGCCAGTTGCGTTGCAGGGCCGAGAGCTGCCGTGCCCCGCTGCCGATGGAGGTGATGGGGATCCAGCGCGGTTCCGTCCAGACGTTCTGGGCCCAGGCCGCGGGCTCCATGCCCCTGGCCAGCACCAGACGGCCACGCACGGTGATGACGCGGTCCCCCAGCTCTTCCAGCAGGGGCTGCATGTAGTCACGCGCCGCCACCTGCACGCTGAAATCTTCTTTGGGCAGGGTCGAACGGGGCAGGTCGGGCCAGCGACGGGCCAGGAGCACCTGCTCCTGCTGCCGGGCCTCGCGCCGCTGTTCCCGGCGCTCCTGCCGCCAGCGGGGCAGGGCATGGGCCTCCCCGGCGGCATGTTCCGGCTGTTCCGCCTTCTTGCCCCGGCCCGTTTTGGCCCGGGCGGGAGCCTGCGCTGCCGGCTCCCCGGAAACACGACGCCCGGAACGGCGGGACGGGCCTTGCCTGTCCGCGCCCTGCTCCGGGCTGGCCTTGCCCCCGCTGCGACGGCGGGGCGCTGAACGTTTTTTCTCTTCCCTGTCGGCTTCCTGCGGGGCCTGCTCCTCATGGAGGGCGTCACGACGGGGCGCGGGAAATGATCGACTGTGCGTACTCATGTGATCAGCATAGCCCAAAGCCCGGACAAGGCCAAGCGTCCGCCAGCCTCCTCCGGCGACGGGGATGGCGCGAGCGACGAAAAAAAGCAGGGCCGTCCTCCCCTCGCGGACCAGCGCCGCCCGTGACGCAACGGCCGGACAAAAGGAGCCTTCCCCCCGCACCTCCCGGAAAGCGCAGGCTTTTACTTTTCCGCCCGGCTTGACTTTTGTGCCCCAAACCGTTTCTGATGGCGCATCCATGCGGGGAATTCCGTGCAAATCGGAAACAGTCGCGCTGCGGTAAGAGGGTACGGAGCTTCTTTGGCGACACGCCACGACAGCCAGCCGTCACGGTGAAGGCGAAGCAAAGGCCCGGAGGCATGCCTCCCCATTCCCTCAAGTCCGAATACCCGCTCCATCCCTAACCTTTCAACGCGTCATTGAGGAGGTTCCATGCGTCGTATCCCCACAACATCCCTGCGCTCCACGCTGCTGGCCCTGCTGCTCACCCTCTGCCTGGCCCTGCCTGCCCTGGCGGCCCAGAAGGAAGGCCTGCTGCTGGTGGCCTTCGGCACCAGCGTGCCCGAGGCCCAGCCCGCCCTGACCGCCATCGACAAGGAATTCAAGGCCGCCTTCCCCCACAGTCCCGTGATCTGGGCCTATACCTCCAGCATCATCCGGGCCAAGCTGGAAAAGAAGGGCGTGCACATCGGTGACGTGGCCGCCGGCCTGGAAGAGCTGGCCCGGCAAAAGGTGGACGTGGTGCGCGTCCAGTCCCTGCATGTGGTGGCTGGTGAGGAATTCAGCGAGATGGAGCGCCTGCTCGTCAGCTGGCTGGTCCGCCATCCCGACAGTTTCAAGGCCGTCTATCTGGGCCGCCCGCTGCTGGAATCCCGGCAGGATGCCGAAGATGTCTGCCGCGCCGTCCTCGGCGCCACCGAAGGCAAGCGCAAGTCCGGCGAGCTGCTGGCCCTCATGGGCCACGGCCAGAGCCACGGCCGGGGCGACATGATCATCGAAGGCATGCGCGCCACCCTGGCCGATGCCGACAACCTGGCCGTGCTGGCCACGGTGGAAGGCTCGCGCGGTTTCGACCAGGTGCTTGCCGCCATCAAGACCAGCCGCGCGTCCGTCATCTGGCTCCAGCCCTTCATGGTGGTGGCCGGGGACCACGCCCGCAACGACCTGGCCGGTGACGAGCCCGATTCCTGGGCCTCGCAAATCCGCGCCCTGGGCCTTACCCCCCGCCCCGTACTCACCGGTCTGGGCGAGCTGCCCGGCGTGCTGGAGGCGCACGACATGACCCCCGAGGCCGTGGCCGTCAAGCTGATGTGGGCGCTGGGCCAGACGCAGGACCGTGCCGAGGTCATGCGCCTGTTTGAAACCCCGGTGGAGATTGATATTATTTAAGGCAATACCGCGCCTTGGCCGCTGTCTTTTTGTGACGGCGGCCTTTTGCTTTGCTGAAAAGTGTGCTATACTCCATAAGTAGGAACCAAAAGTACAGGAAGGAGCCTGCCCGTGCAGTATTCTGATGAACATTTGCGCTATCTGCGCCTGCTTTCCCAAAAATACCAGACGGTAGCCGCAGCCGCCAGCGAGATCATCCGCATTGAGGCGCTGCTGCGCCTGCCCAAGGGCACCGAGCATTTTATGAGTGATCTGCACGGCGAGCATGAGGCGTTTGTACATATCCTGAACAGCGCATCGGGCGTTATCCGTGAGAAGATCGACACTGTGCTGGGGCCTGATGTCCCCGCCGAGGAACGCGCCGAGCTGGCAACGCTGGTCTACTATCCCAATCAAAAGCTGCCGGAATTGAAGGCGCGCCAGCCCGATCTGCACGCATGGTACCGCCTGACGCTGCTGCGGCTGATCGACCTGTGCCGGTTTGTTTCCAGCAAGCACACCCGCGACCATGTGCGCCGCTGCCTGCCCCAGAACTGCGGCTACATTCTGGACGAGCTGCTCCACGCCCATTTTGAGGACCACGACAAGGACCAGTACTACGGTGAGATCATCGAGAGCATCCTGCGCTATGACCGCGCTGACGCCTACATCGTGCGGTTCTGTGAGGTCATCAAGCGGCTGGCCGTTGACCGGCTGCATATCGTAGGCGATTTGTTTGACCGCGGCCCGCGCCCCGACCGTATTCTCGACAGCCTGATGGCGCACCATCAGGTGGACATCCAGTGGGGCAACCATGATGTTGTCTGGATGGGTGCCGCTGCCGGCAGCCCGCTGTGCATTATGACGGTGCTGAAAACAACGCTGGCCTACAACAACCTTGACACGCTGGAAGGCGGCTACGGCATCAGTCTGCGCCAGCTCGAGCGCTTTGCCCAGAGCACCTACGCTGACTCCGATGTATCGCGCTGGATCCCCCACGCCGACCCGCGCACGGCGGCCGGTGATTTGAACGCCGCCGCCCGGATGCACAAGGCCGTGACCGTGATGATGCTCAAGCTGGAGGCGCAGGTCATTGCCCGCAACCCGGATTTCGATCTGCAGGGCCGCGACTTTTTGAACCATATTGATTTTGCAGCAGGCACGGTGGACTACCACGGCACTGTCTATCCCCTGCTGGACTGCGACTTTCCCACTGTGGACCCCGCCGCGCCGACCACGCTCACCGCCGAGGAGGGACATGTCATTGCCGGGCTGGTGCGCAGCTTTGCCGAGAGCGAGCGTCTGCAGCGCCATGTGCAGTTTCTCTACGCGCACGGTGCGTTTTACAAGATCTGCAACGGCAACCTGCTCTATCACGGCGCTGTGCCGATGACCGAGGACGGTGCCTTTGCCGCCATCCGGTTTGAGGGGGTGGCGCGCAGCGGCAAGCAGCTGTTTGACTACTGCGACCGCCGTGCCCGGCAGGGCTACAGCGCACCGCCGGGCAGCCCGGCGCGGCTGGCCGGGCAGGACTTTTTGTGGTATCTGTGGTGCGGTGCCAAATCGCCGCTTTTTGGCCGCAGTGCCATGACGACCTTTGAACGGCTCTACATTGCCGACCCCGCTGCCCACCGGGAGATCAAGGACCCCTACTACAGGCATATCGCCGCGCTGGACACGGCCGAGCGCATTTTGCGGGAGTTCGGCCTTGCGGGTGCGGGCTGCCACATCGTCAACGGCCATGTGCCGGTCCGCGCCATCGAGGGGGAAAGCCCCATCAAAGGCGGCGGGCGGCTCATCATCATTGACGGCGGCTTCTGCCGCGCTTATCACCAGCGCACCGGCATTGCAGGCTACACGCTGGTCTACAACTCGCGCGGGCTGATCCTGCGCACCCACCAGCCGTTTGAAAGCGCCGAGAAGGCCATCCATGAGGATGAGGACATCGCAAGCAAGAGCGAATACATCTACACGGCGCCGCAGCGCATCCTTGTGCGCGACACCGATGAAGGCGGCCGCAAGCAGGCGCTGATCCGCGCCCTCTGCGCCCTTGTGGAGGCCTACCAGACCGGTGTGCTGCCGCAGGGTGTGGCACGGGAAATGTGATTGAAATTTGCGCCGTTTGCATTATAATAGGAAACGGATGGGTGCTATAGCCCCATCCATGCAAAGTATAAAAATATAAAAATATAAAAAGGAG
>ENA-OWPF01001973-OWPF01001973.1-human-gut-metagenome-genome-assembly--contig:-NODE-1973-length-16024-cov-4.738243_pt1 | contig 16024 bp, 17 predicted proteins | sample MGYA00248261_ERZ651840 | MGnify/ENA primary metagenome ERZ651840 (study PRJEB26924, sample SAMEA4378268) | human gut metagenome | biome: human gut; feature: human-associated habitat; material: faeces... | reverse complement strand
TTTTGAAGCGGCATAGGTAATACAGGTGGCCGTATTCCGCCGGAGTGGTTCTTTCAATATATTACCTACCGGAATTTCGGGTATTTGTTTCCGGGTAATGGCTTCGTATTCCTTACCTGTAACAATGAAGATATGCTCGTGATCGAATAAACGGCTTACCCTTTCATAGGTCTGACGGATAAAACTTTTTCCGACCCCGAGAATATCGGAGAATTGTTTGGGACAAGCCTGATTACTCACGGGCCAAAAGCGTTTCCCGATACCGCCTGCCATAATAACACAGTATGACTCTGGATTCATTATTTCTTTTATTTTTCTATTTTTACTTCTACTGTCCGAATGTACTAAATAAATACGTGATTTATTTATATTTTTCTTTTAAATTTCCGAAAGGAACCATTATTTCATATAACTTTGAACGGTAAAAACCGTTGTTATCGTAAGATGAAATTTTTATACAAGCTTGGCTCTTATCTTTTATTTATCCGGAAAGCCTTTTCCCGTCCGGAGAAGAGAAGCGTGTACGTGAAAGAGTTGGTTGCCGAATTCGGAAAATTGGGATTGAATTCCATTATGCTCGTGGTAATTATTTCTTTCTTTATCGGGGCCGTGCTTACTTTACAGACGGCTTACAATATGGCAAATCCGCTTTTGCCGCGCTATCTGATCGGTTATCTTACACGGGAGACCCTTTTACTGGAATTTTCATCTACGATAGTGAGTCTTATTCTGGCCGGGAAAATCGGAAGTAATATTGCTTCGGAGATCGGGAGTATGAAGATCACCGAGCAAATTGAAGCGTTGGAAGTTATGGGGGTTAATTCTGTTTCTTATCTGGTAGGACCTAAGATCATTGCTTCATTTATTATTAATCCGGTGTTGTATATTTTCAGTGTATTTATCGGAATATTGGGGGGATTATTTTCCGGGATATTAAGTGGAGTCGTAAATTTTGAGGATTTTCTCTATGGCTTACATTTTTCGTTTAATCCTTATTATGTGACTTATTCCATTATCAAGACTCTTTTCTTTGCATTTATATTTACTTCGATACCGGCATTTTACGGATATAATGTACAGGGAGGTGCGCTCGAGGTCGGGAAAGCCGGGACAAAAGCGGTTGTTGACAGCAGTATTGCTATTCTGACGGCCAATCTGATATTAACCCAAATTCTATTGTAATGATCAGGGCAGAAGGAATATATAAATCGTTTGAGGAAAAGCGGGTGTTGTCCGATATCAATGTTGCGTTTGATTCGGGTAAGGTAAACCTGATTATCGGAAAAAGCGGATCGGGTAAAACGGTGTTGCTGAAGTCCCTGATCGGATTACATACAATTGACAAAGGTAAAATTTATTACGGCGACCGGGAAATTACGGGTATGAACATTCGTCAGCTAAAAGTGATACGGGAGGAGATCGGAGTCGTTTTTCAGGGAGGGGCTTTGTTCGATTCTCTGACGGTGCTGGAAAATGTCAAATTCCCCTTGAATCTGTTTACCGATATGACGGAGACGGAAAAGAACGAAAGGGCATTGTCCTGTCTTAGCCGGGTAAATTTGAGCGGAGCCGATAATGCCTATCCGGCAGAGATCAGCGGGGGTATGAAGAAAAGAGTTGCTATTGCCAGAGCTATTGTTTTGAAACCCCGTTTTCTGTTTTGTGATGAGCCGAACTCCGGACTGGATCCTTTGACCTCTATCGTTATTGATAACCTGATCCGGGAAATCACCCATGAATACGATATGACGACAATCGTCAATACCCACGATATGAATTCGGTTTTTGAAATCGGCGAGAAAATTGTTTTTATAAATGAAGGGCGGAAAGCCTGGGAAGGGACAAAGGAGGAAATTGCAAATACGGATAACAAGGAATTGAACGATTTTATCTTCTCTTCCGATTTGTACAAAAGAATTAAGATGTGCTTATGAGAACAATACTGAAAGATATCGGTTGCTGCGTAATAATATTACTGTGTATTGTGGCTTGTACCCATAAAAAAGCAGCCCTCGACCGGGAGAAGTTTACGGCTTTGCTGATCGATATGCATATGGCGGACGGAGCTCTTTCTTTGTCACAAGGATATAGCACCAATCATGAAAAAAGGAATTATGCTTACAATAGTGTATTTGATAAGTATGGAATAGACCGGGCGGAGTTTGATTCTTGCATGCGTTATTATTCGGCACAGGCTGCTTTGTTTGATGAGATATACGATATCGTTATCGATAGCCTGAATCGTCGGTTGACCGAGCAAAACCGACGGCTGGCCGAGTTGAGAGCCGGAGATTCGATCAATTATTTCCCACAGCCGGACACCTTGTTGCTGGATACTTTGAATCCGGTCTGGGTGACAGAAATAGACAGTATTGTGCCGGGAAACTACAAATTTTCAACCACGGTAAAATTCGATACGCTGGAGAAAAAAAGGTCGAACAGAATTGTAGCATTCTTCCTCTCTCCGGATAATAAGGATACCTTGCATGTCCGGGAGATACGTATGTCCTCGGATACCGTCCGGCGGCATTACGAATGGTCGCAATATGTTGATTCGGCTTATAACCGGTTGATCATTAAGATTGCAGATACCGACCGTCCGGAAAAGCTAAAGTATAAGCGGGGGAGAATTTGGGGAACGACCTTGTACAGGCCCTATACATCTCCTAAAACCATAGAACGCCTGAAAAAATCTTTGTCTCCGGGAAAAGCGGAGACTGCGATTGTACCGGCGGACGATATTTTGTTGCGGCCCGAAAGATCTAAAGTTCCGGTGAAGTCGCCGGTAAAGCGCTAATAAAAAGTATGATTTTTAATTCCGGTTTTTAATTTCCGGTCGGAATATGGTGTCGCAAAATCAGAAAGAAAACTGTAAATCTTAGATTCTAAGTTGGTGAAGCTGATCGTCATTTATGCTGTATCTGAATTGTAAAGTAACAGTTTGAAATAGTTTAACGGTTGTTTTTGTGTATTCAGTCAAAAATCAATAATTTCTATGTCTTTACGTAAAATAGCTGCCAATTATATTTTTGTACCCGGTTATCCCCTGGTAAAAAACGGATACGTCGTACTTGAAAACGGTCGGATTGCCGATGTCGTGGATACCGGCGGAGTGATTCAGGAAATTCAGGGACTCGAGTTTTACGGAGGCATGTTGGTGACCGATATGTTACTTACGATGAAAATAAAACTTCCCCCGGAAGGAGAGCTGATCCCTTTTTTAGAAGAAATATACACCCGGTTTCATTCCGTACCCCAGGGTATCGCATTGTTGAAAGGTGCGGATCTGCCGCGTCTGGCATTTCGCCCCGGGACTTGCCTGGAAAATGTATAAAAAATGCCGGCTCGTAAAAGCCGGCATTTGATAAAGAATTATTTAAAATCTTCGGCTTTCAGGCCGGTGTTGATTTTGATGTCTTTGACTTTGACTTCGATCGGCATGCCTTGCATGCTTGTTTTGGATGCGTAGGGCTGTACAAGTCCGTATGCAGTCGGCCGGTAGTCTTCGAAAGTCACTTCGTTGGTCACACCGTTTTGGGTGCCTACGGATTTTACTTTCAAACCGTTTTCTACGTCGTAGAAGCTGTATGTAACGGCACTCCCCATATTTACTTTCAGTTTGTATGCATCACGTCCGTTTACCTGTTCGATACCTTCGAGGGTCGGGGTGATACCGAGGCGGGTATATTCGGCTTCGAGAACCGGATAGGCTTGTTCTTTTATCTCAGCTGTCTGGCTTCCCTCCAATGTCTGACTACCGCCGGGACCGCTGATCTGGGCCTTTTCTCCGTCGAAAAGAATTTTCTGCATCGTATTACCGCCCATGCTCATTTCCATCAGGAACATCGGTTTGTCGGCGTTTACAAGTTGTTTGTTGACGATATTGATCACCATACCCTGGATTGCGATTTCAGATTCTACGGTCATGTCTTTGATGCCTTTTACTTTGTCGTTTCCACCCAAAGCTTTCAGGTAAGCGGCAACGATTTTTTCCGGGGTAACATCGGCAGCTACTTTCGGACCTTCTTTTACCGGTTTACCTTCGCTGTCCAGTTCCAGGACTTCGCCGTTACTGGCTAATTTGGCTATTTGGGGTTTCATGCTTCTGTCGGTCACAACCAGGATATAAGCATTTTCCGGGTGGAAGTATTTTTTTGCAGCAGCAATGATTTCCTCTTTGGTTACTTTGTCCAGGCGTTGCAGGAAGGTGGTGAAATAGTCTTTCGGTAATTGGTAACGCTCAATCGAGTAGGCAAAGTCTGCAATGGTCTGGGGATTTTCCAGGCTTCTGGAGAATTGGCCGGCCCAGGTCTTTTTTACCCGGTAGATGTCTTCATCGCTAAAATCGGCGTTGTCCATGTTCTGCATTTCTTTTAATATCTCGACTACAGCGCTGTCTGCCGTATTGGTTTTTACTTCGGCATACGCCGTGAATGTACCGGCTCCGGGAAGTTGGCTGGAACCTACGGATGAATAGGAGCCATAGGTATAGCCTTTGTCTTCACGTAAATTTTTCAATAATTTGGCCTGAAAATCACCGCCACCCAGAATCTGGTTGGCAATATTGAGGGCCAATTGATCCGGCATGCCGATTTTGTAATCGATCGGGTAAGTTACTTGTATACTGGCCTGTGTTGCGGCATCTTTATTTGAGAATACAACTTGCCGTCCTTGCGGTTGTTTCGGCGCAGTATATTGGTGTTTCGGGGCTTTATCGCCTTTCCATTTACCGAGATATTTTTCTGTCAGGGTTTTGGCATCTTTTAAAGTGATATCGCCTACGATAACCAGAATAGCATTGCTCGGGTGAATATAAGTTTGGTAGTAGTTTTTACAATCTTCAACTGTGATATTGTTTACGGTTTCTTCAGTGATAACGTCACCGTAAGGATGTTCCGGTCCCCAAAGGGTCACGCTTTTGATGTTTTGTATAATGCTGCCGGGATCGGCTTTGCTGGTCTGTAAACCGGATTTGGTTTGCAGGATGATTTTGTCGAATTCTTCCTGTGGGAAGGAGGGATTCATCGTCACATCGGCCAGGATTTCCATCAGTTGGTCTTTGAATTTTGACAATCCGCTGACACCGACATAACTGGAAGAGGTTCCCAGGTGTGCACCTAAGAAATCAACTTCTTCACTCAATTGCTTGGCATTTCTTTTTTGGGTCGCTTTTTTCCACAACTCACCGGCAATCTGGGTGTAACTGGATTTGTCGCCTTCTACCAGCGGATCGACAATAAAATTCAGACTGAAATTAATTTTGGGGATTTTATTGTTTTCCACGACCAGCACTTTCAGACCGTTTTTCAGTGTGAAACTCTGGTATTCCCCGATGTTTACTTTCGGAGCCGGTCCCGATGCGGGAGCTTTGCTTCTATCGATTTGGGAGAAGCCTACTGTTGTAAAGCATAAAGCTAACAGAAGTAAAAAATATCTTTTCATTGGTTCGAATTTTTACTGTTAAATTAAATTTTATTCAGTACGTATGCCTGATTTATTTTTTAGGTAAATAATATAATACCAATCTGTTATCTTTGGTAAAATATTTTTGGGCAGCTTTTTGCAGGTCTTCTTTGGTAATAGATCTGAACTTGGCCAGTTCTTCGTTTATTTCGTTGGTATTTTTGAAATATGTGTATGCTTGAGCCAGGTTGTATGCCCGGTCTTCGATGGTAGCATTGGAGCTGACCAGTTGGTTTTCGATTTGGTTTTGCAATTTCTGGAATTCCTTGTCGGAAATCGGTTCTTTTTGCAGTTTATCGATTTCCTTGTCAATTTCGTTTTCCAACTGACTTAATTCTACATTCATGTTCGGGAGGGCTAAAACGATAGACAATCCGGGTTGTTCCAGCGGAAGAGGCATGGCAGCCAGTTCCATTGCCATTTGCTTGTCGTTTACAATCGTCGAATACAAACGGGAACTTTGTCCCTGAGCCAATAAAGTGTTTAACATGTTTACAGCATACATATCGTTGGAAGTGATACCCGGGATATGATAAGCCATAATCAGGGCCGGCATCTGAATGTTATCGTAGGCTGTATCCCGGACTTCCGCTGTTTTTTTCGGTTCAACGATTGTCGGTTGTACAACCGGAGCTCCGCTGGGGATATCGTTGAAATAGTCATGTACGAGTTTTTTAGCTTCTGCCATGTTGAAATCGCCGACAATAGTCAATACCGCATTGTTGGGTACATAAAATGTATTGTGGAAGTCGATGAAATCCTGATCGGATGCATTACGGATGTGTTCTTCTTTTCCCAATACATCGTGATTGTAGGGATGAACGGTGTATGCTTTTTTCAGGGTTTCCGTCAATAAACGTCCGTAAGGACGATTGTCCCGGGATTGTCCCATTTCCTGGCAAACAACGTCTTTTTGGGTTTTGATGCCGATTGATTCGATGGTCGGGTGCAGCATCCGTTCGGATTCCAGCCATAATCCCAGGGCCAGTTCGTTGGAAGGCAACAGTTCGTAATAGTAGGTACGGTCGAAAAATGTGTTTGCATTCAGGTTACCGCCTACTTTGGTAACATATTTATCGAATTCATGACGTTTGATGTTTTTGGTTCCTTCAAACATCAGGTGTTCGAAAAAATGAGCAAATCCCGTCAGTTCCGGATTTTCATTTTTAGAACCGACATGGTACATAACCGATACAATGATGTTCGGGGTTGTATGGTCTTCCTGAAGGATGACATGCAAACCGTTATCCAGTTTGTATTCGACAAAGTCGATTTTGCCGGATTCTGCCCAAGCTAATACAGGCAGGCAGAAGGCAAGAGCAATTAATAATTTTTTCATAAGTTAAGTTATTAAAGTGAATTTGAAAATAATTAATTATCATTTATCCATGTTGGGGGATGTTTTATCTTCGTCCGGATGGTATTCGAGTATATCTCCGGGTTGGCACTCCAGAACACGACACACGGCTTCCAGGGTTGAAAAACGGATCGCTTTGGCTTTTCCGGTTTTCAGAATGGAAAGATTGGCCGGCGTAATGTCCACTTTCTCGGATAACTCGTTGAGTGACATTTTGCGACGAGCCATCATAACATCTATATTTACCACAATAGCCATAGTTATATCGTTAATTCTTGGTCTTCGGCAATATCGTGTCCAATGGAGAAAATTTCTGCAATGATCAAAACGATGACGCCCATAAATATATCCCGGAAACTGAAAATATTTTCGGATAACTGCCATTTGGTTCCTTTCAGAAGTTCCGTTAAAGTTTGGATTTCCAGGTAGCGCCCGAGATCGGATAACAAAGAGGCTACAATCAGGAGTATACCGATTGCCCGCATAAAACCGATGTTATCCCGGGTAAAAATATTGCCGGAACGAATACTTTTTCTCAATAAAATAAGCATAATCAGCACAATAATCAATATTGCCAGATAACAGAGCATCCCGAAAATACTGATAAGCATACTGCTGATCGTAGGGCCCGCAAAGGCTTTCGCGCCGCTGATGCGGATGTCTACTGCGGTCGTTCGGGCATCCAGGCTGACACTGCTGTCTTGCCGGATAAACGTTTCGTATACCCCGATGTTTCTTTGTAACGGAACGTCCGAAATAAGATTATACCTTTGTTTGACCCGTGTACTTTCAATACCTTCTTTAAAACCTTCTTTGAAATCCTTGATAAAGGAACTGGAAAAAAAGGCAGCAATAATGACTCCGAAAAAAAGGAGATATAGGATGTTGACCCGTAATGTTATTTTTTGTTTTCTGGTCATTTATCTGTGCATTGTTTTATTTTGACAAGCAAATGTAGGATTAATTTTTAAAGAAACAATATATATTTATCGAAAATCGATAATTTTTTATTTTAAACCAAAAATTTCAATGAATTTATAGCTGATGTTTATGTTAAAATTCTGACCTGTATTATATCGGATTTGATTTTTGCTTTTAAATCGCAGACGTACGGACCGGCGTTTGAGAAGGTTTTTAATTTGCAATGGATTTATTTTTAATCGTACATCCTAAATCAAAAATAAATGTGGGGAAATCGGGAGAATACATTAACTTTGTAAGCCTGAATTTCAGGAACGCTTGTAACTTTATAATTTGGATGAAACGAATCCGGTTGCGGATCGGTTTCTCAAATTATTTGGAATTTATATGTTTGTTTATTTTTGATTTACGCTTTCTGATTTACGCTTTCTCTTTTGGGCAGAGCCGGATTGTGGGGGTAATCTGAAATCGTCAATCTGAAATCTGTAATTTTAAAAGACTTGTTTTGTGGTGGAAATATTAATGAAGTAAGATATGAAAAGAGCATTATTAATGATTTTGGACGGTTGGGGCATCGGTAAGCATGATAAATCGGACGCTATTTTTTCGACCCCTACACCTTTTGTTGATGAATTAATGAAAGAATATCCTCATTCCCGTTTGTTTACGAGTGGGGAAAATGTAGGTTTGCCTGACGGACAGATGGGAAATTCGGAGGTCGGTCACCTGAATATCGGTGCCGGGCGTGTCGTTATGCAGGATTTGGTGCGTATCAATAAGGCCTGTAAAGAGAATTCAATTTTGCAGAATCCGGAGATTGTAAAAGCTTTTACCTATGCCCGTGACAATAAGAAGCAGGTGCATTTTATGGGGTTGGTTTCAGACGGAGGGGTACACAGTTCGTTGGATCATTTGAAAAAATTGTGTGATATTTCGAAAGAATACGGCATCGAAAAGACTTTTGTGCATTGCTTTATGGATGGACGGGATACTGATCCGCGCAGCGGACTCGGATTTATCCGGGATTTAAAAGAGCATATGTCACATTCGGCCGGGCGCATTGCTTCCGTAATCGGACGCTATTATGCCATGGACCGTGATAAACGTTGGGAACGTGTGAAGGAAGCTTATGATATGCTGGTATATGGAACCGGTTTCGAGACGCAGCATGTAGAGACTGCCATTAAAAAATCGTATGACGAAGGTATTACGGATGAGTTTATCAAGCCGATTGTGCATGTAACCAGCGATGGAAGACCTGTAGGTTTAATTCAACCCGGAGATATGGTAATATTCTTTAATTATCGCAATGACCGGGCCAAAGAATTGACTATTGCTTTGACGCAAAGGGATATTCCGGAGTATCAGATGAGGACAATGCCGTTGTATTACTGTTGCATGACTCCTTATGATGCGACTTTCCAGGGACTTCATATTTTGTTTGATAAAGAGAATGTGGAGAATACTCTTGGAGAGGTGATCAGTAAAGCGGGTTTGAAACAATTGCGTATTGCGGAGACAGAAAAATACGCTCATGTGACATTCTTTTTCAATGGTGGACGTGAAGCCCAATTTGAAGGCGAAAGCCGGATATTGGTACCTTCGCCTAAGGTTGCAACTTATGATTTATTACCCGAAATGTCTGCTCCGGAGGTTGCCGATAAATTGGTGGAGCAATTGAATCTGAAATCTGCTGATTTTGTGTGTCTGAATTTTGCTAACGGAGATATGGTCGGACATACCGGTATATATGAAGCTATACAAAAGGCGGTGGAAACGGTTGATGCTTGTGTGAAAAAAGTGGTGACTGCCGCTAAGGCTAACGGTTATGACGTATTGATTATTGCGGATCACGGTAATGCTGATAATGCAGTGAATCCGGATGGAACTCCGAATACGGCTCATTCTTTGAATCCGGTTCCCTGTATTTGGGTCACCGATCAGAAAGACGGCGCATTGCGTGAAGGAGTTTTGGCGGATGTGGCTCCGACCATATTGCAAATTATGGGCGTTGCACAGCCTGCCGATATGACGGGGAAAAGCCTGATTAAATAAGCGTTTTCGATTTTTGATTTCCGATTTTAGATTGAAATAAAAACGTTCTTAAAGCCGGATAGAAAGATAGGAACAAACTTTTAAGATACAAGGCAGAGGGAAAGACAATTTTTGATTGACGATTAAAAATGAATCGTTTTTCCGAATAATTTGTAATTGGAATGTTCTGTAATTTGAGATTATGCTTCAGATTGGAGAGGTTATTGTGAGTTTCGATATACTCGAGAAAAAATTCTGTTGTGACCTGGCGGCTTGCAAAGGGGCTTGTTGTGTGGAGGGAGATGCCGGTGCGCCTTTGGAGAGCGGAGAAACCGAACGGATTGAGGAAAATTATGAGGCCGTTCGTGCTTATATGAAGCCGGAGGGAGTGGAAGCCGTTTTACAACAGGGATTTTCTGTGCTTGATCGGGAAGGTGACCGGGTGACGCCTCTGATTGACGGTCGGGAGTGTGCCTATGCAATTGAAGAAAACGGGTGTTGCTGGTGTGCAATCGAGAAAGCCTGGAGTGAAGGGAGAAGCACTTTCCGCAAACCCATATCCTGTCATCTGTATCCGATTCGTGTAGCCAGGTATGCCGGTTTTGAGGCCTTGAACTATCACAAATGGAAAATATGTACGGCAGCCCGGGTAAAGGGATATCAGGAAGGTATTCCGCTCTATCGTTTTCTGAAAGAGCCGTTGATCGTCCGCTATGGGGAAGAATGGTATGAGCAATTGGAATATGCTGCTAAAGAATATGAAGCCGGACGGCTGGTGGAGAGATCTTAGATTTTAAATCGGGATAAAAAACGTTCGTAAAGTCAGATAATAAGGTGGGATATAAATTTTTAAAATGCAGGGTTGAAGAGGACTTTTGACTTACGATTTTTGATTTACGCTTGAAATACAAAGTTGGTGAATTAAAATAATTCTTCTGAAAATTTGCAGAAAAGGAAATAGTCACTATCTTTGCAGCGCAAAAGCAAAACGGTGGATGTAGCTCAGTCGGTTAGAGCGTCGGATTGTGGTTCCGAAGGTCGTCGGTTCGAGCCCGATCTTCCACCCGCAAAGCAGTTGAGAAATCAACTGCTTTTTTATATAAAAACAGTCAGCATATCGATAATGCTGACTGTTTTTTTATCCTTTTCTTTGTTCGGTTAATTGTTGTTCGATGTGTTCCAGCTTGTCTTCATTCAGCGGATAAAAGAAGATAAAGCCGACCGATAAGAGGGTACCTACAGCCGGCAGTATGCTTAACATGAGTCGTAAGCCTGTGAGAACTTCCGGACTTTGTTCGACGTTGGCCTGGAAGCCGAATGCGGCCAAAAGCCACCCGGTCACAGCACCGCCTAATGTCCACCCGAATTTCTGAGACATGGAGGAAGACGAAAAGATAAGGCCGGTGGCCCGTCTGCCGGTGCGTAATTCTGAATAATCAGCGATATCGGCGTACATACTCCACAAAAGAGGAAAAATACTGCCGGCACACATACTGATCAGGATTTGTAAGGTCATGATCAGGATGATATCTCCTTTACCGACGAAATAAAATACGATACTGAATACGGTTGCCAATACCATGGCGTATAAATAGGTATTCTTTTTACCGATACGGTTAGAAATCGGAGTGACCAGCAATATGCCCAGAATGTTGGCTGCCTGACCCAATACGAAATAGAGGGTCGTTAACGATAACTGCCCCACTGTCGTGGTGGTATCCGAGCTGACATAGTATTTGAAATAATAGATTGCTCCTCCATCGCGGATGGAATTAAAGATTAAAGCACAGATGCCGGAGGCAAGCAATATCCACCAGGGTTTGTTGTGAAGTAAATCTTTAAAATCTTCTTTGAGGCTGTTTTTCTCTTCCCGGATGGGTTTTACCCTTTCCCGGGTCCATGAAAAGGTACACAGGAAAAAAAGTATCGCAATAACGGCGAATATACATACTGCGGCTGTCCAGCCGGATCGGATGTCGGGCAGAGAGGAGCTGTGGTGGCTGAAATAGCCGACTAAGGGCTCGATTAGGAGAAGAGCCAGAATGCTTCCGCCAAAGGCAAAGATCATCCGGTAGGAAGACAATTCTGTTCTGGTTTTGGGATCATTTGAAATAACTCCCAGTAATGAAGCATAAGGAACATTAATCAGGGAATAAATCATCATCATTGCCCCATAGGTGACGTAAGCATAAATTATTTTTCCCGTGGAACTGAAATCCGGCGTAAAAAAAGTCAGGATTCCAAGTACTCCGAAAGGAATAGCGGTCCATAAAATATAGGGACGGAATTTTCCGAATCGGCTTTTGGTACGGTCGGCCATGATACCGACCAAAGGATCAATAAGGGAATCCCAGATACGTGTGATCAGAAACATGGTGCCGACGACTGCTGCATTTAAGCCGAATATATCGGTATAAAAGAACAGCAGATACATGCCGAACAGTTTCCAGAACATGGAAGAGGCTGCATCGCCTAAACCATATCCTACTTTTTCCCGAAATGAGACTGTCGTGTTGTTGTGCATATTTGTGTTTATTTGAAATCGTTCCAACGATCGGTTCGGAATGGATAGGCCGGTAAGCCCATCGTATTGTATAAGTTTACTTGTATGACGTTTCTGAAACCATAGCGTACAGCTTGGGGGGCCGGGACTTTGGAAGAAAAAACTTTTACTTATCAATATTTAGAATTTAAACCTATAAGACAATTTACAGAAGAAGAAGAAAAAAGAAGTTGGAAAGGAGATTTATTAAATTTTGTAAAATGGTTTTCTCCTGATAAATATAACCATTCAGAATTTTATGAAAAAGCTAAGGAAATTGGGGCAGAAGATATTGATATTTTTGAAATAAGAACAGGAGTTTTAAAAGGTATATTTGCTGTTCCTTGTAGAAATTATATAGCATTAATAACAGATAAAGAAATAATAGGATATGATAATTATTCCAGATTTGAAGTTGCTAATAAATGTGCAGAACTATACAAGGAATTATATAATTCCGAAGAAAATTTATTTAGAGCTTATTCAAGAGTAGATATTTATTGGAATAATAAGTTTGGATATGAATTAGAAATATCGGTTGACTTTGATGAAAAAACTCTTATTTCAAAGGTTGACAATACAGTAATTGATGTTAAGAAATTCAATGATTTCTTTTACTTTAAAGAATTTTTAGAAACTAAGAATATAAAAATTTTACAAGAGGAATACTCTGATAAAAAAATTACAGATAAAGTTGCTTCTTCAGTTTTAAAAGGAAATGTAGTTTTAAATGATTTATCAAAAACTAAACAATATACATATATTTATTTCTTATACAAATATATTTTATATAATCTTTATAGTGATAGAGATATAGTGAATTATAAAATGCTTGATTTTTTTGAAGATGAGTTTGTAGTTGTAGAAAATAAAACTATTGAAGTCATTTTAAAAGAAATAAGAGATGATATTTTAAATCAAATAAAGAAAGATATAAACTTCTTATTATTTGATGATATGTATTATGGTGAATAGAAAACATAAAACCTACCCGTCATTGACGGGTAGGAATAAAAAATAAAAAGGAGCAAAAATATGAAATTAAATGAATGGTTAGATACACATGATTTTGAAAGCTGGGAACAAGCTGAAAATGAGGGAGATATTCATATTGAAGATACAGAAAGAGATATGAAGTTATGGTTTTTGGAAGATATGTCTACGGCAGAAATACTTGATATTTTAGAGGGAACTAAATCTACTAATTATGGTTGCTGGGATTATATAGAAGATATTGATAAATGGGTATTTGTATATCAGTAGAACAAAATAAAGTAACTAACCGTCAATTTGACGGTTAGTTATTTTAATAAATTATATTTAAAAGAAATATACATTTTTTTGTAAATATGTAATAATATTATTAATGGAAGCAAAATTACTTTCAGGAGGGAAAAATGGCAGAAATAGGTAAATATGAAAGAATGAATAGATTTTATGAAGAAGATATAGAATATTTAAGAGAAATAACAGCAGAAAAATTAAGAAACTACTTCAATCATCTTGTAATGAAAATACACTTAGTGGCAGAAGATTTTAATGGAGAAAATAAAGAAGAATCATTAAAAGAATTGGAAAAATTAAAAAATCAAAGGGGAGCTACCGACTATTTATTTGGAGGATTTATAGAGAGTAGTTTTGCAGATAAATTTGCTGATAGTGTAGAAAAATATATAAATGGAGAAAGTGAAAAAATAAAACTTGTTTGCTATGTAGTAAAAAGAGATGAAGAAGAAAATAAGGATATTGTGGTACATGGAAGTATTACATATAATCCAAAAGAAATGGAAGATTGTTTTGATGAAATTGAGTTAGAGCCTGAAATTATGTATGTAGAAGAAGATTATAATGCTTTAAGAAAATATTTCAAAGATGAGAATCAACATCATTTTTTATAAAGAGGTATATTAATGATATATAAGGGATTAGAATTAAAGCCAATCAGAAAATTTAAAAAAGGAGAATTATGGAAATTGCTTGAGGAAAAAAAACTTGTTTCAGGAGAACATTTAACTCCTGATGGATATGATTATGATGAATTTTACAATCAAGCAGTTAAAGAAAGTGAAAATTTTGATATTTTTGAATTGGTAACAGAAAAGATTTTTATAGTCCCTAGTAAAAGAAAATTTTTAATTTTTTCTAAAATATAAAAATTAATTAAAGAAAAAAAGATAAGGCTGGCAGTCCTTATCTTTTTCATGTTTGCATGATTTAACCTTTAACCTATTTTAAGTTTAACATAGATTTTGAAAAATTTAAAATAAAAATATTTTATTTTAGGTAAAAATTATTTTTTGAAGTTTTTAATTTTATGTTTATATTATTTTTAAATTATTATATAAATAAAATATAATTAAAAAATTAGAATTAATAGATAAAAAAATTAAATTTATTTATATTATAATATATTAAATGTCAAAAATTTAATTTTTCCTCATTTAGTTATACTATTTTTTATAAAAAAAAAGTTTTTATAAAATAATCCTCATTTACTTATACTACTTTCACCAAAAGTGGTATAATCAAATAAGGATAAAAAGGAAAATAAATTAAGATAGTATAAGTTAATGTTAATTCATTTTTTAAAAAAGCAATGCAATTTGAAGAATAAATCTTCAAATCCTTATTTTCAATTCAAAATGGTAGCTGTAAGCATGGCTTACAGCTTTTTTTCTTTTAGAGAGAAATATCCCAATTTTTTAATTTTAAGGTATTTTTATCATTTTTTCATCATTCAATTTTTCTTTCATATTATTTTTTTCTTGATTTTATACTTCCAAACTTTTTATTTTTTATCATTTTTTATATTCTGCTTTCCAAAAGTAAATTGCATTGTATTTTCTCCTGTTTTTTCATATTATAGTAAGTCTTATTTTTCCTCTATATTCTACATATTTATTTTTCCTAAACAAAATTAATTCATTTACTGTCCAATAGATAATTTAAAATCTTTTTCCATCATTAAAATATATTTTTCAATTTCAGCAATATCAAGCTAATTGTTTTTAAAAAATTTTTCTCCTTTAATTCCGAAAATTTTTTTAAAAAATATTGCTTTCTGATTTCATAAATATATTTCTACATGATTACAAAGATAAAATAAATTATATATTGGAGGTAAAAATGAATAAAGTAATGTTTATAGGAAGAGTAGCAAATGATGTAGATTACAACGAGGAGAAAAAATATGCAAGATTTTCACTTGCTGTAAATGAAAAAACAAAAGACGGAGAAAAAGTTCACTATGCAAATCATGTAGCTTTTGGAAAAACAGCAGAATATGTAGCAAAATATGTAAAAAAAGGTGCAAAATTATATCTTGGAAGTAGATTTAATCAAAATCAAGAAAAAAGAGAACAATATTCTTTCATAATTGAAGAAATTGAATTTCTTAGCGAAAAAAAGGATAAAGAAGAATTTCCTTTTGAATAAAAAATTGGGAGATATTTCTCCCTTTTTTTATTTTTTGAAAGGCTCGGTAATTTGAAGTATAAGCCTTCAAATCCTCTTTTTAATTCAAAATGGTAGCTGTAAGCATGACTTACAGCCTTTTTTTTCTTTTCCTTGCGGACAAGAAAATCTTCCTGCTTTTCTCCCTGCGGGAACTATTCCCTTTTTTATGCTCCCTATATTTTCAATTTAATCAATGTTCTTTCTTTTTATCGTTCAATGGTGTGGAACTACGCATTAAATCATATCTTGAA